>Ga0207972_100025_pt1 | contig 133852 bp, 104 predicted proteins | sample LakWasMe75_LOW10_2_FD_183903 | JGI IMG/M metagenome (GOLD analysis project Ga0207972, IMG submission 183903) | Freshwater sediment methanotrophic microbial communities from Lake Washington under simulated oxygen tension - Sediment Metagenome... | ecosystem: Environmental > Aquatic > Freshwater...
CGCTGACCATACGCGCGGACAAGCTGGCCATCGATTCGCGCTATGCCAAGATCATGGAAGTGATGAAGTCGTCCGAGCAGTATCGACCCAACATCAGGCGGCTGGGCGATCAACTGGGCGCGCTGTATACGCCGCTGGCCGTCATCATTGCACTGACCGCTTGGGCGGTCAGCGGCGATGTGGTTCGTTTCCTGGCGGTACTGGTCATCGCCACGCCGTGCCCGTTGTTGATCGGCATTCCGGTCACCGTGATCAGCTCGATTTCGCTGGCCGCGCGGCGGGAAATTATCATCAAGAATCCGGCTATTTTGGAAACCATCGGCACCTGCCGCACGGCCATTTTCGATAAAACCGGCACCTTGACCTATGGCCGTCCCTCACTGACGGCGCTGGTTCCCGGCGAGGGGCATAACGAGCAGGAAGTGTTAATGCTGATCGCCAGCCTGGAGCGCTATTCCAAGCATCCTTTATCCCGAGCCATCGTTAGCGCGGCGGAAAAATCGGCGCTATCTTTATTAAGCGTGACCAATATCACCGAGTTGCCGGGCGAGGGACTTAAAGGCAATGTGGCCGGAAAGCGGATTCAGATTACCAGCCGAAAAAAGTTTGTCGAACAACACCCTGACTTTGCCAAAGACCTGCCGCCTGTCACCGGCGGTCTGGAATGCGTGGTGCTGGTTGACGATGCATATGCGGCGACCCTGCAATTCCGGGACGAAGTGCGCACCGACAGTTCATCGTTCATCAACCACCTGAGGCCCAGTCACCTGTTTGACAAGGTGATGCTGGTGTCCGGCGACAGGGAATCGGAAGTACGTTTCCTGGCCGACCAAGTCGGCATTAAACACGTTTATTTCAGCCAGAGTCCCGAGCAAAAACTGGAACTGGTGCGCAATGAAACTAAAGCGGCAAAAACCGTGTTTCTGGGCGACGGCATCAATGACGCCCCGGCGCTGACTGCCGCGACCATCGGCATCGCCTTCGGCCAGAACAGCGACATTACCGGCGAATCGGCCGATGCGGTGATCATGGACAGTTCGTTGTTAAAAGTCGATGAGCTGTTTCATATCGGCGAACGGATGCGTAAAATTGCCCTGCAAAGCGCGGTGGGCGGCATGGCGCTGAGTCTGGTCGGCATGGTCTTTGCCGGGCTGGGGTATTTGACCCCGGTAGCCGGAGCGATCACTCAGGAAATCATCGATGTGCTCGCCGTATTGAATGCCTTACGGGCGGCTATTCCGCCGAAAACGCTTTCGGATTTTTAAAAAAGGAAACCCAATGTCACCTCACCACGAAATACACAGGACTCATCGCATCGGCTGGCTGCGCGCAGCCGTGTTGGGCGCGAACGACGGTATTGTATCCACGGCCAGTTTAATCGTCGGTATAGCCGCCTCCCATGCGACGCATAACGATATAGTCTTGGCCGGTGTGGCAGGCTTGGTTGCCGGGGCGATGTCGATGGCGGCCGGTGAATATGTATCGGTCAGCTCGCAAGCAGATACCGAACAGGCCGATTTAAAGCGTGAGCGCAAAGAGCTTGAGGAAGACGGGCATCATGAGCGAAAAGAGTTGGCCGCCATCTATGTCTCGCGCGGACTCGATCCGTTACTGGCCGAGCAGGTTGCAGTGCAATTAATGGAGCATGATGCATTGGGCGCACACGCACGCGACGAACTGGGCATCTCTGAAGCAGGCACAGCAAGGCCCATTCAGGCGGCGTTGACATCGGCGGTCACTTTTGCCGTTGGCGCGGTGTTGCCTTTATTGATAGTCCTGTTTGCTCCGGATGCCGATTTAATCGTGCTGGTGTCATCTGCATCGTTGCTGTTTTTAACCTTGCTGGGTATCTTGGCAGCCTATACCGGGGGATCGGGCATCATTAAGGGAGCTTTTCGTGTTGCCTTTTGGGGGGCGCTGGCTATGGGGCTGACCGCAGCCGTCGGTTCGGTTTTTGGGACGGTCGTGTAACACCGTGAATTGGCAGGTTTACATCATTCTCTGTACCGATAACTCGCTTTATACCGGCATCACCATCGATGTCGCCCGGCGCTTTAATCAACATGCAGACAGACAAGGCGCTAAATATTTTCGCGGCAGGCAACCCAAGCAGCTGGTTTATGTCGAGACCGGCCATGACCGCAGTTCTGCCAGTAAACGGGAAATCGTCATCAAAAAACTGCCCAGGCTTGAGAAGTTGCAGTTGCTGGTTTCTGACAGCAACAAGGTGGGTAATTTCCAGTTATGAAAATTAGCAGAGTAGATGCCGTTCCAACTCAGACCAATCCAGCTCAACGAAGCACGTCATCCCGGCAGGGAATGCCGGGATCCAGAACACAGGGATGTGATAGAGTGAGCGAAATCATAAGCAGACCTTAATAACAAAACATGTACCCCAAACAAATATTCGACCAAGATTGCAGGCAGTGTAAACGACTGGATGATTTTCTGTGTGAAGTTAAACAAAAGCACCCCGACTACCATGCGCGTCCGGTTGCACCGTTTGGCGACAGCATCGCCCAATTGCTGATAGTCGGACTGGCTCCCGGCATGCATGGAGCCAATGCCACAGGCAGGCCGTTTACCGGCGATTATGCAGGGCTGTTGCTGTATGAGGCGCTTTACGAGTTCGGTTACAGTAACCAAATAAAATCAGAATCATTGACGGACGGCTTGGCGCTTAAAAACTGCCGTATCACCAATGCCGTTAAATGCCTGCCGCCGCAAAACAAACCGACAGGCGACGAAATCAACCAGTGCAATGCTTATTTGTCTGCCGAGTTAAAAACCTTGCCGGAGAAGGCGGTCATATTGGCTTTAGGTTTGGTTGCCCATCAGGCGGTATTAAAAGCCTACGGATTGAAACAGAGTAATGCAAAATTCGCTCATAATGCCCAGCATGCCTTGCCGGATGGCCGTACACTGGTTGATTCGTATCATACCAGTCGATACAACGTGCAGACCAAGCGGCTGACTAAGGAAATGTTTGGGGATGTTTTTCGGACTATTCGACTGCATGGCGGCGCAGTAGGCCGGAATAAGGCCGCCCAAGCGTAGCGCGAGGTGGTGTTCCCGGCGAATCCGGGTAGTGTGCCGGAAACACCAGTTCTTGCTGCCGCTCGAACCAAAATTAGAACTGTAGAAAGTTGGTAGATAAAAATTGAATGCCTTATTTAAGTGCACATGGCGGCAAGCCCTCGCGGAGTACCTTAGCCCAACATAAAGTTTTTTGAGTCACTGAGCGAGAAAGATCGCTTTACGACAGTCACAATGGGACTTGTTGCTGTCTACGCTGTCACTTGGGGATAAATTAAGGCAATAGATGGCAGTACCGCTGCGACAGATGTAAAGTTGGTGGGCCGGGTGGAATTTGGTGTAGAGATTAAGGGGGCAATGCTGGTCTTATTTGTGCCAATGTTTTAATGAGGGTCGGCACTTGTTGCCGGTGGTTTAAAGTGCGTGATAATCGGCAATAACTTTGAAAATGGTACCCCGAAACCGTCATTTTCTGTTTTTTCCAGATTCTGTGTTTTGTAACTCTTCGTTTCAATTGGTCGGGACGATAGGATTTGAACCTACGACCCCTTGTCCCCCAGACAGACGGGAAAAATAAAACGTAATATATAACAGTGGCTTATAAATCGTTACAATTTAAAACCTACGCTATAAGAGTTTGATTTAATTTAGTTGGGTTTTTGTCGTAGTGACAAAATTACTACACTATTCCAAAGTCAGTATTAACCGTTTTCCAAGTGCTCTTGCTGCTTTATCTAATTGTTTTAAACTTGGCCAGTGGTGTGGGTCTTCCAGTCGTTGTACTGCCGGCCATGATGTTTTCATTGCATTAGCTAATTCCGTTAATGTCTTATTGCCTCTGGCTTTTCTTAACAGCAAAGCTGCTTGTACTTCCGGGCTTGGTGATGCCATATAGCCGTTTACTGGGTAGGGTGATGGTTCTGGTATTTCCTGATTCTTTTCCATTCTGTAAGCCAGCATGGCGCTCAACACCTCACTGGCGTTATATGCGGCTTCTTCTAAAGTCTCGCCTTGTGTAAACGTATCCTCAAGGTCGATGAATTGCACGAACAAAAAACCGTCTTCATCTGCTTCTACTGTATAGGGGTAGTCTGTTCTCATTTTAACTTTACACCTGTTTGTTTTTCGATTGCCTTTAATAAACCGATACCCACATCCTTAGCGCCGTGTACAGGAACCGGAACACCTCGCGGCATACCATCTTTTTCCATGATGTGATGGCTGCCTTCAATCCTGGCTAAAGTCCAGCCTTCTTCCTTTAATCGTGCAATGATCTGTTTACCGTTCATAAATTTATTATATCAAAAAAGATATAGATTGGTAACGAGTCTTATTTTTGCGATATTTCAAAATCTGCTTTTGCTCTCTAGTAACAGTTAATTTTTATTAAAAGCCGCTTTTTCTCTTATGTAATCATTCCCACAACTTACTATTTTTCCTGTACTTTTTTCAAAACATTCTGGTTGTTTCTTGTATTGATCTTTAAACCTTTGTTCCTTAGCTGGTTCTGCTGTGGGCGGGGTTGGCACTGTAATTTTCATTTGTGGATATTCTTTTTTTCCGTTAGGGTCGACAATAATGGTTGCCCATGTATGATCTATTCCTATACATGTCTGACATTCTACTTGCTCAAACAATAGCGTATAAACGCCCGGAGATACAACATGAAACCAGTGCAAGATAGTGCTGCTTCTATTATCTATGTTGAAACTACAACCTATGTACTCACCCTCATCAATATTTTCATAACTTCTTTCGTTTTTTCCGTTAAGACTTAAGAAATGACTATATTGGCTTTCTTTTATCTGTCCACAATTCAACTGATTAAATGAACCGTTTTTTAAGGTTATGTTAATTTTTGGTGCTTTTAGTTCACTAAAACTTTCATTATTTTGTTTCTTCCTTGAAATATCTAGACTTTTAATCAATTCATTCTTATTGACGTCGTTTAAAGATTCGTATCCGTAATAGGTCAAAAAATTTGCTACTAAAACACCGATTACTACACAAAATATCAATTTAATTTCGCTCATTTTATATTCATTCCTGATGCTTACATTACGCGAGTAACGGCTTACATAAGCCGCCTTTGTGCTGCTTTCGGCCTTTATCCGGTTATTGTTTTAACCGTCCCCCATTTTGATAATGCCCTTCCCGCGGTTACGTACCCGTTGACAGATTTTTTCTTGTTTCCTCGATCTCAGGGCTGATTTGTCCTGCTGCTGGGATGGTTTGACCTGTAGCTAGCCAATAGGCGTACTCTGGCCATACTGTTGATATAGCTTGAATCTGCCACCCATAAAGTTTTTGCCTGTTATTTTCAATACTGCTGATTTGTCCGCTTTTTATCCCTGTTTGTAGTGAAAACTCGTCCACTGTTAAATCTAGATGTGCTCTTAAATCTTTGAGTCTTTGATTAATTTCAAATTGATCGATCATATATGCAAATATTTATTGTATTATTTACATGCAATGTATATAATACATGCAAGTTTTCAAACCAGCCACAACCAGCCACTTAGGGCTAAGGTGCAATCATGAACCAAGAGCAAAACGCAGTCAACTTAGATGCATTAAAACTAATCAATTCTCCTGTTAATTTAGATGCCGTTCTTTCGTCTGATTTATCTTCTAAACTCGCTTTACATCAAGCAACTGACCTTTTGACTTTCATCCCGTTCATGACACCCGACAAGTTCGCCGAATCCATAGGTTTAAGCAAAGGCGTAGTAGGTGGCTGGATAGATCAAGGCTACTTACCTACGGCGAAGATAGGCCGTTATCGCATGATCAACATGGTCGTTCTGGTGACTAATCTGAAAGAAGGTAAAGTGTTATGAGCGCTATCAATCTAACCCTAGACGAAGTAAATAAAACCAGTCGTTTTATCGTTACGCATTCGCATCGTGAATTCAAACAAGCGTTGGCTAATTACCATGACTCGTCCAGTCATTTTTATAGGGATATGGAGTTTTGTCGTAGTGAACTTAATCTGATTGCTAATACAGGCGGTGAGCGTTTACAGGGCTTGATATTCTTGTTTTTGGGTGACGAACAATTGATTACGAGATTCAAAACGTGTCAGGGTGAAATAACAGAAGACCGTAAACTTTTTGGTTCTCTTTTGATTGCTGGTGGACATTATAAAGATGAAATTCTTGTCGATTTTAAAGAGGTGGCTTAAATGTATCACTATATTGTTTTCGAGCAATTTCTTAATCAAGAATGTGAGCCATCCGGTAGTGGTCAAGCTTCAAATCCAATGTTGTTTCAGGAAGCTTCAAAGCGGTACCGTAAAGCACGTGAATTCCGTGATGGTTCAGAATCAAGAGGTTCCGTACCTGTACGAGTTGGTGTTGCCCGAGTTCCATCGAACTATTCAGGATTTACTGGTTTCAAGGTGACATTTCAGGATCTTTGTGCTTTTCGTCCGCAAATATCCGTTATCTGTCGTTGAAGCCACATAAATGAACATTACTTTAATCGATCAATCACCACTCAAAGGAGCCGCATAAATGGCTGAAGCACCGATACTGCCTGACCGTGGCAGCTTAGAATCAAAAGACGGACCTGAACGCTTATACAGAACTGCCCTAGCTCAGAGGGACTATATAAACCTTGAACTGGAAGCAATGGATAGAGGGATGAGACCCTATGGCCTAACAAAATCCATCATGACGCTTTACCTACGTAAGCAGCTTATCCCCATGAAAGAACTGTCTGAAGAACTGCAGGGGCAAGTGATTGCTTATTTAAAAGCGAAACAAGCAACGCGCTAAACCATAAACATGAAAACAAATAAAAAGCGGCTTCAAATCAACCACGCTGAGGCCCTCGTATGAATAGCCGGGTTATCGTCTCGGCCTTGGTAAAAAATATGCAGCGAGGTACGAGCGTCATATTTTTTTACCAAGGCCATAAGGCGAGACCGGCTCACCATACGAAGCCGTCAGCGTGTCAGTGATGCCAAGCCGCAAACTGAGCTATTAGAATTATTTACCTTGGGCAATATAAGGGTGTCGGTGAACATGGGTAACAAAAAGCGCGTTCTGCCCGTCGGGCATTCACCTAGTCGAATAGTGGCGCCTTGCGCCCATGCTTCGCGTGGAAATGGCCATAAAGCCAAGACTGAGAAAACCCGATAGAAAGAAAACCGGCTGCGCCATTCACCACCCTATACATTGCCTTAAAGGCTGACAACGCAGAGAAGTCGGCAGCGAAGTAGCCAGCGTCGACTTATCGTAGTGAGTCCATACGCAAGCGAAAGGGATTGTAGAGGAAATCGGCGATTAAAACTGAATTACTGGCAGTTAGGTCAAAACCTTTGGAGCTTGCGTAAAAGCGTTTTGGCCTTACTGCCAGTTATCAGGTTTAAACGTCGATTGGAACGGAAAGCCCGGCCCTTTAGGGTTCGCCGAAAAAGAACAAAAGAAAAACAGCATAACAAAAACGTTAGATAAAACCGGCCATAACCAGCCTTATCTAGCCTTAAACAGAACAAAAAAACAAGGAATCAAAAATGATTACCATAAAACACTGCAAACCCCGCCAGGGCATGACATACAGCCAGCGCAGACGATTAATAAACCTATTATGGGCATTCGTATCAAATGCAGCGCTTCCTTTTATCTTGGGCCTTTTCATTGCACTGATCTCAATTACCTATTCATTTACTGAGGTAGCAAAAGCTTTTGATAAATCCGGATTAGGGGCCTGTATTCAACCGAATTTACAAGAAAACGACGCGATAACCAGCACTTTTATAACTCCTGCATCTCCGTCACTCGTCTGTAAAACGGCTGGAACTTTTGATCTGATTACCAACACCTGCCTAGAACCATTCTAACCGCGTTCGACCTACGCGTATTAAAAGGTCAAGCCAAAAAGCAACAGAAACCGAAAGACCACCATTAACCCAACAAAGGTACAAAATCATGACCGACCAATTAACCCAAAACAGCTTCCTAGGCGACATGCAAACAGTCATAAGAGGACAAGTTGAATCGTTAACACGTTATGAAATAGATGGAGACAACAAAGGCGGCTCCATTTGGGTATCAAAACCCAACACCGGAAAAAACCCCAACAACCTGGGCAACGAACTAATCAAAGTCAAAATGCCGTTTGAAATGTTCGACCAGAAAAAAGCCGAAGTAGAGGCCGGAAAACTGTATTTCCCCTGTCAAATGGAAATCCTCTGCGAAATCAACATGGGTGGCCAAAACAAAGCAGTCCTGACAGCCATCAGCATGAAACTTGACGGCCCGGAACCCGGACAAATAAAAGACGAAGACATAGACAAAACAACCGGGGAAATCCTTCCTGATAAAGACAAACCCAAAGCTGGTGCGGCCCAGATGACGCAGGCGCAAAGTCAAAACAGCCAAAACAATCCTAACAAACCATAAACAGAGTAAACCATGAAAATCCGCTCAATGGCCTGCCTGATAAAAAAGCCCGTCCAGTTCAAAGAGCGGGTTCTAAGCAACCAGGTACAAAAAGGCCGTTTTATAAACGGTCATGTAATACAACAAAACGCGGGTAATCAACCCGAAAAAATGAGTAAAGATTAAATGGCTACCGGCACTCTTGCATATGTTCGCACTTGTACTGTAGCAACGAACCCTTGTCCCGTGGGTTATGAGTCTACGGTACAGGCTTACTTGATTGACCCTCTATATCAGACACAAACTGATTTTTTACTGGCTCAATCGGGTATTGATTGGCAGGCCGTTTACGATGCATTCGGTATGTCTTTATTAATGTTCGCAGTCGGTTCTGGCAGCGGATTACTTGTTAATCTTATAAAAAAGGTTAGGTAAAATTATGAAAATTTTTTTTAAAAAAACTAAAGGTAAAGCTCTTGTTTTGGTGAGTTTGATTGGTGCGTCGATTGGAGCAGCTAATGCTACTATTGTGACTGATGCTCAAACCGCTTTAGCGTCCGCTCAAGGTGATGCTACAACAGTGGGTGGTTATGTGTTGTTAGCGGTTGCGGCTGTTGTAGCAGTAACTATTATCTTGGGCTTGGTTCGTAAAGCTTAAGTTTCTTTGGTTTGGTTCGTAGTGAAAACTACGAACCATTACTTAAAAGGTTTGTTATGACAATAGCAATTGCATATCTAATTGGTGCCTCGTGGGCTATGTGTTTTGTAGTCGGTTATCGTTGTACTGTGATTTAAAAACGATTTCAGCAAGTTACAGTTGTTCATATTGAGAATTAATTAAAGAGACCAAAAACATGATTTTTTTAACCTTGTATTTCCTAAGCGGCCTAGTTTGCGCCTATGCCGTCATATCGGGATTTGACAATGCGTAAGCTAATCATATTTTTGATTTTATTGTTTTCGGGTTCGGTTTTTGCCGACACATACCCGGCTCATTCTACATATTCAAATTACTACAATGGCGTTGTTTATTCATCAACTGTTTCGATGAGTGATTTGTGTTCTAAAATGCCTACTGTCTTGGGCACGGCTCCTTATTTTAATCCTTCACCTCCACAATGTGCTGTTTATACTCAGTATGGTTTTACTTTTGTTACTATTAATAACTATTTGACGTGTCCTTATGGTGGCACCGTATCTGGTTCTGATTGTATAAATGCGCCTTCTTGTACTGCTCCACAAGTTCGTAACGCAACAACCGGCATGTGCGAAACGCCTCCCCCGGCTACATGCCAAACCACACCTACAACCACTACATCTGGTTCAACACAAACCCTTTCTTGGGAAACCCTAAACACCAGTTCAAACACCTGTGACCCTCATTCCTTGAATTGCGATTACCCACTTGCCGTAAACGCAACAACAAAACAATGTGACTTGACGTGTTCTGACGGCTCCACGGTTGACGTATCAGCGGGTGCGCAATGTCCACCACCATCATGCCCGAATCAAGTCAATGGTAATATGATAACCAAACAGGCGTGGAATTCCGTTACTCAGAAATGTGAAAATTCCGACATTGTCTATTGTGACGGTCAATTACAAGTTCCTGACGCTGGAACAGGCACCTGTTTACCTAAACCCGGTGCAATCGATTGCGGAAACGGTATTGTTGTTATATCTCCGCTTGTATGCTCTTCCGAGCCTGATCATTCGCAGGATATAACCTGTCCTGACGGCCTAATTATCTCGCCCCCTCGCACCTGTGCCTTATTGCCGCCTGACCCGGCTAATTGTCCGGGTGGTGCTTCAGCTGTTGAAACCACCGGGTACGTTAACGGTGTTCCGACATGCGTTATGAAAGACGGAACCACAACAGCAGCCGCTGATGGTAGCCAGTCGCCAGCTGATGACAAATACAACCCACAGAATTACAAAGCCGGTGTTGCTTGTAACGCCTCTAATTCCTATCCATGTGACCCGTCGCTTCCTGTTGTTAGTGCGCCCGGCCTTACAGGTATAGAAAAATGCGGCCCTGGTACTTTTTTTACTTGCGTTGATAAGCATGACAAGCCTGTTGCTCCTGCTTTGCATCCTGCCTCACCGTCGCCCACAACATCGGCGACAACGACAACCGGGACTAGCACCACAATCATAACAAACAGTGATGGCTCAACCTCTACACAGACATCAACAACCAACAATACCGGGACGACAACTACCACGGGCGCAACTACAACAGACTGTCCGGATTGTGCTAAAGAAAGTACTTTACGTGAAATAGTTGATCGTATTGGTAAGTCTTCCCGTTCTGGTTCTGTGTGGCAGCCTGGTAATGGTACAGGCCCTCCCAGTGATACCAATGCGGATGAAATACTTTCAAAAAAAGCTGCTGTTTCGTCAATGATTTTCGATATTAAATCTCAAATGTCTGGGTTAATGCCGTCCGTGTCTGGTGGTGCATCTATCTCTTGTGATGGTGGGGTTTATGTTATGGGAATCACTTTCAATATTTGTTTGGCTCCTTATACCGAACAGCTTTCAAAAATCGGTATCGGTGTATATGTAGCCGCTATTGTTTTTTCGGTTATGATTATTTTGGGGTAAGTCTATGATGGATATATTGTTTGCAATTTCCGATTCGATTGGAAATTTTTTTACCATGATCGGTGGCTTTGTTACTTCTGGTATTTATGAACTTTTGATTTGGCTTTTTGCCAAACTAATCGAAAAGTTGACAATAGGTTGGCTTGAGATGGTTTTGTGGGCGCTTCCTTTTGCTTGGGGTGTTGCTAAGCAGATTATGCTTGATCTTAATTTAAATGCTCTTATTCAGACCGCGTGGGGGTATTTGGATTCTAATCTGCTTGCTTTGGCTACAACGTTACGTATTCCTGATGCTGTTAATGTCCTGATTTCAGCATTTTTTACTAAATTTGTCTTACGGTTTATTCCGTTTATCTAATGTCTATTAAAATACATCACGGCCCTCCGGGTAGTTATAAAACCAGTGGTTCAGTTATGGATGATTTTATTCCGGCAGCATTGTTAGGCCGAACAATTATTACTAATGTTCGTGGCTTGAATAATCCTGATAATGTTCGTGCGGCATTGAATAGATCTAAAACTTTTTATAGATTTAAAGCGCGTGTTGTACCTGATACGTTTGAATTGATCTTTGTTGATACTACTGTACAAGAGGGAAGAGACAAACTTGCTACTTTCTTTCATTGGGCACCTCATGGCGCTTTTTTATTAGTTGATGAAGCCCAAACTATTTGGCCGTTAATCTGGAAAGATGCTGACTTAAAAAAGCTCGATTATCCCGGCGGGCTAGTATTAGCTACACGGGATAATAGACCGTCTAACTTTTTAACCGCTTTTGAAATGCACCGGCATTATGGTTGGGATATGGTTTTGACTACGCCTAATATCTCTAAAATCCGTTCCGACATTCGCGGTACTTGTGAGGGGGCTTATAAACATAAGAATCAAGCTCTAATAGGTTTGAACGGTTATTATCTTGAGGCTTTTCATTTGGCTGAAGATACCGGTAAATCTGTTAGTGATTTTCTTTCTTTGCGTAATCGAAAAATTAAAAAAGAGGTTTGGAAGCTTTATGCAAGCACAGCAACCGGTACACATTCAGACACTATTGCGGGTACGCCGATATGGAAGAATCCTAGGGTATATGGTTTTTTGGTATTCCTTGCAGCTATTATCGTGTTTATCATTAATCGTCCAACGCCTGCTGTTATTGCTGGGGTACGCAATCAAGCCGCTAAAGTGGCTGATAAGGAGAAGGTTTCTTCAACGGTTCGTTCTGTTGGTTCTGGTAATGTGGCTAATAGCCAAAACGTTGAGGCTATTCTTAATGTAGCTAAAACTGTTCAGTTGGAAGGTTATTTGGAAAAATATTTGACTGAGTATAGACCGCGGTTAGTGGCTTTGATCGAAAGTAAGCAAAAAAATCGTATAGTTGCTCAGGTTGCATTTCTTGATTCGAATAACCGGGTATTTGAGCAATTAAATATTCCCCAGATTGTTGCATTTGGTTTTGTAGTTGAGCGTAAGCCTTACGGTCTTTTGCTTAAGCGTAATGGTAATTCATATCCTGTTACTGCTTGGCCGTTAGATAAAAATAAATCTGTTGATCATTTTGGCGTTAATTAAATGGGTGGCCGTAGTAAAGAAGGTGATCGGCTTACAGATCGTTGGAAATGGATAGGTGAGCTGAGTTCTGAGCGGTTTGAGAATTACGGCAAGTATTCGCAGATACAAGCCTCCGCTGATCGTGGGGTGGGGCATTTTAATAGCTCAGCTTCGAACTTGAATTTCCAATTGGCTAAATTCTATGAATCAAAACATGGTGTCGAGCCTGTTTGGAGTAATTGGCGTTCGAATAAATAACGAAACTTTGAATAAAGACATGTGGCAGGTTATAGCTGTTCATTTTGAGAATTAATTTATGATTAACCGTACCCATATAACAATACCAAATGTTTTATATACTGGTTCATTTCCCTATTTATCTAATAAACTTTCTGATTATCAAGATAATCAATTTATTCGATATGGTTCATGTACTGAAATTTTTCCTTTCCATTGCTTTGTTGATGATTGGCGGCTTGAAAGTATATGGCGTTCCCCCACTAAATTCGTTGAAAAGGCATTGTTGGCCGGGTTCGCTGTTGCTCCCGACTTTTCTGTATATGCCAATTACCCTCATATTTATTCGCTTTATCAAGTCTGGCGGTCACGCCTAATCTGTGCATGGTGGGCTGATCACGGCGTTTATACAATTCCCGTTTTGCAGTGGACAAACTCAAGTGATTCAAACTTGGATGATTATTTTGTAGGCCTCAATGATTGCGAAGTGATTGCTGTTAGATGTCCAAGTCGTGAACCTGATGTTATAGATGATTATTTTTTCTGTGCTGAACGATTTTTACAAATCCATCAACCTAAGTTAATTCTTCATTTCGGCTTAACTCGTGGTTCGGAAATTTGGCCTAAGTGCAAAGTTTTGTCGCTTAATCCGTCATTAAAAAAGCTGGGAATGGCTGATTAAAAAGCGGTCGTAAAAAGTTATAAAGAACAAAAAGGCTGTTACGTCCCTGTATCACGTAACAGAACAACACACCACGAAGCCTATAAGAGCTGAAAATATGAAATTTAACCAACGCTTTTCCCTTGAATCTCTTTCTCATGGTTCTGAAGAAGATCAGACCGGCTTATTGTTTGCTAAAGGTGATGAAATCATAGACCTTTCGGGCGTTAACATTGTTGGTGCTTCGGTTGATACTGTAAGGCAGTTGTTTCATGGTTTACCTAAAGCTTCTTTCATTACAAAGCTTGAACAGCATGTGGAAAATAAAGATGAGTTTGTCCGGTTAACAGCAAACGATTTGGTTAATGATGACCGTTGGCATTTTAGCCGGATGGGTAAAACTGGCGGTTACCGGTATAAACTGCAAAACAATGCTGTTGGGTTGGTTGTTCTGTTTGGTAGCTGGTACGGCAAGATAGATCAGGAAGGCTCACATTTAAAAATTGAACTGTCGCCGCATTTTATTTCGCAGCGTACAGTCCCGGAAATTTGGGAATATTTGCACGGTGATTTTGTTGGTCTCTCACGTATTTTCTTAGAAGAGCCGGAAGCAAAGGGCGTTGCTGTCCATTTGGCTTGCGATTATCAAGGATTCAATTTGCCTGTTGATTTTATACAAAAATTTTCAACCAGTTCCAGGACGATTAGGGCCTATGACGGTATAGCCTCCCTTGATCTGTCAGACTTTACGGATGCAGTTGCAACCTATGGCCGGGAAGGTCAGGACAAAAACTATCTGATCGGTAAGCCAATAGCCGTACAAATGGCGCTTTATGACAAGAGCTATGAAATGATCAAATCTGACAAGGTTGATTATTTTAACGAAGAGTGGGGTGTTTATTCTTTTGGGACTTATGATCCAACTCAGTCAGTACGCCGGATAGAAGCAAGGCTTCATCATACCGTTATTCGTGAAATAGGCCACGGCTTGGGTTTGGAATTTGAGGGCTTTAACCAAGTAGCCGACCATTTAACCGACCTCTGGCGTTATGCCCTGGAACGCAACCGGCTAATGATTGACGGTGATGCTCGTGGTTATCTTAATCCCTTTTGGCAATTACTAATGCAAGACGTCATCTTCAAAGTTCCTGCTCAAGGCGTAAAAATTACGCGCAAAAAAAAAGAAGCAGTAGACCCTATCGCTAGAAACATCACTTCCGTTATTGGCAACTTGGTTTCAATCATGGCTCGCCGTAATGATTGCACAGTACGGCATGTGATGCGCCAGTTACATAACTTGCATATATGGCCGGAAATTCAGACCTATTACAGGAGTAGGGGGAAGGATGATAATGATTTGCGTGATCAGATTAAAGAGGGATTGGAAAAAAGGCGTTTGATTGGTAAGGCATCGTGATTATCGTTACTGGTCTCCGGCCGAGAATCCGTAATACTTCACATTGTGCGAAATTGCGTTGTGTTGTTTGTGGAAAAAAAGAAGATTTATTCCAGTCAGGGCCTCGTTTTATTATTTATTGTTCTAATGCGTGCAAACAAAAAGCATATCGTAGAAGAATTAAGGCCAAAAAATGAATAGCAATCCTTTTTCTATAGTGCCTTGCATGGTATGCCCTGGTACGACTTTGATTAAAACTGCTTTGATCTGGAAAGAGTCGGTTTTTTGCTCGGCTGACTGTTTGAGAAATTATGTTGAAACTGTGCGGTTGAATAACGAGCCAGTAAAAAAGGAAGCTCACGATAAATTTTTTAAACCTGTTTCACGTCTATCTGATGCTCAGGCCGGTCAGGCCATTGGTGAAGATAGACATTTTTTAATTTAAACGGAATTAAAACTGATGCGGATTTTTGACATAGGTGAAGCTGCGGATTTCCTTAAAATGAATCCTGAAGTTTTAAGGCGTAAAGCTAAACTTGGATTGATTCCCGGCCGTAAGGCTGGAAAGCGTTGGGTTTTTGTCTGTGAGCACTTAGCCGACTGGGTTTCTGGCCGTTACCCGCTTTCTGTAAACGACACCTTGACGGTAGTCGATGATCAACCAAAGGATACTATTCAATGTCGATCTACAAGCGCAAAGATACATGGTGGATTCAGTTCACTGCACCAGACGGACGCCGAATACAACAGACTGCTGGGACTCAGTTAAAACATGAGGCTCAAGAATTATACGATAGATTGAAAGCTGAAGCGTGGCGTGTAAAGTATTTGGGTGCTAAACCTCGTTATTTTTGGAAGGATGCTGTTATTCGTTGGTTGACTGAGCAAGGGCATAAAAAAAGCATTGAGACGGATAAGGTGCATTTGCGTTGGGTTGATAAGCATTTAAGCGGTTTCTATCTCGATGAAATTAACAAGCTCAAGATTGATTTAATAAAAAATGCAAGATTGGCTGATGGTGTGAGTAATTCAACTGTGAATCGACTTCTTTCAATTTTGCGAGCTATATTGAATAGGGCTAAAGATGATTGGGAATGGATAGATTCCGTTCCGGGGTTTCGTTTTTTACCTGAGCCTAAAGCACGTGTCCGCTGGATTACTCGAGAAGAGTCCATCCTTCTGATCGAGGAACTTCCTGTTCATTTAAAGCTTATGGTTCGTTTTTCCTTGGCTACTGGTTTACGCGAAAGTAACGTAACTCATTTACAATGGTCCCAGCTTGATATGCAACGTAGATGTGCGTGGGTTCTTGCTGATCAGGCTAAAGCAGGTAAAGCTATACCTGTACCTTTGAATGATGATGCAATGGAAGTTCTTGCTGATCAGGTTGGTAAACATGATGTCCGCGTATTCACTTATAAAGGTCAGGTTGTTAATGATGCAAATACTAAAGCATGGCGTAAGGCTTTAGTCAGGGCAGGGATTGAGGATTTCCGATGGCATGATTTGCGGCATACATGGGCATCCTGGCATGTTCAAGCAGGTACGCCTTTGCAAGTTCTTATGGAGTTGGGTGGATGGTCTGATATTTCTATGGTTTTGAAGTATGCACATTTATCGAGTACACACTTAGAGGAGTATGCGGGGAATTCGTCCCAGACAACAGACAAATTTACTACATAGCTTTAAATGGTTGTGATAGATAATTATCTAACTCTTTGTTTCAATTGGTCGGGACGATAGGATTTGAACCTACGACCCCTTGTCCCCCAGACAAGTGCGCTACCAAGCTGCGCTACGCCCCGACAGTTTGAAATAAAGAATTTAAAGTTGAAAGGATTGTGAACACAATCCCCAATAATTCAATGCGGCAAATTATACTACATTTGCCGCATCAAATGAAAAAATCTACTTTAGCAGCTCCAGAATTTCTTCCAGTTCGCTAACCATCTGATGAATCAACTGTTTGGTGCGGGTTGAATCTTCTTTGGCATCGTCACTGCTCAAATGAGCTCTGGCGCCGCCGATAGTGTAGCCTTGCTCATACAGTAAGGATCTTATTTGCCGGATCATCAGCACATCATGGCGTTGATAATAACGACGATTGCCACGTCTTTTTACCGGGCTAAGTTCTGTAAACTCTTGTTCCCAGTAGCGAAGTACATGAGGCTTTACGCCGCATAACTCACTGACTTCACCTATGGTGAAATATCGCTTTGCCGGGATGACCGGCAACTCATTATTATTACTCGGCTCCAGCATATGCTTCCACTCTGGCTTTTAGTTTTTGACCTGATCTGAATGTTACCACGCGGCGTGCTGTTATGGGGATTTCTTCGCCTGTTTTTGGGTTTCTGCCGGGGCGACTGCTTTTGTCGCGCAGCTCGAATTTTCCAAAACCGGAAATTTTTACCTGCTCGCCGTGTTCCAGAGAGCCTTTAATTTCCTCAAAAAACATTTCGACCATATCTTTTGCTTCGCGCTTGTTTAAGCCAAGCTCGTCAAACAGCCTTTCGGCAAAATCGGCTTTAGTTAATGCCATCGTTAATCCCTCAGCTTTGCACTTATTTTTGTGGTCAATGTTTCTAACAGTCCGCTAAATATAGCATCTATTTCAGAATCTGTTAGGGTTTGTGAAAAATCTTGTATTACTAAACTCAAAGCTACGCTTTTACTGCCTTCTTCGACGCCTTTTCCACGATAAATATCAAAAACCACTATGTCTTGTAAAGTCTGTTCCGCGCAGCCTTTTATACAATTTATTATCTCGCTGACGGCGACTTCTTCCTTAACAATCAAAGCAATATCGCGACGTACTGAAGGGTACTTTGATAGCGGCTTGAATTTCGGGATTTGTTTGTTCAGCAACAGGTCCTGATCCAATTCGAACAGGAAAACCTGGGTATCAAATCCCAATTGTTTTTCCAGTGTTGGATGCAACATACCCAGCCAACCGATTTTATCGCCTTGTTGCGACAATATTTCAGCCGTTTGTCCGGGGTGCAATGCGGGATGTTTGGCCTGAACAAATTGCACGGCTGCGGCGGTCAATGAAAACAGGGCCTGCACGTCGGCTTTAACATCGAAAAAATCAACTTTGCGGGTTGCGACGCCCCATTGCTCGGAATAGGCGCTACCCAAGGCCAAGCCGGACAGCATTTTTTGCTGTTGCATGTTATCGTCTTTATTGACAAAACGCAGGCCGGTTTCAAAAAAACGAACCCTGTTTTGCTGACGATTGGTGTTATGCAAGGCGGCCTTCAACAAACCGCACCAAAGGGTCGTGCGCATTACCGATAAGTCGGATGAAATCGGGTTTTTTAACCGGATAACGTCATCGTCAGGGGCGACCGCTTGTTGTATGTCTTCATCGACAAAACTATAGGTAATCGCTTCCTGATAGCCCCGGTCAACCAGTAAGTCTTTAACTCGATCCAGATCCAGCACGGCTTCGGTGGCTTTGCCAAGTTCCGAGCGCATTAACAGACTGCTGTTCGGCAGGTTGTTGTAGCCGACAATACGCGCGACTTCTTCGATCAGATCGGCTTCAATGGCGATGTCGAAACGACATCCCGGCGGCGTCACCGACCAGCTATCCGGCTGTGTTTGCACGGACATGCCCAGGCGTTGAAAAATATCCACGACTTGCTCGTCTGCAAGGTTGATGCCCAGTGTTTTTTCCAGGCGCAGCTTTCTGAGTAATACGGCCGGGCGTTGCGGCAAGGTAGATGTCGTTACCACTTCGGTAATTGCGCCGACGCTGCCGCCTGCAATATCGATAATCAGTTGGGTCGCGCGTTCTATAGCGCGTTCCTGCAAAGTCGGGTCAACGCCGCGTTCAAAACGGTGCGATGAATCGGTGTGCAAGCCGTAGTTTCGGGCTTTACCGGCGATGCTTTGCGGGATGAAAAACGCGCATTCCAGAAACACATCTTGGGTGTCGTCGTTGACTGCGGATTCGCTGCCGCCCATTACGCCAGCTAATGCCAGCGCTTGTTTATCGTCGGCGATCACCAGGGTTTCGTTGTCCAGCTTAATGGTCTGGCCGTTTAACAGAGCAATGCTTTCATCGGTTTTTGCATAGCGCACATTAATACTGCCGGATAATTTGGCGGCATCGAAGGCGTGTAGAGGTTGACCTAATTCGATCAGCACGTAATTAGTGACATCGACCACGGCACTCAAACTTCTGACGCCCGAGCGGCGCAGGCGTTCCTGCATCCATAGAGGGGTTTCGGCTTTAGGGTTTACGCCTTTAATCAGTCGGCCCAAATAACGCGGACAAGCATCGGTCGCTTCGACGGAGACGATCAGGGTGTCGGCATGGCTGACTGCGGATTTTTCAACTTGAGTGGCCGACCAGTCCATTTTGTTTAGCACCGCTACTTCGCGCGCTATGCCTTCAACGCTCAGGCAATCGGCTCTGTTGGGGGTCAAGTCGACTTCGATGATGTTGTCGTTGAGCGACAGGTAGTCGCGTATATCGACGCCAACTGGGGCGTCGACAGCCAGTTCCATTAAGCCGTGCGCATCGGCGGCCAGGCCCAGTTCTTTTTCAGAGCACAGCATGCCAAAGGATTCTACGCCGCGAAGTTTGGATCTTTTGATTTTAAAGTCGCCCGGCAATACCGCGCCGATCAATGCCGCAGGGATTCTCAAGCCGACCCGGACGTTACTGGCGCCGCAGACGATTTGCAACGGTTCCGCTTCGCCTACCGCGACCTGGCAAACTCTCAAGCGGTCGGCATCGGGATGTTGCTCCATGGCGACGACTTCGCCGACGACAACACCGCTGAATACTGCTGCCGCAGGCGTAACTGAATCGACCTCAAGGCCCGCCATGGTCAATTGCTCGACCAGTTGTTCTGTTGTTATTGCCGGATTGACATATTCTCTTAACCAAGCTTCACTAATTTGCATGACTCAAGTTTTCCCGTGTAACGACGACTTATTTAAATTGTTCCAAAAATTTAAGATCATTTTCAAAAAATAATCTCAAATCGTTAATGCCGTAACGCAACATCGCGAGGCGCTCCACGCCCATGCCAAACGCAAAGCCGCTATAGGTTTCGCTGTCGATATTAACCGCTTTGAAAACTTCGGGATGTATCATGCCGCAGCCCATCACTTCCAGCCAGCCGGTATGACTGCATACGCGACAGCCTTGGCCGCCACACATCACGCATTCAATATCGACTTCAGCCGATGGCTCGGTGAACGGGAAATACGACGGTCTAAAACGCACCTGGATGTCTTTTTCAAAAAAGGCGCGCAGGAATTCATAAACTACGCCTTTCAAGTCGGCAAAGCTGACGTCGGTATCGACCAGAAAACCTTCGACCTGATGGAACATCGGCGTGTGGGTAATGTCCGAATCGCAACGATACACGCGGCCCGGCGCAATCACTTTTAACGGCGGCTGTTCCGATTCCATGACCCGGATTTGTACCGGTGAGGTATGGGTTCTTAATACGGTGTGTGCATCAAAATAAAATGTGTCATGCATCGCCCTGGCGGGGTGATGTGCAGGAATATTCAGTGCCTCAAAATTATGATAATCATCTTCGATTTCAGGCCCTTCAACGACTTGAAAGCCGACGCTGGCAAAAATCTTGGAAATTCGGCGCAATGTGGTCGTCACCGGATGCAAGCCTGCAACAGCTTGACCTCTTCCCGGTTGGGTGACGTCTATGCCTTCACTGGCGAGCCTTGCTTCTAAGGCGGCATTTTGCAGCAGATCTTTTTTGGCTTCCAGTTGCTGTTGAAATTGATCTTTGGCCTGGTTGATAACTTGACCGGCAGCGCGTCTTTGCTCTGGATCGAGCGCGCCGAGTTCTTTCATCTGGAGGGTAAATAAACCCTTTTTGCCGAGATAGTGAACACGAACCAGGTCGAGTTGGTTAAGGTCTTGTGCGTCGCGAAGCTGCTGTAATGCCTGCGCGAGAATTTCTTCTAGGGTAGCGGACACGGTTTAGCTCGCTGTGTGGGTGGTGGGGATGTTTATTAAGGGGAAAGGCTTAAAGCCCTAATTTCACCCCTCCTCGGAAAGAGGAGGGGTGAATAGCCGGATTTCAGATAACTAAAATCCGGATCGTTCCTTAAGGTTTGCTTTGATGTTCCTTTGCAATTTTCGCAATTTCCGCAAATGCGGCAATGTCGCGAACTGCAATGTCAGCTAGAACCTTACGGTCAATCTTAACATTGGCTTTAGTTAAGCCATTGATGAAGCGACTGTATGACATTCCGCTTAGACGGGCCGCCGCATTGATACGGACGATCCACAAAGCGCGGAATTGACGTTTTTTCTGCTTGCGGTCACGGTACGCATACTGACCCGCTTTGATTACCGCTTGTTTGGCAACGCGATAAACCCGGCTTCGTGCGCCATAGTAACCTTTCGCTTGCTTTAATACTTTTTTATGTCTTGCTCTGGCTGTTACGCCGCGTTTAACTCTAGGCATGATCTACTCCTTAGATTAACTGTACGGCATCATACGTGCAGCCATGCGCACATCTGACGGATGAATAGTTGCCGGCGAGCGTAACTGTCTTTTTCTCTTAGTCGATTTTTTAGTCAGGATATGACGTCTGTGGGACTGGCCACATTTAAAACCGCCGTTGCCTGTGCGTCTGAAACGCTTGGCAGCTCCACGGTTAGTTTTGATCTTTGGCATTTGTTTGCTCCAATTAATTAAAATATTAAGTCCCTGAGTTGTAACCCAGCAAGGCAAAATGCATGGCCCTGAAGAATTAACGGCATCATTTGCATGATACTTAGCGGCTCATCCTATGCCGCTGTAGAGATGATGCAATGCAGCGTCTCTATGATTTGTGTTGCGATCGTTTTTGCAATTATTTTTTCTTTTTCGGCGCCATAACCATAACCATTTGGCGACCTTCCATTTTAGGAAATTGCTCGACGATTGCGATCTCTTCCAAATCTTTTTCTATCCGTTTCAGCAGATCAACACCGATTTCCCGATGAGCCATTTCGCGTCCACGGTAACGCAAGGTTATTTTGGTTTTATCGCCATCATTAAGGAACTTGGTTAAGCTTCTCAATTTAACTTGATAATCCCCTTCGTCAGTTCCAGGTCTGAATTTGATTTCCTTGACCTGAACCTGCTTTTGTTTCTTTTTGGCGACGGCCAGTTTTTTGTTTAACTCAAACTGGTATTTGCCGTAGTTCATCACCTTGCAAACCGGAGGATCCGCATTCGGCGATATTTCCACTAAATCCAAGTCTGCAGCGTAAGCAATCTGTTTGGCTTCATCTAACGAGATAATCCCTAACGCCTCACCATCTGCACCTGTAACTCTCACCCGTCTTGCGGTGATAGCGTCATTCAGGCGCGTTTCGTCTTTTTTAGCAGCGATATCTTAATCCTCCAAAATCATTCATTGTCTACCTGTAATCTCTTGTTTCAACCGTTCGGTAAATTCATGGATCGACAGGCTACCTAAGTCATCACCTTTTTGCGTACGTACCGTAATGCTTTGTTGTTCTAATTCTTTGTCACCGATAATGACAAGATACGGTACTCGCTGCATGGAATGCTCGCGGATTTTAAACCCGATCTTCTCATTTCTCAAGTCAATTTTTACCCTGATGCCTTGTTTTTCAAGGTCTAGCATAATTTGCGAGGCATATTCGGCATGTCGGTCGGTGATATTAAGCACGACCACCTGCACTGGCGACAGCCAGAGCGGGAAGGTTCCCGCGTGTTGTTCGATTAAAATGCCGATAAAGCGCTCAAGGGAGCCGAGTATCGCTCTGTGCAACATGACCGGCACTTGTCGTGATCCGTCTTCGGCAATATAGGTTGCGTCCAGACGACCCGGCATCGAAAAATCCACTTGAATCGTGCCGCATTGCCAGACCCGTCCGATGCAGTCTTTTAGTGAGAATTCGATTTTAGGGCCGTAAAAAGCGCCTTCGCCCGGCTGTAAGTCCCACTTCAATTCTTTGGTGTTAAGTGCCAGTTCCAGTGCGTTTTCCGCCTTATCCCAGACCGAATCGTCACCGACCCGGTTTGCAGGGCGGGTAGACAATTTAATGATAACTTCTTCAAAGCCGAAATCTTTGTAAACATCGAACAGCATATCGATAAAGGTCGATACTTCATCCTGAATCTGGCCTTCGGTGCAGAAGATGTGCGCATCATCCTGAACAAAGTTCCTGACCCGCATCAAGCCATGCAGGGTGCCGGAAGGTTCGTTGCGATGGCAGGAACCGAATTCCGCCAGACGGATAGGCAAGTCGCGGTAGCTTTTAAGGCCCTGATTATAAATCTGTACGTGGCAAGGGCAGTTCATCGGTTTGATCGCGTAATCGCGATTCTCGGAATGCGTGGTAAAAATCATGTCACCGAATTTTTCCCAGTGCCCTGATCTTTCCCATAAAGAGCGATCCACGACCTGCGGCGTTTTAACTTCGCCGTAACCGTTTACCCTTAATTTCTCGCGGATGTACTGTTCAACTTGTTGATAGATGACCCAGCCTTTTTCATGCCAGAACACCATCCCGGGAGCTTCTTCCTGAGAATGAAACAAATCCAGTGTTTTCGCCAGCTTGCGGTGATCGCGCTTTTCCGCTTCTTCCAAACGATGCAAGTAAGCTTGCAAGTCTTTTTTATCGCCCCATGCCGTGCCGTAAATGCGCTGCAGCATTTCATTGTCGGAATTGCCGCGCCAATACGCGCCGGCAATCTTCATTAGCTTGAAGACTTTTAACTTGCCGGTGCTGGGTACATGAGGGCCGCGGCACAGATCGGTAAATCCGCCTTGCTCATATAAAGACAAATCTTCATTGGCCGGAATGGATTCGATGATCTCGGCTTTATACGCCTCGCCCAGATTCCTGAAAAACTTGACTGCCTCATCCCGTGATAACACCGAGCGATGGATGGGGTAATCTTCGGCAACCAGTTGCTCCATCTTTTTTTCAATGGCGCTGAGATCTTCCGGCGTAAAAGGTCTTTCGTAGGCGAAATCGTAAAAAAAGCCGTTTTCGATAACCGGCCCGATTGTTACTTGCGCTGAAGGAAATAACTGTTTGACGGCCTGAGCCAATAGATGTGCAGTTGAATGGCGAATAACGGTGATGCCGTCTTCATCCTTTGCGGTAATCAGTTGCAGCGTTGCATCCTGATCGATTGGCGTACTGGCATCGACCAGAGTGCCGTTAACTTTGCCTGCCAAGGTTGCCTTGGCTAATCCCGATCCGATAGACAGCGCAACATCCATCACTGTTACAGTTTGGTCGTACTCTCGCTTGGAACCATCGGGAAGGGTAATTACCGGCATTTTTTATCTGTGTCTAGTGTCTACAATAAAAAAAGCACTGCGGTGCAGTGCTTTAAATGTTTGGTAGGCACGAGTGGACTCGAACCACCGACCCCCACCATGTCAAGGTGGTGCTCTAACCAACTGAGCTACGCGCCTGAAGCTTATGCAACTTCGAGCTGGCTATTATACCAACAGATTTTTGTTACGCAACTGTTAAACCAATATTTACTCTTGTAGGTATTGATATTGTCTTTAATTCAATTACTGTTTTTCCAATAAATAGCTCAGCCAAAGATTAGACAGCTTTTCCTGTACGGTATTTTGCCGCAACCTTGCATTCAGATGCGGAAAATCAACCTTATCCAAATCCTGATCCTGGTTGTAGCAGGAGTACACGAAACATTCCTTGCCGGTATCGGGATCGACATGCTTGCATAAACACTGGGCGCAAATGCCTTTCATCATGCACTGCATCGGCGAGTTGATGGAGCCGATCGCGTGATGCGCTTTGTTTAAGTAAGGCTTCAACACATCAAAGCGCGCGCTTTTTACCGCCGCCATCATGCGATCCGAACCGATCACGATCAGGTGATCGACATCGCTAAGCGAAGTAGGCTGTTCGCCTAAATCGCCGTGAGCATAAGCCAGCATGCATTCCAGGATATTGCCGACAAAAGTTTTGTCCTGTGGACGGGTTGGGGCAATGGCGGTGACGCCTTCGCCCTTGTCGACCGACCAGATGATAATGTCTGCGGCGGCTTCTACATCCTCGACTTTAAACCGGTCTTGCGCGTATTTGTAACCGGCAAAATAAATTACTTTATTGCCGGCTGCTCTTAATGCCTTACCGATAGAGAACAGTACCGCATTGCCCAGTCCGCCGCCGAGCAATAGCACGGTTTTTCCGGTCGGGATGTCGGTCGGGGTGCCGGTTACGCCCATAATTACCAGTGGATCACCGACTTTCCAGGTTGCGCACAGACGCGAGGATGAGCCCATTTCCAGTGCGATCAGCGAGATGGTGCCTTTTTCCTTATCGACTTCCGCGCCGGTCAGCGCCAAACCTTCGGCTGCCAGCACCGTGCCTTCGACAACAGGCGCGAAGGCTTCGTAGTTTTGGACGCGGTAAAATTGTCCGGGGTGGAATTTTTCCGCCGCCATCGGCGCTTTGACCACGACTTCGATAATGGTCGGCGTCAGGCGGTTAATGGACACGATAGTCGCTTTAAACGATTCGTCCAGCTGGGCAAACAAGGCTTTTAACGCTGCATCGCGTTCCGGCTGTTGCGCTGGATTTAATCTTGCCAATTCCTGCTCGAACAGTTTGACCACGTGAGGGTAGCCGTTTTTGGCGCTGGCCATGGCTTTAACCACGTTGCCTGCATAAACGGGATGGTTGTCGCCGTAAAAACTGATGAACTTGCCGTCTTTTTGGTAAGAGGTCAGCGGCGCGGGTTTGCCGAGCTTGGGCATGGCTTCATCGTGCATCGGCACTAATTCGACCGAGTCGTTGGTCCATTCGGGCTGATAGCGTTGGAAAAACCATTTATCCATCACAAAAGTGTCAGGATATTCGCTTTGATAAATGGTGTTCGGCGATGTACCTGCCGCAACGTATAAGCTGCGCAACGGAACAGTGACATTCTGCCCTGAGTTGCTCCAGCGACCTTCTTCAAGCACCAGCTTTTCAAACTCAACGGCATTTAAATGTCCGTATTCGTCAGCTTGTGCGCCGAGTGGGCTCATGCCTTCGGCCAAGGCGATGCCTTCTTCCAGCGCTTTGGCGATTTCTTCGTGGTTTTGGCGATACGCGGGCGCATCGTTAATGCCTTTGCGATAAAACAGTGTGACGCCGCCCCACGCTTCGACCAGCGGTTGGAAATCCGGTTGTTCGCCTTCCGCTTCGGCACGTTGACGTTCTGCGTGTATGGCTTTGCCGTGCGCCAGGAATTCATCGAGTATGATGGTTTCTTCCTGGTCGTAACGACCGCGAACGGATTGCTCGCCATAGACGTTAACCAGCGTTTCATAACGATGCAGGATTTTTTCGACTTGTACCGGATAATACGCCATCAATTCGGTTGCGGTATCCATGGCGGTCAAGCCGCCGCCGATAACGCCGGCAGGCAAGCGCACCTGCAAGTTTGCCAGCGAAGAAGCCTTGGCGGCTCCTGTTAACTGCAACGCCATCAGGAAATCCGAAGCTTTGCGTATGCCGCGCATCAGGTTGTTTTTCATATCGATAACCGTCGGCTTACCGGCGCCCGAGGCGATACAGATATGGTCGAAGCCCATGCTCCACGCGTCTTCAATGGTAATCGTGCCGCCAAAACGAACGCCGCCGTATGAGCGAAACGCCGCGCGCCGTTGCAAGGTCAGGTAAATGACTTTCAGGAAGTTCTTGTCCCAGCGCACGGTAATGCCGTATTCGGCCACGCCGCCGAAACCGGCCAGGATGCGCTTGTCCAAATCTTCGTACAGGTCTTGGAAATTCTCAATCGGCGCGGGCAGGTTGTCGCTATCGCCGGTTAATGCCACCGGCAGCGGCTCCAGTTTTAAGCCGTCGATACCGGCAACGCCAAAGCCTTCATTTAACAAGTAATGGCTCATCGTATAACCGGCAGGTCCTAAACCGACCACCAGCGCATTTTTGCCGTTGTAAGGCAGCATGTACGGACGCTTGACGTTTAGCGGATTCCAGCGGGTCAGCAAGCTGTATATTTCAAAACCGTAAGGCATGAACAATACGTCGGTCAGTACGCTGGTTTCAATTTGCGGAATATCGACGGGATCGGTTTTTTGATAGATACAACCTTTCATGCATTCGTTGCAGATACGATGCCCGGTGCCGGGACACATTGGGTTGTCGATGACAATAATCGCCAACGCGCCGATATTGTCGCCGCCGCGTTTAACCAGATGCATTTCCGAAATTTTTTCATCCAGCGGGCAGCCGATGGTGGTCACGCCCAGCGGGTCAACCTTGAAAGTATTTGTTTTTTTGTTGCGCATGCCTTTGGAGCAGGAATCGGTATCGCGCTCGTGACAGTAAATGCAATGATTGACTTCGGACAATACCTGGCGTTCATTAAAGCGCGGGTCGGTCAGCTTGAAGCCATCCCGACGACGACGGTGTTCCTGCTCGCCCATCCAGGCCTTAAATTCGCCGCGATCGACCAGTTCATGCTCGACCAGATGGTCGAAGTCGCGTTTTTCCGGGAGTTTAAAACTCGGCCAGTTAGCAACTACATCGTTATCCTGTTGGGCGACAAAGCTCCAGCGCAGCACGACATCCATCAGGCCGTTGATGAATTCGGCGGGATCTTGCAAGCTGATGATGTCATTAAATTCGGTTGCCGCTTCTTCGTGTGCGGCGAGTTTGGCGCGCAAGGCCTCGGCGACCAAATCGGCATTTTCGTAATCGCTGTCTTTGCCTTTGGCAATCAGTTTGTAATGGCTGTACAACAGTCCAATAACGGCGCCGACCCGCGCAACGCGGTGTTCGGGATCATCGTCCTGATTGGCTTCGGGAAAACCCGCGTCGATCAGCAGGTCAAAGCGGTTCAGGATGGCGGGAATAGCCCAATCATCGGCATTCTGGCCTTTGAAGAAGAAAGCCAGCTTATCGACGATTTCATTTTTAAAAGTAAAAATGGTGTCGATCTCGTCCTTGATTTTTGCGCCCTGCACCTGATGTTGCTCGGAAACATTAAAAATCCTGGCGACAAACTGACCGACATAAGGTCCCATGCGCACCAACAGATCGGAAATAGCCTCCGGTGACAAACCTTCACCCTGACTCTGGCGGTAAGCCTTGAACTCATTGTGCAGCTGCGAATCATGGCGTTCAACCGAAGCATCAAACACATCCAGCAGATCTTTCAGACGCGCAGAATCGTATAAATCGGAGTAGTTAAAGCCGGGGATGCCTAGGGTAAGATTGTGTTGTTCCATAGTTCTCGTGTTTGATTAGATCGTTTGTTCATACAGGCTCAATAAAAAATGGCTTTATCTGTACTTAAAAGGTTGCCGAAAAGACTAACAAAACCGTGTATTGTAAGTAGATATGACTTTGTTTGCCACAGATAATCTTTATCTCGTTCCCACACGCCAGCAAGGGAGCGTCTGAAGGATTCGGCAAAATGCTCTATAGCCCATCGTTAGGGCATTGTGAAGGTATTACAATCAGGCAAGGCATACACAATTTGTTCACTGTTTAGCAAAGCATGCTGTGCAGGCTTTCCGCTCTCAAATTTCACCAAACCTAAATTACATTCAGGATGAACGCGTTGTTTTGAGTTTGTGGGTAAGAGCAGATGCACCCAGCTTTCCCATGAAGCAATGGGTAGCCAAGGAAACAGTTCCTTAAGCTTATTAGCATGTTTAGTGCTGCCGTTACCAAATTGGCTGGCGGTTTCTATACCCCGAAGTTGTTTGTCGGCGGGGCTGTTTTTCAAGGAAGAGCTGACTAATTGATAACAATGCAATGTGTTTGCTCCTTGGGCATCCATGTACCTTCCCATCGCACTAAAGGAGTAATGCACATCACCTGAAAGAAAAACGCATTGTTTAATCAGCATGTCCTGGCTTAAACAATCCATTAACGTTAGAAAACTCTGCTTGTTAGATGTCCAGGCTTCCATATCGACGAAGGCAATGATTTTCTTTGTGAAATAACCTTGTTCACTGATTATTTCCTCAAATATTTTTATGTACTTGTAGCCTTCTAAATATGAAATAAGCCAGTAAGCGATTTTTTGTAAGCCCTCTAACGCAAAAAATCCCTGCACGGGCGTGGTAGCAATAAAAATAGGGCAAGTATCAGTGGAAATGATTTGACCTGTTTTCAGTTTCGCCCATTCCACGCGCAGCCAGTCGCGGGCATAGCGATCCAGTAACACGGGTAAATAACTATCCAAAGTCGGCATCCGCTGTGTACGTGAATCAATGGCGATAATAGGCGGATTGGTAGGCACCGAAAAACCCCAGCCCCTATGTTTCCAGGTATGTAAGTCATAACGCTCGTTGATTTCCGGGCTATTTGTAGTATCCAACAAATATTGGCTGATTGTTAGCTGTAAGTCTTTATCGAAATTATCGGCATCATTACCCCAGCCTTGAAACGCCCAATATGAAGCCAGCGCATTGGCAACAATACGTTGCCCTAACGGTGAGCTGCGAACTTCGTCGTACCACGTATTGGTAATATTCCAATCATCAGTGACATCATGATCGTCAAATATCATGTAAGTGGGGATATTTGCCAGCAGCCTGCGCACATTGGGGAGTGTTGACTGGAAGTTACCAACGGCAGCTTGTTGTTCGGTAAATGCCTGTTCGGTTTTTTTGGCTTCTTTAGTGCCTGTAATGAATTGTGGGGCCAATGATGCCCAAGTATTTGTAGGTCTCCAATCTTCCGCATTACCAAAAACGTAAATATACATGGCGGCGAATTCGCCAAAGCTCAGCAAATGATTTTCGGATTCTTCGGACGTAAAGCCGGATTTATACGCTTTGAGGAAACTTTTCCGTCCATGTACAGGAATGTTTTGTGAATCTTGATGGATTATTTGTCCCTTAGAGTCTTTGGCATAGGGCAGTAATTCAGGTCTCCCTATGAGTGCAGCCGCTTTTTCTTTCAACATCGTCAGCACGGAAATGGAAACATCGTCGGCATAAATTTGATCGCCCGTCAGCAGCAGCACGGCGGGGCGGTTGGCCAAATCGTCATGCGTTGATTCTAATAAGCTATCGCCATAACTCAGTGCGTCGGGGCTGTTCCCACCGCCATGCGGTTTACGACAACTGCCGTGTAACAGCTGTCGCAATGCATCGGGAATAAAAAATTTTGGGTGCGGCGTTGATTTATCGTAAGTTAATGCCGACAAGTCCAAAGGCTTGGCAGTGTCAGCATCAACAAGCCGGTAATAAAGGAAAGTATCCGCCGGATAGGGATGCTCAGGGTCATTGCAGCGAGCCTGTGCCAAGTACACAAATAGATTTTGACCTAATCGGCAATAATCATTTTGAGTGCTTTCGCCCAGCACTGTGCCATTTTTTGAAATAACTTGCAGTGTTAAGTGAGTCGGCTCAGTGGTAGCAAACCACACGCAAACACGGTTTGGTGTGGCGCGTCGTAAAATAGGCCCGGCGAGTAATGATGTAGTCATATTTCCACCTTATTGATAATAAAGAGTAAACCAACAGAATCAACATCTTATTATTTTTACAGTCAAAGGGATACAACTTCTTTATTTCACCGAGGTGGCTTATTGGTTGCCGCAAGTTCCCCTCCTGCAAGTCATTATTCTTGGCGAATTTTTATCAGGTATGCGCTGTCGGCATCTTCTCTCTAAGCTTTAAAAACCGCTGATACCGTGTCATTGAAATATCGCCGTTTTCCGCAGCCACACGCACCGCACACCCTTTATCAACCAAATGACGACAGTTCTTAAACTGGCATTTATCGATTAGCGGCTGAAATTCGCGGTAGCCGTAAGCCAGTTGTTGTTCGGAAAGACCGGCCAGTCCGAAAATGGCGACGCCGGGACTGTCGATTAAATCGCCGCCTTCATTCATGTGATACAGCGTTGCCGCCGTGGTGGTATGCCGGCCGTGTTTGGTAGTTTCCGAGATGGTGTTGGTTTTCAGTTCCTTGTCGGGAATGATCGCATTGGTTAACGATGACTTGCCGACGCCGGATTGTCCGGCCAAAATGCTGACTTGATCTTTTAAAGCCCGCTTTAGTTCATCCAGTCCCGATGCCGCTGTGGCGCTGACTCGGTACAGTGCATAGCCCAGGTTGGTATAATCCAGCAATTCCTGTTCAATACCGGCCGATTGCGCCAGATCGGTTTTATTCAGCACCAGCGCCGCATCGATATTGCGGTTTTCGCAAATCGCCAAGTATTGGTCGATCAGTAAAAAATCGCAGTAAGGCTCGACCGCAAAGACGACAAAGACGGTGTCGATATTGGCGGCAACCGGGCGAACCTTGCCGTTTCTGGACGGGCGCATCAATAACGAGCGCCGGGGCAGGATTTGTTCTATACGGCCTTGGTCGGGCGAGGATTGCGTCCATAAAACCCGGTCGCCGACTGCGACGGTTTCAAGCCGTCGCAGTGTTTGGCAAAGCACAATCTTATCGTCATGTTCAACAGCAATGCCTTGGCCTAAATGGGAGATGACCAGTCCTTCAATTAACTCAGCCATCACGCAGGGCGTATTTTGGATTCTAAATTTGCAATACGAATAGCCGCTGGCGGGTGGCTGTAATGAAACGCCGAGTACAACGGGTCCGGCGTCAAGGTGCTGGCGTTTTCTTCAAACAGCTTGACCAAGGCGCTGACCAGTTTTTCGGCTTTGGCGTGGTTTGACGCGAAATCATCGGCTTCAAATTCAAATTTGCGTTGAAAATAGGCGCTGATCGGCTGCATAAAAAAGGTGAACGACGAGGACACCAGCATGAATAACAACAGGGCGGCGGCATGCGAGGGTTGTTCCACGCCCAGCCCGTTGTAGAACCATTGCTGGTCGATCAGCCAGCCCAAAATCGCAAAACTGATCAGCGTCATAACGGCGTTGGCAATCAGCATCTTGATCGTGTGCTTGCACTTGAAATGTCCCAGTTCGTGAGCCAGTATGGCTTCCAGTTCTTCATCCTCCAACGAGTTGACCAAGGTGTCGAAAAACACGATGCGCTTGTTGCTGCCGAGGCCGGTGAAGTAGGCGTTACCGTGACCCGAGCGCTTGGAGCCGTCCATGATGAAGATGCCCTGGCTGCTAAAGCCGCAACGGGCAAGCAAGCCCTGAATCCGGTCTTTTAGCGAGCCTTCTTCCATCGGGGTAAATTTATTGAATAACGGCGCGATCAGGGTAGGGAAGAGCCAGCTCATCAGTAACGCAAAGCCCATCAATATGCCCCAGGCCCATAACCACCACAGCGAACCGATGCTGTCCATGACCCACAGGATTAAAGCCAGCAAAGGCATGCCGATAGCGGTGACCAAAACCAGTTGCAGCAGTTGGTCTTTGATGAATTGTTGCGGGGTGCTTTTGTTAAAACCGTATTTTTCTTCAATCACGAACGTTTGGTAGACGCTGGTGGGGATTTCAACCAGCGTCATGACCAGGAAAGCGCTGGCAACAGCCGCCAAGCCTGCGATCAACGGACTCGTGATTGTTGCTGCCCAAAATTCGAAAGCGAAATTGATGCCGCCGCCGAGGGTCATCGCTAACAGCAGGATAACGCCGATAATGCTGTCTATATCGCCCAGCTTGCTTTTTTCCAGTGTGTAGTCGGCCGCTTTCTGATGGGCTTCCAGCGAGACAGTGTTTTTGAAAGCTTCAGGCACGGCGGAACGATGCTTGGCAACGTAACCGGCGTGTCGTTTTGCCAGCCAAAACTGGACTGAAAAAGAAAGGGTTAGCGCGATTAAAAAGACGATCGTAAAGCTATTCATAAGCGGGATTCTTCAATGTTTAAGAGTTAGACGTACAGATTAGCCAATGCTACACTAACCGCCCTCTTATATACAATGGAATCGACAAATGGCGCAGGACCCATCGCACCTTATCTGGATAGACCTCGAAATGACCGGGCTAGATCCTGACAACGATTTGATTATCGAGATTGCTACGATCATTACCGATAAAGACTTGAATATTCTGGCCCAAGGTCCGGTGCTGGCCGTGCATCAGTCCGAGGCGGCATTGGGGGCAATGGACGAGTGGAATCAGCATCACCACGGACAATCCGGCCTAATCGCACGAGTCAAGGCTTCCACTATCGATGCAGAGGAAGCGGAACGGCAAACGATTGAATTTTTAAAGCAATGGGTGCCGGAAAACACCTCGCCAATCTGCGGAAACAGCATCGGCCAGGACAGACGCTTTTTGTATCGCTATATGGCCAAACTGGAAGCGTATTTCCATTATCGCAATATCGATGTTTCAACGGTTAAAGAGTTGGCTGCCAGATGGGCGCCCGAAGTAAAAGAAGGCTTTAAAAAGAAGTCGTCGCATCAGGCTTTGGACGACATTATCGAATCTATCGAAGAGCTGCGTTATTACCGCGAGCACTTCATCAGGTTCTAGCCTATGAATCAAATCCTTGCAGTTGCGCTGGGCGGATCGTTCGGAGCGGTGATTCGCTTCCTGGTGTCCTCGGGTATTTACCAGTGGCTGGGGCGCGGCTTTCCGTATGGCACGTTAGTCGTCAATGTGATCGGCTCGTTTATGCTCGGCTTGCTGACCGAATCGCTGATGCAGCAACGCCTCACCATCACCTTCGAATACAGGGCGGCCATATTAATCGGCTTTATCGGGGCGTTCACCACTTTCTCCACGTTTTCGCTGGAAACGTTTTACCTGATAGAGCAGGGCAACTTAACCAAAGCGGCGTTGAATATATTCACCAGCGTTACGGCCTGCATATTCGCAATCTGGATCGGCTTACTGTGCGGCAGAGGCTTGTTTTATTATTCGGACGGCGTCATCCAGTGGTCGGGCGGCATGATTCCTTATGCGTTGATGACCATTAACGCGATAGGCGCTTTTTTGATCAGCATTATCGCGACTATTTTATTGCACAAAGTGGCGCTATCCGTGGAATACCGTGTCGTACTGACGGTGGTTATGGTAGGTGTTTTTCTAACCCTGTCCGGCTTATATCTATTGCTGTATTTGGTAGAGCACGGTTATTCATTCGACACCCATTTGAATTTAATGCTGGGTACATTTGTCGGCAATGGCCTTATTTGTATTTTGGTGATATGGATGGGCTTGCTGGTGGGCAGGCAGATATAGATTTATCGCTCTCCATGCGTATCAACTTAAAAGAATTTCACCACGAAGACACGAAGGACACGAAGAAAAAGCCAAAGTAAAAACTTCGTGCTCTTCGTGTCTTCGTGGTTTATTTTTTATCGTTCCCGCGCTCAGGCGTGGGAACGCAGTCTGCGCTGCTCCAGCGGCGCGAAGTCAACTACACAATTTTATTAAAGGTAACTACGCAATCATGTTAGATCCCCGCTTATTCAGAACTGAGCTTGATTTTGTTAAGGAACAGCTAAACAGACGTTCATTCGATTTTAACCCCGAGTATTATTCCGAGCTGGAAGCCCGGCGCAAAGACATCCAGGTTAAAACCCAGGAATTACAGAACGAACGCAACAGCAGCTCGAAAGCCATCGGCATGGCCAAAGCCAAAGGCGAAGACGTACAGCCGCTGTTGGATCAGGTTCAGCATTTGGGCGACGAACTGAAAGCTGCGGAAACCGAATTGTCCGATATTCAGGCAAAAATGACCGCCTTAATGGAAGGCATTCCCAACCTTCTTGATGAGAGCGTGCCGAACGGCAAGAGCGAAGACGACAATCTCGAAATCAGCCGCTGGGGCGAAATCCCGAGCTTCGATTTCGAACCCAAAGACCATGTCGATTTAGGCGCGAAGATAGGCATGGATTTCGAGCTGGGCGCCAAAATCGCCAGTGCAAGGTTTGTGGTGTTAAACGGCCCGTTGGCGCGCTTGCAACGGGCCATTATCCAGCTGATGCTCGATACGCATACTACCGAACACGGTTACATCGAAACTTACGTGCCTTTCCTGGTCAATGCCGACAGCTTGCGCGGCACAGGCCAATTGCCCAAGTTCGAAGCCGACCTGTTCAAGGCCAGCGACGATCCTGCCTTATACCTGATTCCCACCGCCGAAGTGCCGGTCACCAACATCGTCAGGGACGTGATTATTGAAGCCAAAGACCTGCCGCTTAAATTCGTCTGCCACAGTCCCTGTTTCCGAAGTGAGGCCGGCGCTTACGGCCGCGACGTAAGAGGCATGATCCGCCAGCATCAATTCGAAAAAGTCGAAATTGTGCAAATCGTAAAGCCTGAAGATTCCGCTGCGGCTCATGAAGAGCTGACCCATCACGCGGAAGCTATATTGAAAAAACTCAACCTGCCTTACCGCAGGATGTTGTTATGTGCGGGAGATACCGGCTTTTCATCGACCAAAACCTACGATTTGGAAGTCTGGCTGCCGGGGCAGGGTACTTATCGGGAAATATCGTCGTGCAGCAACTTCAAAGATTTTCAGGCGCGCCGACTGCAAGCCCGTTGGCGCAACCCGGAAACCGGCAAACCAGAGTTGGCGCATACCCTGAACGGCTCCGGTCTGGCGGCGGGAAGAACCCTGATTGCGGTCATGGAAAATTATCAGGATGCCGATGGATGCATTCGTATTCCTGAGGCATTGCGGTCTTATATGGGCGGGTTGGAGATTATTGGCTAGCTAATCAGCCTAAAACATATCACCACGAAGGCACGAAGTTCACGAAGAAATACCAAGGTAAAAATTTTGTGTTCTTCGTGGTGAATTAGCATATTTCCGAATCAACGCAACCGATTTCCGCTCACCGCATCATAAATAGCGGTTTCCTGTGCCAGCTCGCCGACTTTGCCGTGAACGATAAAAATATCGGCATCGGCAAAGGTTTTTAGCAGTTTTCTCGATTCTTTGATGGCGGGCCGTGTCGTGGGATTGGCGCTGGTGGATACCAGCGGGCTGCCGAATTGGGCGCATAAATCGCGGGCTATCGGGTGATTGGTCACTCTGACGGCCAGCGATTGATGTTCGCCGGTCAGCCATTTCGGCACCCAGGGCTGGGCTGGAATAACCCAGGTGACTGGGCCGGGCCAGGTGGGCGTTATGCGGTCGATGATGGTTTGATCTAAGACGAGGTAGGGGCGCAGTTGCTCCAGGGATGAGGCAATCAGTATCAGGCCTTTTTCTATTGGACGCTGTTTGATGTCGAGCAGGGCCATGACCGCGTCTTCGTTGAGCGGGTCGCAGCCTAAGCCGTAGACGGCTTCTGTGGGGTAAGCGATCACAGCTCCGTCTTTGATATGACGGACGGCGTTTTTTATTTTGAAGGGGGAGTGGTAGGGCATTTTTGAGTTTACGGTTTGGGCTGAGTTATAAGTATAGGTATTTATATAACTCGTCATCCCGGCAGGGAATGCCGGGATCCAGAAGCCATGGATGGCTACGATAGATTATGCTTTAGCCACATAAAATTAATTATGGTCTATTTTCACATCCCTGTGCTCTGGATTCCGGCAATCCCTGCCGGAATGACGGCTGTGTGCCAATGTGGCTATGTCCTTTGTTAAGGGAACCAGCCGAGTAAGCTGAATGCTAAAGCGACTTCGGCCCCTGCACATCTGCCGGATCGCCTTCATACGGCGTTGCGTATTTGCAGTCCTTTTGCGGACAAACCTTTTCCACGCCGCGCCGTTTGGTTTCCTTGACGGTCAAAATAGGCCACTCGCATTCCGGGCAGCTTTCTTTGATCGGCGCGTTCCATAATGCGTAATCGCATTTCGGGTATTCCGAGCAGGAATAAAATATCTTGCTGTTCCGCGACTTGCGCTTGAGGATGTTGCCTTTTTTGCATTGCGGGCATTCGACGCCGGTGTCCATCGGTTTTTCCAAAGGCTCGATATGCTTGCATTTGGGGTAACCGCTGCAGCCGATAAATTTGCCGTAGCGTCCGGTCTTGATCACCAATGGCGATTCGCATTTGGGGCAGACCCGGCCTTCTACAACTTCGGGTTCGTCGCTAGCGGCGCCATCATCGTTCAGGTTCCGGGTGTAGGAGCACTCAGGATAATTGGTACAGCCGATAAACCGGCCATTTCTGCCTAAACGAATGGACAGCGGACTGCCGCAATCGGGGCATTTTTCATCGATGGCTTCCTGCGTGACATCCTTGCGCTGGACGCTTTCTTCTTTTTCGTGAATCAGGGTGGTGAAAGGTTTCCAAAAGTCGTGCATCAATGGAACCCAGTCTTTTTCTCCACGCGACACCGCATCCAGTTCATCTTCCAGATTAGCGGTAAAATCGTAATCGACGTATTTGGTGAAATGTTCGGTTAGGAATTTGTTGACGATTCTGCCGACATCGGTCGGGTAGAAGCGTTTGCCGTCCAGGGTGACGTATTCGCGGTTTTGCAAGGTCGAAATAATCGACGCATAGGTCGATGGTCGGCCGATACCGTGTTCTTCAAGGGATTTTACTAGGCTGGCTTCGCCGTAGCGTGGCGGCGGCTCGGTGAAGTGCTGTCCGGCATTGATGTCGTTGAGCTGGACGGGGCGGCCTTCTTCCATCGGCGGCAGAAAGCTTTCCTTGTCGTCGCTCTCGTTGCTGTCGTCTTTTCCTTCCAGATAGGCGGCCATGAAGCCGGGCGAGGCTATCGTGGAACCGGTTGCCCGGAATACGTGCTTGCCGTCGCCGCAGGTTAAATCGACGGCGACCATGTTCAGCGTGGCATGAATCATCTGGCAGGCGATGGTGCGTTTCCAGATCAGCTCATAGAGTTTGAACTGTTCGATACTCAAATGGCTTTTTATCTGGCTGGGTAAGTGCCGGGGAGATGTCGGGCGTATGGCTTCATGCGCTTCCTGGGCGTTTTTCGATTTGGTCTTAAAGACTCTCGGCTCTTTGGGCACATTTTCGGCGCCGTAGTTTTCGGCAATCAGCGCGCGGATTTCTTCAACAGCGTCTACCGACAGGTTGACCGAGTCGGTACGCATGTAGGTAATCAAACCGGCGGTTTCGCCGCCTATATCGATACCTTCATAGAGTTGCTGGGCAACTATCATGGTGCGTTTGGTGGTAAAACCCAGTTTGCGCGAGGCTTCCTGTTGCAGTGTCGATGTGATGAAGGGCGGGGCCGGGTTGCGTTTTTGCTGTTTCTTTTCCAGCTTGGCGACCATTAATTGGCCGTCAGCCGCATCCAGTAAGGTTTGCTTGGTTTTTTCCGCCAGCTCTTCATCGGTAATGCTGAATTGACTGATTTTTTCGCCTTCAAATTGAGTCAATTTGGCTTTAAAGGCTTGGTCATGCGCCATCAACGCGGCATCGATTGTCCAGTATTCGCGGGTTTTAAAGGCCTCGATTTCCAGTTCGCGCTCGACGATCATGCGCAGGGCGGGGCTTTGAACGCGACCTGCTGACAGACCACGGCGGATTTTTTTCCATAACAGCGGCGACAGGTTAAAACCGACCAGATAATCCAAAGCGCGGCGCGCCTGTTGGGCATTGACCAAATTGATGGCTATTTGCTCCGGGTTGGCTATGGCTTCGGTGACGGCTTTTTTGGTGATTTCATGGAACACGACCCGATGTACCGGCTTGTCTTTCAGCAGTTTTTTTTCTTTCAGCAGCTCAAGCAAATGCCAGGAAATAGCTTCCCCTTCTCTATCAGGGTCAGTCGCCAGATATAAGGTGTCTGCAGTCTTAAGGGCTTTGCTGATGGCTTGCACATGTTTTTGGTTGCGATCGATAACTTCGTATTTCATGGCGAAGTCGTTGTTCGGGTCAACTGCGCCTTCTTTTGGGATCAGGTCGCGGACGTGTCCATAAGAGGCTAAAACTTGAAAGTCCTTACCCAAATATTTTTCTATGGTTTTGGCTTTTGCAGGCGATTCTACAATGACGAGATTCTTACTCATTTATTTAAAAGGGTGAAAGGCGAAGGGCTAAAGGCGAAGGCCGAAGGACTAAAGGCGAAAGTGTACGTTCTTTTTTGCCTTTAGCCCTTAGCCTTTCGCCTATTTTTTAATGCAAGTACGTCGGAATAAGGTCATAAACAATATCTTCCATTCTGGAGAAAGCGATTTCCTCATCCGGCTGGCTGAGCAATACCATCAGCACTATCCATTTTAGTTTTTCCATTGATAATTCTTCATTTTCCAGCGCCATGGCCCGGTCGATGACAATTTCCCGGTTGGCTGAGCTCAGGATGCCGCTATGCTCAAGGAACATAATCAGATTGCGGGATTCAAGATCCAGTCTGGCTGTTTCCTGACTGCAAAAAATGCGGAATGTAGGTGATACGGATGCTTTTATTGCCCGTTGCAGGCTAAGCGATTCGAGCCAGTCGAAAGCTTTATTGACTTCGATTTGTTCAAAGCCCGCTTCAAGTAATTCTGTTCTGACGATATCACTGTCTGGAAGTATTTCAATTTCATCTTCCATATAGTTTTCGAATAAGTACATCAGGACATCAAAAATATTTTCTTTCATAAGCTCTTGGTTGATTATTTGATTCTCGTATAGCTGCCGCCGGGGGTTGCTTCAATGTAACCTTGCAGCTCCAGAATCAGTAACATTGACGAAATAACTTCGACGGATTCGTTGGCATTTTCAACCAGAGTATCGATGGAAGTTGGGCTAAACATGACAAGATTCAATAATGTTTGTTGCTCTAGGTCAAGTGTTGATTGCATTGTTAGCGGGGAGAAAATCTCATCCTGTTGATTATATTGACTTAGTTCTTCGAGAATATCTTGGGTTGTTTCGACAAGTTTTGCGCCTTCACGGATTAACGCATTGCAGCCGCGGGCCAGCGGGTTGTGAATGGAGCCGGGAATCGCAAAAACTTCGCGGTTTTGTTCGAGGGCCATGCGCGCTGTAATCAGCGAACCGCTTTGTTTGGCGGCTTCAACCACCAACAGCCCCTGACACAGACCGCTGATAATGCGGTTGCGCCGGGGAAAGTGGTTGGCTTTGGCGGTTGTGCCGGGGGGGAACTCCGAGATCATGGCTCCGGTGTTAACGATCTCAGTGGCCAGGTCTTTATGTCTCGCGGGATAGACACGATCCAGTCCGGTTCCCGCCACCGCAATCGTATAACCTTTGGCTTTTAATGCGCCTTGATGGCTGGCTGCGTCTATGCCTAAAGCCAGTCCGCTGGTGATCACAAAGCCGCAATGACTCAGGGTTTTGGCAAAGTTAAAGGCGATTTCCAGGCCTGAAGTCGAGGGGTTGCGGCTGCCCACGATGGCGATTTGCGGCAACGATAACAGTTCAGGATTGCCGCGTACAAATAGGATGGGCGGAGGATCTGAGATTTCCTTTAATTGCAGCGGATAGTTTGCGTCATTGAGGGTGATTGCGCTGTTATTTTCTTGATGCAGCCAGCTCAGGTCATAGTCGATCAGCGTCCAGTCAGGATTCCTGATCGCATGAACGATATCGCTTTTTAAGCCCAAGGCGCTCAATGCGGATGATGATTCCGCAAATAGCTGCGCCGGGGTATGGCTTTCGAGTACGCGGAGAAAAGTTCTGCAACCGACGCCTGGCGTGCGCAATAACGCCAGCCAGTATTTTATGTCGAGCTCGGATTGTTGTGCGGTAATGTTCAGGGGGTTTTAACTTTGTCTAAAACATGAAGAGCCTGGGTCGCTTTCATGACCAGGGCGTAACTGACGCGCTCAAACGGGCGGAAAACCATCAGGGTACCGGCAACTTCATCGGGAAGATTAACGGCATCATTTTTAATCGGGCTGTAATCGTCTCTGACAATCTTGCCGGTTTTATAAATATTCAGCTCGTGTCCGACTAAAAGGCCGTCTGCCGTGCCTTTGTCTATTACAACGACGCTATATTGGCCGATTTGAGAAACGCCGCCAAGTACGCTGAGAATGCTGCCTTTGATGCTTTGCTCAGGTGGACGGGGAAAGTAATTTAAGGCAAGTTCCTCTTCCGTATTGGGCATAATCCGGTCGCCGGTGCGGATTTCACGATCGGCTTTGGTGATGGCCAACGTTGCCGGGTCGCCGGGTTGTTGCAATGAGGCATCGGCAATGTATTGCGCCTCATAGCCCAGAATTTCTCCGTTTTCAGGGCTGATATAAGCGCTGCCCGGCCGGTAAATTGTGTGGGACAGGTTTTTAGATTCGGTTATCGAGCGCACATAAATACGGTCGCCGATACCTACAATGATATGTTCTCCCGCAAAGCCGACAACATAAGGCGCATTGCCCAGCTCATTCTCATCCACTACTTTGGGCGATGACAGATAACTTGCTATGGTTTCAGTAGGGATTAATCTAATAGCCTGTTTCAGGTCGGTTTCCCGAATGCAAGGCAGTACCTTTCCATCTTCGGAAACGGCAAAGTCTTTGCGGCCATGTTTATAGTCTTCTTCCTTAAGCACGCAGGGAGTATTGGGATTAGCTTGGATCTGAGGTAAATCGCTTCTGGAAAGGCTAAGCTGCGGCTTGCCGTTTATCATCGAAAAATAAAGGGTATCGCCGGGATAAATCAGATGAGGGTTCTTGATTTGGGTATTGAGGCTCCATAATTCGGGCCATTGCCAAGGGTGCGTTAAAAATTTACCGGATATTTCCCATAAGGTATCGCCTTTAACGACAGTATATTGATTGGGGTGGGACGGATTTATTTGTATTTCATCAGCCCATGCGCTTAAGCTGAGCAGGAGAGAAACGATCAATCCGGTGAGTGTTCGAAAAGCCATGTTGGGTTCCTGTCGAGTCTTTTTATACTATCTGAATTCAAAGTTTAGATGAATTCAGATAGAAATCTAGTCTGAAAATAAGTTATTGATTTTTATGACTTACAAACTTCGCTATTTTGGTGAAGTGTGACACCTATATGGTGTCGTTTGATGTGATTAGTTTGGCACTAAATATTGATAGTTACAAGGTGGTGAACAACAGACCGCCGTCATCGCCCTGAACCGTAGTTGCTGCACCCAACGTTGGGTGCGTGATCGTATGAATCAACATGCCGGCATGATTTGCTGTCGATGTGACTATTGATGCTGCAATGGTGTCGTTCAGTTGTTCAATAGTTAAAGTTCTCATTTGTTATTATTTTATCCAAGTTGTAGTTAGGTTAGGGCGCAACCTTAACACACTATGTGAAACAATATACGTAAAAATACCTATAAATCAGCCAGTTAGTAAGTAAGCGCTGACTTATTTTCTTATGTTTTCGTTGTAAAATTGTGTCGAAAGTTTGTTTAAATCCGACGAGATGTAACAAAACTTTTCTTTATTCGGGGCCGGAATGGGTTTCTTTTGAAGGTGATGATCGAACCACGTTCTGCGTGCATTTCTTGCCCGTTCCACATCCTGCTTGGATGCATAACTGCACCAATTGAATACACTGTAAAATTTTCCACATCTTACTGTCCACCCGTTACGACTAGGCACGAGAAACTTAATAATCACACTGTCTGGCGCCGGGTTTGTGTTTATCGTGCCGCCAGTGGCTTGTGCTTGGTTAATCGTGCGCTTTTCTGCTGCCCTGAACATCCTAACAAATGCCTTTCTTACCGCTGGTAGATTATCTGGGTTAATTAGAATTTCCCCATTGACGTGGGTAATAGTTCCGGGCGCTTCACGATAACCACATCTAAAATATTCCGCTGTCGTCCATAGCTGTGCTTGGCATTTTAGTATTGGAAAAAGTTTGCTCTGAATTTTTTTACTCAATATTGAAATGCTAACCCCATGCAACTTTGTTGGTAACAAGAAAGTGAAGGGATAGGGCTTTAGGGTTCTGTCTTGCTGCTTATGGAGCACGTATTGCGCAAGCAATAGTTTTGGTAAGGGATTAAGTCTATCGTGTGGTTGATGATGTTTATCAGGGAAGAATATCTGAGTAAATACTTCTGCATTTATCGTATGTCTTGATGGTGTTAGTGAGGGTGTATTAACTGTATTACAGATGGGGACTAAACCCGCCCTGATCTTCAACAGGTTAGCCCTCGCCAGCTGTGCCGTTTCAGCCGCTTTCGTTAGCTTGTTTTTCTGATACGTTTTGTGCCTAGAATGTGCTAATTTTGGCTTTTCTTCGTTCAAAAATAATTTTTCAACTCGAATACATTCTTGAAGTTTAGACCGGAACAATGGGCTTGATTTTAATTTACAGCGGATTTCCGCCGTTGTCATTCGCACCCCGTTAAAAGTAACGCGGTATCGTTTTGTGATAGAATGTGTCTTCAAAATGCGTTGTTCCAAAATGTTAAGCCCCTTGATCTCCGCTAAGATTACAAGGGGTTTTTATTGCCTACTGTCCAAGGTATAAGCTTTCATTATCTCAGGGCTTCAGCGGTGAATGGTAGGTATAGCGATATATTGCTTATTCTCTAAGACTTCGGTCTAATTTAGGGACACATTCACCACCGCCGCCGCTGTTGTCCGTCCGTGCAAATTTAGCATGTTTTGTCTGGCGTTTTCATTGCGTATTTCGACTTGCTCCCTTTGGTCAGGTGTCAGCATGGATAATTCATGCTCTCTTTGTAAACGCTTAGTTTTGCCTGTCAATGGTCGGTGTTCGAACAGCTCGCAGTCGGTTATGGCGCAAGCTTCGACTTGTTGCCGCCAGTTGCCGACACATTGCGAGTCATATGTGCAACCTTTGCAATGATTGGCAATTGCCGTTCTGGGTGAAGTGGCAGTTTTCATTAAAGCACCTCACTCAACAGTCGATCCAATTCCGCATCAGTGACCGGCTCATCATTTGCAGTCTCGCTGCTGTATGGGGTGTAGTATCCCAGACCTGATGCTCTGGCTAACTTAATCGCCAGCTTGTTTGCACAAATGGGTTTCAATCGTTCGGTGCATAGAGCTTGCAGATCTTCAACTTCATAGAATGCGCGTCCTCGCTCATTTGTCCAGTAAGGGATATTGCCATATTTTTTGACATTGCTGGCACGATTAAGACGGCGGTTCTCTCTCAATACTGTGTCCATGTTGCCTGGGAACACCTCGGCGTATCCATTTCGGTTTAACCATGTGTTTACGAACCTGACTGAATCAGCCGGTGATAATTTTGAATTAATCATTTTGATTCCTGATCTAAGTTAAGTTGTTGCGATTCTTTGACGATCTTGTTTGCAATTGTTCGCCCATAATGGGATTCACCACCTAAAGCCGCGCTTATTGCCCAATCTGTAAGCCAGCTTTGCACAACCTCTGCCCGTGTCGCTCCATCAACGCCGATGTAGCCATCGACAACCTCGACCACGCTCTTTGTTAGGATTAGTTGTATTGCAATCGAACCTGATGCTTTTAACTTTTCCCGATACTTTCTGTTCCGCTCCAATCCGGTCATTGGTGAACCTCCTATTGGTGGACGCCCTCGTTTCTTTATTTCCATCTTTTTATCCAGTAATTTCATAAAGTTGAAATCATACTATTTTAGTTTCGGATTACAATATAAGGATTGGAAATAAATCTCATGAGGGCGAAACTCCCCTTTGTTTACGTATGGAAATTTCCCGGTGATGTGAGAAATGGTTGCCGGGACAGCTGATTGACCGGCAATGATTGCGGTCTGGATAGGATTAAAAAAGCCACCTGTTAGAGTGGCTTTGGCGGGGATGGGTTTATCTGGGAATTTAAGCTCTTTTTAGGATATTCGTTACCGTTGATGCATACCACTTGCCGCCCCTGCGAGTCTTTACACCCATGTCATTTAACTTTGCCGCTATCTTAGGCAGTGTATCGCCATCGTTTCTGTAACTGGAAATCATTGACAGAACCTTGTCGGCAAAGGCGGTTGCTTCGGCTTTGTTTGTGACATTTGATTTTAAACGCGCCTCGTCAAGATTCGTTTGATTGCCTAATACCGCACCGGTAGCCTTTTTGATAGCCAATGCCGCTTTGGTTCGTTCGCTGATCAAGCTACGCTCTTTTTCTGATAGTGCGGCATACAGGTGCATCATGAATGGGTCTGCCGCTACGCCAAGTTGTGCGACAACGAAAGGAACCTTTGTTTCCATCAATGAAGATATGAATGCCACGTTCCGGCTTAGTCTGTCCAGCTTGGCAACAATCAGGTGGGCATTCTCTTTTTTAGCGTGTGCCAATGCTTTGGCTAATTGTGGGCGCTTGTCCAAAGCATCAAAACCCTTTCCGGTTTCGGTTTCTTCGTAGTGGGCAACAACATCGATGTTTTCTGATTTGCAAAACTCATTAACTGAATCAAGCTGTGCTTGCAGTCCTAAACCAGACTTACCTTGTTCAGCGGTAGATACTCTTGTATAGATGATTGCTTTCATGTTTTGGCCCTGTTGCGTTAACCTGTTACAAATTATAAACGGTCGTTTACAGTTTGTAAATACTTATCGCCCAATGTTGTGAGCCGGTAAGTTGTGGCGAAGCTGAGGGGCGGTGCCTAATAAATTAGGCGGATAAAGTGTTTTTTGTTTTTAAGTGCTCGCTAAGTTGATCATGGAATCCACCAGAAAAATCTATTCCGTATTTCTCATTAAGAAAGTCAAACATTTCCTCATCGATAGTGTCGCACACCCAGGGCAGTTCATGTTTATCCTTCACGGCATTGTAAAATTCAATGACATCTATAGTGGGAACAGTTTTTTCGGTTTTGGGCGTTACGGATAATCCCAGTTCTGGCGTGTAGAACAGGGTGAATGTCTGCTTATAATTCTCTAAATATGGGTTAACGTCAGGGTATCCATTTTCTTCGATATTTTTGCAAGCTTGAGCCTCTGCCCAGACTGACGCCTTTTTATCTACAATCTTAGCCATCGTCTTTCCTGTTTTTGACGCGGCGCGATACTTTAAATTATCGGCATAGAATTTTTCTTTACACATGCCTATTAAATGTAGTTTGTATTCGAGTTTTTCGAGATCATTCATTATCATATTCCCTGTGTTTGCAATCTTAAAAGTGATGCCCTCAAAAAAACGTTTCCATTTGGGGCTATGATGTATTACCCCGCAAAGAAAGGCGGTTCTATTGTAACTTGCTTTTGCCGTTGGAATTATTACTGTATGGCGACTTGTATCGCCCTCTAGTTTTGCCGTTGGTTCTCGTCTTTTTGAAATTGCTCTTCCTGATTTTGCAATTGCCGCCTCTCAAGTTCAAGCCGTTGTTGGGCGATTTTGTTTGATTCCCTCATCAACTCCTGTTCTTGCCGCTGCTGTATAGATTGCTTAGAGTAATACAGCGGTTGTGATCCGTAGGTTTCAAGATTGAATGAGTCAGCCGATGCATTCAGAGAAAAAATACCAATGATAATCGTGATAATTAATTTCATACGCCGCACCGTGTTGATTTTGATAGTTTACATAAGCTAAAAATGCCAAACATTGTTACATTTGCCACAACGTGCTTCGGTTTGTGTTTCTTCTCTTGAGATACCAACAGCTAATATTGAAAGTCCACCTGTAAGTAATCCAGCAACTGCTTTACCGCCGCTAATTCCTTTTGTAAGATCGACTTTTTTTGTATTAATCTGTCCTATTGTTGCGCAATGTGGGCATTTCATGTGCGGGTTTTGTGGTGGAATTACAGTGCTTGAGCCACTGGAACCCAAAAGCATCCCAAATATCATAATAATTGAAAATACTATAAGAATGATAGAAGCGGGGACATACAGGTTTATTGAGAAAATCGAATTTATAAAGTAAGCAGGTAAAAAAAGAGTAACGCTTAGTATTGAAAGCGTATAAATAATAACGAGAATGTTATCTTTGAGTGAGCTTTTAACTGAAACGGTTTCAGTTTGCGATTTCGCCTCTTCGCGCAATTTTAAAGACTTCTCATTTTGTGCCCTAATGCTTGCCATCATTTCATCATGTAGCCGTTTTCTTTCGGCTTCCTCTTTATTAAGTTCTCTATTGTCGCTATCTTCTACCATTTTAAATTATCCCTTTAAGTTAAAAATCAGTTATTAATTCTTCCATTCTGGATGTGCCAAACCGTAGTCGATTGAGTCTATCACTTCGGCTAGTTTGCCAACGTCTCTTTTTCTGTTTCTGTCATAGGTTGATTTTGCAATAGACTTATATTGATGTCCGCTAAGGGCAATTACCAAGTCTTCTGGAGTGTGGCGGTTATTTAGGTAATTGGTAAAACAATGCCTGAATGAGTGAAAGGCTGTGTCCCTATCGGTTATGCCTGCTTTGCCGCTGTATATGCCGAACCATTGGGACTGTCCGCCGAATTGGTCAGAGGCTCTGGCTGCATCGGGAAACAACTTTGTTGCTCTCTTCGCCTTTAGATCATCGGCATAGGTAATTAAACCGGCGTTGATTAGGTTCTGATGTATTGGTATTTGTCGTTTGCTGTTTTTGGTTTTCAGTTTCTTGTCACCATCGTCGTTTATGTCGATACACCAATGTTCAACGTTGCTTGATAAGGCTTTCACTTGTTTGATGTCAGTTAGGTGTAACTGGCAGATTTCTGCAATCCTTGCGCCTGTATAAAGTGCAATCAATGGCAACCAAAAATTGATTGGGTTTGAAAACCCTTTGACGTAGTTTTCCGAAGCTGTGTTGTCATCCTGTAAAAGCGTTTTCAATTCTTCGTCTGTGAAGGCGCGCCTGCTTGATTCATAATCTATATCGCTTATTTCGTTATCAAGTGCATTGATTGCGGTTTGCAAAGATGTTTCATCTTTGCGCTTTAATACCCAATTTAAAAACGCCCTGATCGTTTTTAAGTCATCCCTTACAGTTCCCGCACCTCTTACACCGTAGTCTATAGCATCAATTTCTGGCGCATTAGTGAGAACCATATCAAGCGTGATGCCTTCGAATTTTTTATAGGTAGGATTTTCAAAGTTAGAAGGTATTTTGTAGGCAATCTCGATGTAATCATCCATATCGTCACGGGTCAGTTCCGCCGCCGATTTATCACCAAAAACAGAGCGAAAAACATTTAGCTTGTTTGGCTTTTGTCTTGCTGTTCCTTCGCTCCAGCTTCCTTTTTTACCCGGTGTCAGTTTGTGGGCTATATAGTCATCAAGATGTTCGGTTGTTTTTTTGCCGGTGGGTGGTGACGCAGCACCCCTAAGGGCGCCCTCTGTTATTGCTGCAAGCTCGGCTTGGTGTTTTTCCTCCGCGCGTCTTTCTTGGCGCGCCAGCACTGCACTTTCTTCTTCGTGCTTGGCTTCTGCCCTTAGTTGGTTGAACAAGTATTCTTTGTGTGGCGTGGTATCTTCGCCCTCTGCCAAATTACGCTCAATTTTGCCCGTGATTGTCTTTGTTTCGCCATTGGGTAGGGTTACGGTCGTCCTACCATTTAACGTAAGCTCAAACGCGCCATGTTCACCCCTTATGCTATCGAGAAGCTTTGCTCTTTCTGCTGTATCGTCAGAGTTATTCATAAAGTGGCTTACGATGCTTTCAAACTGCACTCGGTAAACCCTCGCCCGTTTAACGGCAAGTTTCCGGCTGTCAGTTTGAAGAGAACGCCTGATTTCCTTTTTATTTTCGAAGTGTGATTGTAGGTGCTTGGGAATGATGAAGCGGGCGTAATAAGTCCCGTGTCTATTCTTGCACATGTAAGCCATGCCGCCCATACTATCGCCTCTTGGTGTGTCAGGGGCGCGTAGCCCCTAAATGTATCACCGCGATAGCGAAAGCCTGCAAGCCTTTATAACCGTGCTGTTTCCAGATTAACCAAAACCAGATAGAATTCCAGTATTCAATTATTATAGTGGAGAGTTTGTTGAGTATTCTATCTATTCTCGAGTTTCCGGATGAACGGTTGCGTAAGAAGGCTGCAATCGTAAAAACGGTCGATGATAAAATCAAAAAATTGGTCGATGATATGCTTGAAACCATGTACGAATCGCATGGCGTAGGATTGGCCGCTACGCAGGTCAATGTGCATCAGCGGGTTGTCGTCATCGATGTCAGCGAGGAAAAGGACGCCCCATTATGTTTAATCAATCCTGAGATTATAGAAAAGGACGGGGTTAAGGAATCCGAAGAAGGCTGTCTTTCGGTACCCGGTTTTTTTGAAAAAGTGGAAAGAGCTGAACATATTATAGTCAAGGCGCTGAACAAGGAGGGCGAGCCTTTTGAATTAAGCGCCAGGGATTTGCTGGCCGTGTGTGTTCAGCACGAATTGGATCATTTGGACGGAAAACTGTTCGTCGATTATATTTCACCGTTAAAACGGCAGCGGATTAAGAAAAAATTGGAAAAAATTCATAAAATGGAAGTGAGCTGAGCATGAAGATTATTTTTGCCGGAACCCCTGAGTTTGCCGTGCCTTGTCTACAGATGTTGCTGGATTCGGAGCATGAGATTTGCGCGGTTTATACCCAGCCCGACCGTCCGGCGGGCAGGGGGCGCAAGTTGCAGCCAAGCCCTGTCAAAGAACTGGCCTTAACTGCCGGAATCCCCGTTTTTCAGCCGCTTACCATGAAAACCAGTGAGGACTTGCAACAGATCAGCGCATTTAATGCCGATTTGATGGTGGTGGTCGCTTACGGCATGATTTTAACGCAAGCCGTTCTGGATGTGCCTAAACTGGGTTGCATCAATGTGCATGCTTCATTGTTGCCGCGCTGGCGAGGTGCCGCACCCATCCAGCGTGCGTTGATGGCGGGCGATGAGAAAACCGGCGTGACCATTATGCAGATAGTCCGCAAACTGGATGCCGGCGACATGTTGCATAAGGAAGAATGCGTGATTGGCCCGACCGATACGGCCGTGGATTTGCATGACAAATTGGCTGCGCTGGGCGCAATAGGCCTGGTCAAAGTGCTGAAGCAAATAGAAGCCGGAACCGTTCATCCCGAACGGCAGGATGAGGCGTTGGTGACTTATGCCGAAAAGCTGGAAAAAAGCGAAGCCGTTGTCGACTGGACGCAACCGGCAATGGATATTGCCCGGAAAATCAGAGGTTTGAATGCGTGGCCGGTTGCGCAAACGCTTTATCAGGGCAATGTGTTGCGCATCTGGCAAGCTGTGGAAGTAAATGACGATTCGTCTCTACAGCAAGAGCCCGGCGTGGTGCGCTGTGCCGATAAACACATGGATGTGGCGACCGGAGCAGGTTTTTTAAGGCTGCTGGAAGTACAGTTACCGGGTGGAAAACGCATGCCTGTTCAGGCTTTTCTCAGCGCTCACGATGTTAATGGAGTCAAATTAGGTTGAATACTCAGTGAATACACGATTAGTTGCGGCCCGGGTATTGTCACGGGTTTTACAGGACGGGCAGTCTTTAACCGCCGCTCTGGATAATGCCTTTCCGAGCATAGAATCGAGTAAAGACCGGGCTTTCATTCAGGCGCTATGCTACGGCGTGTGCAGGCAATATCACCGGCTGGATTTTATTTTAAGTCAATTATTGGACAAGCCGTTAAAAGATACAGACGTTAAGGCGCTGGCTTTGGTCGGCTTGTACCAGCTCAAATTCATGCGGGTAAAACCCCATGCGGCGGTATCCGAAACGGTTTTGGCGGCCCGTAAAAAGCCGTGGGCCAAGTCGCTGATCAATGCGGTGCTCAGAACCTATCTGCGAGAACAGGAAGGACTTGAACACAAGGCCGACAAATGTCAGGTCGCAGCCCTGAGCCATCCCGACTGGTTGATTAAGCAAATTGAGCAGGATTGGCCTGAACAGGCGTTAAATATTTTCTTGGAAAATAATCAGCAACCGCCAATGGTGTTGCGAGTCAATCTGGCGAAAACCAGTCGCGATGACTATCTGCAATTATTAACCGGACAGGACATAGCGGCCGAAGCCGTCAGCTTTTGCCGGTCGGCGATTAGACTGGACAAACCGGTGCCGGTGGACATGCTGCCCGGTTTTTCCGATGGACTGGTATCCGTTCAGGATACCGCCGCGCAATTGGCGGCCGGATTACTGGATGTCCGACCTAGGCATCGTGTATTGGATGTCTGCGCCGCGCCGGGAGGGAAAACCGCGCATATTCTTGAAAGTCAGCAGCAGATCAAGGAGTTGGTCGCCGTCGATATCGACGAGTCCAGGATGCAGCGGGTCAGCGAAAATTTGCAGCGTTTAAACTTGCGCGCCACGCTGGTGGTCGGTGATGCTGCAAATCCTGCAAGTTGGTGGGACGGCAAACCGTTCGACCGGATTTTGCTGGATGCGCCTTGTTCAGCCTTAGGCGTTATCCGCCGCCACCCCGATATTAAATTATTGCGTAGAGCCGAGGATATTGGGCAGTTGCAGGCCTTGCAAAAAAATATCCTGCAAGCCGTCTGGCCGCTGTTGGCGCCGGGCGGACTGATGCTCTACGCGACCTGCTCCATTTTAAAGCAGGAAAATGAACAACAGGTTCAAGCTTTTTTGGCCGAACACGGCGATGCGGTCGAATTGCCCTTGTTCCCAAGCTCCAGCTTGGGAACAACAGACTGGGGAATTAACGGAGTATGCGGCCGCCAGATTCTTACCGGCGAGTCGGCAATGGACGGGTTTTATTATGCATGCATCAGTAAGCAATAAACCATCGTTTTGTCATGCATTGCTGTACTGTTGTTTGGTCTGGCTACTGCCCGCTTTAAGCTATGCCGATACGTTTGGCGTAGAGGTGAAAAATGCCGAGATTGCTACGCAAGGCAACAGCTATGTGTTGTCTGCGGACATGGATTATCGGCTCAGTGCCAGGGCAAAAGAAGCGCTACAAAACGGCGTGCCTTTGTATTGGGATATACACATTAAAACCCTGCAACATCGCGGTTATTTATGGGATAAAACACTGGTCAATATCAGTGTCCGTTACCGAATTCAATATCATGCCTTGCTGAATATGTACCGGGTCAGAAATGAGGGTAGCCGCGAACTGTATAATTTTTCCACGCTGTCTGCGGCGCTGGATTCGATGTCGACGCTACGTAATTTCCGTGTGCTGGATAAGGCGCTTTATGAATCGGGAGAGCGCTACGCAGTCGGCATCAAAGTAACGCTGGATCGGGACGCCCTGCCTTTGCCGCTACGCCCGATTGCTTATACTAATCCTCAATGGTATTTATCCAGCGACTGGACATTATGGCCTTTGACAAAATAAAACCCCCTATCAGCTTGTCCATATTGGTTCTGTTTGGCTTGATTCTGCTGTTGTTGCAGCTGATGAGTTCGGCAACGCAGGAGTCTTCAGAGTTGAGCGCAATGTACTCCTGGCTGCTGTTGGTCAATGCGCTGGGGTCGGTGGTGTTGCTGGGCTTGGTCGGTGCCAATATTTACTCTCTGGCGCGGCAGTTAAAGAAACGCGAGGCGGGTTCGAGGTTAACCACGCGCATGGTGTCGCTGTTTGTGGTGCTGGCTTTGGCGCCCGCCGCTATTGTGTTTTATTTTTCCATGCAGTTCCTACATCAGGGTATCGACAGCTGGTTTAATGTGGAAATAGACCGGGCGATGGAAGATGCGCTGGAGCTCAGTCAGGCGTCATTAGACCAGCGGATGCGCTGGCATTTGCGGCAAACGCAGCAATTGACCGCGAAATTGGTGGAGTCGTCGGAAACGCTGGCAACGCTGGAAATGGAAAACCTGCGTGAACTTTCCGGGGCATCCGAGATGACCTTGTTTTCCCGGCAGGGCAGGATTATTGCCTCAAGCAGCATCAATCCCGGCGATATTTTGCCGAGTTTGCCGGATGAACATACCTGGTTACAGTTGCGGCAGAATGCAGAGTACGTCGCTTTGGCGCCGGTGCGCGAAGATGAATTGATGATCCGGGTTATCGTTACCGTCAAGGGCAAGGAGCCGCAATATTTACAGGCTTTATATCCGGTGCCGGTAAGAATTGCCGACTTGGCCGATTCGGTGGAATTTGCCTTTGTGCGTTATCAGGAGATGCATTTTTTAAGGCACTCGTTAAAGTTGAGTTTCTCTTTGGCCTTGTCGCTGGTTTTATTGATGAGTTTACTGGCGGCTATCTGGGTGGCTTTCATCAGTATCCGTAATATTGTTGCGCCGGTAAAGGCGCTGGTTAAAGGGACGCAGGCAGTGGCTTCCGGGCATTATGACCAGGAGTTGCCGGTTATGGCCCAAGATGATTTGGGCTTTCTGGTGGAGTCCTTTAACGAGATGACGCATCGTATTGCCAGGGCCAGCGATGAAACCCGAATGGCCGGTATTGAGGTGGAAAATCAACGGGCTTATCTGGAAACGATACTGGCTAATTTAACGGCGGGAGTGATCAGTTTCGACGCGGAACATAAGATACGCACGGCGAATCAGGCGGCCTATCGAATTTTCCATATTCATGTGAATCAGTTTGTCGGTCGGACGTTGCTGGAGTTGGTTCAGAACTATGCGGAACTGGCCGAACCGTTAAAATCCATTCAGCGCTTATTGGAGCAAGCCGACGATATATGGCAGCAACGGATTGCTTTTTTAGGCTCCAACGGTCGGCAGGAATTGCTGTGCCGAGGTACGCCGCTGTTTTCCCAGGAAGGTTTGAGAGTCGGGGCAGTCGTCGTTTTTGATGATGTGACCGATTTGATTCAGGCGCAGAAAAATGCGGCATGGGGAGAAGTGGCGAGAAGGTTGGCTCATGAAATCAAGAATCCGTTAACGCCCATACAGTTATCGGCAGAACGGTTGCAGCACAAGCTGGCCGACAAGTTGACTGCCGTCGATGCGGAGATGTTGCAGCGCTCAACCACCACCATTGTGCAGCAGGTTGAGGCGATGAAGGAAATGGTCGATGATTTTTCGGAATATGCCAAACCTTCCAAAAAGCAGACGGTGGATATTGATTTACCCGCATTGGTTCAGGAAGTGTTAGCGCTTTATGCGTTAAAGTCGGGAGTCAAGTTTAAAGCCGATTACGATACCGGTTTGTTGGTGATTAAGGGCGATCCGGTTAGTATCCGGCAAGTGCTGCACAATCTGATAAAAAATGCGCTGGAAGCGATAGATGCCAAGGGTTTGATCGAAATAAGCCTGCATCGGGTACAAAAAAATAACACCGATTTTATTGAAATAGCGCTTTATGATGATGGACCGGGCATTAAGGATGAGCAAATTGAACAAATCTTCGAACCCTACGTTACCACCAAGGTTAAGGGAACGGGGTTGGGCTTGGCGATAGTCAAAAAGATAATTGAAGAACATGGCGGTGCGATATGGGTCGACACCAGCCGCAAAGTGGGAGCGGGATTTATCATTCAGCTTCCGGCGTGTAATTTTTGAGATGCCGTAAAAAATATGAATGCACAAACACCGCGTATATTGGTTGTAGATGATGAGCCGGACATTCGCCGACTGGTCTGTGAGATTCTTGAGGATGAGGGCTATCAGGTCGCTACGGCCGAGAATGCCGGTGCAGCCAGGGAGTTAAAAAAGGCTAAAGCTCCCGATTTGATCCTGCTTGATATTTGGATGCCGGATACTGACGGCATTACCTTGTTGAAAGAATGGGTTGCTGAAGAGGTCATGCTTTGTCCCGTGGTTATGATGTCTGGACATGGTTCTGTTGAAGCTGCTGTTGAGGCAACCCGGTTGGGGGCGTATGACTTTCTTGAAAAGCCGTTGTCGCTGGCAAAATTATTATTGATCGTAGAAAGGGCTTTGGAAGCCAGTAGCCTGCAAATAGAAAATGCGGGGCTTAAGCAGCAATTGCACGCCGATGTTGAACCGGTTGGCAAGAGCGCTACCGTTGCGAGGCTCAAGGATCAATTAAAGCGCTTGGCTCAGCACGACGCCAGGGTGTTATTTGTCGGCGAGGCGGGCGTTGGCAAGGAGATGTATGCCCGATACCTGCATAATAACAGTGCGCATCGGGACGGCCCCTTTGTGGATGTGGCGGTAGGCAGCATATCGCCGGAAAATTCGGCGGTGGAATTTTTCGGCAAAGAGGATGCGGGTAAAATTTATCCCGGCCTACTGGAGCGGGCGCATAAAGGAACGTTGTTTTTAGGCGAAATTTGCGGCATGGATAAGGAAACCCAGTTAAAGTTGCTCGGCGCCCTAGAGTCCAGTTCTTTCCTGCGGGTAGGGGGTAGCGAGGCGGTTCGTGTCGATGTCCGCGTGGTGGCGTCAACCCGCATTGCCTTGGATGCGGAGGTCAAGGCCGGGCGTTTTCGACAGGACTTGTATTATCTGCTTAATGAAGTCTCGCTCGATATTCAGCCGCTTCGGGAGCACAGTGAGGATGTGCCGGCATTGCTGAGTTTTTATATCGATTATTTTGTCAGTCAGGATAGATTGCCTTTTCGGAAGTTTTCCATGGCGGCGCAAAATTTCTTACGTAATTACAGCTGGCGTGGCAACGTGCGGGAATTGAAAAACCTGGTGCAGCGATTGATGATTCTGGGTGCCGGCGAAGATATAGAGATTGATGAGGTGAAGGCGGCACTGGGTTCGGTGATTGGTGATACCGTTACTTCCCACGCGGTGCCTGAATTTTTTAATTTACCGTTAAAAGAGGCCAGGGATCATTTTGAGAAAGCTTATCTGGAGTATCATTTTGAAAGAACCGGCGGCAGCGTTGCAAAATTGTCAGCCGCCGTGGGCATGGAGCGAACGCATCTTTATCGCAAGTTGCATTCATTGAATATTAAGTTGTAGGTGAAGGGCGAAAGGTGTGCGGTTTTTTCGCCTTTTGCCCTTTGCCTTTCGCCTGAATCATAAATAAACTTGAAACATCTCCTGATTCTTAGTAAAATCTCGTTTTTTATATTAAGCCTTTAACAGTAAGCCTAAGCAACGATGAAAACATTTAGTGCAAAGCCAGCAGAAGTTAAGCGTGATTGGTACGTGGTCGATGCAGAAGGAAAGACTCTTGGTCGTCTTGCTTCTGAAATTGCGCTACGCCTTCGCGGTAAACATAAACCAGAATACACACCGCATGTTGATACCGGTGATTACATTATTGTAGTAAATGCAGAGAAAATAGGCGTTACCGGCAATAAAGAAAAGAATAAATTGTATCAGCACCATACAGGTTACATCGGTAATCTTAAGACTGTTACCTTGGGTAAATTGAGAAAAACTTTCCCCGATCGTATTCTTACTACAGCAGTTAAAGGAATGTTACCTAACAATCCACTGGGTCGTGCAATGTTCAAGAAATTGAAAGTTTATGCAGGTCCTGAACACGATCATCAGGCTCAACAGCCACAAGTATTAGAATTATAAGCGGGTAGATCATGGTAGCAGCAGCTCAGTACTACGGAACAGGTCGTCGTAAATGTGCAATAGCACGCGTTTATGCAACGTCAGGTACCGGAAAAATCACTATTAACAAGAAAACTATCGAAGAATATTTCGGTCGTAAAACTGACCAGATGGTTTCTCGTCAACCATTAGGTTGTGTTGATATGGAAGGTAAATTCGATATTAATGTCATCGTTAAAGGCGGCGGTCCATCCGGCCAGGCCGGTGCCATTCGTCACGGTTTGACCCGTGCGTTGATGGTATACGATGAAGCCCTACGTCCAGCGCTTAGAAAAGCAGGTTTTGTTACCCGCGATTCGCGTATTGTAGAACGTAAAAAAGTGGGTTTACACAAAGCCAGAAAACGTCCACAGTACTCGAAACGTTAATCGACTACTTCCATGTAGTGACTCACGTTACTCATGTGAAAATAAAAGGGCTGCATTCGTAAGGATGCAGCCCTTTTTTATGGATATTTAAAGGGGATTGGGCAGTGAAAATTTCGATAGTTGTTCCTGTTTATAATGAAGCTGATAATATTAGCGCTTTGATTGCAGAGATCGTTAGGGCTATGAATCAGGCCGAAGCCTATGAAATTATCTATGTCGATGACGGGAGCAATGACGAAACCGCGGCAGTTTTACAGCAGACGCAACAAAATATCAAAATGCTCCGCGTCATTCATCATCAGCAAAGCTGCGGACAAAGCGCCGCCATTTACACCGGAATAAAGGCAGCAAGCTACCCCTGTATCGCAACGCTGGATGGCGATGGACAAAATGACCCGGCCGATATTCCCCGGTTATATGGGGTGTTGATGCAGCAAAGAAAAATCAGCAGCAATTTATGGATGATAGCCGGATGGAGAAATAAACGGCATGATTCCGCTTGGCGGCTTTTTTCATCGAAAGTGGCTAATGCCGTTCGATCCCGGCTATTAGGCGATAATACGCCGGATACCGGTTGCGGTTTAAAAGTGTTTTTGAGAGATGAGTTTCTGGGCTTGCCGTATTTTGATCATATGCATCGATTCTTACCCGCGTTGATTTTAAGGGCGGGTGGACAGGTGATTTCCGAACCGGTTAATCATAGAGGCAGGGCGCATGGCTATTCGAAGTATGGAACGTTAGATCGGCTTTGGGTAGGAATTGTCGACATATTAGGCGTGATATGGTTGCAGAAACGGGCAAAACTGGCGGAGGCAAACGAAGTTGAACGTGGATAAAGAGACTATTTGGCTCATTGTAGGTTTTTTGGGGCAGGCGTTATTTTCAGCCCGATTTATAGTGCAATGGCTTAAGAGCGAACGTGAGAAAAAAAGCGTATTTCCTATCGCTTTCTGGTATTTCAGCATCGGCGGTGGCGTTACCCTGTTGGCTTATGCGGTTTACCGGCAAGATCCGGTTTTTATCGTGGGGCAACTTACCGGTCTGTTTATTTATTTCCGGAATCTGTATTTTGTGGTTCACGAACGTAAAAATTTAGGCCTTGAATAGTGTCATGCATCAATTGCGGTCTGCCAGCCTTTGGATTTTCCTGCTTTGGGGTGTTTTAACCACCGTCAGTCTAACTATTCGGCCATTATTTCCCGTCGATGAAACCCGATATGCCGCCGTTGCGTGGGAAATGTGGCTCAGAAATGATTTTCTAGTCCCTTACTTAAACGGGGAGATCTACAGTCACAAACCCCCGTTGTTATTTTGGTTGATGCAGTTAAGTTGGTGGCTGACGGGTGTTAACGACTGGTCGTTGCGCCTGATTTCACCGCTTTTTTCCCTGGCAACATTATTTTTATCCGGCGCTGTGGCAGGTATTTTATGGCCTGAACGCAAACGGGTCGAAACGCTTACTCCGTTGATCTTGCTGGGGCTGTTTTTTTTGGCGATCTACAGCACATTGACCATGTTCGATATGATGCTGGCATTTTTTGCATTATTGGGTATCTACAGTCTGTTAAAGCTCGTTGATTCGGACTTGTCCTTAAAATACTGGGCGCTGTTAGGAATAGCCATCGGTGGCGGCGTGCTTAGCAAAGGCCCGGTAATCTTGTTGCATATTTTGCCTGTCGCATTGCTGGCTCCCTGGTGGTTGAAGACGGCTTATTTTCGCTGGAAGCATTGGTATTTTGGGCTGATTGCCGCTATTTTAGCCGGAGCCGTCATCGCGTTGTGCTGGGCAATACCGGCCGGAATTGCCGGTGGCGAGACTTATAGAAAGGCAATTTTTCTGGGACAGACCAGCGGCCGGTTGGTCGAGTCTTTTGCGCATCAGTTGCCGTGGTGGTGGTATTTAGAGATTTTGCCGTTATTACTATTACCGTGGTTGCTTTGGAAGCCCTTGTGGGCCGGATTACGCAAACTCACCTATCAGGATTCGGGCATCCGTTTTTGTTTGGCTTGGGCGATACCGGTTTTCATCGCGTTTTCCCTGATCAGCGGCAAGCGTATCCACTATCTATTACCCTTGGTGCCAGCCATGGCCTTGATATTGGCGCGTGCCGTAGATGAAATAACGGAGCCTGAGCGCTGGGAACGGGCCCACAGCGTTGCGATGGCGGTTTTCGGATTGCTGGGCGCGGTATTAATGTTGTTACCCCGCTTAAATGATGCTTATCATTGGCGGGCCGAGTTATCGTTAATCTCGCCAGTGTGGGGAAGTCTGCTGGTCATGAGTGCGGTGATTTTGGGAATAACCAAGGCAAAAAGCGCGCAGGATTCGGTTCTCTATATTTGCATAGCCTCGGTTATCGCGTTAATAACGGTTTGCGGCGGCTTTTTTGAAGCTAAATCCGACCGCTACGATACCCGGCCCGCCGCCCAGGCAATTGCCGCTTTAATGGCTGAAAACAGGGCTATTGCTTTTTACGGCAATAAGTATCACGGTCAATATCATTTTGCCGGGCGCCTTAAACAGGCGATTACCGTCGTGCCATACATTGACGATTTATACGACTGGGCCGAACATCATCAGGCCGGTTATATCATAGTGACCTATAAGGATTCCGAGGCCTTGCTCCTGTCGCTAGTTAGTCGCCATTATCCTTTCAGAAGTCAAAATGTAGGCTTGCTTTCCTGTCGGGTGCTGTTGGCGAACCCTGAGCTTAGGGCTGCTTTGACACCGTAGATTATACGGTCGTTTGAAGATGCGGACTTTCCGCTTAAGTCCGCATGGTTGGGTTGCCTGCTCTCCGGCAACCCTCTGACATTGCGAAGTTTCGTCAAAGCTTGCAGCGTTTAAATGGGAATATCATCCACGCCCTCAGCCGCTGTATCGATGGCGTCATGAGCGCTATTGCCAACTCCCGGCACGATTGATACAACCGCTCCGCCTAAACGCATGGGTACGGAGGCAATTTTTGTTAATACGCACCCTTGTAAAATAAGGGTTGCGGCTAATAAAAATACAACTTTTAATTTCATTTTTAATCCCTATCGGCAAATAGTTAGTAGGCATATTTGATAATGCCCTCCGTACAATAAACTAATGGCTTATTAATTGCCATGCACAATATTTTTTTAGACGTTAAACATCGTCAAGCTCTCCGAACAGCTGAAAAATCAAATCGATACGGAGTTCGGGTATCGGCCTAACCCAGCTTGACCCGTTGCCCAAGCGCCGCAGATTGCAAGGCGGCAACGATGATTTGGCAATTGGCTTTTGCATCTTCCAGCGACAGAGCGGGGGCATTGCCGTTTAATACGCAATCGCTGAAATGCTCGATTTCCAGCCGGAAATGATTAGCCGCAGGCAGCCGCTCTTCGCTTTGTTGGCCGTCTTCAGTCCACCATGAAATCACCGGCACATCGCCGGGCATGCACCAGACGTTGTGGCATTTAATGCCGCCTTGGGTGCCGATGATTTCATATTCGCAACGTCTTGCGCGTTCAAAGCTGAAATCGAAATGCGCATATTTTCCGTCGCCGAAGTCGATGATGCCGCTGGTTGCACTATCCGCGCCGCTCTCGACATACTTGGCTATGGCGGTAACCGAGGCGGCAGGTTCGTCGAAAAACATCCGCGCTGAATGGATCGCATAACAACCGATGTCCCACATCGCGCCGCCGCCGTTGTCGACGCTTTCCGCCAAACGGTAGAACCGCGCAGGCCGCATCATGAACGAATAGCTGGAGCGCACCGACCTGACTTCGCCGATCAGTCCCGACTGGATCAATTCCCGCACTCTTGCATGTTGCGGGTGGAAGCGGTACATGAAGCCTTCCATGACGGTGACGTTATGCCGCTGTGCGGCGGCTTGAATGGCGTCTATGTCGGCCACCGTTAACGCCATGGGTTTTTCGCACAGCACATGTTTGCCGTGTTCGATGGCGCGCAACGTCCATTCGGCATGTTGGTGATTGGCAAGCGGCAGGTACACAGCATCGATTTCCGGATCATCGAGTAATGCATCAAGGTTGTCGTAAGTGCGCACTTGCTGCTGTTGCGGCGCGTACTGTGCCAGTGTTTGTGCGGCGGCTCCGGGGCGACGACTGGCTATGGCAACCAGCTCGGCATTGGATGCTTCAACGATGGCAGGCATCAGGCGTTCGTTGATGCGCGCCGCACCTAAAATGCCCCAGCGCAGTTTTGTTTTGTTATTCATCGGATCTACCTTGGGTGTAGGGTTCGTTTATTTCAAAAGAGGATGATCTTTCGGCAATTGCCGCGCTATCCATAACGCTAATTTATGTTTCATATTCACCCCGTTTTCCTGATCAAGCGCCAAGGGCTGGATAAGTTGGTCATTGACCAGCAGGCGATACAGACATTCAGTCTTGTCTTTTGCCGAATCAGTCGAGGAAAATCCTGAATAGCCGCGGTTTTTCGCATAATTTTCAGCAACTTCTATCGCTTTTTTTAGCAGCTGAGGTTCATTTTTCAATTTAGCCATTGATGCTTCCCTCCGGGTTACCGATGTTTAAAAAAACCCATTCCTGGTCAATGAAGCCTTGTAGGGGTTGGTATTGGTCTTTGTAATTCATTTTTTGGCAGGCGGCAATCCAAAATCCAAGATACAGCCATTCCAGTCCCTGTTCTTGCGCATATTGAATCTGCCACAGCACCGCATAAACGCCGAGGCTATGGTTGGAAAATTTGGGGTCAAAGAAGGTATAAACGGCGGAGAGGGCATTATCAAGGCGGTCTACAATCGCCACTGCGGCAAGTTCATCGGCAATGGAAAACTCTATAAAGAGGGTATCGCACCATGAACTGCCTAAAAACCTGATGTACTCATCGGGACTCGAGTGTGCCATGTTGCCCTCGGCATGACGTTGATTTTGGTAGCGCAGATAAAGATCGTAATGGGCTTGCTCAAAGGCGGCGGGCTTGATTATTGCCGTGGTTTCCCGATTTTTTTGCACACAACGCTTTTGGTTGCGACTGGGTTTAAATTGCGCAACGGGCAAGCGCACCGGAACGCATTGCGAACATTGCGCGCATTGGGGACGGTAAACGTCATCCCCGCTACGCCTGAAACCATGAGCAATAAGTTGCGAATAAACGGCGGTATTAAGTTCAAATGAGGGATTAACAAACGCCGTTTGCGCTTGCTCGCCCTCTAAATAGCTGCAAGGATGCGGAGCGGTAATCAATAAAGGAACAGAGGTCATAAAAGTTGCTGTGGTCAATTTAAAGGTATTTTGTCGTTCCCATGCTCCAGCCTTGCTAAACGCGGCGCAGGAGCCTGGGAATAATGTCCGTTTTTCTCTTGGTTGTTCAAGATACGCATAGTACGCCCTATTTGACAGCCGCGTCCCGGAAATCCCGGCCCATCAGGGCAGCTGCGCTATAAACCAAGATTTGGCAGGCCATAAATTTGAAGGCATTCGCTGCGTTCGTTACTGAGCGGCAATAGGTATGGAAGATTTGGCCAACGATCGCGAAGACGGGTGTCGACGTTTTTTAGAGCTACCGAACGGCATTCCCTCGGATGATACCTTTAGCGCGGTGCCGGGGTGTTTGAATCCAGAGCGGTTTACGGCGTGGATGGCAGAAGCGCCGGCAGTCACTGACGGGGACAACATAGTGTGATTGCACCGGTATTCGTTATTACAATGACCCGCGTAGCTGCTGTAACCGGCACGTATCCTATCGTGAGTCATCGATCTGCACGAACAAAGGAGACGGCTACTGATAAACCTTTATTTTAGTAAGATTTATTTTCAATAAAATGGGGATTATTATATAAAACAAATAAATTCTATTAACCGCACTATTTTTCCGCAACAGGAGTTTCATCGAACAAGCTTAAAAAAACAGTGTCGGTTAGATGTGGGGGCTATTATGTATATAAATAAACCTTTGTTAAAACCGGAAACGGCAATTGTTAATAGCGTCAATGAAGCTAAAGGAAACGCTGAGCATTGTAATTTTCAAATAGCGAGTAATTTAGAAGCCGGTAAAACCCGACTGGCTAATATCCTGGCTCAATTTCCCGCCACTGCATTATGGGTGCTTCATCGATACGAAGCAGACGCCCACAAGCCTGAGCAGACTGCCGAAGCGCCACTGACAGCGGAATTTACGATTACTTTAGCCAAAATCAAAAGCCATTACTTATTGGCAAGCTTGTCGTTTTCAGGTCGAGGTTTCAATCGTGAAGCCGAAGCCGCTGAAAAACAACAGTTAACCGAGACACTGCAAGCATTTCCTTTTTCTACTGAAGATCTGTTAGTGCTGACTGAACTCATTATTTATGCTTTCACGACCCGGGATGATGTCAGTCAGACCGCTAAAAGTCATTCCGATTTGATTATTAAACGGCAGGAAGGATCAACTCGGCGCAGCAAGTTAAATTTGCCTGATATAATTGACGCCATGCGCGCCAGCCAATTTGACGAGCAATTTCTTTTTTTGTCCGGTACTGATATGCAGCAATACGTGACGGATATGATTTTTGCCGAACAGCTTTGGTTAAGTTCAAGACAAGCGTTAGCGGAGGCAAATTCCGGCTTGGTTTTATTCCTGGCCAACCAGTACAAGTGCGGTTTTTTAGACTTTGACGATTTAGTGCAGGAAGGTCAAACCGGCTTATTAAGGGCTATCGACAAATTTGATTATCACTTGGGATTTCAATTTTCAACTTACGCGGCGTATTGGATCAAACAAGCTATTTCCCGCGCCCTGTCTCGCAACGAAAGGGTCGTGCGCGTACCTTGCGAACAAGTGGCTAATATTCATAAAGTATTGCGCGCCAAAAATGAGTTGCTTTCAAAAACGGGTAGAGAGCCTTCCATTAAAGAATTAACCGAATATTCAAAAATACCCGATGATCAAATTAATGTTATTTTATCCATTTCACAAACGGCCGTGTCGCTGGAAAATTTGGATGACGATGAAGACTCATTGGCACCGATTGATTTTTTAGAGCAGCAGGTTTTTGCCAATCCGTTTAAAAAAATAGAGCAATCGGATCTTAAAACATGGCTTGGCAAAGCGATTAAGATCCTTGATCCACGGGAGTTAAAGGTTATTTGTTGTCATTTTGGCATCAATACCGGTAATGAAATGACTTTGCAGGAAATTGGCGCAGAACTTAACTTAACCAGAGAGCGGGTTAGGCAGATTCAGGTTAAGGCGCTCAATAAAATGAAACTCAGCTACGGTAAGCAATTAATGAGTTTTTTATGATTAACGCTCATTATTTAAGCGGTCGCATCGGTTGCCTGTCGATTGCGACACTTTTGACCCACATGGATGGCGGCCGCCATCCATGTGGGTCGTAACCAGGAGATACCCATGAAGAAATATTTGTTTAATGTTCTGATTTTTTGCGTTGTGATTGGCGGGGCATATCTAATTTATGACCGCGTCAAATCAACGCCTCCGATACAGGATACCCTGGCCTATTCGGATTTTATCAGCAAGGTAAAGCATGGGCAGGTTGAGCGTGTGGAAGTGTCCGGCCAGATGCTCAGTGTTCGAACCTCAGACGGTCAAAACTATGAAACGTTTAATCCGGGGGATGGGCATTTAATTGACGATCTTCTGAGTGCAGGCGTTCAGATAAGGACAGTGCCGCCGCAGCAGGAGACATTGCTGATGAGAATATTTATCTCCTGGTTTCCGATGCTGTTGATGATACTGGTGCTGGTTATTTACATGCGCAGAACTCAAAGCGGCATGGGCGGCGGCGGTTTTGGCAAGAGCAAGGCCAAATTGCTTGAAGAAGACAAAATGACCGTCCACTTCAGTGACGTTGCCGGTTGTGAAGAGGCCAAAGAAGAAGTGGCCGAGCTGGTTGATTTTCTGCGCGATCCGCAAAAATTCCAGAAATTGGGTGGGCAAATACCGCGCGGTATCTTGATGGTCGGCCCTCCGGGAACCGGTAAAACGCTGATTGCCAGAGCCATTGCCGGTGAAGCGGGCGTCAAATTTTTCACCATTTCAGGTTCGGATTTTGTCGAAATGTTTGTCGGTGTGGGCGCGTCCAGAGTCAGGGATATGTTTGCCCAAGCTAAAGAACATGCGCCATGCATTATTTTTATCGACGAGATTGATGCGGTCGGTCGCCAGCGCGGCGGCCCCGGCATGGGCGGCGGCAATGACGAACGGGAGCAAACCCTCAACCAGTTGCTGGTGGAAATGGACGGATTTAACGGTAATGAAGGCGTTATCGTCATAGCCGCGACCAACCGCGCCGATGTATTGGATAAAGCCTTGCTCAGACCGGGTCGTTTCGATCGCCAGGTTAATGTCGGTTTGCCCGATGTGCGCGGTCGCGAGCAAATCCTGAATGTGCATATCAAAAAAGTGCCTGCGGCTGCCGATGTCGAATTGAAATACATTGCGAGGGGAACGCCCGGTTTTTCAGGCGCCGATCTTGCCAATGTGGTCAATGAAGCCGCGCTATTTGCCGCCCGCGCCAACAAACAGGAAGTCGCCATGAGCGACCTTGAAAAAGCCAAGGACAAAATCCTGATGGGCGCAGAACGGCACACCATGGTCATGACCGATGAGGATAAATTGCTAACTGCGTACCATGAAGCGGGGCATTGTATCGTCGGGCAAAAATCCCCCGATCATGACGCCGTTTATAAAGTCAGTATCATGCCCAGAGGCAGAGCCTTGGGAATCACCATGTTCCTGCCCGACCGGGATCAATACAGCGCCAGCAAACGCAAGCTGGAAAGCCAGATAGCCAGTTTGTTCGGCGGCAGGATTGCGGAACTGATGATTTACGGCGGCGACCGCGTGACTACCGGCGCGTCGAATGATATTGAAAGAGCTACGGAATTGGCTCGTAACATGGTTACTCGCTGGGGGTTTTCAGAAAAGCTTGGTCCTTTGGTTTATGGCGAGGAAGGCGGTCAGTCTTTTATGGGGCATCCGGGTGTTCAGGGCAGTTCTGTATCGAGTAATGTCGCACAGCTTATCGATGAAGAAATACGCTCAGTAATAGACCGTAACTATCAACGCGCTGAAACGATTTTGCAGGAGAATATTGTTATCCTGCACAAAATGGCCGATGCGCTGATGAAATGGGAAACCATAGACCGACTGCAAATTGAGGATTTAATGGCCGGTAAAGATCCGCGTCCGCCCGTGGAAGACGAGGATTTGCAAGTGAGCAAGCCTTCGGAACCCAGCAATGGCGTGCAAGGAAAAACGGATAAAAAAGCAATTAGTGCAACAACAAACAAACCTGCCGGACAAGTTTGAGCTACGCTTGTTGGTTTTTCTTAAATTAAAGTATTTTGCAGTGCCAAAGCCGCTTTTTGGCGGAGTTACTGCCGACCTAATGCCTTCGCTTGTCGTCTTCTTAAGACAAGCGAAGGTATCAATTGAGTTATTTGGACTGCATTAAATTTTGCAGGATTTCATTGAGCTGTTGCTTTATCTGTTCCGGATCGGTTTCGGCGCCTATCTGCTGTTGCATCTGGATTAAGTTTTGAGTCAAATGCATTTTCCTCTCAACCTCTAATTCCGTGAGTTTGGCTTTGGATTCTTGAGCTTTAGCATCCAGCATGTTTTGCGTACTGCCTTCAAACAAGGATTTGAAAGTTTCCACCATCCGATTCAGGAAGGTGTAAAGTAAATCGGCAGAAAAACCGCCTAAAATTGCCAGCAAGGGTCGAATAATTCCTTTTGATAACATGCCATCCTCTTGAATGGATTTTTCGGAGATCAGCAACGATAGCAACAACCCTGCGATGATACCCAACAAAAATCGAATCCAATAAGACGATTGATGGCAAGGGTCGTAAGTGCCTTTTGAAATATAGGCATTGGCCGTATAGAGCGCTGTAAATGATGCGCCCAGACCTGCGGCACTCACATAAAAAATCAAGCGAGCCAATTGTTCAATGCCATCCGCTGTCAAAACATCTTCCGCTAATTTACTGCCACTTATAAAGGGGCTGGCCATTAGCGTTATAAATATAAGCAGAGAAAGGACGGCAGCCAACATAAGCTGGCGGACTAATGAAACAGGCCCCAAGAATCTAAGCACTGTTTCGGTTTTTTGTTCTACATAGAGTAATAATACCGTTTGCGGTGTTGCAGGTTCGATGAGGCGCGTCAGCAAATCGTGAGCATCAACCAAAGCAGTGATATCGATTTCTCTTCGAATGTGCGGTGGTGCGCTTTCCTCATTCCCGGTAGGCGAGCGATCTTCAAAAGTCTCAATACTTTTAATAGTGTCGGCAGGGACGGGTTTACCCTTTGCCAATGCGAAATTCGCCATTGACTTGCATTCCATATAAATTTGTTTGCGTAAATCAAGATTTGCGTAAGAAGTGGTGTTTTGGTTAATCACGAGAGCCTCAAGAATTAGGGGGCGGGATGGTATTTAGTTAGGAATCAATGGCACAATCCGAATAACGATCTAACGCGGTCTGCTGAGAGATAGAAAGAGCGGTCAGGGTCGGTAAGAGGCAGGCTCTAACGACAATCATCATCTTTCTGTGGAGAGATCATATACAACACATAGGCATTATGCAACGATGGGCCGTCATCCTATACCCTTAACTCCGTATTATTGTTGTGTGGCTTAACCCCCTTACTCATGACTATCCATAAGGATTTATAGCATTGTCGGACTGTGCCGGCCCCAAATTGCAATTGATAGACGTTCCCTTTATAGTAAGCCGTCCGAGTCCGATGGAGGCTGTTCCACAGCCGCCGTTTAAATTGTGCCACTTTCTCTTATCGTCACTATGTTGCGAACTTGTTTTCGTCAATGCCTGCAAATTGTCCGTAGTCGTTTCCTGTGGATTTTCCTGATTCTTCTGATTGTTGCCGGGGCTATCGGTTACGGCTTGCTGCGACCCAAGCAAGCGAAAGATGCCAACAAAAATATCGTTACCGTAACCCTGGGAGATATTGAAGAAAATGTCACCGCCCAAGGCAAACTGGAACCGAAAGAATATGTCGATGTCGGCGCCCAGGTCACCGGTCAGTTACAGAAGATTTATGTACAGATCGGCGATAACGTCACTGCGGGACAATTGCTGGCGCAGATCGATCCAAGAATCTATGCGGCGCGGGTGCAGGCCGATGAGGCCAATATCAAGAACTTGCAGGCGCAGTTGATCGGGCAGCAAGCGCAAGTGGTATTCGCCCGGCAGCAGTATGACCGTAATCACGAGTTATTGAAAAGCAAGGGCGTCAGTCAGCAGGATAATCAAAATAGCGAGTTCAACCTCAAAATGGCTGAGGCGACCGCGGCTTCGATCCAGGCGCAAATCGAGCAGGTGCAATCGACGCTGAGCGGCGATAAAACCAATCTCGGCTACACCAAGATTTACGCCTCGATGAACGGCACCGTGGTCGACCAAAAAGCCCGCGAAGGCCAGACCTTGAACGCCAACCAATCGACACCGATGATTTTGCAACTGGCCAAACTCGATACCATGACCGTGCGCGCTCAAGTCGCCGAAGCCGACGTGATGCGCTTGCGGCCCGATTTGTCGGTCTATTTTTCGACCATGGGTTCCGTCGAGCAGCGGCGCTGGCAGGGCAAGGTGCGGCAGATATTGCCGACCCCGGAAGTGATCAATAACGTCGTACTTTACGATGTGCTGGTTGATGTCGATAATCAGGATCGACAGCTGATGACCGGCATGAGTACGCAGATGTTTTTCGTACTGGGCCGGGCCGAGCAGGTGCCTCAAATACCGGTTGCCGCCTTGGGAGCCAGAGTACGCAATGAAGATAATCCTTACGGCGCGGCCTATCGGGTTAAGGAAGTCACCGGGCAGGGCGTGCAGGAAAAGATCATCCATGTCGGTTTGAGAACCCGGCGTTTTGCGGAAATTCGGGATGGAGTCGCTGTCGGCGCACAATTGCAGACCGTGGCGCGCACCGACGATAAAGACAAAAAGAAAGACAAAGGCAATCCGGCGGCGGGTGTGCCGCGTTTATGAGCGCTGCTCGGATGCCCGCGGATACGCCGTTACTGGAACTTAAAAACATCCAGCGCTTCTATCCCAATGGCGATAGCGTCGTTAGGGCCCTGGACGATATTTCCCTGACCATCTGGCCCGGCGAGTTTGTGGCGATTATCGGCCAGTCCGGTTCCGGCAAGTCGACGCTGATGAATCTGATCGGTTGTCTCGACAAGGCTAACATCGGCAGCTACCGCGTCCTGGATCAGGATGTGGCGGGACTCGATGCCGACCAGCTGGCGGCCTTGCGCCGCGAGACTTTCGGTTTCGTGTTTCAGCGCTATAACTTGCTCAACAATGCTTCGGCGGCCGAAAATGTCGAAATACCGGCGCTGTATGCCGGTTTGTCGAAAGCCGAGCGGCACAGTCGAGCCCTGCAATTGCTGGAGCAGCTGGGGTTGGCCAATCGCGGCGACCATAAGCCGATGCAGTTATCCGGCGGCCAGCAGCAACGGGTCGCCATCGCCCGCGCCTTGATGAACGATCCGCCGGTGATTTTGGCCGATGAGCCGACCGGAGCGCTCGACAGCCAAAGCGGCAAGGAAGTCATGGCGCTGCTCCGCGACTTGCATCGGGAAGGCCGAACCATTCTGCTGATTACTCACGACGAAAAAGTCGCGGCCCATGCCCAGCGCATCATCACCCTTCGCGACGGCAAAATCGTCGGCGATGGCGTTGAAGATCGTAGCGGCCGTCCGCTGTCTCCGCCGCAACATCGCGGCATCGGTTCAGCCGGGGTGGCTGCCGAGCTTCTGGAAGCGGCCAAAACCGCGCTGCGTTCGCTGCATGCCAACCTGTTCCGTACCGCGCTGACCCTGCTCGGCATTGTGATCGGCGTTGCCGCTGTGGTCACCATGCTGGCAGTGGGGCAGGGCAGTCAGGAAAAAGTGCTGGATCAGATGCGGGCCATGGGCACCAACATCCTGTCGATTCGTCCCGGTGCGCCCGGTCTGCGCGGCAGTTCCGATGTCGCTACCCTGATTCCGGCTGATGCCGACGCCATTGCCGAGCTGGGCAATGTCGAATGGACATCGCCGGAACGCAATACGCGTCTGACCGTGCGCTACGGCAACATTGATTACGCCACCGGCGTTCAGGGTGTTGCGCCCAGCATGACTGCGGTTCGCGAGTGGGCGGTTGCCGATGGCGACTTTTTCGACGAACGCGATATGCGCCGTTATGCGCCGGTGATCGTGCTGGGGCAAACCGTCAGGCAGATCCTGTTTCCCAACGGCGGCGATCCCTTGGGTCGCTATGTGATGGTCGGCAATATCCCGTTTGAAGTGGTCGGGGTGATGGAGGCCAAAGGCGCAGATGCTCAAGGCAGCGACCGTGACGACGTGGTGTTTGTGCCGCTGACTACCGGATTGATCCGTTTGTTCGGACAGAATTATCTGGGCGGCATCACGGTGAAAGTGCGCGATGTCGAGCAGATCGATAGTACCCAAGAGGCGATTTCCGATTTGTTGATCAGCCGTCACCAAGTTGAGGATTTCCGGATTCGCAACATGGCCTCGATTTTGGCAACCGCCACCGAAACCCAGAATACCTTTACCCTGATGCTGGGCATTGTCGCCGCCATTTCCTTGCTGGTCGGCGGCATCGGCGTGATGAACATCATGCTGGTCAGCGTAACCGAACGGACCCGTGAAATCGGCATCCGCATCGCCACCGGCGCCCGTCGCCGCGACATACTGTTGCAGTTCAACACCGAAGCGGCAGTGGTCTGTACCTTGGGCGGCTTGATGGGGGTGTTGCTGGGTTTTGCGGCGGGATGCGGGTTGCGCTATTTCGATATGGCGGTGATTTTTTCGCCGCTACCGGCCATATTGGCTTTTTCCTGTGCGTTCGGCACCGGCTTGCTGTTCGGTTATCTGCCTGCCCGCAAGGCCGCCGGGCTGGACCCGGTGGTGGCATTGGCGGCAGAGTGATGATTTGAAATATACGATCCGATGGCGACTCCTCCATTAAATACAATGGAACGCAGATGACGCTGATAATTATGATTTAATAAGATTTTTATTGCGTTATCTGTGTTCATCATATTCATCCGCGTCATCTGCGTTCCATTTTTTTTAACTGCTGAGTAATGGCTCTTGATAAAAAATAAATTATCGATAATTTCAGTTGTATTGTTTTTGACGGCCTGTAATCTGGTGCCCGATTTCCAGAGGCCGGACGTGGAAACGCTTGCGCAATGGCACGATGCCAGTCTGCCAAAGCAAAAATCCGCTGTCGATCCGCAGTGGTGGCGGGCTTTCGGCAGCGCGCAACTCAATCACCTGATAACGGAGTCACTGCTTTACAACAACGATCTGGCTGCGGCCAGGCAGCGTGTCGAGCAGGCCAGGGCACAGGCCAAGATTGCCGGTGCCAATTTGTGGCCGTCAGCTGGGTTACAGGGCGACGTTGCCGATACCCGCAACAAAATAGGCGACACTCAGAAAGAAACCGGACAATTTACCGTCGCCTACGAAGTCGATTTGTGGGGTGCCAATCGCGCCCGTCGCGACTCCGGTTCGGCGCTGTTGCTAAGCGAAGTTTTTGCCCGCGATGCCCTGCAGTTGGTGGTGATGTCCAATGTCGGCCAAGCTTATTTTAATCTGCTGGCATTGGCTGAACGCAAGCGTATTGCAGTCGAATTTCTGGAGAACGTCAGTCATGTATTGGCGATTGTCGAAGCCCGTCATCAGGCCGGTGCGGTATCGGCGCTGGATGTGATGCAGCAAAAGACTGAGCTGGCAACGGCGCGCGCCAGCCTGGATTTGCTGATTCAGCAATATACATTGGCGGAGAATACGTTAACGATACTGCTGGGGCATCCGCCTCAAACGGTGTCATTCAATGCCGAGCGTTTTTTCGACATGCTGCTGCCGGTGGCTAGCGCCCTGCAACCGGCCGCTTTGCTGGAACGCAGACCGGATATTCGGCAGATTGAAATGCAATTGATCGCCGCCAATGCCGACGTCGGCGTGGCGCGGGCCGCCTTTTATCCGAAGCTGCAATTGAACCTGGATACGCTTATCGCCTCGCCGCAACCGGCGGGTGTGGCGTTGGCGATGGCTGCCGGCCTGACGCAACCCTTGTTTCAGGGCGGCCGTCTGGAAGGCGGGCTGGAGAATGCGCAAGCCCGTAACGCCGAATTGGTAGAGATTTATCGAAGAACAGTTTTGACCGCATTTAAAGAAGTTGAGGATGCAGCGGCGGTGCGCAGTAACTCGACTCGCCGTCTGCAAGCTTTGGCGGATGCGGTAGACATGGCCCGGTTGGCGTATCAGCTTTCCCTGGATCGTTATCGGCTCGGCGCGATTGACTATCAAACCCTGCTTTCGACCCAACGCAGTTTGTTGACTGCCGAGAACAGCCAGGTTCAAGCCCGGCTGGATGTCCTGGTTGCGATGGTGCAGCTCTATCAAGCCTTGGGCGGCGGCTGGTCGGGCAAGCAATCGTAACATGGCGATATCCGCTCTTATTGGAGCGGCGCGTTGTTGAATAACTGATGTTACGCACGGATGTTATTTCTCCCGTTTGCCGCGCCGAGCACCGGAGCTTTTATCGAGCACAGCCCGTTAGGGGCGCGGCAGGGATGCCGCGCGTCAGCAGAGGGGCAGGAGCCCCTTCTGCTGACCCTCGATAAAAGCGAGGAGCACAGGAAGTAAGCGGCAACCGGGTCGCCTTTTCTTTGGTTACTTTCTTTTGGCGAAGCAAAAGAAAGTAACTCGCCTTCGGGTGCGACAACCCGATTCAATCAAGTGTCGCGCTAGCGACTCCTTAATGTTAAAGCAGTCGAAATTCGACTAACTGCATAACATCAGTGAATAAGTAGCCCTGAGCAATTATGCCGAGCCAAAACGCGACAGTTTTTTCGCCATGTTCGGCTCGGCGTTGAAATTCATGCAGCTCCCGTTATTTTGGAGGAGGTGGCGGCGAGCCGGGCGGCGGTGGCGGAATATTCGAGGTCGGCGGCGCAGCTTGCTGGGGTATTGCGCCCGAGAATTGTCCCGATACCGGAACCTGATGGCCTTTGGCATACATGCATTGAATATAGGCCACATCATAGCGATCCTGAGTTGCGTACATGGAGCTGCCGGCCGCACCCGTGCCGACCAAACTGCCACCCACCAAGCCCGTGCCCGCCCCGATGGCGGCTCCGCGCCCTCCGCCGAGTGCCGCTCCGGCTGCCGCGCCTAAAGCCGTACCGACTGCGGCGCTAGTGACGCCGCTATCCACCGCCGCTTGATTAGCGGTAGTGCCGCCAACCTGAAAATAAGCGTATTGCTGGCAGACCGCATCGTCGTTCCGAAACTGATCAAAAGATAGGCCGGTACCCGGCAGTACCATGACACTGGGGCCGGTAGGCAAGCTGACGCAACCGCTGACCGCCAGTATAACCGTGGTCGAAAATACTATAGAAAAACGCGACATATTCGGACTCCTTAACGAGGTGAGGGCGGAATCGGCTCGACTTGCTGCCAACCTCTTGGGCATTCTTTGATATAAGGGTAATAGCCTTCGGGGTTGTTGCAGTAATACCAGTAGCCGGACGGATATTGTTGGGCAGCGGGAGGCGATTGCTGGATGTAAACTGGGGGTGTTGCCGGTACGGTGATCACGGTCGGCGGATAGTAATAAGGGTAATAAAAAGGATCGCGGTAATAAGGGTAAAGCGGTGCGCCGAAATAAAAGCCAAAACTGGAATGGCCGTGGTGGCCTCTATCACGCGCCCAACCGACCCCACTATACAAGCTGCAAATCATCAGTAGTATTGTTGGTAGCATCGTGTGTGTTTTCATTATTTACTCCTTTCAAAACAGTAGCCGATTAACAGAGTCTGCGGATAGAAGCGCCTTATGAATTTAAGTTTTTACCTGTCGATCGATTGGTGTCAATAAATCCCAAACATACCGATTTAGTGAAAGTCGCCAACTCATCGGCGTGCAGTGACGAAGAGAGTTTTGTTTTACTCCATCTTGTTCGTTGTCGTCAAATTTGCTTGTTGTTTTCTACGTGGAGCGAAAGCCTTCCGTGAAACTGAAATCGCCCCGAGTCGCTAATCAGCGAGTACTATGCATCAGCGTACAGACATTGATAGAATCGTAAGCCATCTGACCCGTCATTTATAATATTTCAATGCACCACGCTTTTTTAAGGCTACGCTGGAGATTAAATGATTCGATATAGGACCGATATACACTGGGGAGCGATGCTTTACGATCATCATTGCGCGTCCTCTCTAAAGTTCGCCTGACCATGAAAGTGCGTGTTTTGCTCGCAAGCTGCTTGCTGTCATGGCCCTTTGCCGCTTCTTCGGGGCAGGACGGAATGTTGGACGATCCTTTCTCCACGACTCGGCAAGTGAGCCAAAGCCCCGGAAAAAACCACTTGGCGCTTGAAGATCCCTGTCGCCTGAACAAAGATAGCAATCATGCCTGGACGATGGTGGATGTAATCGACCAAGCGCTTTGCAGCAACCCGCAAACCCGTCAAGCTTGGGCTAATGCCCGCTTTCAGGCGGGACAGGTCGGGATCGCTAAATCGGCCTATTTACCGACGGTCACACTGAACACCTCAGTCTCGCGCAGCATGAATTCCGCCGGCAGCAACTTACAGGTAACCAGTATCGGCAGCACGGGAGGCAGTTCGCAGCCGATCAATCGTTTCACCCCGGTCGTCAGCCTGAATTATCTTCTTTATAACTTCGGCGGTCGCGAAGCGCAGCTTGAAAGCGCCCAAAAAACCCTGGAAGCTTCGAATTGGACTCATGACGCAACGCTGCAAACCGTGATGTTTGCAGCGATTCAGGCCTATTACCAGGTTTTTGCGACGCAAGCCGCCGCAGAAGCGGCACTGGTTTCGGAGAAAGCCGGCAATGAAGCGTTGAACGCGGCTCAAAAGCGCTATGAAGTCGGCGCGGCGGCTTTGGCCGATGCGCTACAGGCGAAGACAGCATTCGCTCAAGCCAAGCTTAATCGACAAAAGACCGAGGGCGATGCCAGAGTTGCGGTCGGAAGCTTGGCCAATGCGCTGGGACTCGAAGCCGACTATCGGTTGAATATCGCTGCTCCGTTCTTGCCAAAGCCGGATGCCGAACAGGAAACCATGGTGCATGGTTTGATCGAAGAGGCCAAATTGATGCGCCCCGATCTGGCCGCAGCAGAAGCGACGGTTAAAGCGGCCGAAGCGAATGTTAAAGCCGCCGAGGCCGGTCATCTGCCGAGCATTTCCTTAATCGGGAATTACGGCTACAACCACACCAGCTTGCCTAGCGATACGCAGAGCTGGACGATGGGTATGCAGATCAGTGTGCCGTTGTTCACCGGCTTCAATACGACTTACCAAATCCGAAGCGCGGAGGAGCAGCTCGAAGTCAAGCGCGCCAATTACGATCAGCTTGAGCAATCGGTGAGCCTGGATGTCTGGCGAGCCTACCAGCTGTTAAATACCGCTCACGAGAGTTTCAAAAGCAGTGAAGATTTGGTAGCGAGCGCGTTTCAATCCGAAAGGGTGGCGATGGGGCGCTACAAAGCCGGGGCCGGTAATATTATCGATCTTTTGAATGCGCAATCCAGTCACGCCAATGCCCGGCTGCAATTGATCCAGGCCCAATACACCTGGCTGACGCAAAAAGCCCAATTAGCTCAGGCATTGGGGCGATTGGATTTTTCTTCCATCCCGGCAAGGTAACATCTTATGGCACGTTTTCGGTATAAGTTAGTCGCTGTTTTCAGTCTGATCGCAATTCCTGCGGGCATTTATGGCTTCAATGTCTGGCGCGCAGCGGAAGAAGTCCCGCATTACCGGACGGAAAAGATAGCCAAAGGCAATATCGTCAAGACGATCTCCGCCAACGGTACGTTAAACCCGGTGGTTCTGGTCAATGTCGGTACGCAGATTTCAGGCGTGATTAACAAGCTCAATGTGGATTTTAATGACCGGGTGCATAAAGACCAAGTGCTGGCGGAAATCGATCCCTCATTGATCAATGCCCAGCTCGAACAAAGCCAGGCGAATCTTGCCAATGCCCAGGCCTCGCTCAAACTTGCCCAAGCCAACGAGACACGATCTAAAGAGCTGTATGCCCAGGATTATGTGGCCAGATCGGATCTCGATCAATCCATCCAGGCACGGGAAGCCGCCAAGTCGCAAGTGGCTTCGGCCATCGGCCAGCTCAAACGCGATAAAGCCAACAAGGGTTATACCATCATCAAATCCCCGGTTTCCGGCGTCGTGGTATCGCGCAATGTCGACATAGGGCAAACCGTCGCCGCAAGCTTTCAAACACCGACCCTGTTCACCATCGCTCAGGACTTGCAACACATGCAGATCGACACCTCGGTTGCCGAAGCCGATGTCGGCGGCATTCGGGTTAATCAAACGGTAAATTTCACCGTGGATGCTTATCCTGATCGGGTTTTTCAGGGAAAAGTTTTCCGCATCAGGCTTGATTCCAAAGTGTTGCAGAATGTGGTCACCTACGATGTGGTGATTAGTGTGAATAACCCGGAAGAAATTTTGTTGCCGGGCATGACCGCCTTCGTCAGCATCGTCATTGACGAAAGAAACGACATCCTGAAACTACCGTTGGCGGCACTCAAGTTCCGTCCCGCAGGAGGGATCGGCAAGCCCGGCAAGAATGTCTATCGTCCGGAGAATAATAAAGCCGTGGCGGTACCGGTACAGATCGGCATCGCCGACGGCAAGTATGCGGAATTAACCGGCGGAGACTTAAAAGAAGGCGATTTAGTAATTCTCGAAGACCAGAGCGAGCGCAAGGCTGAGGACAAGGGGCAGGGACAAAGCAGCTTCCGGGTCAGGGCATTTTGATGGAAGGCCCTTTAATCAGCGTCAGCGGGCTGTCTAAATATTATTTGGAAAACATGCCGGTGCTGAAAGATGTTAATTTCAACATCGAAAGCGGCGAGTTCGTCGCTATCATGGGGCATTCCGGTTCAGGGAAATCGACGCTGATGAATATACTCGGCTGTCTGGATACCGCAACAGACGGACATTATTATTTGGAAGGCAGGGACACCGCCGCCTTAAACTCGGACGAACTGGCTTTATTGCGAAACCGCTTGATCGGGTTCGTTTTTCAAGGGTTCAATTTGTTGCCGAGAAGCTCGATTTTGGACAACATCGGTCTGCCCTTGCTTTATTCCGGAAAGAGCAAGGCGGAGCGACGCGAAAAAGCGTCCATGATGCTGGAGCGGGTCGGCTTGGCTCAATTCGGCGATCGCAGGCCGAATCAATTATCGGGCGGACAACAGCAGCGCGTAGCTATCGCCAGGGCATTGGTCACCGACCCCAAACTGATCCTGGCGGACGAGCCGACCGGCAACCTCGATACCCAAACCGGCGAGGACATCATGAAAATCTTTCAGACCTTGAATGAAGCGCAGAATATTACGATCATCCTGGTCACCCACGAAGCCGATATTGCAGCCCACGCCAAGCGCTTGATCCGGGTAGTCGATGGTAAAATCGCAACGGATCAGCCGTCGTGATCATCGGCGCATTATTGGGAGAAGGCTGGGAAGCGATGCGCGCCAATCGCATGCGCACCTTGTTAACCATGTTGGGCATGGTTTTCGGGGTCGGCGCGGTGATCATGATGCTGGCGATCGGCCAAGGCGCGCAATTGATGGTCAACGAATCCATCGCCTCGATGGGCAGCAACCTGTTTATCGCATTGTCGGGCTCAACGACGGCGGGAGGGTTGCGGCAGGGCTCCGGCACCGTGCCGACGCTGACCTTAGCCGATGCACAAGCCATCAGTGAATTACCTGAAATCGCCGCGGTCGCGCCCAGTTTCCCCAATAACGCCCAACTTATTTACGCTTCGAACAACTGGAGCACCCAGGTGTCCGGAACCACGCCCGCTTATCTCGAGGTTCGGGAATGGCCGGTCATTTCGGGTGAAGCCTTTAGCGACAACGATGTCCGCTCGGCAACGCGGGTGCTGCTGATGGGCCAAACCGTGGTTCGCAATCTTTTCGGCGATGAAAACCCGATCGGTAAAACGGTCAGGGTGAAAAACAGTCCTTTCCTGGTGCTGGGCATCTTGTCGTCGAAAGGCCAAAGCCTGGATGGAAGAGACCAGGACGACACCGTGTTTGTGCCTATTACCACAGCGCAGCGCCAACTGTTCGGCAATCAATTCCCCGGTATGGTGCGCTTTATCATGGTCAAAGCCAAATCAGCCGAAGTCATGGAGAGGGCCGAACGCAGCATGAACGAATTGCTTAAGGTTAGGCATAGGATTCGTCCCGGACAAGAAGACGATTTTACGATCCGCAACCTCACCGCAGTAGCACAAGCCGCTGCCGGCACCACCAAGGCAATGTCGACGATGCTCGGCGCCATCGCATCGGTGTCGCTGCTGGTAGGCGGTATCGGCATCATGAATATTATGCTGGTTTCGGTAACCGAAAGAACGCGGGAAATCGGCATTCGCATGGCGATTGGCGCAAGAAAACGCGATATTTTGCTGCAATTTCTGTTTGAAGCCGTGATGATTTCATTAGCCGGAAGCTTCATCGGGGTAGTGGTGGGTATCGCTTGCGCTTATTTCTTCAGCCGATTCAATGACGCGCTGGTTGTCGTAACGCTCAGTTCGGTATTGCTCGCGTTTGGTGTAGCTGTAGCTGTCGGCGTATTCTTCGGTTTTTACCCCGCGCGCAAAGCCGCCAACCTCAAGCCTATCGAGGCGCTCCGGTTTCAATAGTTCATGGCCAGTTCTCTCTCGCCCATCGCACCAGATCGACCATACCGTTCCCACCGGCCGCCACGTTGTTCTGCTCCAGCGTGACTCCCAGAAACTCGGCGGTCTGCCCGCCGCTTTCGACGCCGATCACATACGGGCCTTTCGGCCAGTCACCGAACAAAGGGCCACCGGAATTTCCGTCGGTGGAGTCCCCGTGGTGTTCGATCTCCAATGCGTTGCCGTCCGAATCGTCGTCTTCGACCGAGATGCCGAATTGCCTGGTCGGGAACTCTCCATTGACTTTGGTACTGGTGAGCCCGGGGGGCGACCACGTCACCGTTACGTTAATTTCACCCGGATAGCCCACCAAGGTCCATCGCGGGTCGTCTTCCCAATCGTCGTCGTAGGTCTTCGCGCCGAAAGTGCCCAGCCGGTCACCCAGTGCATCCTCCAACCGGATCACGGCAAGATCCCAGGCCTGTCTCTGTCCCGCGTTGTAGCCATGCACATGGGTCCCCCAACTCTCGACTCCTGCACCCACCACTGAATTTCCATTGAAGTAGCCGGGAACGAACTTGATCATCGCGTCCTCCCGGTCCCACGGGATCAAATGTCCGGCCGTGAGCACCGTACGTGCGCCCACCAGCGTTCCTGTTCCGGTGACCTTCCAGGCATCGCCTGATTCCGGCGTCTTCACGAACACCCTGCCCACGCAGTGCCAGGGATACCCCTCCGGCAGAAAGATTGCGCGGTCGTCGTTGTTAAACACGATGTGAGGCCGTACCAGCGCACCCGATTTCCTACGCAGCATGGCTCGCTCATCCGCGAATAGAGCCATTTTCGGGTGGTAGATGTGCGGCTGCCACTCCGGACGGAACGCGTCGACACGCGCTGTTTTCCGCGGCGCGACCTTCAGCGAGCCCGGCTCCACACGCTTCATCTCTCGCACCGGAATCCCGCTGACGACGGGATAGTCCGTATCCAGCTGCCACGCGCCTTCCTCTCCTTCCACCCGGCTGAAGTGCTTGCGCGGGTCGAACCCCGCATGGCTTGAGGAAATCACCATCCTCCGGTTGTAGAGCTGCTTCCGTATCTCGTCGGGCATTGCTCGCGACGCAGGGATGTTTTCCAGTCGCAGCATCTCCTCGGCCGTTATCGGCCCGGACTTGCTTTGTCCTTTGGTCTGCTTGTTTGCCATAGATTCTTCCTCGTATCTTCAGTTTAGAATCAAAGAATCAATGGGGGGCCAGACTCTATTGATTACTACAGTGAGCACATCGGTCTATATATCGCCTAACTTGTTTCTTTCCGGCTCTCAATTTCCCATGGAAATAATTTAAAAACAATTTGTATAAATACTATTAGTATTATTACGAATTCATGGTTTTAAATTGAATTTGAAAGTTTTTTTGCAATTTTTATAAAATATAGCGGACCCTGGTTTTAAGGCAGTGGTTTAAGCTGTGTACTATCATAAGGAACAAGACGTGATGGGCGATCGGGGGCATTATTTTTGTTTTGGGTATTCAGCAAGCAAGTGGCAAAAGTCACGTGACCGCTTATGCCTACGCCTATTTTTGGTGCTCTACCTCCTTGCATCCATACAAGTCGTCGTCACTTCGTTCACGCTCCTTTTCCATGACGAACAATGAATGAGATAGTAATTTTCTGGTTAATTTTGACGCTGACAGGTGGTAACTTTTGAACGCCGATTGACATCATTCAGTTAAGCGGTTATGAAATCAATTGATCGGTCTGTTTTTTTGATCCAATCTCCAGTTTCAAAGGTTATCTCAAGAGACTGGAGATCCTTGCCAATGGGTTAACCGCTATGACTCAAAAACCGTTAGCCGAATTACGAAAAGCCGTTAATCAGGCTTATTTAGCCTATGAAAAACGCCTCATCAGTGAATTATCAGCGGCATTAGCCGGTTACAATCCGGTTGCGATAGGCGATTGCGCCGAAACACTGGTTACCGCAGTCAGGGAAAATCAACATCGGCAAACCGCGATTGAAGCGTTCTTGCAGGAATATCAGCTTAATTCCCATGAAGGCGTTGTTTTAATGGGGATCGCCGAAGCCTTGCTGCGCATTCCCGATAGCCGCACGCAAGACCTGTTTTTACAGGAAAAACTTACCGGCGCAGACTGGCAAAGCCATTTACAGCATAGCGATTCCCCGCTGGTCAATTTAGCCACCAAAGCGCTGTTATTTGCAGGTGACTTTGAAGCGCATCATGGGCCGCAAGTCTTCGAACAACTGCTATTCCGGATGGGCGCGCCATTAATACGGACCGCAATAAAGCAGGCCATGCAGCATCTGGCGTTGCAGTTTGTTTTTGCTGAGTCTATGCAGGATGCCGTTCAGCGTAGCGGACAGGACCCGGTTTTCCGCTATTCTTTCGATATGCTGGGGGAAGCGGCGTTGACGCAGGCCGATTCCGGGCATTATTTCCAGGCGTATCGTTCGGCCATTAATGCGCTGGCCGGGCATGCGAGCTCTGCCGAACTTTACGCCAATCCGGGTATTTCGATTAAGTTATCGGCGCTATGTCCCCGTTACGAGCCCTTGCAGCATGCTCGTGCGGTCAAGGAGTTAACCGATAAATTGCTGGCGCTGGCGCAGGCAGCACGCATGGCCAATATTGTGATTACTGTCGATGCGGAAGAATCCGAACGCCTGGACATGTCGCTGGATATTTTTGCCGAGGTTTTCAATCATCCCAATTTAAACGGTTGGCCGGGACTGGGTTTGGCCGTGCAGGCCTATCAAAAAAGAGCGCTGCCGGTGATTCGCTGGCTGGCTAAATTGGCCGAATTCCAACAGCGGAAAATTCCGTTGCGTCTGGTCAAAGGCGCTTACTGGGACAGCGAAATAAAACGGGCGCAGGAAAACGGCCTGAGCGATTACCCGGTGTTCACCCATAAGTCGGCGACCGACTTATCCTATCTGGCCTGCGCACAGTTTATGCTGTCCAAACCGGATGCATTTTATCCCCAGTTCGCCAGCCATAACGCGCATACCGTCGCCGCTATTCATCAATTCGGCGGGCAGCATCCGGGTTATGAATTCCAGCGTCTACACGGCATGGGCGAGGCGCTTTACCGGGAAATCATCGAAGTTAAAAACTGGCGGATTCCGTGCCGCGTTTATGCGCCAGTCGGCGATTATCGTCAGTTGCTGCCTTACTTGGTCAGGCGCTTGCTGGAAAACGGCGCGAATACCTCTTTCATCAACCAGATCAGCCATCCCGATATTAGCGTCGCCGAACTGGTTAGCGATCCGGTAGCAGCGGTAAAGACCTCGGCCCATCAATCGCCAATCGTATTACCGCGCAATTTATTCGGCGAACGGATTAATTCCTCTGGACTAAATTTGGCAGATCCCGAACAACTGGAATCGGTGCAGCAAAGTTTGGATGCATTGGCGGATAAACACTGGATGGCAATGCCGCTAATAAACGGCAGTCCTCGCTCCGGTAAGGAGCGCCTGATCGTTAACCCTTACGATAACCGCTTGATTGTTGGTTCCGTAACTTTCGCGGAACCGGCTGCTATTGTCGAGGCGCTAAACGGCGCGGCTCAGACATTTGCCGACTGGCGGCTTTGCCCTGTTGCACAACGCGCCGGGCATCTGAAACAGGCTGCCGATCTTCTGGAGCTACATCGTCTGGAGCTGGTTTCCTTGTGCGTACGGGAAGGCGGACGCACGATTAAAGACGCGTTGGCTGAAGTCAGGGAAGCGGTCGATTTTTGCCGCTATTACGCCCAGTCCGCGCTGGACTTGTTCGGCGAACCGATCAGGCTGCCCGGTCCTACCGGCGAGGAAAACCGGCTTTATCATTACGGCCGCGGCGTCTATGTTTGCATCAGTCCGTGGAATTTCCCGATCGCCATTTTTATCGGCCAGATAGCGGCGGCGCTTGCCGCCGGTAATACGGTTATCGCCAAACCGGCCAGTCAGACCGCATTAACCGCGATGCGCTGCATCCAATTATTGCACCAAGCCGGCATACCCGAATCGGTGTTGCAGTTTTTGCCGGTCGGCGGCAGCGTGTTTGGACAACATTTGCTTCCTGATCCCCGAGTTGCCGGTGTTGTTTTCACCGGTTCCATGTCAACGGCGCAATTCATTAACCTGCAATTGGCCCAACATCATCAGGCTATTGTCCCGCTGATTGCCGAAACCGGCGGACAGAATGTGCTGATCGCCGATAGCTCGGCATTGCTTGAACAACTGGTGCAGGATGCCATAGTCTCGGCTTTCAACAGCGCCGGACAGCGTTGTTCTGCGTTGCGGGTTTTATGCGTGCAGGAGGACATCGCCGATAAAACCATCGCGATGCTGATCGGCGCTATGCAGGAATTAACCGTCGGCAATCCCGGCGTTTATCAAACCGACATGGGCCCGATCATCGACCATGCCGCACTATCTCCATTGACCGCACATCTGGAAGTCATGCAGGAACAGGCGCAGCTACTTTATCAACTGCCGTTGCCGGACGGTTTGGAGCAGGGCAGTTTTTTTCCGCCCAGCCTGATCGAACTACGGTCGTTATCGCAACTGACCCAGGAAGTATTCGGGCCGGTATTGCATGTTGTCCGCTACCGCGAATCGGAACTCGATCAGGTCATTAGCGCTGTCAATGAGACCGGCTACGGCTTGACGCTGGGTATACACAGCCGGATCGATGCCGTCATCAATACCATTCGGAAGGGCGTAAAGGTCGGCAATATTTATGTCAACCGGAATATGATCGGCGCGGTGGTCGGCGTGCAACCGTTTGGCGGCACGGGGCTGTCCGGCACCGGCCCGAAAGCGGGCGGCCCCGATTATCTGCGTCGCTTCGTCATCGAACAGACCGTCGCAACAAACACTGCCGCGATAGGCGGCAATGCCGGTTTGCTGGCTCAGGATTTACGTTAGGAATGAGCATGAAATAACGTGAACAACTCGTGGCGTAAGTTTGTAGCGGGAGTGCAAGCTTTGCTTGCGTTTGTAGGCGAAGCCTGCACTCCGGCTATTGGAAACTTGCTCAAGACGTTCCTAAATTAAGGGGGTAGGGCGTGCCGTGCGCGCCTTAGATTCTTAGCGCTCTAAGGCGCGCACGGCACGCCCTACAGATGTCCCCAAGCCGGGGACATTTTTCCGGACAACGATGAAGAAAATCAAACCCTGCCACGAGTCCTATTTGCGAGCTTTTGCGGCTTTCGCAGGCAATGAATTTAAGGACGGCTCAGGGCCTGCCGCTTGAGGCGGCGCAGGCATATCCGGGGGCGGCGGAAACCATTCTTCCAGCCGAGAGTTGTACATTAATTCATCCGGCACCGGAATTCGATGCCCTTTGCCGTACATGCACTGGATATAGTTGATGTCATAATCTTGTTGAGCATCTTCTTTGGAGTCGGGCTGCTGCCGCGACGTTGTAATCTGTGTGTGGCTAAGTTGCCTGCACACCAGGTCGTCATTATGGAATTGATCGAAGTTTTTACCGATGCCCGGCAGTACCAAAACACTGGGACCGCTCGGCATTGTCGAGCAAGCGTTGAGCAAAAAAACAGACATCAGGATTGTCAGGATCTGTAACATTTGGCACACCTCCGTTAAGGAACAACATTCCGCCACACCGCCGAACACTCCCTGACATAGGGATAGTAGCCGGGAGGATCGGTGCAGTAATACCAATAGCCGGGCTGCTGCTCTATGGGTTGGGGTTCAATTCTCTGCCATCCTGCCGAACAGTCTTGCACATAGGGATAGTAACCGGCAGGACTTGAGCAATAGTCCCAGCTGTTCGGCCCGAATGATTGGATATTGAGCACAGTGCCTTGATCGATATAAGCGGGAGGGCTGGAGGGCATTATGATAGACGGTGAGGAATAATAGGGTTCAAAGGTATAGTAAGGCCAGTAATAGAAATTCGGCCGGGAATAGGGCGATTCTATAAAAAAACCAGCCCTGCCACGGTCATGTTGGCGAGGTGCTCCAGCATGACCTTTTCTGGACTCGCCGACATGGGTATCGCCAAAACGGCTGCCCCGGTCGCCGCTAAAACCGCTTCTATGCTCACCACCAAAACCGTCCCCGCGGCCGCCGCCGGAGCGGCCTTCGTGCCCACCGCCGTCACGGGCCATGGAGCCTTCGCTAGATAACAACGCAATAAGGATCATGAACAAAATTGATAATCTTCCGGGCATCATTGTCATGTCCTCATTTACCGAAATGGACTAAAGAGAGCTGGAGTCGACTTAACATGGCTGTTGTCCTGACTGGATGAGTTTGGCGTATAAATCCGGCTTCAATGCCAACCACGTCCTCGCCAACCGCGGCCGCCCCAGCCATGGCCCCCCCTCCAACCATATCCCCCCCAGCCTCCGCCGTAGAAGCGTGGCCTAAATCCATAATGGCCGTAACCTCCATATCCTCCATAACCATATCCGCCGTAGGGAGCATAATTGTAAGAAATGCCGACATTGTCGTACGGCGTAGCATAAATGGCGCAACCATTCAGAATGCAGATGATCCCGGCAAGGGCGATTGCTAACGTTAAGCGACGCATTGTTGGCTCTCCTCAGTCGGTTGGGTAACCTATTACTCGGAAATACAGTCTGATTTGTTGCGTAGTGCTTATTTTTCAAGTGTCGACCACGGTTCAATCCGGGCAAAAAGATTCAACAAGCCCAAGTAGAATCCTGCTTTCGGCACCCTATACGCAGAACGGATCAATGAAAAATCGATTTCATGATTCCACAATAAAATCGCCTTATCAATACGTATGACTACGGGCTGCATGGTGAATAAAAAATTTCAATCGCCTGTTTATCTGCATCCTAATAAGGTTAGGGTCGGTAATAACTTCCCGAAACATAAACTCATCGTTACCACGCAGAGCGCTCATCTTTATACACAAGTTTATCGAAGAGCGTCATTTCGATATGGACGCTGGAATGGCGGACTCGGATGTAGGCCGGAATAAGGCCATCCAAGCGCATCGCGCGAGGTGGCGTTTCCGGCGAGTTCGTGAGGAGTTTGCCGGAAACGCCAGTTCTCGCTACCGCTCGAACCAGCTTATTCCGGCCTACTTCGAGATATGTATAAAGATGAGCGCAGAGCATGGGAACCCTAAGCGGAAGTTATTATTGATGGAGTCCTAAGCATTTCTACGGATTGTACAAATGATCGGGCTTCTCTAACCTGTCTATCAACGCCAAATCAGGCTGCAAGCGCCGTCCATAGCTTTAATAGATAAAATGAGGCTCCGATATGCAGAACTCCGAAGCTATTCTCGCCACCCATCTGCTTCCATTGATCATCTATTTCGGAGCCATCGTCGCTATCACCGGCGTTATGCTCGGCGGCGCGTATCTGTTGGGACAAAGACACCACGCTAAAGCTGCCGACGAACCGTTTGAATCGGGTATTGTTGCTGCGGGCGATGTGCATATCCGTTTTTCCGTCCAGTTTTATTTGCTCGCCATCTTTTTTGTTATTTTCGACATGGAAAGCGTATTCCTGTTTGCCTGGTCGGTGGCCTTGCAAGAAGCGGGCTGGTCCGGTTTTATCGAAGCGCTGATTTTTATCAGCGTATTAATTGCAGCGTTGATTTACCTGTGGTCTGTAGGAGCTCTGGATTGGCGCACCCGCAGACAACGCAACAGCAGGCCATAGGAAAAATTATGCATTGGACTCTAACCAAAGCGGAGACCGATCCCGCACCGCAACCTGGACAGCAGACTTATGAAGAAGCGTTGCGCCGCAATTTTCTGTTCGCCAGGCTTGAGGACATGGTCGCCTGGGGACAATCCAATTCCGTCTGGCCTTTCAACTTCGGCCTGTCTTGCTGCTATGTGGAGATGGCGACCGCCTTCACCAGTCGTCATGACATTGCCCGTTTCGGTTCGGAAGTGATCCGGGGATCGCCGCGTCAGGCGGATTTGATCGTCATTTCGGGGACGGTGTTCCGAAAAATGGCCCCGGTAGTCAAACGGCTCTACGATCAATTGCTGGAGCCGCGCTGGGTCATATCCATGGGTTCCTGCGCCAACTCCGGCGGTATGTACGATATTTACAGCGTCGTGCAAGGCGTGGACAAATTTTTACCGGTGGATGTTTATGTGCCGGGCTGTCCGCCCAGGCCGGAAGCGTTGCTGCAAGGATTGATGCTGTTGCAGGATGCTATAGGCAAGGAAAGACGCCCGTTAAGCTGGGTGGTCGGCGATCAAACGGTGATCAAAGCGCCTAAACCCAGCTACCGCGATTTACTGACAGAAGAGCGGATGCGTACACGGCAGTTGAGAGATCCGGACGAGATATAGCTCGTCTGGAAACTTTAAGAGTCTTTTATTCACCACGAAGGCACGAAGAGTACGAAAGTTTTATTTCTTCGTGTTCTTCGTGTTCTTCGTGCCTTCGTGGTGATGATTTTTTAAGTTGTTATAACTGAATCAGGATATATGACATAAACGGGGGAATATACATTGGACGGTAACGCTGACAAAATCGATATTCCTTCTGAGGTGCCGCAGATCATACGCGAACTGACAGAATTAATAGGCATCAATGACTTTACCCTCCAGCCGACCCGTGATGGCATAACCACGCTTTGGGTTTCCCGGCAAAACCTGCGCACTATCCTCAGTTATTTAAAATTGCAGGCAGTTTCCCCCTATGAACTGCTGTTCGACCTGACCGCCATCGACGAGCGCCAGCGCACGCACCGACAAAGCCTTCCCGGCAGTGAATTTACCGTTGTCTATCATTTGCTCTCGTTCGACCGCAACGAGGATGTTCGCCTCAAGGTTGCGTTGACCGAAGCCGACTTGTCCCTGCCGACGATCAGCGATATGTGGCCTTCGGCCAATTGGTACGAGCGCGAAGTATGGGATATGTTCGGCATCGTCTTTGACGGGCATCCGCATCTCAAACGCATCATCATGCCGCCGACCTGGCAGGGGCATCCGCTGCGTAAGGATCACTATGCCCGTGCGACCGAAGTGGAACCGTTCAGCCTTTCCGACCAGCAGCAGGACATCGAGCAAGACGCGTTGCGCTTTGTGCCCGAGGACTGGGGCATGCGGCGGCACAGCGAAGACAGCGATTTCATGTTCCTGAATATGGGTCCCAACCATCCCAGCGTACATGGCGTATTCCGCATCGCCCTGCAACTGGATGGCGAGGAGATTGTCGATGCGCTGCCGGACATCGGCTACCACCATCGCGGCGCGGAAAAAATGGGCGAACGCCAGTCCTGGCACACCTATATTCCGTATACGGACAGGGTCGATTATCTGGGCGGCTCGATGAACAACCTGCCTTATGTGCTGGCCGTGGAGCAACTGGCCGGTATCGAAGTTCCGGAACGCGCTCAGGCCATTCGCGTGATGATCTGCGAACTCTACCGTCTTGCCAGCCACCTGCTGTTTTACGGCACTTACGCCCAGGACTTGGGGCAGATGTCGCCGATCTTTTATATGTTTATCGATCGCGAAAAGGTGTTCGATATACTGGAATCGATTAGCGGCGCGCGCATGCATTCCAGTTACTTTCGAATCGGCGGTGTCGCGCTGGATTTGCCCAGGGGTTGGGACAAATGCATACGCGAGTTTATCGACTATTTGCCGGCACGGCTGGACCAATACGACAAGCTGGTGCTGCAAAACAGCACGCTCAAGCGCCGCACCCAAGGCATCGGCGCGTATACCACGGCGGAAGCGATTGATTGGAGCGTGACCGGCGCGGGCCTTAGAGCCACCGGATTGGCATGGGATTACCGCAAAGCGCGTCCTTACTCCGGCTACGAAAATTACGAATTTGAAATACCCACCGGCAATCGCGGCGACTGTTACGACCGTTGCACCGTGCGGGTAGAAGAGATGCGCCAGAGCCTTCGCATCATCAAACAATGCCTCGATAACATGCCGGAAGGACCTTACAAGGCCAGTCATCCATTGACCACGCCGCCGCCCAAAGAAAAAACGCTGCATGATATAGAAACCCTGATCCAGCATTTTCTGACGGTAAGCTGGGGGCCGGTGATTCCCGTCGGCGAGTCCTGCGTAACCGTCGAAGCGACCAAGGGCCTGAATGCCTACTATCTGACCAGCGATGGCGGCGGCATGTCGTATCGTACCCGTATCCGCACGCCGTCCTTCCCGCATTTGCAGATGATTCCGATGATGTGCCGGGGCATGATGGTTGCCGATCTGGTGGCGATACTGGCGAGTATCGATTTTGTGATGGCCGACGTGGACCGCTGAAATGAACGAGCCAATTTTTGAAGGTTTAAGCCTCGCCGAAATCCGGGAGATTAACGCCGAGATGAGTCATTACGAAAATAAAACCGCTGTCTCCATCGAGGCGCTGAGAATCGTCCAAAAACACCGGCGCTGGGTTTCCGACCCATGCCTGATTGCCGTGGCCGAGCTGTTGGATGTGTCACCGGCGCAGCTGGAAGGGGTGGCGACTTTTTACAACCTGATTTACCGCCAGCCTGTCGGTAAAACCGTCATTCATTATTGCAACAGCGTGACCTGTTGGATGCTGGGCAGCGACCAAGTTGGCGAAAGCTTGTGTCGGCATTTGAACGTCGAGTTGGGCGAAATGTCCGCGGACGGCGAATACACGGTATTGCCGATTGTGTGCCTGGGCGCTTGCGATCACGCGCCGGTCGTGATGGTGGGGAATGAGCTGAAGTTCGACATCACCGAAGATGCCGTTAACGAGATTCTCGGAAGGTGAGGCGATATGGAAACGTTGGATAAGCCGCTGACTAAAAACATCCGCCCGGATCGCGATTTTGCGACGCTGGCCGATTACGAGAGCACCGGCGGTTATCAAGGCCTGCGCAAGGCAATTGCCGAATTGCAGCCGAAAGACGTGCAGCAATGGGTTAAGGATGCAGGGTTGCGGGGCAGGGGCGGCGCGGGATTCGGTACCGGGCTTAAATGGAGCTTGGTTCCTTTGGATGATCTATCGCAAACGCGCTACCTGATTGCCAATGCCGATGAAATGGAGCCGGGAACCTTCAAGGACAGAATGCTGCTGGAACAGGACCCGCATCAGTTAATCGAGGGCATGATCATTGCGGCCTATGCCATTCAAGCCAATAGGGCCTATATCTTCCTGCGCGGGGAATACCACCTTGCCAAGCTTCGTCTCGAACACGCTTTGCTGGAAGCCAAGTCTAAAGGTTACCTCGGCGAACATGTGTTGGATTCCGAATTCAGTCTGGACATCATCCTGCATACCGGCGCAGGGCGTTATATCTGCGGCGAGGAAACGGCGTTGCTTAATGCGCTGGAAGGCAAGCGAGCCACGCCGCGCGCCAAACCGCCGTTTCCGTTGGTCAGCGGGCTTTGGGGCAAGCCGACCGTGGTCAATAACGTCGAAACCTTGTGCAACGTGCCGCATATTTTGAATTACGGCGTCGAGTGGTATCAGGGTTTGGGATTAGGCGTGGACAAGGGCACCAAGCTATTCGGAGCCAGCGGCCGCGTCAAGAATCCCGGTTTGTGGGAACTGCCGATGGGTACGCCTATCCGGGAAATCATCGAGCAACATGCCGGTGGCATGCGGGACGGTTACAAGTTGCGCGGCTTTTTGCCGGGCGGCGCATCGACCGACTTTTTGCTGCCCGAACATCTGGATGTGGTCATGGATTTCGAGGCCGTAGCCAAAGCCGGTAGCCGGATGGGCACCGGAGTCATCATCGTTCTCGACGACAAGACCTGCCCGGTACGCATGGTACTGAATCTGGAACAGTTTTTTGCCCAGGAATCTTGCGGATGGTGTACGCCATGCCGGGATGGTCTGCCCTGGACGGTAATCCTATTGAAAGACATCATCGCGGGGAAAGGCCGCATCGAAGATCTTGATACCTTGGCCGGATTAACCCGCATGCTGGGGCCGGGAAATACCTTTTGCGCATTGGCCCCCGGAGCCGTGGAGCCGCTGCAAAGCGCGCTCAAATATTTCCGTGCGGATTTTGAACGCTACATCGCGATGGAGCGTGCGTAATGGCCCGTATTGAAATCGACGGTCAGCCTTATGATGTCCTGGACGGTAACAACCTGCTGTCCGCCTGCCTGTCGCTGGGACTGGATTTGCCTTATTTTTGCTGGCATCCGGCGTTGGGCTCGGCGGGCGCCTGTCGGCAATGCGCGGTCATCCAGTACAAGGATGACGAAGACCAGCGCGGGCGCTTGGTCATGGCCTGCATGACGCCGGTGGCGGATAAGATGAGGGTTTCGATAGCCGCCGAACAGGCGCGGCAATTTCGAAGCGACAACATCGAACTGCTGATGACCAACCATCCGCACGACTGCCTGGTCTGCGAAGAAGGCGGCGAATGTCATCTGCAGGATATGACGGTCATGACCGGCCACACTGTCCGCCGCTACCGGGGTCTGAAACGAACCCATCATAACCAGAATCTCGGCCCCTTTATCAATCACGAAATGAACCGCTGCATCGCCTGCTACCGCTGCGTGCGTTTCTATGACGACTATGCCGGGGGCAAGGATCTTCAGGTTTTCGGCATCCATAACAACGTCTATTTCGGACGTTTTGAGGACGGCGCGCTGGAAAACGAATTCAGCGGTAATCTGGTCGAGGTCTGTCCTACCGGCGTTTTCACCGACAAAACCTTCAGCGCTCATTATGCGAGGAAGTGGGATTTGCAGACCGCGCCATCGGTTTGCGTCCATTGCGGCCTGGGCTGCAACACCGCGCCCGGCGAACGTTACGGAACACTCAGGCGCGTGATCAACCGCTATCACGGCGAGGTCAATGGCTATTTTCTCTGCGACCGTGGGCGCTTCGGTTACGGTTTCGTCAACAGTCCCAAGCGCATTCTTAAACCGCGGCTCGACGGTCAGGAGATCAGCGCCGATGCGGCGGAAAGCCATTTTCGTCAGCTGCTGAAAGCGGGCAAACCGGCGATCGGCATCGGTTCGCCACGCGCCTCGCTGGAAGCCAATTTCGCTTTGCGCACGCTGGTTGGAAAAGAAAATTTCTTCCTCGGTTTGGAGGATACGGAACATATCCTGCTTAACGCAATTATCGAACTGATGCGTCACGGCGGCATCCATTCCCCGTCGCTGCGGGAAGTCGAACAAGCCGATGCGGTGTTGATTCTCGGCGAAGACGTGACCCACAGCGCTCCAAGGCTTGCTCTATCGTTGCGGCAGGCGGCGCGCAACGCCTCATTCGACTTGGCCGGTACTCTGCACATATTGCCCTGGCAGGATGCGGCGGTCAGGAATCTGGAGAATCAGGCCCAAAGTCCCGTGTTTATCGCCAGCATTTGCGCCACCCGCCTGGATGACGTAGCCGCGAACACTTATCGCGGCAGCCCTGAAGACATTGCCCGTCTGGGCTTTGCGATCGCCCATTGCCTTGACGAGTCGGCTCCCGCGCCTGCCGCTTTGGGCGATGCCGAACAAGCGCTGGCAGTCATCATTGCCGACAGCCTGAAACAGGCGAAACGCCCGCTGATCGTATCGGGGACCAGTTGTGCGAGCCTCGACGTCATTCAGGCGGCCTACAACGTCGCCAAGGCGCTGCCGTCAACAGACAAACAACTGACGTTCACTGTTCCCGAATGCAACAGCCTCGGTTTGGCAATCATGGGCGGAGCAAGCTTGCAACAGGCTTTCGAACGGATCGGCACCGGCTTGGCCGATAGCGTGATTATTCTTGAGAACGATCTCTACCGCCGGGTGCCGGGGCCGGAGCTGGATAGGTTTTTGGAAACCGCGGCGCATGTGGTCGTCATCGACAGCCTGGAAAATAAAACCGCCGCGCAAGCCGAGTTGCTGCTGCCTGCGGCGACTTTCGCCGAATCCGAAGGCACCTGGGTCAATAATGAAGGGCGGGCGCAGCGGTATTTTCCGGTTTATCCCGCGACAGATCCGGTGCGCGGCAGCTGGCAGTGGTTGACGAGCGTCATCGAAGATTCTCAATGGCGCCTTGATGCCCTTACGGCAACTTGCGCAAGCGCGTTTCCCGATCTTGCCGCTATCATCCAAGCCGCACCGGGGGCGGATTACACCGTAAAGGGCGGCAAGATTCCTCGTCAACCCCACCGCTACAGCGGGCGTACCGCCATGCATGCCGACATCAAGGTCAGCGAAGCCGGTCAGCCGCATGATCCGGAAACGCCGTTCGCTTTTTCGATGGAAGGCGATACAGGGCAAGTTCCACCGGCTTTATTGCCGGTCATCTGGGCGCCGGGATGGAACTCCAATCAGGCGATCAACAAATTCCAGCAACAAACCAGCGGCCATCTGCGTGACGGAGATCCCGGAATCCGGTTGCTTGAAGCTGCCGGTACGTTGCCTTGGTTCGGCGACATTCCGCCAACCTTCAGGCCGGAACAAGGCCGCTGGCGGGTTATGCCGTTGCCGCATATTTTCGGCAGCGAGGAATTAAGCGGGCAATCGCCATCGATAGTCGAACGGTTGCCCGTTTTCTGTGTCTTGATGAATCCTTTGGATGCGGAAACATTGGGAGTCGATAGCGGCGACCCAGTGGAAATCGGCAGTCTTTTAGGCATATCGATTCTAAAGATTCCGGTACAGATCGAACCTACCCTGCCACGAGGCCTGCTTGGCATAACAGCGGGACTGCCCGCATTCCAGGCCATGAAAACCTGGGCTGAGGTAACGGTAAAGAAAGTAAATCAGGAGGATCGGTTATGAACGCCGGCCTTGGCGATGCAGCCGATATTATTGGCATTCTGGTCTCAGTGATTGTTGTTGCGGCGATGCTGATCTGGGTGGAACGCCGCCTGCTGGCGCTCTGGCAGGATCGTCTGGGGCCCAACCGGGTCGGGCCGTTCGGATTGATGCAGGTGGCGGCGGACATGATCAAGATGTTCTTCAAGGAGGACTGGATTCCTCCTTTCGCCGACAAGCCGGTATTCGTACTGGCCCCGACCATTGTATTCATCACCATGCTGACCGGTTTCGCGGTCATACCTTTTGCGCCGGGCGTCGGCATCATCGATTTCAACTTCGGGTTGCTTTACTTTCTGGCGCTGTCCTCGCTGTCGGTCTACAGCATCGTGCTGGCGGGCTATGCGTCCAACAACAAATACTCGCTGCTTGGAGGTCTGCGTGCCGCGGCGCAAACCGTTAGTTACGAGGTGTTCATGGGCATTTCGATCATGGGCGTGGTAATGCTGTCCGGGACCTTCAATTTAAGGGAGATTGTCGAAGCCCAGCGCGACGGCTGGTTCGTTATTCCCCAATTTTTCGGCTTTATCATCTTCCTGATTGCAGTCATCGCCGAGAGCCGCCGGACACCGCTGGATCTGCCGGAAGCCGAACAGGAGCTGGTGGCCGGTTTCCATACCGAGTATTCCGGCATGAAATTCGGCATGTTTTTCGTCGGCGAGTATCTCGGCATTACGCTCAGCTCGGCGATGATCGTAACGCTTTTTTTCGGCGGCTGGCTGGGTCCCTGGCTGCCTCCGCTGGCATGGTTTTGCCTGAAAACCGCGGTCGGCATCATGTTCTTTATTCTGCTGCGGGGTTCGTTGCCAAGGCCCCGCTACGATCAACTGATGGCTTTCGGCTGGAAAGTGCTGTTACCGGCGGCGTTGTTGAATTTGCTGGTTACTGGGGCAGTGGTTTTGTCGATGCACAGTCCGCTAGTTGCTAGTTCCCAAGCTCCAGCTTGGGAATTCGGTGCGGGAAGCTCTAGCTTCCCGTCTCGCGAAGCTACGACTGCATGGATGCAGGAGGTAGAGCAACGCAGGGAGCTGTTGCCGAGAGCTTCACTTTCCGGGTTCCCAAGCTGGAGCTTGGGAACCAGCACAAAAAGGGAAAAGCGATGCTAAGCCAACTGCGATCTCTATGGGAGGTTTTGAAACACACTTTCGTCAAGCCGGATACGGTCGAATACCCGGAACAGAAACCGGCGCTGTTTCCCCGCTACCGCGGACGCATCGTGCTGACCCGCGACCCTGACGGCGAAGAGCGCTGTGTTGCCTGCAATCTATGCGCGGTAGCTTGTCCTGTGGACTGTATCGCTTTGCAGAAAGCCGAGGATGAGAACGGGCGCTGGTATCCGGAATTTTTCCGCATCAATTTTTCCCGCTGCATTATGTGTGGATTTTGCGAGGAAGCCTGCCCGACCAATGCGATTCAACTGACGCCGGATTTTGAAATGTGCGAATACGATCGGCAGAACATGGTTTACGAAAAGCAGCATTTATTGATCGATGGGACCGGAAAGTATCACGATTACAACTTTTACCGGGTTGCCGGAATGACGATCGGCGGCAAGGCCAAGGGCCAGGCTGAAAACGAAGCGCCGCCGGTCGATGTGAAAACCTTGTTGCCGTGATTTTAGCGTTCCCACGCTCCGACGTGGGAATGCGATAGTAGACGCTCCAGCGTCCTCTAGCGTTGGAGTATGGAATGGTTACTAAGCTCCAATTTCCTGTGTTTCGGGAAGCTAGAGCTTCCAAGGCGGCGTTCCCAAGCTGGAGCTTGGGAACGAGCAGAAACGGAGCAGCTTTGCCGTAATGACGGCGTCCTGCAACGCTGGAGCGTTGCAGACTGAATTCCCACGCCGGAGCATGGGAACTATTAATTAACCTGATCAGGAGAACATGATGGCGTTGACTTTGTTTTATATCACTTCCGCCGTTGCCGTTTTCGCGACGGTAATGATGATCACTCGGCTCAATGCGGTGCATGGCTTGTTGTACCTGATTTTATCCCTGCTGGCCGTCGGCGTTTTGTTCTTTCTGTTGGGCGCGTATTTTGCCGCGGTGCTGGAAGTGATTATTTATGCCGGGGCCATTATGGTGCTGTTCGTTTTCGTGATCATGATGCTCAATCAAGGACAAAAGACCATAGAGCAGGAACGCGTCTGGTTACAGCCGGGTATATGGATCGGGCCGTCACTGCTGGCATTGATTCTGTTCGTCGAAATGCTGGTTATTGTGGTGTCTGGCGGTAGCGCCGAAACCGGCTATGCAGTGAGCGCCAAGCAAGTGGGGATAGCATTGTACGGCCCCTATCTGCTCGCTGTGGAACTGGCCTCGATGTTGTTGCTGGCCGGTCTGGTCGGCGCTTATCACCTGGGAAAACCGATGATCAAGATGGCAAGGGCCGGGGGAAAGTCATGAGAGGAGGATCCGACTTCCTACGAGCTCCGAGCGAATTCCTGCGTCGCGCGGCGCGCTCATCGTTATACGCATTTCCCAATGGCTCCAAATCTCCAGTTTGGGAATCGGCGCAAAGAATTACCGATAGCTGGAGTGCAGGCTTCGCCTGCAAGCGCAAGCAAAGCGTGCACTCCCGTTGCGCTTCAATACATAACAATGTGCATAGGCTTGCTAGGGGAGCGGAGACGACTCGGGCATTTTTGTTGGAATCCTTCAGTCGCTTATGTATAGAGATGAGCGCGGCGCGTGGGAATGAGGAAAAATGCGGGGAGGTGTCATGAACGGAATTCCGATGGAGCATGGCCTGTTGCTGTCTGTCGTGCTGTTTGTGCTGGGGTTAATCGGGGTATTGGTGCGGCGTAACCTGATCATGATTTTGATGTCACTGGAAGTCATGCTCAACGCTACCGGGCTGGCTTTTATTGTGGCCGGGTCACGCTGGGGACAGGCAGACGGACAAATCATGTTTCTGCTGATATTAACGCTGGCCGCGGCGGAAGTGGGGGTCGGGCTGGGATTGGTGCTGCAAATTTTCCGCCGTTTCCATACGCTGGATGCGGATTCGTTGAACGGGATGAAAGGGTAGGAGATGAAAGTGGTCGAACTGCTAGGGTGGGTATCGTTGTTTTCGTTTCTGGGGTTTACGCGGATTCCCAAGCTCCAGCTTGGGAACCAGGATGACGAAGCTCTCGGCAACAGCTCTCTGCGCTGCTCTCGATCGCTGTTCCAGACGCGATCCTACCTCCCCCATCCTTGGAGTCGTACCTCCTGCATCCATGCAGTCGCGGCTTCGCGAGACAGGAAGCTGGAGCTTCCCGCACTGAATTCCCAAGCTGGAGCTTGGGAACTAGCACTGACTCTCGTTCCCGCGCGCCGCGTGGGGATGCAGTGCAGGACGCGCTGCGTCCCATATTTGTACGATGTGTATTTCTATATACTTGCCGTGACTCTCGGCGCAGCGCGCCTTACCTGCGTTCCCACGCAGCGCGTGGGAACGAGAAAAGGAGGCCGAAAGTGATTGAATTGCTAGGCTGGGTGCCGTTATTTCCGTTGCTCGGATTTTTAATCCTGATATTGGCGGGTGAACGACTTTCCAAACCGATGATTGCCTGGGTGGGCGTCGGCAGTGTGGCTGCTTCGGCGTTATTGGCAGCCCTGATCGGAGCCGAATTCCTGAATGGAGCGCTGCAGCCTTACCGCTTGGTACTAGGAGTCTGGATGGAAGTTGACGATCTGTCGATACCCTTCGGTTTCTATCTCGATGCGTTGTCGGTCACGATGCTGTTTGTCGTGACCGGTGTCGGCTTTTTAATCCATGTCTATGCTGCCGGATTTATGGCGTCCGACCCCGGCTATGCGCGTTTTTTCGCCTATATGAACCTGTTTGTATCCGCGATGCTGGTGCTGGTGCTGGCCGACAATCTGGTGCTGCTTTATCTGGGTTGGGAAGGTGTAGGTCTCGGCAGCTATCTGCTGATCGGTTTCTGGTATGAAGACCCGGACAACGGCTATGCCGCCCGCAAGGCGTTTGTGATGACCAGAGTAGGGGACACGGCTTTATTGATCGGTTTATTCCTGCTGTTCACGCAGCTGCATACCTTTGATATTCAACTGCTGATGCTCCGCGCTACCAGCCAGTGGACTCCAGGCACCCTGCTGCCTGTTGCCGCCGCAACCTTGCTGCTGGGCGGAGCGCTGGGCAAATCCGCGCAATTGCCGCTGCAGTCCTGGCTGCCCGATGCGATGGCAGGCCCTACGCCGGTCAGCGCGCTGATTCATGCCGCGACGATGGTCACTGCGGGCGTTTACCTGATTGCCAGAACCCATGCCTTGTTCATAATGGCTCCGTCGGTTCAATTCGTCGTTGCTGTGGTGGGTGCAACCACCTTATTGATGGCGGGTTGCTCGGCACTCGTTCAAACCGACATTAAGCGTATTCTGGCTTATTCAACGATCAGCCAGATTGGTTACATGTTTCTGGCTTTAGGCGTCGGGGCATGGTCATCGGCGATTTTTCACCTGCTGACCCATGCCTTCTTCAAGGCGCTGTTGTTTCTCGCCGCAGGCGCGGTGATTTTCTGTTTTCATCATGAGCACAATATTTTCAAGATGGGCGGGCTGCGTAAAGCCATGCCTTTGGCTTTCTGGAGTTTTATGATCGGCAGTGCCGCGTTATCCGCATTGCCTTTTACTTCCGGCTTTTACAGCAAACACGAGATTCTGCTGGCAGTCTTTGATGCCTCTCCCGGTTTATGGGCGGCGGGCTGCCTGGGCGCAATCATTACAGGTATTTACAGCTTCCGTCTGGTCTTCGTGGTCTTTTTCGGCAGGGAATGTCCGGGCATTAAAGCCAGAGTGGGTTGGCAAATGAGCGTGCCGCTGGTCTTGTTGGGTGCGTTGGCGCTATTGGGCGGCATGCTGAAAATCCCGCTGGATTCGGTATTTCCTGTTTTATTCAACCATGACCACACTTTTGACCTTGTTGCTGTTATCACCGCTTTGGCGCCTTTTATCGGCTTGCTGATCGCGGTGTTGTTTTATCTTACCCACACTTTTTCAGCCCAGCGTCTTGCCGGCTCCGGCTTGGCAAACCAGATGCGGATATTCTGGTTTAACGGTTGGGGCATCGATGCGCTTTATGACGCATTAGTGGTGCGGCCCTTTAAAGCCATCGCCAAACTCAATAAAAACGATGCGGTGGATGGCATATACGTTGCTATAGCGTTGCTTAGTCGGGTAGGGTACAGCAGGGTCAGCGCGTCCCAGACCGGGCGTATCCATTGGTACGCCTCATCCGTAGCACTCGGCGCGGTGGTCATTATCGCGATAGGATGGCTGTCGTGATACTGCCTATGCTTATTGGCGTTTTGCTGTTGGGTGGATTCGCGGCCTGGTTCTCAGAGCGCTGGAGTCCGATAGCTCCGCGTTGGGTGGCGATCGTTACCCTGACTGTCGAGGCGCTGTTGCTAGTATTGCCCTACGCGGTGGCGGAGCATGTCGACGATCTGTCATCAGCCTGGTTTGCCGACTTTTACGGCCCGTGGATTCCACGCTTCGGCATCAGTTTTCATCTGGCTATGGATGGTCTCAGTCTGCTGCTGATAACGCTGACGGTATTACTCGGGTTTATGGCGGTCAGCAGTTCCTGGACCGAGATCAAGAATCGGCACGGGTTCTTTTTCTTTAATCTGCTGGCGTGTCTGGCCGGTACCGTCGGCGTGTTTCTGGCGGTTGACCTGTTCCTGTTCTTTTTCTTCTGGGAATTGATGATTACCCCGATGTATTTTCTGATCAGCATCTGGGGCCATGAAAACCGGACCGATGCGGCAATAAAGTTTTTCATTTTTACGCAGGTGAGCGGTCTGCTGATGCTGTTGGCGATCATAACTTTAGTGCTGTTGCACTATAACTACACTGGCATCTATAGTTTCGATTATTTCGAATTGCTCAATACGGTGCTTGAGCCCCATGTCGCCTTTTGGCTGATGCTGGGATTTTTTATCGCGTTTACGGTCAAGCTGCCGATGGTGCCTTTTCATACCTGGTTACCGGACGCTCATACTCAGGCTCCAACCGGCGGCAGCGTGATCCTGGCAGGTGTGATGCTTAAGACAGGCGCTTACGGCTTGCTGCGTTTTGTCATCCCGTTGTTTCCAGATGCGGCGCATCAGTTTGCCCCGATTGCGATGACGTTGGGAGCTGTGAGCGTGCTCTATGCGGCGATGATGGCTTTTGCCCAGTCCGATCTGAAACGGCTGATTGCCTATACCAGCGTCAGTCACATGGGTTTTATCCTGCTGGGGGTGTTTTCCTGGAACTTGCTCGCCTTACAGGGTTCGGTCATCACCATGCTGGCTCACGGCATCAGCGCTTCGGCGTTATTTATGATTGCCGGTGCGCTGCAAGAACGCCTGCATACTCGGGAAATGGGTAATATGGGAGGACTCTGGCCCGCATTGCCCAGGTTGTCAGTGTTGGCCTTGTTCTTTGCGGTGGCTTCGCTGGGTCTTCCGGGATTGGGAAACTTCATGGGTGAATTTTTGGTGTTGCAGGGGGCTTTCAGCGTCAATATATTGTTGGTCTCCGTGGCGGCTTTGGTGCTTATTCTGGCTCCGGTTTATGCGTTGATTATGATACAAAAGGCCTTTTACGGCCCGCCGTCTCAATATTCTCCGTTGTCCGATGTCGGTCGACGCGAATGGGCATCGCTAGGCTTGCTGGTCCTTGCCAGTGCGTGGCTCGGCCTGAGTCCTCAGGCAGTATTGGACGTATCGGTTCCTGTATTGAAGCAGGCAATGCAAAATTCTATGGTGATGGAGCGCTGATGAATAGTAACCAGCTCATCGCCCTTGCGCCTATCATCACTATCGCGGTAACCGCAGTCGCGGTAATGCTCGGCATTGCTGTCCGGCGGAATTTTATTTTGTCCTGCGGCATTGCCGCCGTGGGAATCGTCATAGCGCTGTCGACACTGGGCATCGCATCGCGGGAAAGTCCGGTTCGGGCGACTTTATTGATACTGGTGGATGCCTATTCGCTGTTCTATATGGCGCTGTTGCTATCGGGAGGTTTGGCGGTGCTGGGGTTTTGTTACGACTATTTCAAAGACCGTGAAGGAGAAAATGAGGAACTCCCATTACTGTTGCTGACTGCGCTGCTGGGCGGGTTGGTGCTGGTCGGCAGCAGCCATTTTGCGAGCTTTTTTATAGGGCTTGAAATACTCAGTATTTCCCTGTTTGTGCTGATCGGCTATCCGCTCAACCAGTCGCGGCCGCTGGAGGCAGCGGTCAAATACCTGATTTTGTCCGGCGTGTCTTCGGCTTTTTTGTTGATGGGCATGGCGCTGATCTATTCGCAATGCGGGGAGCTTCATTTCAGCGGCATCGGCGGCTATATGACGAGCCGGGACAATATCAGTGCGATGGTTTTAAGCGGAACACTCCTGATCGTGGTGGGGCTGGGATTCAAACTTTCGCTGGTGCCGTTTCACTTATGGACCCCGGATGTCTACGAAGGCGCACCCGCGCCGGTTACCGCATTTACCGCGACCGTTTCAAAAGGCGCCGTTTTCGCCCTCCTGCTTCGATATTTCATCACTACCTATAGTTATGATTACACGCCGTTACTGACTGTTTTCAGCGCCATTGCCGGTTTATCCATACTGGGCGGCAATCTGCTGGCGTTGCTGCAAAATAATGTCAAGCGTTTGCTGGCCTATTCGTCTATCGCGCACATGGGGTATCTGCTGGTCGCATTCATTGCGGGCGGAGGGATTTCTTCAATGTGGGTCGTCGAGTCCGTTAGCTTTTACCTGTTGGCCTATTTCATTACCACGATCGGCGCTTTCGGGGTCGTTTCGGTCCTTTCAACGCCGCAAACGGAAGCGGATGACATTTCTTGTTATCGCGGGCTGTTTTGGCGGCGGCCGTGGCTAGCCGCGACTTTTACCCTGATGCTGCTGTCGCTGGCGGGTATTCCGCTGACCGCCGGGTTCATCGGTAAATTCTATATCTTTACCAGCGCAGCCGATGGCCGGTTGTGGGGATTGCTGCTCGCGGTTATCGTTGGCAGCGGCCTGGGGCTTTATTACTATTTGAGGATCATCGTTGTGATGTCGATGAACGTCGACGGAGCGGCAATTAAACCGCCCCAAGATTGGGTATCCACCGCCATACTAGCCGTTTTAACGATGCTGCTGGTTTGGTTCGGCATTTATCCCGGCCTGTTGGTGAATGTCATTCAGTCGGTCTCTTATGCGATGGAATGAATAGGGTGGTTTTTCGATTGGCGTATATCAGCTATCAACGGGCGTTCAGGGGGCTTTATATTGAGGGGCTAAACAAGAATGTCTAAGCCCTTTATAAATGGTGACGATAGGTGGACTTGAACCACCGACCCCGGAGTTATGAATCCCATGCTTATTATGTAACTGATGATACGCAGTTAGTCGAATTTCGACTGCTTTAACATTAAGGGGTCGCTAGCGCGACACTTGATTGAATCGGGTTTTCGCACCCGAAGGCGAGTTACTTTCTTTTGCTTCGCCTCGGCAACTGCTCCTGCGTTGCTCTACCTCCTGCATCCATGCAGTCGAAAAGAAAGTAACCAAAGAAAAGGCGACCCGGTTGCCGCTTACTTCCTGCGCTCCTCGCTTTTATCGAGGGTCAGCAGAAGGGGCTCCTGCCCCTCTGCTGACGCGCGGCATCCCTGCCGCGCCCCTAACGGGCTGTTCTCGATAAAAGCTCCGGTGCTCGGCGCGGCAAACGGGAGAAATACCATCCGTGCGTAACATCAGTTATGTAAATATTTACTAATCAGTCGCTTGCAAGACTCGCCAAGTCTGAACCTATTGCATACTTGTTACAGTCAACGCCGGTTAAATTCTGGCATAGTGACAAAATTACTACACCGATTTTGCGATAAATAGAGCCCATCGCGCCGTCGATGCGACAGGTTTTTCTGGGCGCCATTGATGTGGAAAAATGCCGGTCTTTGCCGCAGATACTGCACAGCGGCGAAGCCTTGCTGCATTCGCCGTAAGTTTGAGCGCAAAATTGTCTGCCTATTTTTTTGCTTTATCGGTTTGAGTCTTGTCTGTTTGGGTCGCCGGTTTTTCAGCTTGGGTCGGGGTTGCTTTGGTGTTGTCCGAAGGCGCTTTCAGCGGTTGGGGCGATGACTGGTTTGCACCTTTTGTTGTTTCTATCTTCGCGGCTTGAGGCTGTTGTGCCGGGGGTATTAAGGTGTCATTGCCTATCAGCAAGGGTAGGGCGTTCAGAGAGCTTCCAGTGACGATAATTTTTGCGTTGTTCGAGCGCGCCAATTCGAGAGTCGCGTTAATGCCGACCAGGCGTAAATAATTAGGCACTTCTTTTGTACCAATATTGTCGAACAGTGCCTGTACGCCTTCTCCTTCGATGCGTTTGCGCTCTTTTTCCTTGGTTTCGACTTGCAGGCGGAAATCGTATTCCAGTTGGCGTTGGAATTGTTCAACTTTAGACTCTATGGCAGAGGCAATCCGCTCAGGAAGTGTTATGGATTTCAGCATTATTCGATCAAACACGATCAGCACGGTATCCTTCGCGCTATAAGCATTCTCCTCACGTAACTCAGCAAGCATTTCTGCCAATATTTTGTCTTGAGCCTCTTCCCTGTAAGCGCTGTAAAATTCTTCTGCTGTATAGTTGGCAATAATTGATCGTGCTGTGGTTCCTAATTCAGGTTTTAGTATTAGGTTGAGATAGTCCGGCCCGACGTCTTTGTGCAGCATGCCGAGCGTTTCCCGCTTAACACGGAAAAGAAACGAGATATGTGTGGTAACTAACAAGCCATCTTTAGTTATAACATCGTATTCTTGGTCGACCAGCTGCGCCCGTGCATCGTAATCGTACAGTTCGTCCCAGGGGAATTTTAGGTGCGTACCTTCTGGAACTGCCGGGCCGAGGTCTGTACCGTTATAAAAACGGTACCATCTTACTCCGAGGTGACCGGCGGGTATGGTTACCAGCATGGTTGGCGATAAATAAACAAACAACAGTCCCATGATCATCACCGCAAGAGTGATGGTCATCATATATTTTTCGTAGAATCGTTTTAGAACTGGAAATTGCATAGATTCGTGCTACTGGAGTGAATTGCTATTGATGTCCGATACTATGCGTCCTTCTTCAAGGGCGATGCATCTATCCGCTGTGTCAAAATAACGGTCATCGTGAGTAATGGCGATAATAGTTTTGCCCAAGGCTTTCAAGTGCGGCAATAGTTCCTGATAGAATTTGCGGCGGAAATGAGGGTCTTGGTCTGCGGCCCATTCATCAAGTACGATAATGGGCTTGTCTTCCAGTAGCGTTACCAGTAAAGCGAGGCGCTTGCGTTGCCCTGTACTCAAGTCTATCGTATCGAAGGTATTGGCATCCTGTAAGCGGACTTTACCTAATATTTCAAGCAGCAGGCACAATTCTTCGATGACCTCGGGATTGGGGACGTTGAGGCCGTACATTCGTTTGAATAAGTGGTAATCGGAAAAAATGACTGAAAATTTGCTGCGATAGGCCGTATAGGTTTCTGCTGAGAGAGCTTGCTGGTCGATGCGGATAACACCTTTTTCGGGATAATAAAGCCCGACCAATAGCTTGACTAAGGTGGACTTTCCTGAGCCGTTGCCGCCAGTGATAAATAGGGTGTCGCCCTGGCGGATGCTGAAGTTGAATGGGCCTACCGTAAACATGTTTACCGATTTACTGTCCGTATAAGTAAAGCTGACCGTGTCGAAATGTATTTCTTCAAATTCGGTAGGTAAGGGGCGCTCGATCATTCCCGGTATTTTGGTCGCGAGGGATTGGAGCAGATGTTCTAATCGGACTAGGTTTTCGGCTGCGGCATTGGCGGTAGCGAATATGGGTATCGCTTGGGTGACCATGGCCAGGGGGCCGACGATAAATAACATGGCGGCAGCGGTACGTGCGGCGGCTCCCGCTTCGACGCTGAAAAACATCGGTGCTACGAACACGATGAGGCCAAGCAAAAGGAAAATCATGGTCTGGCTTAGCATGAACTCCTGGGCTGCGCGGCCTTGGAATGCAATTTTCACGTCGCGTGCCCGTGTGGCGGCGATGTCAATCTCCGCCAAAATGTCAATACGCCGAGGCACGCTCATTTTGACTTCTTTAAAGCCTTCGAGTACATCGCGTAGGCCGTCGTATAAATGATTTTCTTCTTTGAAAACTGTGTTTAGTTCCTCACGTAGCGTGAGCATGTGCCGCAGGATTAGCACCATGGATAAAGCGATAAAACTTAGGCTCAGGGCAAACGCTACCTTATTGATGAGAAACACATAGACCATAGACAGTGCGATCATGATGACCGATTGAACCGCTATCACCAGTATGTTGGATGCTTGGGATATGGTTTGCGTATCTCGGATCATCCCCGCGAGAATTTCAGAGCGCCCGACTTGCTCTAAAGACAATAGCTCTGCATGGCTGATGTTTTCTACCAATGCCATGCGTAAGTTATGGATCATTGATTCTACTTCAGTGGCGGTGATGCGCATCAAGCCGCGTTGGCTGACAATGTAGATACCGATGACTAATCCGAACATGGCGATAGTGCGCAAGTCCAGCGTAGCTTGCTCAACGCCGGCGGAAGTGTTGATGAGTGTCATCACCAAGACATTGCTCACGCCGGAAAGCAGGGCGAGTATAATGAATACGTGCGCCGACGTTTTTACGTGTCGGCGAATCAGTTCGATCAGGGGCATGGAAAATACGTCGGTCGGCTAGACTAAGTCCGCGATGCGGTAAGTTTTGATTTTTTTACAGAGGGCCTGGTGATGTAAAGGATCAATAGCATTACAAAGGGTGTAATCACCAGGGATAGGACAAACGTAATAAGGAATCCAGGTCTCCGACCAATGGCGCAACAACTAACCAATAGCAAAATTATTAAATAATATACGGCAAGGAGCGGTAGCGTTGTCATAGTGAAGGGTGTTTAGGCAATGTTGAACCTTTGAGCGGAGTTCTTTGAGGGAACTCCTTAATTACGTCTTCAAAAGTAAGCGTAGCAGAAGCATTGTCGATTAGAATTGCTTTGCGCCTGCTTAAGCTAGTGTTTTATTCGGTTTTTTGGATTTCAATGCTGCTTCGAACTCGCGCTGATAATGGGCGCGTATTTTGTCTGCATCGAAAGTGAGCAGGGTGCCACCGGTTTGGAAATGTTCGGAAAAGACTTTGCCGACTGCATAGGTTGAAGCGAAAGCCAACGCCGGGCCAACAAAATACCAAGCCGCCATGCCTATGAATGGAATCGTTCTAACTAGGCTGGCAACGCCTCCTGCTATGCCAAGTGGGGCAATGCCGCCAACCAGTGAGCCCACTAATGCTTTGGCGCGAGATTCTTCAAAGGGAACATCGAAAGCTTTGGCCAAGTCATACACCATCTTGACCTGAACACCGCTAATTAACACGGTATCTATGAGCGGCAGTGGAATGATGCCGATACCCGCCGCAATCAGGCTATAACGTTTAATGACCGGGCTTGCTGTGGCATCGGCGTCGATGCCATTTTCTGCTAAGAAAGTAACTTCTTCGTTTACGGTAGCATTCATGAGTCTCACTCCTTAAATATAAAGCTGGTTTTGGGATGGTTTGAACGAATCTTACACTATGCAAGCCGACTACGCTATATAAAAAAACGGCATATCGATCAAGTATATTATGAGCCTACATGTGAGCATAGGGGACCTTTGACAGCCGTTTAGTAAAATTTTGCGACGGTAACGCTGTAGACTATCAGCTAGGTGGAGTCTCTTGATTTGCTGACACTTTTTCCATCCAGCTGCCGCCAAACGCTTTGTATACATTGATCACTGCCTGCAATGAGTTACTTTGAGCCGTTGCGAGGGCAAGTTCTATGTTAAACAGATTGCGTTGCGCATCCAAAACTACCAGGTAATCGGTAAGGCCGTTATTGTAACGTAGCCATGCAAGCCTGCGATATTCGCGCAGGGCAATGACTTGACGGTTTAAAGCCTGTACTTGTTCTTGGATTTTACTGTTATCTATTAGCGCATTTTCGGTTTCTTGGAAGGCTTGCAGCAGCGTTTTTTGATAGCTGAATAGCGATTCTTGTTCACGTGCTTCGGACGCTTTTACTTGGCCGGCGATTTTGCCGGCGGTGAATAACGGCATGGCCAATCCTAAACCGTAGTTCCACGCGCCTGCCGGTCCCGACAGCAACTGGCTGAAATCGGCGCTGGCGCCGCCAAATGATCCAGTTACTGTGAATTTAGGGAAGTATGCGGCTTTGGCTACGCCAATATTAGCGTTGGCGGCGATTAAATCCTGCTCCGCTTTGCGTATATCGGGACGGCGGGTTAATAACTCCGAGGGCAGACCTGCCGGTATGCTGGGCAAGTGCAGCTCGGTCAGCGCTAATCCGCGTTGTACTGCGGCGGGGTTATGACCCAGAAGCACGCTCAATTCGTGTTCTTTTTGCGCGACCAGCGATTCCAGTTGCGGCACTGATGCCGCGGTATTATGCACCTCAGACTCTGCTTGCCGTACTTCAGCACTTGAGTTGAGTTCCCCTTCGAATCGTGCTCGGGCAATACGATACGCTTCACGCCGGTCAACCAACGTGCGCTTGGCAATTTCCAGGCGCTGGTCCAGTTCGCACAATTGCACGTAGGAGCGGGCCACGCTGGTGACAAGAGTCAGCACCACCGTGCGGCGGGTTTCTTCTTGTCCATACAGGTTGGCGCGGGCTGCTTCGGTGGCGCGCCTTAATCTGCCCCATACGTCGATTTCCCAGGAAAGGTTTAGTGCAGCCTGAATATTGTCGGAGGCGGGAGTTGGCACTGCTCCCGCGGTCACGCCGGAAATTTGTTGCCTTTGGTATGACGCACTGCCACTGATTTGTGGAAACAGGTCGGCACGGGTCACGCTGTATAAGCCCAGAAATTCTTCCACAGTGGCCGTGGCGATTTGCAGGTCTTTGTTGTGCAGTAGTGCCTGTTCAATGAGTTGGGTCAGACGGGGATCGCCGAATTGTTCCCACCAACGGGTATCGCTGGCCGCAACGGTTTCGGCCGGGGCAAAACGCCAGGCATCAGGTATCGATGCGGTCGGCTTCTGGTAATCCGGGCCGATCATAAAACAGCCGGTTAGAGCTAAGGGTAGCAATAGGGGAATAGAAATATGGCGCATGATTAGATTTCCTGTTTTGCAACAATGTCGTCGGTTCGCTTCGCTGCTCGGTTCACTCGAATGCCTTCCAGCAGCACGAAAAATAACGGCACGAAAAATACCGCCAACAAGGTGGCGCTGACCATGCCGCCCATAATGCCCACACCGATGGAATGGCGACTGTTTGCGCCCGCACCCGTGCTAAGAACCAAGGGCAATACGCCGAGAATGAAGGAAAAAGATGTCATCAGAATCGGACGAAAGCGGAGTCGGCAAGCTTCCAGCGCGGCATCCACCACATTCATGCCTTGCTCGTGTTTAAGCGACGCGAATTCAATAATGAGTATGGCATTCTTGGCGCTGAGCGCGATGAGCGTGACCAAGCCGATTTGGAAGTAAACATCGTCCTGCATGTGGCTGGCCCAGACGACGAGAAAGGCGCCGAACAAGCCGAAAGGGACCGACAACATGACGGCGAAAGGCAGTACCAGTCTTTCGTATTGGGCTGCGAGAATCAGGAATACCATAATGATGCCGTAGATAAACGCAGAACCGGATGAGCTGCCGGAAGCTTTTTCCTGAAATGACTGTCCGCCCCAGGCGAATGACATGCTGTCCGGTAGGACTTCTTGCGCCGCCTGTTCCATGGCTAACATGGCTTGGCCGGAGCTATAGCCCGCTGCCGCGCCGCCATTGATGCGGGCTGCCGGGAAACCGTTGAAACGGCTGATGGCGTTGGGGCCGTTAGCATAATGCACGCTAATCAAGCTGCTTAGGGGGATCATCGATCCGGATTTGCTGCGTACAAAAACCTTTTCAATATCCTCGGGACGGCTGCGGTATTGCGGGTCCGCTTGTAGCAATACCCGGTAGGTGCGGCCGAATTTGTTGAAATCGTTGACATAGGTGGTATTGAACATACCTTGCAAAGTGTCGAACACATCGCCGATAGCTACGCCCATGGCCCAGGCTTTGTCTCGGTCGAGCTTGATGGATAGCTGTTGTGAGTTGGAGTTAATGGAGGATGAGACGCCTTGCAATTCGTGGCGCTGGTTGGCTTTGGCGATAACTTTCTGGGTCATGGCTTCCAATGTCGCGGTATCGCCGGTCCCCTGATTGAGCAGCCAGAATTCGAAGCCGCCGGCCATACCGAGGCCGGGGATGGAGGGCGGATTCATGACCATTACCAGCGCTTCTTTGATGCTGGAGGCCTGTTGCATCAAGCTGCCCAGTACGTTTTCGGCTTGCAGTTCGGGTTTGACTCTATCCTTCCACTTTTTCATGGCGAGAAATAATACCCCGGCATTGGTCGCGTTACCGCCATCCATCAGATTCATGCCGGTAATCGAGGCTATATCGCGTAATGCCGGATTATTTTTTACCAAGGCTTCCACTTGCTGCACCACGGTGCCGGTGCGATCCAGGCTGGCAGCATCGGGCAGCATCACGACGGTAAACAGGGTGCCCTGGTCTTCGGGAGGAACAAAACTGGTGGGTACGATTTTAAACAGGCCGACGATGGCGATAATCATACAAAGATACAGCGCTATGCCAACGGCGGTATGTCGTAACAGCCAGCGGATGCCGTTGAGGTAGCGTTGGGTGGCTTTTTCCAGTGTGGCGTCGAACCATTGAAACAGGCGCGGTTTTTGGTGCTCGGTCGGCTTGATAAGGATGGCTGCCAGCGCAGGGCTCAGGGTAAGGGCAACGATAGCCGATAGGGCCACCGATATGGCGATGGTGATGGCGAATTGTTTGTAGAGTTGCCCGGTCATGCCGCCGAGGAAGGATACCGGGAGAAATACGGCAATGAGCACCAAGGTCGTGGCGATCACCGGTCCTGCAACCTCAGACAGGGCGTGAGTTGCGGCTTCGCGGCCTTTAAGCCCCAGTTCGCGCATATTTCGTTCGACGTTTTCGATCACCACGATAGCATCGTCAACCACCAGTCCGATGGCCAGCACCATGCCGAACAGGGTCAGCGTGTTAACTGAAAAGCCCAGAATGTACATGCCCGCCAAGGTGCCGATAATGGATACCGGTACGGCCAAGGTCGGAATAAGAGTGGCACGCCAATTTTGCAGGAATAAGAACACTACCGCGATAACCAAAATAATGGCTTCAAAGAGGGTGTGGATGACTTCCTCAATGGATATTTCGACAAATTCCGTCGTGTCGTAAGGAATGCCATAGCTGATACCTGCCGGAAACGTGGCGGATAGGCGGTCCATGGTTGCCCTGACTTGAGCGGCTACATCCAGCGCATTGGCGCCGGGTTGTTGATATACCGCTATCAGGGTAGCGTTGTCTCCGTTAAGCCGGGTCAGCATGTCGTAGCTCTGCGCCCCCAGTTCCACCTTTGCGACATCGCGCAAACGGATGGCGGCACCGTCACTGTTGGCGCGCAGGATAATGTCTTCAAACTCTTTCGGATCGGTGAGACGCCCTTCCGCCGCTATAGGCAGGGTGAGCGAGACGGGCTGGGACGTCGGTTTTTGCCCAATCTGGCCTACGGCGAACTGGGTGTTCTGCTGGGATATTGCGTTACGGATGTCCGACGTGGTGATACCGAGGTGCGCCATATTGTCAGGTTTTAACCAAATGCGCATGGCGTAATCGGAGGAACCCATTGGGGCAACTTGGTTGGCCCCAGGAATCTGCTTGAGTTTGTCCAGTACATGCAGACTGGCGTAGTTACTGACGTAAGTGGGGTCGTAACGGCCATCCGATTTGATCGCCACCATCAACAAAATGCTGGAAGTAGACTTTGTTACCGATACGCCGCCACGGCGTACTTCGTCCGGCAGTTGCGCTTCGGCCATCTTAACGCGATTTTGCACGTCGATCTGAGCCTTGTCGATATCAGTGCCGATGTCGAATACGATGCTCAGCCCCAGCGAACCATTGGATGAACTGGTCGAGGTCATGTAAAGCATGTTTTCGGCCCCGTTGACTTGCTGCTCAATCGGTGCGGCGATGGTTTGTGCCACGGTTTCGGCGCTGGCGCCGGGGTACATGGCGGATACTTGGATTTGCGGCGGGGAAATATCGGGAAACTGCGCTATCGGCAGCTGACGCAAGGCTAATAGACCGGCCATCACGATAACTATCGAGATGATCGCGGCGAAAATAGGCCGCGTGATAAAAAATCCAATGTTCACGGCTGACTCCCACGGGCATTGTCGGCAGGCGGCAGCGGTTTTACCGGCATATTTGGAATCACGTGGCTCATGCCGTCCACGATAACCAGTTCTCCGCTTGTTAAACCGCTTTCGATAATCCAGTCATCGCCGTACCAATCGCCCATTTCGACCGGGCGTATTTCCGCTTTATTAGCCGTGCCGACCACATAAAGGTACTTACCTTGTTGGCCTTGCATGACTGCGCGTTGAGGTACCAATATGGCGTCGGGTCTAATGGCCCCTTTCAATGTAACCCGCACAAACTGACCGGGAACCAGTTTCATGTCGGGATTCGCAAATGCGGCGCGAAATTCCCTGGTGCCGGTTTCGGTAGAAAACTGTTTTTCGGAGAAATTCATTTTGCCGCTAAGGGGGTAGACCGAACCGTCCGCCATATGAAGATCCACTACAAAGTTAGCATTTTCAGGCATGATTAACTGTTTTTTCATCATGGCTTCGTTGACTTCCAGCAGACGGGTTTCCGAAGTGCTGAATTTGACCCACATCGGATCGGTCTGGGTTACGGTGGTTAGTAAGCCGTCCTGACCTGGGCTGATAAAACTGCCGTCGGCTTTCTTTGTCTTGCCGCTTAAGCCGGTTAATGGCGATTTGATAGTGGCGTAGCTTAGATTTAATTCGGCTGAAGTGACATTTGCGCGTGCCGTCAGCAAGACCGCATCGGCTTCTGCCAATTGGGACACCGCATCGTCTACGTCTTTTTGGCTGACCGCATTTTGCGCGATGAGGTTTTTAAGCCTTGCCACATTGCGTTTTGCGTTTTGCTGCTTGGCTTCCTGTTGTGCCAGCGTGCCTTTTTGCCCTTGCAAGGCGGCGGCAAACGGGCGGTCGTCCATTTGAAACAGCACTTGTCCTTTCTGCACCAGCGTGCCTTCTTCGTAGAGGCGCTTATCAAGAACGCCTTCAACGCGAGTGCGGATTTCCACAAGGCGAGAGCTTTCCGTTTGACCGACGAATTCCCATTCTATCGGGATCGTGTGGGCTTCAACACGCTGGATGGCGACTTCCGGAGCCGGAAATTCCGGTGCTGCATGTTGCTCTTGGCATGCAGTCAGGACTAGGGGCAGCAGGCAAAGAAAGGGAATGGGTAGGCGCGGATTTGGTTTCACGATGTGCCTCGAATTTATCCGGTTACAAGATTAGAGTGAACAATAAAAACAATGACCGGAGGTTACACAGCAAAAAGTATCCGTATGGGATTTTTTTGTGGCGTATGACTGGAACGATTTGCTTTTAGATTTAGTTAAAAAAATCAATTACTTACATTTTAATGATTTTTTGATGTCTATTATAGGTTATTTTTATGTTAATACGATTATCCATGGTGTACGACATCATTATCGCTGTTTCATGAGACGGTTAGCGTAAGCTTAGAAATTACATTAAAAATACACGAAAAGCCGCAATCCCCTGCGGCTAAGGTTGTTGAAAGACGTGTTGTTTGTCGTGTGTTTTCTGCGTTAATTCCACAGACTGGCGGAAGGGACATGGCTAATGCCCCAGTGCATTGAGCAATTCCGCAGGCAGACTGCCGCTTTCCAGTAGGGCTTGCGCCTCATCCTCGGACATTTGTTCGAGCTTGTCGAGCCACTGGGCCAATTGATCTTCGTCGCTTAGTTCGAGCTGTTTTTGCAGCAACGCTTCGCTTAACTCGGCAATCGTTGGCGCAGTGAAAAAGAGCACCAATTCCACGCCCACTTTGAAAGACTGCTGAAGCCGCGTTACCAATTGCGTGGCGAGTAGGGAATGACCACCCAAGTCGAAGAAATTATCGTGAATGCCGATTTTGTCGATTCCCAAAAACTCCTGCCACAATTCCGCCATAGCGGCTTCATCCTCGTTGCGGGGCGGTTCGTAAGGATTGCTCAGATCGGGACGTTCATGACGTCTGCCGGCAGCGGGTGTTTGGGCGCCGGGTTGATCTTCCTGTAACCGGCTGAGCGCCTTCCGGCGGAAACGCGGATCGCTGGTGGCAATGATGACGCAGGTCGATTCGCCCAAAGCCATCAGGCGCTGGAAAGCGTTGCCGCCTTCTTCCGGAGTCATGGCGATTTCGGCCAAAGCCGAGTTGATGCCGGTTCGGTCGCCTTCTTCTTGCCATACATCCCAATGTACGACGATCCAGGGGTATGCGCCGGTCTGATTATGTTGTCGGGCAAACGCCTCCGTATAGACGCAGGCTGCGGCATGAGCCGCTTGTCCTATGCCGCCGACTTCGGCGGCCAATGAGGACATCAATAGGCAGAATTCGATATTCCGGTGTTCAAGAGACTGTTTTAGGGCGTTAAGAGCCTGTTGCTGCGATTGCCAGTAGGCATCCTGCTCGGCCTTGTGAATATCCTGCATCAGCGCAAACGGACGGGGACTGCTCATGTCTGCGGCATGGATTATGCCGTCAATGCGCCCGAAGCGGTGTTCCGCCTGGTTCAATACCGCGCTGAGGCTTGGCGTATCGTAGTCGACCAGCTGGATCGGCAGCACTTCGCACCCCAGTGCTTCCAGCTCTTGAAGTTGTTGAGCGTTTGCGGCGGACTCCAACGAACCTGCCGTGGTCAGCACCAGCTTGGCTTGAACCATTGTTGCCACTTGACGGGCAAACAAGAATCCGATGCCGTCGAGGCCGCCGGTAATTACGTACACCCCGCCGTTACGGAGTAAGCATTCGGCCGTTTCTCGCGGACTGTCCGGACGGACTGCTTCCAAGCTGGGAAGCCAGCGGTAGCCGGTGCGCAGGATAACCAGCGGGTCTTGCGCCGGTACGTTCAACTCGCGTGCCAAGCGGGAGGCGAGGCTGTGCAGTTGCCGTTCCGTCGCAGGTAACGGGATGTCGATCGCGCGGCAGGATAGATTAGGGTATTCCCAGGGCAATGTGCGCAGTAGACCGAGCAGCGCCGCTTTGGCCGGATCGATAGGATGGTCTGCGCCGACATCCTGCATGTTATTGCCAACCACGGTGAGCTCGACCGGCAGGCGTACTGTCAGTCGGCCCAGCGCTTGAATCAGGGCCAACAGGCTGTCGCAGTGTCGGTTCAAGTCCGTTGCGGCAGGGTCGCTGTTACCGAATCCCCATAAATAGACGATCTGTTGCGGCAGCGCATCTTGCTGCTGTAAAGCCTCCAGCAGCGCATCGAAGTCGGCGGGTTGAACCGGATTTACGATATAGGCGCGTTCATGCGGCTGTGCAAAGCCGGAGCCGGGATTGACTTTGAACACTTGGCGTCCGTTTTGTGTTTGTTCCGTGGCTAACGTGTCAGCCAGACCGAGTTCATCGGCAAATACCAGCCATTCCGGGGCGGATGCCGCCGATTGCGGCGTTGGCGCAAGGCTGGTTTTCCACGAGGGCAGGTAAAACCAGTCGGCCGGATTGGCTTGTCTGGCGCCGGCCGTCGTTTTCGCCGCTTCACCGGCGGCCGGTTTGCCCGGTTCGATCCAGTAGCGGCGACGCTGAAAAGGATAGGTGGGCAGCGGCACGCGCAAGCGTCGTTCATGCCGATAGAAACCGTTCCAATCGATGCCGATACCGGCCAGCCATAAATCGGCCAAACTGCGTAGCAGAAAGCTTTGTGCGCCGCGTTTTTCCTGGGCTTGGGGTAGGCTGGACAGGCATAAAGGCGGAGCAGGATTGATAAGGCCGGCCAGACCGGCCAAGGTGCGTCCGGGCCCGACTTCCAGCAATATTTGCGATGGCTCGGCAGCCAGCAAAACCTTGAGCCCCTCACCAAAGCGCACGGTATGGCGAAGGTGTTGGGTCCAATATTCCGGGTTGGTGGCTTCCGTTTCGCTGATCCAGGTTCCGGTGAGATTGGAGATATAGGGGATTTGCGGCGGCTTGAGTTCAATACGCCGGAGCAAGTCGGTAAAGGGCGCCAGCATAGGCTCCATCATGGCCGAATGGAACGCGTGCGAAGTGTGCAGTAATCTGGGGGACAGGCCTTGGCCGGTGAGCTGGTTTTGCAACGCTTCAATCGCCGGGAGCGGGCCTGAGACCACGCACAGTTCGGGGCCGTTGACGGCGGCAAGGTCGAGATGCAGACCTATGTCATTCAACAGCGTGAGCAGTGTCGATTCGTCCATGGGTACGGCCAGCATAGCGCCGACCGGCATAGACTGCATCAGTCGACTGCGGGCGGCAACCAGCGTTAGGGCTTCCGGCAGCGAGAAAACTTTGGCCAGGCAAGCGGCAACGTATTCGCCGAGGCTGTGTCCAATCATGGCTTGCGGCTGCAAGCCCCAACTCAGCCATAATTGGGCCAGTGCGTATTCGATGGTGAACAGCGCCGGTTGCGCCAGCGCGGTTTGTTTTAATTGGGCTGCCGCCGCTTCACTGTCGGCTTCGGCGGGGAACAGCAGGCTGCGGATATCCAGGCCCAATTCCGGTGCCAGGATTTGGGCGCACAGATCGATTTGTTCCCTGAACACTGCTTCCTGTTGATAAAGTTCAGCGCCCATGCCTGCATATTGGCTGCCCTGGCCGGGGAACATGAACACCAGTCCGCGATCGGCTTGATTGTCGGTGTGGCTGTGCGGCGAAGTCCGCAGCGCGCTTACCGCTTCCGCAGCGGTGGTGCAGGTAAAGGCCAGCCGGTGGGCAAACGCCCGGCGTCCTTTTTGCAGGGTATGGCAGGCATCGGCCAGGTTTATGTGCGGTTTCCGTTCCAGGAAGGCCGCCATATTTTCTGCTGCGGCTGACAGGGCGGCTTCGGTTTTTGCGGAAACCACCATTAATTGTACCGGGCGTGACGGTGAACCCGGCATCGGCAGCGGAGCCTCTTCGATAATGGCGTGGGCGTTGGTGCCGCCCACCCCAAACGAGCTGATGCCTGCACGGCGCGGCGCTTGCGGATTACGTGGCCAGGGTTGCAGACTGTCTACTACATAAAAAGGGCTGTCCGGCAGGTTCAGCTTGGGGTTAGGCTGTTTAAAATGCAGGTTGGGCGGAATCATGCCGTGATCGAGCGCCAGCGTGGTTTTGATCAGTCCCGCCAGTCCTGCCGCTTTATCGACATGGCCGATATTGGATTTGACCGAACCGATCCCGCAGTAGCCTTTTTTGTCCGTGCCCGCGCGAAAAGCCTGGGTGAGGGCGGCCACTTCAATCGGGTCTCCCAACGGCGTTGCCGTGCCATGAGTTTCGACGTAACTGATTGTCTCGGGATTAACCCCCGCCATGGCTTGCGCCTCGACGATGACTTCGGCCTGACCGTTGACGCTGGGTGCGGAATAGCCGACCTTCGATGCGCCGTCGTTATTGATAGCGGTACCCTTGATGACCGCATAAATACGGTCGCCATCGTCCAGCGCGTCGCTGAGCCGCTTGAGAATCACAGTCGCAACGCCATTGCCGTCGATCAAGCCGCTGGGATCGGCGTCGAAAGGGCGGCAGTGGCTGTCGGGAGAATAGGCCGTGCCTTCTTCGTACAAATGGCCCATCTTTTGCGGCAAATGTATGGTGATGCCGCCGACCAGGGTCATGTCGGATTGATAGGTGATCAGGTGCTGGCAGGCGAAATGTACGCTGACCAACGATGAGGAGCAGGCGGTGCCGATGTCGACCGCAGGCCCCTTGAGATTCATGCTGTAGGCAATCCGGCTGGGGACGAAGTCTTTATCGTTATAAATGGACAGTTGAAAGCCGCCGACCTGCTCCAGCAATCCGGGATTGGACAGAATATTGAAAGGCAGGTAGGTGTTCATGCCCGCGCTGGTAAACACGGCGATGCGGCCCTCGTAGGTTTCCGAATCGTAACCGGCATGTTCCAATACTTCCCAGGCGGATTCCATCAGCAAGCGGTGCTGCGGGTCCATCAGTTCGGCTTCCCTGGGGGAAATGCCGAAGAACGAAGCATCGAACATTTCCACATCGTCCAAAATCGCTTTGGCCGGGACGAACAGCGGGTGGCGGATGGTATCCAAATCCAGGCCCGAAGCCAGCATCTCTTCTTCGGAAAACAGTGAAACCGCTTCCACGCCATCGCGCAGGTTTTGCCAAAAGGCTTCCAGGTTAGGTGCGCCCGGCATGCGCACGGCGATGCCGACAATGGCGATATTTTCTTGGTCTTCGCGTATTTCTTCGTGACTCATAGCAACTATTTCCTATGCCTTTACTTGAGGGGTTCTGCGCCGACGGGCTTGGTTGCCGACGGCGGCTTTTTGCCGACTGGCGCGGTCTTTAATGCCCGCGTAATCGGGTTGAATCGGTGCCGTGTCGCTGCCGAGAAAAGCGGCCAAGGCGCTGATCGTCGGATATTTGAACAACTCGATGACCAGACAATCGTTAGGCAACAGCGGTTGCAGTTTTTTATAGGCTTGCAGTATCAGCAGGGAGTTTCCGCCTATATCGAAAAAATTGTCGCGAATGCCCACTTTGTCCAGCAGGAGGACTTCCTGCCAGACAGCGGCGATCCGGTGTTCGATGTCGTTGCCGGGCGGCGTGTAGTGGCCGTCCTGATCGGGGCGGGACTGATCGGGGACGGGCAAGGCCACGCGGTCAACCTTGCCGTGACTGGTCAGCGGCATGTCTGTCAGCGGGACGATCACCGATGGAACCATATAGTCAGGCAGCAGCAGCTTGAGTTCCTGGCGTAAACGGTCGGCATTCAGCGGCTGATCCTGCGCCGGGCTCACATAGGCGACCAGTCTCGGGTTGCCGGGTTGATCCTCGCGCAGCAAAACTACGGCTTCGCGCACCTCCGGTCGATCGGCCAGGACGGCTTCGATTTCCCCCAATTCGATGCGATAGCCGTGCAGCTTGATTTGGTGATCGATGCGCCCGAGGAAGATCAGCGTGCCGTCGGCCAAGTAGCGGGCGCGGTCGCCGGTTTTGTATAAGCGTGCGCCCGGTTCGTCGACATCATGGCTAAAGGGATCGGGTACGAAGGCCGCCGCAGTCTGGCCCGGCCGGTCCAGATAACCGCGTGCCAGCCCCTCACCGCCGATATAGAGTTCGCCGGGAACGCCCGGCGGAACCGCTTGCAGATTTGAGTCCAGCACATACAGGCGGGTGCCGCGAATCGGGCGGCCGATGGGCACCGACCCGGCGATAGGGCTATCGGCCTCGTAAGTGCAGCAGCCGACTACGGTTTCGGTCGGTCCGTACTCATTGACCGCCAGCGTAGCGGTGTGCTTGAACCAGGGGGCGAGTGCGGCTCCCGGCAGCGCTTCGCCGCCCAGCACCAGGTAGCGGGTCAGGTGAGCGTCGGCGGATGGGTCGCCTGCGCGCAGGGTATTCAAGATCTCCAAGTGAGCCGGCGTCAGCTTGATAAAACTAAATTGGTACGGCGAACGGTGCAGTGCGGCCATGGCTTCGAGCTCTTCGCCGTCCGGCAGCAAGACCACCCGGCGTCCGGCCAGCAACGGTACGAACAGGCTGGTTACGGTCGCGTCGAAGCCGATGGAGCCCAACACCGGTGCGCCGTCTCCTTGTTCCACCTCGTAAGCGCGCACCGCCCATTGCAGGTAGTTGACCAGGCCCTGATGGGAAATCATCGCTCCTTTGGGTTTGCCGGTGGAGCCCGAGGTATAGATGACATAGGCCAGATGATTGGGCATCACGTTGTTGACGGGATTGCGGTCGGATTCGCGATCAATGGCGTCGCTGTCCCGGTCCAGGCAACAGACTTGCTGGGGAAGCTCTGTGAGCCGGTCCAACAGGTATTGCTGGGTCAGCAGCACGGCCACTTGAGCATCGCTTTGCAACAAAGCCAGCCGCGCGGCCGGATAGCTTGGGTCCATCGGCACGTAAGCGCCGCCAGCCTTGAGGCTCGCCAACAGCGCGACCATCAGTTGCCAGGAGCGATCCAGGCAAATGCCCACTCGCAGGTCAGGACCGACGCCTATACCGCGCAGATAGTGCGCCAAGCGGTTGGCGCGCCGGTTGAGGTTGTCGTAAGTGAAGGTCCTGCCCTCCGGGCCATCCTCTACCAATGCGATGCGATCCGGGTGTTTTGCGACCTGCGACTCCCACAAGGTGTGAAAGCAAGTCGGTTGGGCTGCCGCCTCGGTTTCGTTCCATTGCAGGATTTGCATCAGCCGTTCCGATTCGCTTAATAACGGCAGACAGCTCAAGTTTTGCTCCGGCTGGCTGACCACCGCTTCGAGCAAGGTTTGATACTGGCCGAGCAGGCGTTGAATCGTCGCCGCCTCGAAAAGGTCGGTGTTGTAATCGCATTCCAACAGCACCCGGTCGTCGCGTAGATTCGCGGTCAGGGTCAGGTCGACGCGGGTGTAACTGACCGGTTGCGGATAAACCTGTACCTGTAACCCCGCGGCTTCGTGCATATCCGGCTGGCGTTCAAGGTTAAAAATGGTACTGAGCAACGGCGACCGGCTGTTGTCGCGCTTAAGGTTAAGTTTGTCGAGCAGGCGGGCAAACGGATAGTCCTGGTGCTGGTAAGCATTCAGCAGGGTATTGCGGACATGGTGCAGATGCTCGTCGAAACGCTCGGCTGCGTCGATCTCGCTGATGATCGGTAACAGGTGTACACAGTAGCCGACCAGTGCATTGCCGCCTTCCAGGCCGCGTCCGGTGTAGGGCGCGCCGATCACCAGACGATCTTGGCCGCTGAGCCGGTGCAGCAGCGCCGAGTATACTGCCAGTAACACCATGTACAAGGTGCAGCCCTGTTTGCTCCCCAGATTTCTCAGGGCTTGCAGCAGACCGGGTTCGATTTCGGACCAGGCCCTGGCGCCGTTATAGGTTTTGACCGAGGGGCGCTGGTAATCGCCCGGCAAGTCCAGGGCGGGAATGGGATTGGCGAATTGTTGCAGCCAATAGGCCTCGTGAACCGCCATCGCTGCGGTGTCCTTTTGCGTTTGCTGCCAGTGGACGAAGTCGCGATATTGAATCGGCGTAGCCAGTTTGGCCGCCTCGCCGCGGCAAGCCGCTTCGTACAAGGCCATGATTTCATTCAGGACCGTGCCCATGGAGGGGCCGTCGCCGATGATGTGATGCGCCGACAGCGCCAGCACATGGCGTTCGGCTTCGAGCTTGAGTAGGGTGGCGTAGAACAGCGGTCCCTGCGAGAAGTCGAATAACTGCCGGGTTTTCTCCAGCAGCCAATGTTGAAGCGCGGTTTCGGGATTTTCCTCGCCCGATAAATCGATACAGGGCAAGCTGACCGCCTGGGCCGGTTGGATGTATTGTTGCTCGCCTGCGGCATCCAGGCGGGTACGCAAGGATTCATGGCGGGCAATCGCCTGTTCCAGCGCGAACCGCAACGCCTCTTGATTCAGCGGCCCTTGCAGCAAAAGCGCCGCCGGGTCGTTGTATGAGCGATTACCGTCTTCGTCGAGCTGGGCCAGAATCCACAATTGTTTTTGCGCCTCACTCAGCGGAAACCCTGCGTCTTCGCCGGAACCGATCGCACTGTATTTTTCCTTCAGCAGGCTGATTTGCGGCAGGTTGGCGATGACCGACGCCGGTGCGACGCCGAAGTCGACGAAGCAGGCCAGCTCATCGACGCCGATACCGATCAGGCGTTCCACAATCGGCGCGCAGCTTTCCGGAGAGCCGATCAATGCGCTGGTTGCGACATATTTTTCATAGGCCTTGCCGACGATATAGGCTTTGTCTTCCGGGCTTACCCGCTCTAAATCCGTGGATGGTCCTACGTCTTGAGCCATCTTTTGAAACAGGTCGATGCTGGACAGCAGATAGTCGCACATCGGCTGGCGCGCTTCGCGTATGGCTTGCTCGGCGTCGGCGCAAAGGTAGGTATGGATCAAGACCGTGACATTGCCTGCGTCCGGGTCGTGCCCATGTTCGGCCAAGGCTTGCCGGTAGATGGCAATATTATCTGCCAGGTCTTCCATCGACTGGCCCATCAGATTGGTCAGTACGCCCAGTCCCATCTCGCCGGCTTTGCGATAGGTGTCGGGATTGTTGACGATGGTCAGCCAGGCGGGCAGTGCGGCTTGTTTCGGACGGGGGTAAATATTCAGCTCCACGCTGCTGTCGTTACCGCCGCGCATAGTGATGCTTTCTCCGCGCCATAAATGGCGGATGGTGTCGATGCCTTCGAAGGTTAATTCGCGGTGCTTGCCGTAAGAGTCGGGCGCGAACACGAAGTCGTTGGGATGCCAGCCCGAGGCAAAGCCGATGCCGACGCGGCCGTTGGACAGGTTATCGACCAGCGCCCATTCTTCGGCGACCCGGATCGGGTTATGCAGCGGCAATACCACGCTGCCCGCACGCAATTGCACATGCTGGGTTTCCCGAGCCAACGCGGCGGCCAGCACCGAAGGATTCGGCGAAAATCCGCCGAATTCGCTGAAGTGCCGTTCGGGAATCCACACCGCGCGAAAGCCCTCGCGGTCGGCATAACGCGCGCCTTCCAGCAGCAGATCGTATTTGCCGGTGGAGAATGCGGCATCGTAATTGCCGAAATAGAACAATCCAAAGCCCAGTCCGCGTTTGCTCGCTGTTGCCGTTGCCGTGAAAGCGGTTTCCCGGTGGCTCAGCTTGGAATTGTGCCGGAACCAGGTCCGGTCTGTGGAGTCCGCCAAATTTTTGTTTGAGGGAATGGCGGCGTTGCTGCTGCCTGCGGCTTGACTGCGTTCGGGCAAGAAGCCGCCTCGGCGTAATTCCTCAACGCTTTCTTTGACTGCTTTAACGATCAGGTCGATGTCTTCTTCGGTATGGGCGGTGGACAGGAAACAGGCGCGCCATTCCCAGATGTACACGCCTTTTTCCAACAAGTGGTAATAAAACATCTCCAGGTTGCCGGGGAACTTGAAGTGGAAAGTCGAGGCAAAATGGCAAATCCGGAGTGCCAGTTCCTCTTCCTCGAAATAGTCGTTGAGCGTCTTGGCTAATGCGGCGGTACGCTGGTTGAGGCGTTCTTGCAGCGCCGGTCCTTCCGCTTTCAGATGACGGAGCGCGGCCAGACAGGCGGCCATTGAAAAAGGATGTTGGCAGAAAGTGCCGCCGAAATAAGTGCGCGTGGCGCTCGGATAAGATGCGTCGCCGTATTGCCACATGCCGCCGTCGATGCCGTCGAGGAAGCGCGCGTCGCCGGCGACCGCGCCGATAGGCATGCCGCCGCCGATGATTTTACCGTAGGCGGCGAGGTCGGCCTTGATGCCGAACAGCCCTTGCACACCGGCGGGATGGGCGCGGAAACCGCTGATCATTTCGTCGAAAATCAGTGCGGTGCCGGTTTCCTCGGTCAGGCTGCGCAATGCGCGCAGGAACTCGACCGGCTGGAAATCCAGGCGTCGGCTCTGCACCGGTTCTACCAGTACGGCGGCCAGTTCGTGGGCATGCTCGCGGATGATGTCCAGCGTTTCCTGGGTGCCGTATTCGAGCACCAGAATGTCTTTGGCCAGATTCGGCGGCACGCCGGGCGACACCGGTTCGGAGCGGAGTTCTCCGTTGACGCGGATGGTTTTGGCCAGAGTGCCGTCGGAATGCCCGTGGTAAGAGCCTTCGAAGATCACAATTTTATGCCGACCCGTGGTGGTGCGGGCCAGGCGCAATGCGATCATGATCGCTTCCGTGCCGGAGTTGGTGAAGGCAACGCGCTGGTGACCGGTGATTTCGGTGAACAGCTCGGTGATTTCCTGCATATGTTCGGAGCGCGGGCCAAGCTGGAAGCCGTGTTGAATTTCCGTTTCCAGCACGCCCCGCATAAATTCGGGACGACTGCCGAACAGCAGCACGCCAAAACCCATGGTCAGGTCGACGTAGCTGTTGCCGTCAATGTCGCGTAACCGCGAACCCATCGATTCGGCGCCGGTGATGGGGTAGAGGATTTCTTTGGTCGAAAAGCGGAAACCGACGCTGGCCCGGCTGTCGGCCAAGCCCGGACGGCAGGCTTGGGCCAGCGCTTTGGATTTCGGCGTTTTTTTCTGGTAACGCTCGATCAATGCCGCAAGATGCCGGCTTTGCTGCGGATTCAAACCGTTGGCACTGGGTACGATAGGATTGTTCAGCGCGCGCAGCGGCGAGGAGCGATCTTCCGAGCCTTGTTGCGGTTGCGCGGTATCGGCGCGTTGGGCAAGGGCTTGCGGTTGAAGCGGACGGGGAGCTTCCTGTTGAGCAGGGATAGCGGCGCTCGCAGCATCATAGCCGATGTCGGTTGGCGCAGGCATGCCCTGCAATAAGGCTAATTGTTGCGCCATCAGTTGGGTCTGGGCGAGGACGATTTGTTGCAACGCCGTGCTGTCGGCGATAGCGCTGACCGGCGGGCGTAGGCCGGAATAAGGCCACCCAAGCGTAGCGCGAGGTGGCGTTTCCGGCGAATTCGGCTGGGGATTGGCGGAAACGTCAGTTATCGCTGCCGCTCGAACCGAGTTATTCATGCCTAAAGGGCCTGGCGTTGGCGCAGCCGGTATCGGTACCGATTGAGGCTCCGGGGTAGCGGTCGTCTCCTGCGGCAAGTCGGCGGTGATGCGATCCGCCAGGTATCCGGCAATCGCATCTATCGTGGTGATCTCTTCGAAAAACTGGCGGATTTCGAGCTTGATCCCAAAATTGTCTTCGACAATGCGTACCCCTTCAACGAGTACCAGCGAATCGGCGCCCATTTCCAGGAACTGTGCGTGGGTATCTATTTCGCTCGGTTCGGTTCGGAGCAAGCCGGAAAAAAGGCGGCACAGACGGGCCAGGATTGCTTCGCGCCGGGCGCGGTCATCTTGAACAGGCTGCAGCGTAGCTTGTTGTGGATTTGTCATGGTCGATTCCTTGGGGGCGAGCCAATAAGATTTTCGTTGAAAGGCATAAGTGGGGACACAAACACGGTTGCGGCCAAAAGCTGCATCGAAGCCGGACCAGTCGATGTCCGCGCCCCGTGCGTAAGCCTCGGCCAAGCTTGTCGATACGACGGACCAGTCGGGCTTTGGTTGCAGCAGGGACGGCAGCCAAGTGGCCGACGGGGCCAAGCGCTTGCCGAGATTGGTTAAAACTTGGCCGGGGCCGATTTCCAGGAATAGCTCGGAATTTCGCTCCCGTAGGCTGGCTAAGCCTTCGGCGAATCGGATCGGCTGGCGGCAATGCTGACGCCAATAACCGGCGTCGGGAACATCTCCCTTGCCCAGTGCCAGTCCGGTCAGGCCGGAGATAAAAGGCAGTTCCGGCGCATGGAAATGGATCTGGCGGGCAAAGCGTTCGAAGTCTTCCAGAATGGGTTCCATCAGCGGCGAATGAAAGGCATGACTCACCTGCAATGGATAGCTTTCGATGCCTGCTTCGCGGAATTGGTCGAGTACTCGGCTTAGGGCGGAGCTACGGCCGGAGACGACTATATGTTGGGGGCCGTTAATCGCGGCAATGCTCAGCTCATGCCGATGGGGAGCTAGGGCTTTTTCCACCTGCGCTTCATCGGCAAAAATCGCCGCCATCGCGCCGTTCTCGCTTAAGGTTTGCATCAGTCGTCCGCGTTCGGCGACCAATTTCAGGCCGTCTTCAAGGCTGAACACACCGGCAACGCAGGCCGCAGCGTATTCGCCGATGCTGTGGCCTAATACGGCGGCGGGTTCCAGGCCGAAAGACCTCCATAGACAGGCCAGCGCATATTGCAGCGCAAACAGCGCGGGCTGGGCGTAACGCGCTTGCTTAAGCAAGGCTTCACCGTCGCTACGGTATTCCTCGGCATAAAGGACCGACAGCAGCGGTTTTTCCAGCAGCGGTTCGAGGATCGCCGCGCAGTTATCCATAGCTTGCCGGAAACCGGGATGAAGTGCGTATAACTCATGGCCCATGCCGGGATAAACGGAACCTTGTCCGCTAAACAAAAATACCGGACGTAGCGGTTTGGCGGGTGGCGTAGCGCCGGCAAAAAGTCCTGAAATCGGCTGGTTTGCGCGGAAAGCGGCAAGCCGTTCCTGCATCTGGGCCACGTCTTCGGCACAGACGGCGATGCGCTGCTTGAAATGGTTACGGCCGGTGTTGGCGCTGAAACAGGCATCCGCCAGCGACGGCGGCGTTTGGGCAAAAAACGTTCGGTAGGATTCCGCCAGGGCTTTTAGCGCCGGTTCGGTTTTGGCCGACAGGGCCAGCACATGAACCGGGCGGTCTCGTTCCGGGTAAAGCGCTTCGGTCGCCGGGGCTTCTTCGATAATGAGGTGCGCGTTGCTGCCGCTTGCGCCGAATGCGCTGAGCCCCGCCAAACGGCGTTTCTCGCCTCTGGGCCATGGCGTCAATTCGGTTATCGGGCGGATATTCAGCTCGTTCCAGGCGATGCGTGAATTAGGCTGCTTAATGTGCAGGGTCGGCGGCAGTTCCCCGTGGCGCAGGGCCTGAACCAGCTTGATCAGGCCGATGATACCGGCTGCCGATTCCAAATGGCCGATATTGGATTTTACCGAACCTACCAGCAGCGGGCGCTCCCGGCCTTGCGCTTGGCCCAGTACGGTGCCCAGGGCCTGCGCTTCGATAGGATCGCCGAGTGAAGTGCCGGTTCCGTGCGCTTCGATATAGTCGATTTCGTGCGGCGCTACTCGCGCTTTAGCCAGGGTTTGGCGGATCAGTTTTTGTTGCGCCACACCGTTGGGTACGGTGAATCCGCTGCTGGCGCCGTCCTGATTTACCCCGGAGCCGCGAATCAAGGCGAGTATTGGGTCGCCTGCGGCCAGCGCATCGGCATAGCGCTTGAGTACGACGATGCCGCAGCCTTCGCCCCGGACGTAGCCATTGGCGGAATCGTCGAAGGTTTTGCAGCGTCCGTCCGCCGACATCATTCCGGCGGCGGATAAGGTGACATTCAACAACGGCGAAAGCGTCAGGTTGACGCCGCCGCTCAGCGCCAGATCGCAGTCTTTGGCGCGTAGCGCGGTACATGCCAAGTGGATGGCGGACAGCGACGAAGAGCAGGCGGTGTCGACCGCCATGCAGGGGCCTTGCAGGCCCAGCACGTAAGACAGCCTCCCGGCGCAGGCATTTAACGGCGTGCCGGTATTGAAATAAGGGTTTACCTCGCCTTGATCCGCACGTTCCGCCTGGAGCAAGCCGTAATCGCTGGCAGTGACGCCGACAAATACCCCCGTAGGGCTGCCAGCCAGTTTGGAAGCAGGCAAGCCTGCGTGTTCCAGCGCTTCCCAGGCGACTTCCAGCAACAGGCGTTGTTGCGGGTCCATGCTTTCGGCTTCCCGAGCGGAAATGCCGAAAAAGGCGGCGTCAAAGCGGTCGGCCTGTTCAACAAATCCGCCGTAGCGCGTGTAGGCCTTGCCGGGTCGGCCCGGTTCCGGATCGTAATAGGCGGCGGCATCCCAGCGTTCCGGCGGAATTTCCCGGATTGCGTCCCGGCCGTTGCGGACCAGCTCCCAGAAAGATTCGGGATCGTTAGCGCCGGGGGTACGGCAGCCCATGCCGATAATGGCGATAGCCTCGCTTCCGGCTTGTTCGAGGCGCTCGACTTTTCCGCGTAATTGCTGGATAGCCGCGTAGGCTTTCTGCAAGGGGGTTAGTTCATCGGGGTGTTCCTGAGCCATCTCTGTTTATCCTGGGTTCGTTAGAGAGGTAAATTCATCGTCGATAAGCGCCGCGAGTTCGGCATCGGAAAGCTGTTGGATTTCGGCCCGGCTGTGGCTGGGCGATTCCTCGATCGCTGCGAATGCGGGTGCGTCCGGCTGTGCGTCGGGGAACAGCAAGCCGAGCAGATGCGCGGCCAAGGCTTCGGCATTGGGGTAGTCGAACACCACCGAAGGGGGCAGCGGGCGATGCAGTTGAGCTTCGATGCGTCCCTTTAATTCTACGGCGGTCAGTGAGTCCATGCCCATGTCGAAGAAGCCGCGTTTCGGGTCGGGCAGGGTGTTGCTGTCGAAGCGTAGCGCCGCGCCTACTTGCTCTTGCAGTCGGTTGAGCAGATAGTCGAATCGGTCCCGAACCGCGAGATCGCGTAGCGCGTCCAAAACGGCGGAGCTTCCTGTGACGCTTGCTGCCGATGCGCTTTGACCCAGCAGCGTCAGCACCGGTTGGCGGCCGCGGACTTCGTAAAGGCTTTTGAGGCGCGGCCAATCCGCATCGAGAACCGCGACGCGGGTTTGCCCGGCGGCCAGCAAGCGGCCAAACAGGGCGAGCGCTGTGGGGGCGGATAACGCGTTAAAGCCGCTATCGGCAATATGCCGGGCCGTTTCGCCGTCTATCATGCTGCCATTTTGCCACGGTCCCCAGTTGATACTGAGCGCGGGCAAGCCTAAGCCGCGGCGGTATTCGGCCAAGCCGTCCAAAAAGCCGTTAGCTGCGGTGTAATGGGCTTGCTGAGCCGTACCCAGCACCGATGAAACCGATGAGTACAGGACAAAAAAATCGAGATCGAGATCCAGGCTTAAGCGGTGCAATGTCCAGGCCCCGCGTACCTTGGGCGCAAGCACTTGGTGCAGGCAATCCCGGTCGAGTTCGTTCAGGGAGCGGGCGGTTAGTAACCCGGCCGCGTGGATCACCCCTTTGAGGTGGAAATTGTCGGCGGCCAGCTGTTTGAAGAGTTCGGACATCGCGGTCTCATCGCCGCTGTCCGCCTGCACGACGCGAACCTGGGCGCCCAACTGTTCGATAAAGTCCAGGGTTTCACGGGCGTTTTCATTGGCGCCCTTGCGTCCGAGCAGGATCAGTTGTCCCGCGCCGTTTTCAGCCAAAAAGCGCGCGGTTTTCAAGCCGAGCGCGCCCAGTCCTCCGGTAATCAGGTAGGCGCCGTCCGCTTTAAACCGTGACGGTGCTGCGACTGTTGGCTGGAAGACTTCAAGTCTGGCGACATAGCGTTTTCCCGCGCGAAGACTAATCGCGTCTTCGTTTTCCGAATCCAGCAGCTCGCGCAGCAAAGCCTGTATTTCGTTGCCTTCCAGGTCGATTACGCCGCCTTTCAGATTGGGATATTCCAGGAACAAGGATCGGCCCATGCCCGACAACAGCGAGGGAAAGGGCGATGAGGGCGCGCGATCTCCTGCATGGGTTGCGTCGCGGGTGATCAGCCACAGCTTGGTGGGTGATTGCAAACCGGCTGCGGCACGCGCCAACAGGATGACCTGCATTAACTCATCTTCACCGTAGTGTGCGGTCAGCTCGGACGGCCAGACACAGACGATGGTTTGCGGCTGGGTTGCTTCGAGCAGGCGGCGGTAATCGTCCGCGCTATCGGCGGCAACCGTCCAGGCATCGGATGCAGTTTGTACGTAGGCGTTGCCCGCAGTGACACGGATACAAGGCTGCCCGAGATTTTGCAAGCCTTGGGCCAGCTCGGATTCGTCGCCGGCGCTGAAAATCAGCCACGGCCGGTTTTGCGCTCCGGCAGACGGCATAGCCGGTTCGGCGTTACGCGCTTGTTCTTGCCAGATCGGCCGGTAGCACAAACCGTCGGCATCGGCGTTGGCATCCCGATGCTGACGGATCAATAAGCCGCTAAGTTTCGGCAACAGCTTCAGCTCGTCCGTTGACAGCTCTCCTTGCGCTTGCAGGTGTTGGGCCAGGGCATCGGCATTCCCCGCTTGCAGCAGCGTAACCAGTTGCGAGGTTGGCGCGTGGCGCTGCCGTGCCGTAATCCCGCTGTCGTTATACCAATAGCGTTTACGCTGGAACGGGTAGGTTGGCAGGTCGGTACGACGCCGATGGTAAGGCCGGTCGAAACCGGCCCAGTCAATCGGCACTCCGCCGAGATAAAGTTCGCTTAAGCTTTGGGCCAGCTGTTCCCAATCGGCTTGGTCTTTGCGAAGGCTAGGCAGATACAACTCGGCGTTCTGTTCCAAGGCGTCCGCGCGCACCATGCCTGAAAGTACCGGATGCGGCCCTATTTCAACGAACGTCGTTACGCCGTGTCGGCGTAGCGTGGCGATACCGTCTGCAAACAGCACCGGCATACGGATATGGCGGCACCAATAGGCGGGATCGGTGACTTCGGCCGATACGAAATGCCCGGTTAAATTCGAGATGAGACGGATGCGCGGCGGCAACAGGGTAACGCTGCGGACTATTTGTTCGTACTCGGCCAGCATCGGTTCCATCAAGGCGGAATGGAAGGCATGGGAGACGGCCAGTTCGCGGCTGCGAATGCCGGCTTCGGTTAAATGGTTGAGCAACATTTGAATAGCTTGGCGTTCGCCGGAAATAACGGTTTCGCTACGGCTGTTGATTGCGGCTATCGCGGTTAGCGGATTGTTGCCCAGCGTAGCGATGGCCTGTTCCACGCGGCCTGCGTCGGCAAATACCGCAGCCATCGCGCCGTTGCGGGGCAAGGCCTGCATCAGGCGCGCGCGAGCGGTGATCAGTTTCAGGCCGTCTTCGAGACTGAACACCCCGGCAATACAGGCCGCCGCGTATTCGCCGACGCTATGTCCGGTGACCGCATCGGGTTGCAAGCCCCAGGACAGCCACATCTGCGCCAACGCATATTCGAGAGCGAACAGGGCAGGCTGGGTGTAGGCCGTTTCGTGCAGATCGGCGGAATCCATAGCGCATAGTAATGCGCTGAGGGAGCGGCCGAGTAAGGGATCGAGATGCTGAGCGCAGTCGTCAATGGCGCGCCGAAAAACCGGCTGGGTCCGGTACAAATCCGCGCCCATGCCGGGGTATTGGGCGCCTTGTCCGGTAAAGAGCCACGCTACACGCGGCGGTTCGGCAGTATTTGCACCCGTTCCGACCGGCTGCCGCTGGTCATGGCCGTTGCAAAAGCCCTGCAGTTTGCCGCGCATCTCGACCGCATCGGCGGCGGCAACGACCATCCGATGTTCAAACACGGAACGGGTGGTATTGGCGGAATAACACACATCGGCCAGTGCGGTTTGATTTACGCCATCCAGATGGGCGGCATAGCGCGCGGCTTGGGCTGTCAGTCCCCCGGCGGAACGGGCGCTGAGGCAGAGAAGGTGCAGCGGCCGTTTCGCCGAGGGTTCGGCCTGGGGTGTTGGTTCCGGCGTCGGCGGAGCTTCTTCCATGACAATATGCACATTGGTGCCGCTGAAGCCGAACGAACTGACACCGGCCAGCCGTGACTTTTCCGACACCGGCCAAGCGATGGCTTGAGTGGCTACCGTGATCGGTATTTCCTCCCAGGGGATGAACGGCGTAGGTTGGTCGCAATGCAGATGCCGGGGGATTTGTTCGTGTTTCAGCGCCAATACCACTTTCATCAGTGCGCTGATGCCTGAGGCGGCTTCCAGATGGCCCAGGTTGGTTTTTACCGATCCCACGATTAGCGGTTGTTGCGGGCTGCGGGTTTGTCCGAAAACGGCGTTGAGTGCGCCTATTTCGATGGGATCGCCGAGCTTGGTGCCGGTGCCGTGGGCCTCGATGTAGCCGATTTGTTCCGCCGCGACCCCGGCATTGTGCAGGGCCTCGCGAATCACCGTTTGCTGCGCCGGTCCATTGGGCACCGTCAAGCCGCTGGTCGCCCCATCCTGGTTGGTTGCCGAACCCCGGATCAGCGCGAGTACCTGGTCCTGGCCGGGTACCACATCGGATAGCCGTTTGAGTACGATAAGACCGCAACCTTCGCCACGGCCGAAGCCGTTGGCTGAGGCATCGAAGCTCTTGCAACGGCCGTCGGGCGACAGCATGTGATTGCGGGAAAAGTTGATGCTGGTTTCCGGACACAGGATCAGGTTGACGCCGCCGGTAACGGCCAAATCGCATTCGCGGTTACGCAGGCTTTGGCAGGCCAAGTGAACGGCGACGAGCGACGACGAACACGCGGTATCTACGGCAAGGCACGGCCCCTGAAATCCCATGCTGTAGGCCAAGCGCCCGGCGGCGACGCTGTGCGCCATGCCGGTGGTCATGTAGGCGTCAATCTCGATGTCTTCCCGCGACATCAGCAAAACGCTGTAATCCTGGTTGCAAATGCCGATGAACACCCCGGTGCGGCTGCCTTCCAAGTCGGCGGGGACTAAGCCCGCATGCTCCAACGCTTCCCAGCACACTTCCAGCAGCAGATGCTGCTGGGGGTCCATGCTGATAGCTTCGCGCGGGGAAATGCCGAAAAACTGCGGGTCCGACTCTTGTATCTGCGGGAGAAAGCTGCCGAAGCGCGTGACGATCTTTCCCGCTGCGTCGTAGTCGGGATCGTAATAATGGTTGCTGTCCCAGCGCGACGCGGGCACCTCGGCAATGGTGTCCTTGCCGTCGCGCAGCAGTTCCCAGAAAGCCTCGGGCGTTTCGATATTGCCCGGCAAGCGACAGCCCATGCCGATAATGGCGATAGGTTCTTTTTGCGCCTGTTCCAACGCTTCGAGCTTGGCGCGGGTGGTCTGTAACGCCAGCAAAGCGCGTTTGACGGGGGACAGTTCCGTTTCCGGGGCGGATGCATGATTCATAAAGAAAAACCCATATCTTCCAGTTCCTTAATGAGGTTAGCTTCCGCTTCCTCTTCTGTTAGTTGTTCCAGCGCTTTGCGTTCTGCATTTTCGCCGGTTTCGGTCTGCGGTGATGGATCTATCGGCTCCCGGCCTAACAGGTCTTCCGCTAAATAATCGACCAGTGCCGTAACGCTGGGGAAATCGAAGGCCAGCGTCGACGGCAACGCACAGCCCAGGCTGGTACGCAAACGGTTTCTTAATTCTACCGAGGTGAGCGAGTCCATGCCCATGTCGAAAAAGCCTTGTTTTCTATCGACCGTCATCGAAGCGGGGAATCCCAAAACGGTTGCCACCTGCGAGGTAACGTGGCGGGTTAAGAGAGCGAGTCGTTCGTCAACGGGCGCGGATTCGAGAAGTTGGCGGAATTCGGCCGGTTGCTCGGCTAGGGCTGACTGCGCCGATGAGAATTCGCGGCGAAAATCGGCCAAATAACCCGAAGACGCAATGCGTTGCAGATAGGTTGGCCAGTCGATCGGAACAACTCCGACTTGGGCCTTGTCGCAATGAAAAATCCGTTCCAATGCGGCCAATCCTGTACGTGGGTCGATAGTCCCCATGCCTTGAGCCTTGAGGAACTCCCCGGCTTGAACGCGCGCGGCATAACCGATTTCGGACCATGCTCCCCAATTGATGCTCAGGGCGGGCAAGCCATGAGCCAGCCGATCACCGGCCAGCGCGTCGAGAAACGCGTTGGCGCTGACATGGTTCGACTGCCCGACCGAGCCGAGCAGGGAAGTGGCCGAAGAGAACATGATAAAAAAGTCCAAAGGCAGCGCTTGGCTTTGGATATGGAGCTGCCATGCACCGTCCAACTTGGGTTCCAGTACTTTGGCGTAGCGTTCCGGTGTTTGTTCGATAAGCACGCCGTCGTCGAGGACGCCCGCCGCATGCATGATGCCGCATAGCGGAGGCAGCGTCTGTTCGATTTCGGCCAGCATTCGGGCGGTTTGTTCCGGTTTGCTTATGTCGACCTGAAATACGCTGACTTCAGCGCCGGTTTGGGTAATCGCGCGAATTTTTGCTTCGGTTGCGGGCGTAACGCCGCGCCGTCCCGCCAGCACCAGGTGACCGGCACCGTGTTCCGCCATCCAGGCGGCGACCAGCAAGCCCAAGTCGCCCAAGCCGCCGCTGATCAGGTAGCTTGCGTCTTTACGGAAAGGCAGGGCGGCGGTGTCGAACGATAAAACCAGTTTGCCGGTGTGATTGGCCTGCTGCATGTTGCGGAATGCAGCCTCCGCTTCGGTAATAGGAAACACGGTGCGCGGCAATGGTTGCAGTTGCCCGTTGCGGAACTCTCCCAGCAGCCGTTGCAACACTGTTTGCAGCAGCGTGGGTTTTTTCTGGTACAAATGCATTAAATCGATTGCATGGTAGGCGATGCCCGGAGCCCGTTCGGCTATTTCCTCAGAGGCTCGCAGGTCGGTAATGCCGATTTCCAAAAACCGCCCTCCGCTACGCAGCAGCGCCAAGCTTTGGCTGGTGAACTCGCCGCTCAGGGTATTCAGCACCACGTCGACGCCTTCGCCATCGGTCAAGCGGCGGATTTCATCGGCAAAGTCCAGGGTGCGGGAGTTCATGATGTGCTTGACTCCCAAGGCGCGGAGCACATCCCACTTGCTTTCGCTGGCGGTGGCGAACACTTCGGCCCCGACCCGCTGAGCCAGTTGGATGGCGGCTTGACCGACGCCGCCTGCTGCGGCATGGATCAGCACCCGTTCGCCCGCTTTCAACTTGGCGAGATCCTCCAGCGCGTAGGCGGCGGTTAAAAATGCGATGGGCAGGGTGGCTGCTTCCTCGAAGCTTAAGCCCTCGGGCAGGGCGGCCACCGTGCAGGCGGGAACGTTGACATAGCGGCTGAAGCTGCCCGGCGCCATGGCCAACACCTTATCGCCGACGGAAAGATGGCTCACGCCGGAACCGACGCGAGTTACTACGCCGGCGCATTCGATACCTAATACCGGCCCGGCTGCGGGGACTCTGTGCAACGCCAACAGCACGTCTTTGAAGTTAAGCCCGGCGGCATGCACCCGGATTTCCACTTCGCCTGCCCTAGGCGCATGGCGTTCGGTCGGGCTCCAGGCCATTGCGTCCAAACTGCCTGATGCGGGTACGCCCAGTTGGTAAGATTCGGTCTGCGGCAGACTTTGCTTGCCGCCGCGCCGCACCAGTCGTGGAACCAAGCGCCGTTCATCGCGGAACGCGATCTGATCCTCTGCCTGCGCTCGGGTATCCGCAGTCATTTCGGCGACGATGGGCGGGATTTCATCGGGTCGGGCAGCAGCGGCCAGATCGATGCGAATGCAACGCAGCTCCGGGTGTTCCAATGCGATACTTTTGCCCAGACCCCAGACCGGCGATGCCGCCAAGCCGGTCAAGGCTTCGCCGGATACGGAGACCGCTCCCCGCGTCAGTAAAGCCAAACGGGGCGGCTGGTTTGGCCGGGCTTTGCCTAAGGCTTGCACCAGATGCAGCACCGTTTCCCAGCCCAAACGGGCGTTTGCTGTCAGCGAAGGCGCGTCATCGCTTGGTATAGCAGCGTCAATACTCCACAAATGTGCGCAGTAAGCCACGTTCGCATCGCCGAGTTCGCTGAATAAGCGCTGATAATGCGACGCTTGGTAAGGATCGATGGTGAAGCTGTCCTGTTGCGTACGCCGGTATTGGCTGCCGGGATAAACCAAAGTATAGGCCGATCCGGCGACGCGCAGGTATTCGCCTAAGCGCTCGCCCGTTCCACCGGCATCGGCGAAAATCAGCCAAGGTTTGGCTGGACTCTGATCAGCCGGCAGCGCATCGGCCTGGGCCATGATGATGGACTGGTGAATCGGCGCGCAATCGATGCAGCCGGTTTGTTGAAAGCCGGATGCCTGCAAAGCATCGCACCAGGATTGCCCGGACAATAACGGATGGGACGGACGCAGGTGTTTGTCGTTAAAGCGCCACCAGCCGCTGGTCATGCCGAATATGATGTCTATCCAGTTTTGCGGCGCGGTGCCTTCGAGTAACAATAACAAGCCGCCGGGCGCCAATAAGCTGCGCGTGTGCTTCAGCGTTTGCGCCAAATCCTCGGTGGCGTGCAATACGTTGGAGGCCACGATAATGTCGTAATCGTGGCGTTTGAAACCCTGCGCCTGCGGGTCTTTTTCGATGTCCAGCGTTTTGTATTCGATGAACGGATAAGCGGCAAAAGTCGCCTGCGCTTGCAGCGTGAAAGCGGGCGAAATATCCGTAAAAACATACTCGGTGCGGTATGCGGCTAAATGAGGCAACAAAAATGAACTGGCTCCGCCGGTCCCGGCGCCGATCTCCAGAATCCTGATTCCGCTACGTTGCGGCAGGGGCTCAAGCGCGGATAACAAGGCCTGCTTGAACACAGCGCCCACAGCTTGCGCGCCGGGCGGATCGCGATACAGCGCGGCCAGCGCCGACCCGTCGCCGCCGGGAAATAACAGCTCCTGCAGGGGATCGCACCGGCCTTGCAGCACCCGCGCCAGCGCAGAGCCGCAACGTTCTACCAGGTCGAGTTCCAGGCCGATTTGCGGATAACGTGCGCGCA
>Ga0207972_100035_pt1 | contig 90520 bp, 81 predicted proteins | sample LakWasMe75_LOW10_2_FD_183903 | JGI IMG/M metagenome (GOLD analysis project Ga0207972, IMG submission 183903) | Freshwater sediment methanotrophic microbial communities from Lake Washington under simulated oxygen tension - Sediment Metagenome... | ecosystem: Environmental > Aquatic > Freshwater >...
AGCACCGGCAAAGAAAGCCGCTCCCGCCAAGAAGGCCGTAGCCGCGAAGAAGGCTGCACCTGCCAAGAAGGCAGCAGCACCGGCAAAGAAAGCCGCTCCTGCCAAGAAGGCCGTAGCCGCGAAGAAGGCTGCACCTGCCAAGAAGGCAGCAGCACCGGCAAAGAAAGCCGCTCCTGCCAAGAAGGCCGTAGCGGCAAAGAAGGCTGCACCTGCCAAGGCTGCCCCCGCAAAGAAAGCTGCACCGGCCAAGAAGGCCCCCAAGGCGCCTGCCCCTGCGGCGGCTGCCCCTGCTGCACAGACCACCCTGAACCCTCAGGCGGCCTGGCCCTTCCCTACGGGCAACAAGCCCTGATCCCGGCGCGCCATGCGCTCAACCCGGTGCTATCGCACCGGGTTTTTTTTCGCCTGTATGGAAGGCCTGTTCAGCGAAGGGGCAGACTGATCACGCGTACGTACAGCCCAGCTCGGTCAGCCTATCCCAAAGGGTCAAAATCCAGCGTGTAGTTCTGCGGACCCCGCTGCGCGATTTTGAGAGCGCCAACGCGGTTGCCCAGCTCGGCGCAACGCACGAGGGGCCAGCCCTTCTCCAGGCCAAACAACAGCGCGCCGCGCCACGCATCTCCACAGCCTGTGGGGTCCACGACTGCCGCGGGAGTAGCGGAGGGCACGTGGGTTTTCCCGCCATTCACCCAGACCTCGCAACCCTCGGCGCCCAGCGTCACCACCAGGCCCCGCACCTTGCGGGAGATATCGGCCAGCGACCAGCCAGTGCGGTCGCAGAGCATTTTTCCCTCATAGTCATTGACGGTGACCCAGGTGGCCTGATCAATGAACTGCGCCAGTTCCTGCCCATTGAACATGGGTAAGCCCTGACCCGGATCGAACACAAACGGGATGCCCGCTGCAACGAACTGGGCAGCATGTTCCAGCATGGCGTCGCGCCCGTCCGGCGCGACGATCCCCACGCCGACGCTGCTGTCTGCACCAATGCGGTTGGCATGGGCCTGCATCATGGCGCCAGGGTGGAAGGCCGTGATCTGGTTGTTGTCACGGTCCGTCATGATCATCGCCTGCGCGGTGTAGGTGTCCTGCACCTGCCCGACATGGCGAGCGCTGATCCCCAGCGACTCCAGCCGCTGCAAATAGTCGGCACCGTCACTGCCCAGCATGGCCATGGGCAGCGGCTCGCCGCCCAGCAGTTTGAGGCTGTAGGCAATATTGCCTGCACACCCCCCGAAGTCGCGGCGCAGCGACGGGACCAGGAAAGACACATTCAGGATGTGAAGCTGGTCCGGCAGTATCTGCTCGGCAAACCGCCCCTCGAAAGTCATGATGGTGTCGAATGCCAGGGAACCACAAATGAGGGCAGCCATAGATAGTGAAGCTCGGTAGATTGTTGGAAGAAATCAGGGATAGAACGCCAGCAACCGGTAGCCCGCCACGCGCGCGCCGCCCGTGGTCACAAGCACCGATACGGAGGTGCCCCACTCGCCCTTCGCGGGCAGCTCCGCCGGAGCTGCCATGTCGGTGGGCAGCAGAACCCGCCGCAACACAGGCTGGTCCTGCGCATCGGTCAGGGTCAGCTCCACCGCAGGCATCGCCAGCGGAATGGTGGCCATGCTCTTCATCGTCAGCGCCAGCTGGTAACTGTCGCCCCGGGCTTTGTTGAAGGAGGAACTGTCGATGACCACATCGGCAATCTGGCGCACCGGTGCGAGCTCGCAATGCAAGGGCTCGCACAGCATCACCAGCCAGGGCCGGGTGCGCATGTCCAGGGCCGCGATGCGATCGCGCTCCTGCACCACAATCTGCAGGCCCAGGCCCAGTAGCGAGACAACAAACACGAGCCCCAACACCGTCCGAACGGCCGGCTTGCGCCAGAAGGCCTTGCGGCGCGCAGCCACCACAAAACTGACCTCGGGGTCCGACTGTGGGGCGTCAGTCTCGTCATCGTCATCAACGGAATGTCCAAGCCGTGCCTGCAGGACGTCCGCGTGCGAATCGTCCTTCACCAGCTCCATGGCCGAGGGCTCGGTGTCATCCGCCTTGGGCACAAAGTCCACGGAAGGCAGCGCGGGCGCGGGAGAGGCAGGTTCAGCCATAGGCGCAGGCTCAGGCCCCTGCGCATCGCCCGGGATCGCTGTGTCCAGACTGAAGGAAGGAGCAAGAGAAACCTGCGCTGCTTGCGGCGGCACAAGTTCTGCCGAGAGGCCGGCAGCGCCCTTGGTATACGCATCCAAGGATGCGTCCAGGATTGCATCGGAATCGCGAAGTTCTGCAAAGGGCAATTCGTAGCCCGCCGGGTTCACGAGCGCAGGAGCGGGCAAGAACGATCCAGGGACCACATCGCTGGCTCCTGGCGTGACGTCGTGCACCACGGCATCCGATTCCGCCAGGACGGTAGAGTACAAGGGCACTGGCGCCGACACGGTCGGCGGGGGGGCTCCATCGCGGGGCGCGGCGCCCGATGTCTCTGCCGGCTCTGGACGATTCAAAGGCGCGGTGGTGGACAGCGGTGCCGCGGCATCGTGGCCAGGCACCAACCTCTGTGCACTGTGCGCCCGCCACGCAAATGGAGCGACAACATCCTCCGCGGACGCGTCGGCATGGGCACCGGTGGTAAGAAAAGCAGGAACCGCAGGGCGTGGGATATCGAGCACCGGGGTGGCAGGGGCCTCGCTGGGCATGCCGTAGGGCGGGAGGTGAGGGGCAACGCCCGCAACAGCCTCCATCAAAGGAGATGGAACACCGTCCACTGCGCGGGGATTTTCTGCCTTGGCAACCCCTCCCGCAGTGGGCGCAACGGCAGCGGGTGACTTACCTCCGCCCCAAGCCCCCAATGCATCCGGCTGCCGCGCTACGGGCGCTGTAGGCGCCCGCAGGTCCGTCAGCGACACCTCGGGCAATAGCGCGGTCGGTGCCACGGGCAGCAAATGGGCTGAGGCGTCGAACACCTCCTTGCATTGGCCACACCGCACCCACCCTTCCGAGATGCGCAATTGGTCTGCCACGACCTTGAAGGTGGTGGCGCAAGACGGGCAGCGAGTGATCTGGCTCATCAGCGATGAATTGTAGGGGCCATGCCGCCACTGGCAGGGCGGCGCGCGCGGGCTCAGCGACGCGCAGTCATCAGGATCCAGCCGTCTTCGGCATCCGCCACCTCCAGGGGGAGCCAGGGTGCATAGGCCTCCTTGAGCTCCTCCGCCTGGCGCTCCAGAATGCCCGCCAGAACCAGATTCCCCCCCGCAGTCACATAGCTGCACAACAACGGTGCCAACACGCGCAACGGAGTTGCCAGAATATTGGCCAACACGGTCTGGTACTCGCCCTTCGCCTTGTCAGGAAGGCCTGCCTGCAGCAGGACTTCGTTTGCCTGGGCATTCTGCACGGTGGACTCCACCGCAGACGGGTCGATATCCACGGCATCAATGTCCGTGGCACCGAACTTGGCGGCACCGATCGCCAGAATGCCGGACCCGCACCCATAGTCCAGCACCCGCCCCAGCGGGTTGCCCTGCCCACGCTGCGTAGCGCCGTGGCGCGCAATCCACCGCAGGCACATGCGCGTAGTGGGGTGCGTGCCCGTGCCAAACGCCAGGCCGGGGTCCAGCCGGATGCTGCGCACTGCCTGAGCTGGCAGCTCATGCCAGGTGGGCACGATCCAGAAATCGGGGGTGATGTCCACGGGCGCAAACTGCGACTGCGTCAGCCGCACCCAGTCCTGCTCGGGCACCTGGGCCACACCCAGTACCTGGCAGCCGACAAAGAAGTCCTGCACCACCAGCAACTGTTGCGCCTCGCGGGCCGCCACCTCGGACGGAAACAAAGCGACCACGCGGCTGCGTTGCCAGCCATCCTTCGGCGGCGGCATGCCGGGCTCGCCAAACAGCGCCTGTTCGGCGTCGGTCTGGGCGTCGGCGTCTTCCACCGACACGGAGAGCGCATCCAGCGCATCCAGCGCATCGCTGACCGCTTCAATCCGGTCCTCGGGACACATCAGACTCAGCTCAAACATAGGCGTTTCTCAGAAAAAGTGAAATGCTGGCACCCGTTGCCAGGAGCCAGCATGTGAACGACCTGCGGTGTGCAGCCTCAGCGCTTGTGCTGCGACAGCCACTCTTCCAGGTAGTGGATGTTGGTGCCACCCGCCATGAACTTGGCGTCCACCATCAGCTCGCGGTGCAGCGGCACATTGGTGTTGATGCCTTCGATCACGGTTTCGGACAGCGCCGTGCGCATGCGGGCCAGGGCCTGCTCGCGCGTGTCGCCGTGCACGATGATCTTGCCGATCATCGAGTCGTAGTTCGGCGGCACAAAGTAGTTGGTGTAAGCATGCGAGTCCACGCGCACGCCAGGGCCGCCCGGTGGATGCCACGTGGTGATGCGCCCCGGCGACGGGATGAACTTGTACGGGTCTTCCGCGTTCACCCGGCACTCGATGGCGTGGCCACGGATCTCAATCTGGCGCTGGGTGAACGGCAGCTTTTCGCCCGCCGCCACCATGATCTGCGTCTTCACGATGTCCACACCGGTGATCCATTCGGTCACGGGGTGCTCCACCTGCACGCGGGTGTTCATCTCGATGAAGTAGAACTCGCCGTTCTCGTACAGGAACTCGAACGTGCCCGCACCACGGTAGCCGATCTTCTTGCAGGCAGCCACGCAGCGTTCGCCGATCTTCTCGATCAGCTTGCGCGGAATGCCCGGTGCCGGCGCCTCTTCAATCACCTTCTGGTGGCGGCGCTGCATGGAGCAGTCCCGCTCGCCCAGGTACACCGCGTTGCGGTGCTTGTCGGCCAGGATCTGGATCTCGATGTGGCGGGGGTTCTGGAGGAACTTCTCCATGTACACCGCTGGATTGCCAAACGCTGCACCCGCCTCGGCCTTGGTCATCTGCACGGCATTGACCAGGGCAGCCTCGGTGTGCACCACGCGCATACCCCGGCCACCGCCGCCGCCTGCGGCCTTGATGATCACGGGGTAGCCTACCGCCTTGGCGATGCGGCGGATCTGCACCGGGTCGTCGGGCAACTCGCCCTCGGAGCCTGGCACGCAGGGCACGCCTGCGCGGATCATCGCCTGCTTGGCCGAGACCTTGTCGCCCATGATGCGGATCGACTCAGGCGTGGGGCCGATGAACTGGAAACCGCTCTTTTCCACGCGCTCGGCAAAGTCCGCGTTCTCGGACAGGAAACCATAACCGGGGTGGATGGCCTCGGCGTCGGTGACCTCAGCCGCCGAGATGATGGCTGGCATGTTGAGGTAGGAAAGCGGCGAAGGTGCGGGGCCAATGCAGACAGCCTCTTCGGCCAACTTGACGTACTTGGCGTCGCGGTCGGCCTCGGAATAGACCATCACGGCCTTGATCCCGAGTTCACTGCAGGCGCGCTGAATGCGAAGGGCAATCTCCCCTCGGTTTGCGACCAGGATTTTCTTGAACATGCGCGCCTTATTCGATGACGAACAAAGGTTGTCCGTATTCCACCGCCTGGCCGTTCTCGCCCAGGATGCGGGTGACCGTGCCCGACTTGTCGGCCTCGATCTCGTTCAAGATCTTCATCGCCTCGATGATGCAGATGGTCTCGCCTTCCTTCACCTGGCTGCCCACTTCGACAAACGCCTTGGCACCGGGGCTGGACGAGCGGTAGAACGTGCCCACCATGGGCGACTTGACGATGTGGCCTGCGGGGGCTGCCGCGGCGGGAGGGGCTGGCAATTCCGCCACAGGTGCGGCTGCTGGCGCAGCAGCAGGGGCGGCCACGGGGGCCGGCACATACTGCTGAACCACGGCACCACCGCTCTTGACGATGCGGACTTTGCCCTCGGCTTCCGTAATTTCGAGTTCAGAGACGTTCGACTCGGACACGAGATCGATGAGGGTTTTGAGTTTTCGCAGATCCATGGAAGCTCCAACGGCTATAAAACTGAATAGGGCGCGAATTTACTCCAATTTCACCCTATCGCAGTCTTCCACGCGCATTTTTCATGAACTTCGACATGGAAAAGTGCTATCTCACCAAGAGAAGATGCGCCGAGAAGCTCTATGCCGCACAAGTTTATGGGCCGCATCCTCAGCGCAGACCTGCCCAGAGCTGCAAGTCCTGCGCTGTCACTTGCCCCATTTTACGATGCAGCACTTTCCCCTCCCCGCCCAGGACCACCGTGAACGGGAGGCCTCCCGTCAGGTTGCCCAGCGACCGTCCCAGATCAGTACCACCCAAACCGGCCAGCCCCACCGGAAAATCGAGCGGAATGCGGGTCACAAACTTGCGCACCGCCGAAGGCTGATCAATCGCCAAACCCAGCACTTGCCAACCTTTGGCAGATTGTTCGCGATAGAAGGCGTTGAGCATGGGCAGCTCTTCCACGCAGGGTGGGCACCACGTGGCCCAGAAATTGAGCAGCAGCGGCTTGCCCGCCAGGGACTTCATGGTCACAGTGCTTCCGGCAGGCGTTTCAAACTCCAGCCCCCAGAGCGCCTGCTCAGCCCCCGGCTCTATCGCATGGGGCTGAAACTTCCACCATGCAACACCCGCCCCACCCAATGCCGCGGCCCCGGCCACCCCGGCATACAACAAGCGCCTGCGCGCCGCAGAAGGTGCTGCGGCAGCAGAAGTCACAGGGACGAGAGATTCGGTGGACTGGGTCATGGGGTCGTGGTTTCCTGGAGCAAACGGCGCACGGCCGTGATATCACCGCGCGGCGTGCGGCCTTTGGCGTCGGGTTTGAGCGCGCCCCGCAGGTCGTCAAGGTCGTAAATCAACAGATGCACACCGATCATTTCGTTGAGTTCTGGCGATTTACTGCCAAGGCTCAGGGCCTCCACCGATTCGCCATGAAAGCCTGTGACCGTGCGCGGTTCGTAGTCCACATGATGATCGATCAAGGCGATCTCTGCCGATTTGGGGTCATCGCAAAACAACTGCAGGTAAATATCCGACAGGCGCGTGGCCGTGCCGTGCCACACCGCTCCTGCCAGATGGGGCCGGAAGGCCGCCATGCGCTCCATCCACACCAGGGCCAACTGGCGCAGTGCCCGCAGTTCGCGCGGCTGGGTGTCGGCGCAAAAGAGCTGGATGTACTCCCGCACAGCCTCTTCCACCAAGTCGTTGTCCGGCAGGGGGGTACGAGCCGGCAGGCCCATTTGCCGCAGCGCCCGGCGCTTGGCAGGGCCCCACTCCAGCCCCTCCTCCACCACCAGGCGGGCCGTCGTTTGGGCGATTTCTTCGCTCAGAGGTGTGTGCATGGCAGAGCTGGGAAACTAAGGAACCTGCATTGTGGCGCGAAGCCGTGACGCAGCGGCCGATGACCCCAGGCAGCGCTGGCAACCCAGACAACCAGCAAGCAGGAAAACTATTATTTTGAGAGCACCTCAGGCAGACAGAATAGGCACCATCCGTCCTTTTCGCCTTGAAGAGGACACCCAACCCCCGGCCTTAGAATCTGCGCCCATGCATATACACATACTGGGCATCTGCGGCACGTTCATGGGAGGCCTGGCGGCCTTGGCGCGCGAAGCGGGCCACAAGGTGACAGGCTGCGACGCCGGGGTCTACCCGCCCATGAGCGACCAGCTCCGGGCGCTGGGCATCGACCTGATCGAAGGCTTCGGGGCTGATCAGCTCGCGCTCCAGCCCGACATGTTCGTGGTGGGCAACGTCGTCAGCCGTGCACATCTGGCCGACGGCGCCCCCAAGTTTCCGCTGATGGAAGCCATTCTTGACGCCGGGCTGCCCTACACCAGCGGCCCCCAATGGCTGGCCGAGCATGTGCTGCAAGGCCGCCACGTGCTGGCCGTGGCTGGCACCCACGGCAAGACCACCACCACCTCGATGCTGGCGTGGATTCTGGAATCAGCCGGGCAGCAACCGGGCTTTCTGATCGGCGGGGTGCCGCTGAACTTTGGCGTGTCCGCACGCCTGGGTGCTGCACAGCGCCCCGCGCCCGCCGCCACGCCGCTCGGGGCTGCGCCGCTGTTCGTGATCGAGGCCGACGAATACGACACTGCCTTCTTCGACAAGCGCAGCAAGTTCGTGCACTACCGGCCCCGCACCGCCGTGCTGAACAACCTGGAATTCGACCACGCAGACATCTTTGACGACCTGGCTGCCATCGAGCGCCAGTTCCACCATCTGGTACGCACCGTGCCGCCCTCGGGACGCGTGGTAGTCAATGGCCTGGAAGAAAGCCTGGCCCGCGTGCTGCACACCGGCTGCTGGAGCGAGGTGACCAGCTTTGGCGCCGCCGTCAGCGACTTTCACGCCGTGGGCGACCCGCAGGCGTTTGACGTGGTGCACCAGGGACGTACCGTGGCGCGCGTGGAATGGTCGCTGACCGGCGTACACAACCAGCTCAATGCGCTGGCGGCCATGGCCGCGGCCCACCATGTGGGCGTTGCGCCCGCACAGGCGGCTGCCGCCCTGAGCAGTTTTCAGAACGTCAAGCGGCGCATGGAGCTGCGCGGCACCGTGGGCGGCGTGGCCGTGTACGACGATTTTGCCCACCACCCCACCGCATTGCGCACCACCTTGGACGGTCTGCGCCGCACTTTAGGCGCTGGCGCACGCATCCTGGCGGTGTTCGAGCCCCGCAGCAACACCATGAAGCTGGGCGCGATGAAAAGCCAGCTGCCCTGGGCGCTGGAGCCCGCCGACCTGGCGTTCTGCCACACAGCGGGGCTGGACTGGGATGCTGCGCAGGCGCTGGCACCGCTGGGCGTCGGCCCTGGCCAGCGCGCCCAGACGGCTCCGGACATCGATACGCTGGTGGCCCAGGTCACCCAGGCCGCGCGCCCGGGCGACCACGTGGTTTGCATGAGCAATGGGGGCTTTGGCGGCATCCATGCCAAGCTCCTGCAGGCGCTGCAAAAATAATAGCTTCTAGCGCATATTCCCCTAGCGCTAGCGGCCGATTTTTGTCAAATAGCGCTCAGAACGTGACGGCCATGCCCGGCACGTCCACGCGCACGATGGGCTTGGCCAGCGCGGCACTGGCGGCACGCGCAAAGTCGCGGGACCACGCAGGGTCCTGCATCAATGCCCCTGCCGCATGGGCCACGGTCAGCACCTTGTCGGCCAGCAGCACCTTGCCGCTGGCGCGCAGGGGCTCACAGTCCAGCGCGACGAACTGGTCGTCGAGCCAGCGCCGACCGGCCTCGTGGGCCATGGGCTCGGCGCCCTCCAGGTCAAAACGGTATTCCTGATTTGCGGCCAGTTTGACCGACACTTCGCTGTGCATGATGGATCGCCTTTCTGCGTTTTTGCGGTAACTTGGGCCTCTCGCTGCACATGTTGTGCAGCGAGAGGCCCAAGTTTAGACCCTGCCCTGAACCCAGCGGTCAACGGGCGCGGCGCGCTTTCACGGCGTCCGACAGCTCAGCCAGCGCCTGCAGCGAGGTGTCCCAGCCCAGGCAGGCGTCGGTGATGCTCTTGCCGTATTCGAGTGCCGAAGGGTCGTCCTTGCCGGGTGTGAACTTTTGAGCACCTGCCGTCAGGTGGCTCTCAATCATCAGGCCGAAGACGCTGCGCGAACCACCTGCCAATTGCGCCGCCACGTCGCGGGCGACATCCAGCTGCTTTTCATGCTGCTTGCTGCTGTTGGCGTGGCTGCAGTCCACCATCAGAGTGGCTGGCAGCTTGGCAGCTTCGAGGTCCTTGCAGGCGGCAGCCACACTGGCAGCGTCGTAGTTGGGCGTCTTGCCGCCGCGCAAAATCACGTGGCAGTCCTTGTTGCCCTTGGTGTTCACGATGGCGACCTGGCCGTTCTTGTGCACCGACAGGAAGTGGTGGCCCCGGCTGGCCGACTGGATGGCATCGGTGGCGATGCGGATGTTGCCGTCCGTGCCATTCTTGAAGCCGATGGGGGCGGAGATACCAGAGGCCAGCTCGCGGTGCACCTGGCTTTCGGTGGTGCGGGCACCAATCGCGCCCCAGCTGATCAGGTCACCGATGTACTGGGGCGAAATCACGTCCAGGAACTCGCTGCCGGCGGGCATGCCCAAGCGGTTGATCTCGATGAGCAATTGGCGCGCGATGCGCAGGCCTTCGTCGATGCGGTAGCTCTCGTCCAGGTAGGGGTCGTTGATGAGCCCCTTCCAGCCCACGGTGGTGCGTGGCTTTTCGAAGTACACGCGCATCACGATTTCGAGTGTGTCGGCGTACTGGGTGCGCACGGCCATGAGGCGGCGGGCGTACTCGACGGCGGCGGCAGGGTCGTGAATAGAGCAAGGGCCAATCACCACCAGCAGGCGGTCGTCCTTGCCGGCCATGATGTTGTGGATGTTCTTGCGGGTCTGGGTGATCAGCGTCTCGACCGGCGTGCCGCCAATCGGGAAGAAGCGGATCAGGTGTTCGGGAGGAGGCAACACGGTGATGTCCTTGATACGTTCGTCGTCGGTCTGGCTGGTTTTCTCGACGCTGCGGTACCAGACATCGCTGGTGGGGTTGGTAGTGGCCGTCATGCTTGCTTCCTCGTGGAGTCGGTTGGAGTGGATGGAAAAACGGGAGGGCTGAAAAACAAAAAACCGCCGGGCTTTGCAGCTTCGGCGGTTGGTATGGGGAGGTTGTGTGTGCTTGCGCGTTTTCCTCTCATCCGCCGGGGACCGAGATAAAAAACCAAAAATAAAACGCGCTGCGAACCTGCATGGCAACCAATGTAGCACAGGAGCGCCGCAGTGCGGCACCCTGTGCATGTTGCAAACGCACGACAGACTGCCGCTCAACAGGCGTCAAGCCCGGGCGATTCATCGGCGCCCGCCCCGAAACCACGCACGCAGGCGCTGCAATACCGAGGGCTTGCGGCGCGGTTGCGCATCCTGCAGGTCGCTCGCGGGGTCGCTCTGGTGTTCGTACATGTCGATGAGCAGCAAGGCCTCACCCAGCGTGCGCCAGGCCAGCAGTTCGAATTGGTCAAAGCTGGCGCGCTCCTGGGTGCTGCGGCGCTCCAGCATCTGCTGCCAGCCGGCAATGGCGTTGCGCAGCTCCCGCAGAGCGCGCTGGTAGGCGCCAAACTCGTACAGCGCATGCCATGCGGAGCCCAGGCCAGTCAGAAAGAGCTGGTGCTCACGTGCACTGTGCGACAAGGCCACCACACGGCGCGTGATCTCGGTGGTGTCGGTGCTGGTGCGGCGGGTGCGCACCGCCTCGTCGATCTGCATGGACAACACACCCAGGCTGTCGCGCAGCTGGCGCGAATCCTCGTCCGCAACGCCCTCGCGCAAAAAACGGCTGATGTCTCCAAACGATTGGAGCGTCAGCAATTGACTGGGGCGCGTGGCAGGCATGGTGTCACCCATTGTGCGCTGGCCAACACGCAGTACAAGCCCCAAAAAGCGGGTGAAAACGCGAAGTCACGCGCCACACCCGCTCGGTCGCCAAAGCTGACAACGCAACCCTCAGGCCGTGCCGCCCACGGTCAGGCCTTCGATACGCAGCGTGGGTTGACCCACGCCCACGGGCACGCTCTGGCCTTCCTTGCCACAGGTGCCCACGCCGCTGTCCAGTCGCATGTCGTTACCAATCATGGTCACCTTCTTGAGCGACTCGGGGCCGCTGCCGATGATGGTGGCACCTTTGACGGGGTACTGGATCTTGCCGTTCTCCACCCAGTACGCCTCGCTGGCCGAGAACACAAACTTGCCCGACGTGATGTCTACCTGTCCGCCTCCGAAGTTGCTGGCGTACAGGCCCTTCTTGATGCTGGAGATGATCTCTTGCGGGTCTTTGTCGCCGCCCAGCATGTAGGTGTTGGTCATGCGCGGCATGGGGATATGGGCGTAGCTCTCACGACGACCGTTGCCGGTGGGTGCCACGCCCATCAGTCGCGCATTCAGCGAATCCTGGATATAGCCCTTCAAGATGCCGTCCTCGATCAGCACGTTGCGCTGGCTGGCGTGGCCCTCGTCGTCCACATTGAGCGAGCCGCGGCGGTCGGCGATGGTGCCATCGTCCAGCACCGTGACGCCCTTGGCCGCCACGCGCTGGCCGATGCGGCCGCTGAACGCGCTGGAGCCCTTGCGATTGAAGTCGCCTTCCAGCCCGTGGCCGATGGCTTCGTGCAGCAGGATGCCGGGCCAGCCCGAGCCCAGCACCACGGTCATCTCGCCCGCCGGGGCGGGGCGGGACTCCAGGTTGACCAGGGCCGCATTCACGGCCTCATCGACATACTTGCCCATCTGCTCGTCGTCGAAATAGGCCAGGCCAAAACGGCCACCGCCACCTGCAGAGCCCATCTCGCGGCGACCGTTCTGCTCGGCAATCACTGTGACCGACAGCCGCACGAGCGGTCGCACATCGGCCGCCAGGGTGCCGTCGGCGCGCGCCACCAGCACCACGTCGTATTCGCTGGCCAGCCCCGCCATCACCTGCGCCACGCGCGGGTCCTTGGCGCGGGCGCGCTGCTCCAGCCGCTCCAGCAGCGCTACCTTGGCGGTGCTGTCCAGCGAGGCAATCGGGTCCACACCGGGGTAAAGGCTGCGGCCAGCCGCTACTTTTTTAGGAGCAACCCGCACTTTTCCGGCCTGCGCTACAGACGAAATAGACCGCACGGTGCGCGCTGCATCCAGCAGCGAAGCCTCGGAGATGTCGTCCGAATAGGCGAATGCCGTCTTCTCGCCACTGACGGCACGCACCCCCACCCCCTGGTCGATGCTGAAGGAGCCGGTCTTGACGATGCCCTCTTCCAGGCTCCAGCCTTCGCTGCGGGTGTACTGGAAGTACAGGTCCGCATCGTCCACTTGGTGGGTGCGGATCTCGGCCAGGGCACGGGCGAGGTGGCCCTCATCCAGGCCGAAGGGGGTCAGCAGCAGTTCACGGGCAACATCGATGCGATGGCTGGTGGCAGCGCGCTGGGGCGCGGCAGTGGTAGAGCGGGAAGTCATCGGGGCATTTTAGGCGCGCGATCGTCCCTGGATGGCCCTGGGCCTGCATGCCCCCACGCAGCCCCTGTGCGCTGCGGGCCAGCTCGCGGCGTCAAGCAGCCGTCTGGTCGTCCAGCCCGGCCTGCGCGGCATGGACCTGCACCGACTCGATGCCCTCATCCCGCGCCCTGGCACCCGAATACATCTGGCTTTGCCCGATCACCTGGCCATTGCCCGCCTTGAGGGTGAAATACGGCGCCCCGTTCTTGGCACTGAGCCGGCCAAAACGGCCGTCGTTCGGAGCGTTCTTGCGCACCGCCTCGATGCCACCCAGCGCGCTGGCGCGAGATTCGTACATCTCGCTGGTCAGGATGACCTGACCGTTGGCGGCCAGCAGGTTGAAGACAAACTTGTCGTTCTTCGACTTCTTGAGCTCGAACTTCGCCGCCATGGGGAAACCCTCCGGATGCTGAGTGGCCAAAACACGGTTGGCCAGCCGGTTTGTACCCCGAGGGCGTGTTGCGGGCAACCGCGCCCACAAGGCCCTACAGCGCGGCGGGGAGAGGGTCCTTGGTTTCCTGCTTCTGGGACCGCGCCACCGACATCAGGATGCCCAGCGCCAGCCCCAGGGTGACCATGGCGGTGCCTCCATAGCTGACGAAGGGCAAGGGGACACCCACCACCGGCAGGATGCCACTGACCATGCCCATGTTCACAAAGGCATAGGTGAAGAAGATCATCGACACCGCGCCCCCCATGAGGCGGCCAAACAAGGTACTGGCGCCCGCCGCAATGGCCAGCCCCCGCCAGACCAGCAGCAGAAAACACACCAGCAGGAACAGGTTGCCCGCCAGACCAAACTCCTCGGAATAGGCGGCAAAGATGAAGTCGGTCGTGCGCTCGGGAATGAACTCCAGATGGGTTTGGGTGCCCGCCATGAAGCCCTTGCCCCACAGGCCGCCCGAGCCAATGGCGATCATGCCCTGGATGATGTGGAAACCCTTGCCCAGCGGGTCGCGGGTGGGGTCCAGCAAGGTGCAGATGCGCTGCTGCTGGTAGTCGTGCAGCACCACCCAGCGCACGCCATCCGCGCACAGCTGGTCGCCCAGCAGCACCAGGGTAGCGATGCCCACACCGCCGATCAGCACCGGCGGCAGGATCAGCTTCCAGGACAGGCCCGCAAAGAAGATCACCGAGAGCCCCGCCGCCAGCACCAGCAGCGACGTGCCCAGGTCAGGCTGCTTCATGACCAGCCCGACCGGAATGGCCAGCAGCAGGCCCGCCGCGGCAAAGTCCAGCGGGCGCAGCGTGCCCTCGCGCTTCTGGAACCACCAGGCCAGCATCAGCGGCATGGCAATCTTGAGGATTTCACTGGGCTGGATGACGATGCCCACGTTGATCCAGCGCGTGGCGCCTTTTTTGGTGATGCCAAACAGCGCCACCGCCACCAGCAGGGCCACCCCGGTCAGGTACAGCGGCACGGCGCAGGCCATGATTTTCTGGGGCGGCACCTGGGCCACCATGAACAGGATGGCCCCCGCGATCAGCATGTTGCGCCCATGGTCCACAAACCGCGTGCCGTGGTCATAGCCAGACGAATACATGGCCAGCAACCCCGCACAGGCCAGCAGCAACACCAGCAACAGGAGCGGAAGGTCAAAACCCCGAAACAGGGGCACCAGACGCTGAACGAGCGTGGGCTTTTCAAAAACAACGGCCATCCCCCGATTATCGGGTGGATGCCACCGCGTCACCCCGCCTGCCGGAAGGCCATCACCGCCTGGTTGCGCAGGGTACGCAGCAGGCCCAGGGCCTTGTCATCCACCACAATGCCGCCCGCCGTCGCCTGGTCGGCGTAGATGAGGGCAAAGGGCTGCCCCTTGATCTGCAGCGGCAGCAGCAGAAACGACGGCGCATTGATGCCCTTGCGGTACCAATCGGGCAGCCGCGCCTGCATGCGGGGCTCGGTGGCGTCGTTGATCAGCGTGTCGGCGCCGCGCAGGCACACGGCGGCAAACAGGTCACCTTGCGCCTTGAGGGGCACCTTGAGAGACCGCACGGCCACCTCGCTGCCCTCACCCAGGCCAAAGCGGCCGGTCAACATGTCGGTGCGGGCCTCGCGCAGGCAAAACACCATGCGCCGAAAACCCAGGGCACGGAACATGGTCTCCAGGATCATTCGCAGCACATCGTTGAGCTGAAAACTCTCCACCATCGCGTTGGTGATGTCCTGGATGCCCGCAGCCAGCACTTCATTGACCTGCGCCACAGACACTGCCCCACCCGCCTGGGATTCGAGCACAACGGGCAGGGGCTGTGTTTCCGTCACCCGCAACTCGTGGGCGCCCAGGGCGTCATCGGGTGCGGCCTGCGCCGCGGCAGCCGATGGCAGCTTGAGCAGGCGGGCCGCCGGGGTGTCGGGCGCCACACGCAGGTCCAGCGCCTCGGCCAGTGCCACCAGTTTGTGGCGCGCTCGCAGCGTGGCGTCGGCAATGGCCTCGGCTGACAGCGCCAGCGTGCGTGCGTAGCGCGTGCCAACCTGGCTCAACTGCCCCTCCAGTTGGGCGGGTTCGCAAAACAGCAGGGTAGTGGCCACCTCGTTGGCAGCCAGGGCGGCCCAACGCAGTCGCTCCACGCCCTGTTCAGGCGAGCGCTGCGTGGGCGAGCCCAGCGGCTTGCGCATGCAGCGCTGCAAACTCTCAGGCAGGCCCCAGACGCGTGCCACGCCCACCCCCAGGTCCTCAAACCCCAGGCCCAGCACCTGCACGGAAGCAGCCTCTTCCCCGCCCTCCATGCGCCCCGAGGCCACCAGGCTGCGCACCTGCCGGGCTTCCTCCGGAAAGTAGAACTCGCACAGCATGCGCCCCAGGTTCTGGAACATCGCGCCGATGAAGGCCTCTTCGGCCGCCTGGCTGGTGCTGCACAGCTCGGCGGCCACCGAGCCGGCCATCATGGCGCGCAGGAATTCCTCGCGCATCTGGCTGGCGTGGGCCTTGTCCTGCATGTGGTCCAGCAGCACCAAGCTCAGCGCCATGTTGCGCACCGCATTGAAGCCCACCAGGCTCACCGCACGCGAGACGGTACTGATGGTGCCCCGGCTGGCGTGGGCGTAATGCACGCTATTGACAAGGCGCAGCAGCTTGTTGGTGAGCGCCACGTCCTTCAGGATTTCGTGGGTCAGGTCGCTGATGCTGTCATCTTCCGAATTGGCCACGCGCTGGATGCGCGCCACCGAGTCCGACAGCGCCGGGAAGTCGCTCTTGTGCCGCATGCGCCGGAGCAAAAAATCGAGCGTGGCATTGCTGGAGGCTGTGGGTGCACTGGCCGGTGCCGCCCAGGCACGCAGCGCATCCCGAAAGTCTGCCGCCGTGGCGTAGCGCTGCGCAGGTTCACGCGCCATGGCGCGCTGCAGGATGGCACGCAGGCCGTCGTCCACCCCGGGCCCCAGGTCAGCGGGCAACACCAGGGTGTCATTGGCAATGCGGTACAGCGCCTGCCAGGTGTCCTTCTGGTGGATGAGAGGGCGCCCCGTGAGCATTTCGACGAGCACCAGTGCGGCGGAATACACGTCCATGGCGGGGGTGGGCGCGGCGCCGGCCGCTGCCTCAGGCGCCATGTAGGCAGGCGTGCCGCTGGCCAGTTGGGCGTCCGGGCCGGCATGCACAGGGGCAGCCAGGCCAAAGTCCATCACCCGGGCGTGGCGATGGGCGTCAATCATGATGTTCGACGGCTTGAGATCCCGGTGCACGATGCCCGACTGGTGGGCAGCATGCAGGCCATCGAGCACATCCACCATGAGGGCCACGGCGTCGTGCGGTGTGCAACGCCATTGCTGGGCCAGGTGCTCGGCCAGTGTGAGGCCCGGCACATACTCAAAAACGATGTAGGGTTGCGCGCCCTGCACGTCGGCCTCGAACACCGGCACGATGTAGGGATGGGCCAGGCGCCCCACATGGCGCGCCTCGCGCAGCCACTGTTCCAGCACCGACGGGTCCTGGTCCTGCATGGGGCGCATGAGCTTGATGGCCACCTCGCGCTGCAGGCGCGGATCCAGCGCCAGCCACACGGTGGCCTGTGCCCCCCTGCCCAGTTGCTTCTTCAGCTCAAACCGGCCCAGCGAGGCAGGCGGCTTGTCGCCTGATCCGAGCGCCCATCGTCTGGCAGTGGAAAGCGGGGCAAAATCGGTCATGGTGCGGGGTAGCAAAACAGGCGCCGCACGGTGTGGCGCCCCGGTACCCACATCTTATGCCTGCGCCAGCCCGGTAAAAGCAGTGATTCCCCTGCCCCGATCACTTTCTGCCCATGACCACCACCCACCTGCTGTACCTGCACGGCTTTCGTTCATCCCCCTCCTCCGCCAAGGCCCGCCAGACGGCCGCCCATCTGGCAGCGCACCACCCCTCCGTCACCGTCTGGTGCCCCCAGTTGCCACCATCGCCCCGGGCCGCCATGGCGCAGGTGGCACAGGGCATTGCCGATTGGCCCCGCAACTCCATGGCCGTGATCGGTTCGTCGCTCGGCGGCTTCTACGCCAGCTGGGTGGCCCAGCACGCGGGCTGCCCTAGCGTGATGCTCAACCCCGCCGTGGACCCGGCGCGCGACCTGGCCCGCTACATCGGCGAGCAGACCACCTGGCACAACCCGAACGAGCGGTTTTACTTTTTACCGGAGTACATCGCGGAGCTGCAGGCCCTGGACATGCGGGGCCGCCCGCCCGCTGCGCCGGAACTCGCCATCATCGCCAAGGGCGACGAAGTGCTGGACTGGCGCGAGATGGTGGGGCGCTACCCCCAAGCGCAGCAGGTGGTGCTGGAGGGGGGTGACCATGCGCTGGGCAACTATGGGGAATACCTGCCTTTGGTCAGCCAGTTCTTGCGGCTGGCCTGAGCGTGCTGCGGCCGTGCGCAGCACATCCGGTCAGGGCTTCAGGTGTGACGAAAGCCGCCGCCCCTGCTCCCGCCAGCGCGCATAGTCCGCCGGGTACGCAGCGCGGTAACGCTTGAGGTGAAACGCCGCCTCGTCATCCAGCCCCAGCATCGTGGCGCTCTCGATCAGCGGCTCGATCACCCGGGGCTCGGGCGAGAAATGCAGCAGCTTATTGGCCACCGCAAAGACCTGGCCCGCGTTGCTGGGAGAAAGCTCTATCGTGGTCAGCAGCGCAAAATCGACCTGGTCGGTGAAGAACGGCGTGTCGCCTACCTTGCGCACCGTGTCATTGCGCAGGGATGGCGGGCGTTCGGCGAGTGGTTTGTAGAGCTGACCAACGCGGTAAAAGTCCCAGCCTGCGCAGGCTCCCAGTGCCAGCGCCGCCACGATGACGGCCACCATCACCCGGCGCGCGCCCAGAGATGTGGCCCAGCTGGGCAACTGCCAGCGCCACAGCAACGCGATGGCCAGCACCGTGACCAGCTGGAACGGCCCGTACCACAACGGAAACTCCAGCAGGCTGTGCAGGCCCACCAACGCCAGGATGCCCCAGGCCAGTTGCCGCGCAGGATCGGCCTCGTGCCAGGGTTGCTCGCGCAGCACCCACACCACCACTGCACCACACAGGGCCAGCGCCACCGGCACGCCCAGCTCCACCGCCAGGTGCAGGGGCAGGTTGTGCGCGTTGTCCAGCAACACACAAAACCGCTCGCCCGGAAACAGCGTGATGTAGTGCGCGTAGTCCAGCTCGCCCCAGCCCCAGCCCGCCCAGGGCTTTTGCGCAATCAAACGCAGTACGTTGGCCCACAACACACGGCGGCTGGTGCAGCCTGGCTCTTCGTCCAGGATGCGCACAAACAACCCATCCGAGGCAAACCCGGTCCAATCCAGCAGTAGGCGGGGCAGCCACCACGCCGCCACACCGTACAGCACCAGGCCAACCACGCCCAACCCCAGCACCAGGCGCCCCCATGACGCGCGCCAGCACAGCATCAGACCCAGCATCAACAGCCACTGCGCCGCCCCGGTGCGCGACGCCGTGGCCGCACCCGACATCGCGAGCAATGCCAGCCCCCAGGCCATCAGCAGACCGATCAGCCAGCCCGGCCACTCCATCCGCCCACGCGGCGGCGCAGCGTGGTACGGGCGTTCCAGATGCCCCCGCACCTGCACCAGGCCCCACAGCAAAGCCCATACGCCCAGACTCAGCAGTGTCGCCTGCTGATTGCGCTGGCGCAGGTTGCCAACGGCCTGCCCCAGGGTAGAGGGCTGCACCCCCGGCAGTCCGGGGTCGCCCTGAAAATACTGCAGCAGCCCAATGACCGCCGCCACCAGTGCCGCCACCAGAAGGCCGGCCGCCAGCAGCCTGCTCGACACCAGGGCTGGCGCAACCCCGGTCTCCCTCTCCTGGTCCTGCGCCTGCGAGCCGCCGGAGCGCGCCAAGGCCAGCAGCACCAGCACTGCGCCGCAGACCCAGGACGCCAGCAAGGGCCAGAAATTGTTGATGGGCGCCTGCGCGAAACAGAACAGGAAAGGCAGCGCCAAAGCCAGCAGTGTCAGCGGCGTGGCCATGGTGGCAAAGGGCATGGGATGGCAGGTAGGGGCAAAAATGACGCGCCGTGGATCATATGCGCCGCTACCAGGGTAGCCTGATGGCGCCCATGGGACAATCGCCGCCATGCACGCATTGTTTGAAGAAGCCGGCAAATTCCTCGCCGGCCGTATCCTGTCCGAAGCCGATACCTCCGCCCAGGTCGAGCTGGACTCTGGCAAACGGGTCAAGGTCAAGGCCGCCCACATCCTCCTGAAGTTCGAAAAACCCGCCCCGGCAGAACTCGTTGCCCAGGCCCAGGCCGTGGCCGAGACCATCGAACTGGATCTGGCCTGGGAATTCGCGCCCGAAGACGAGTTCGGCTTTGCCGACCTGGCGCGCGACTATTTCTCCGACAACGCCACCCTGGCCCAGCAGGCCGGTGCGCTGTTCCGCCTGTACGACGCGCCGCATTACTTCCGCCGCGCGGGCAAGGGCCGTTTCAAGAAAGCATCGGCCGAGATCCTGCAGCAGGCGCTGGCCGCCATCGAGAAGAAAAAGGCTCTCCTCGCGCAGATCGACGAGTGGGCCGCGCAACTGGGCCGGGGCGAATGCCCGCAGCCCATCCGCGACCAGCTCTACAAGATTCTGTTCAAGCCCGACAAGAACGCGCCCGAGTACAAGGCCGTGGTCGATGCCAGCCGCGCCACGCACACCGCGCCGCTCGACCTGCTGCAAAAGGCGGGCGCCATCGATTCCAGCTACCAATTCCACTGGAAGCGGTTCTTGTTCGAGAACTTCCCCAAGGGCACGGGCTTTCCGGCCGTCACGGCGCCCGTCATTGCCGACGAGCTGCCGCTGTCCACCGCGCAGGCGTACTCCATCGATGACTCTCAGACCACTGAAATCGACGATGCGTTGTCCGTCCAGGGCCTGGGCACCGGCACCGTGGTGCTGGGCATCCACATCGCAGCGCCCGGCCTGGCCATCCAGCCGGGCAGCGCCATCGACCAGCTCGGCCGCGCGCGCCTGTCCACGGTCTACATGCCGGGCTACAAGATCACCATGCTGCCCGACGACGTGGTCCAGACCTACACGCTGGACGAAGGCCGCGCCAACCCCGCCGTGTCGCTCTACGTCACCATCGACGAAGCCACGCTGGAGTTCAAGGGCTCCGAGACCAAGCTGGAGCGCGTGCACGTGGCCGCCAACCTGCGCCACGACCAACTCGACAGCGTGGTGACCGAAGAATGGCTGGCCGATCCGTCGTTTGAACACCAAAACGACCCCAAGCGCTTGTCCGAATTGCGCCCACAGCTATCATTTTTGCACCGCCTCGCCAAGGACCTCAAGGCCCGCCGCGAGGTGGTGCGTGGCAAGCCCGAGAACTTCAACCGGCCGGACTACAACTTCCGCCTGGTGGGCAACAACGGCGCCGAGCCCACGGGCAGCGAGCAGGTGCAGATCAGCGTGCGCCAGCGCGGTGCACCGCTCGACCTGATCGTGGCCGAGGCCATGATCGTGGCCAACAGCACCTGGGGCAGCTGGATGGCTGAGCTGGGCGTGCCGGGCATCTACCGCAGCCAGGCCAGCATGGCGCCGGGCGTGAAGGTGCGCATGGGCACCAAGGCGCTGCCGCACGCGGGCATCGGCGTGAAGGCCTATTCGTGGGCCACGTCGCCCCTGCGCCGCTACACCGACCTGGTCAACCAGTGGCAGATCATTGCCTGCGCGCGCCACGGCAAGACGGCCGCGCTGGCCGCGCCCTTCAAGCCCAAGGACGCCGACCTGTTCTCCATCATCAGCAGTTTTGACGCGGCCTACAGCGCCTACAACGGCTACCAGGCGGGCATGGAACGCTTCTGGACGCTCAAGTATGTAGAGCAGAACGGCATCACCGAGCTGAACGCCACCGTCTTCAAGGAAGGCCCGGGCGGCAGCTTCCTGGTGCGGGCGGACGACATTCCGCTGGTCTTCCCCGTGCTGGGCGCGCAGAACCTGCCGCGCGGCGCGCGCCTGAAGGTCAAGCTGGGTGAGGTGGACGAGATCACCCTCGATATCCACGGCACCGTGATCGAGCGCCTGGACGACCCGGCCGACACCAGCGACGACGGCCCGGTGGACGATGCCGAGGACGACGACACCGTGGCCGGGCCGATTGCGATTGCCTTGGACGTGAACGAGGCACCCGCCGACGCCGCTGCGGCAGCCACGGCGCCCTGATATCCCCTGAACCCCTTGAATCCCCCTTGATAATTGCCGGCGATGAAACTCCCCGCCTTCCTCCGCACCTTCAGCACGCTGCAGCTGGCGCTGGGCGTGTCGATTGCCGTGCACGCCGCACTGATCTCGGTGCGCTTCATCGACCCTGAGGGCTTCAACCGCGTGTTCCAGGACACGCCGCTCGAAGTCATCCTGGTCAACGCCAAGTCCAATGAGCGCCCCGACAAGGCCCAGGCAATTGCCCAGGCCAACCTGGCAGGCGGCGGTGACGCAGAGAAAGGCCGGGCTACCAGCCCGCTGCCCTATACCGCGCTGACAACGGTCGGGGACGACTTCGAAGAAGCCCAGCGCAAGATGGATGCGATGCAGGAGCAGCAGACCCAGTTGCTGGCGCAGCTGCGCAAGCAACTGGCGACCATGCCCGCGCCCGACCCGCGCCAGGCCGCCCAGAGCGCCGACCAGGCCAGCGAGCAGGAAAAGCGCCGCCAGCTCGTCAAGCTGCTGGCCGAGATCGAAAAGCGCATCAACGAAGAGAACTCGCGCCCCAAGAAGCGCTACATCAGCCCCGCCACGCGCGAAGAGGCCTACGCCGTGTACTACGACGCGCTGCGCCGCAAGGTGGAAGACAAGGGCACCGAGAACTTCCCCGAGCAAGGCGGCAAGAAGCTGTACGGCGAGCTGACGATGATCGTCACCGTCAACCACGACGGCCGTGTACTGGGCACCGAGATCGCGCAAGGCTCGGGCAACGCCACGCTGGACCGCCGTGCAGAAGCCATTGCCCGCGCCGCTGGCCCGTTCGGCCCCTTCAATGCCGAGATGCGCAAAAAGGCCGACCAGATCGCGATGGTGGCGCGCTTCAAGTTCACCCGCGACCAGACCCTCGAAACCAGCGTCCGGTAGTTCCCGGCACGGCTCCGCACAGGGCCACCCCCACAAGCTTTTGCCATGAGCCAATCCCCCGATCTGTACTGCGTGATGGGCAACCCTGTGGCCCACAGCCGCTCGCCCGCCATCCACGCCCGTTTTTCAGAGCTGACCGACGAACACATTGCCTACGAGCGCCGTCTGGTGCCCATGGATGGTTTTGCCCAGGGCGTGCGCGCGTTCGCTGCAGAGGGCGGGCGCGGCTGCAACGTCACCGTGCCCTTCAAGACCGAAGCGCCTGCCCTGGCCACCGAGTGCAGCGAGCGCGTGCAGCTCGCCGGTGCGGCCAACACCCTCACCTTCCGCGCCGACGGCAGCATCTACGCCGACAACACCGATGGCCTGGGCCTGGTGGCCGACATCACCCGCAACGCGGGCGTGTCGCTGGCCGGGCGCGATGTGCTGCTGGTGGGCGCGGGGGGCGCCGCCGCGGGCGTGCTGGGCCCGCTGTTGCTGGCGGGGGCCCGCCACATCACTGTGGCCAACCGCACCCTGGCCAAGGCGCAGGCGCTGGTGCAGTCGCACAGCGCCCTGGCCGCGCTACAAAAAGCAGAGCTGTCAGCACAAGATCCACTAGCGCTATCGACCCATTTCGATGTGATCATCAACGCCACGGCCAGCAGCCTCTCTGGCGGCGGCATCCCGGTGCCCGCCAGCGTGCTGCGCCCCGGCGCCCTGGCCTACGACATGATGTACGGCCCTGCGGCGCAAGGTTTTCTCGACTGGGCGCGCCAGCACGGCGCCGTGCCCCGTGACGGCCTGGGCATGTTGGTGGAGCAGGCCGCCGAAGCCTTCTTGCTGTGGCGCGGTGTGCGCCCGCCGTCGGCCCAGGTGCTGCGCGAAATGCAGCAGTCCGCTGCCGCCTGAACCCCGGGGAAGCCACCATGAAAGCCGTGCTGCGCTGGCTGGGACTGCTGGTGATCGCCTTCGTGGCGCTGCAGCTGTTCTTTGTGCTGCGCATTGCCGCCATGGCGGCGATCAACCCCGAGTCCACCACCTTCCAGCGGTCCGAAGCCTGGACGCTGCTGGCCGGCAAAGGCCATGTGCCCTGGCGCCAGCAGTGGGTGCCGTATGCCAGCCTCTCCGACCACCTCAAACGCGCAGTGATCGCATCGGAAGACGATGGTTTTGTGAACCACGATGGCGTGGACTGGACAGCCATCGAAAAAGCCTGGGAACGCAACGCCAAGGCCGAAGCCCAGGCCAGCAAGGCGCAGGCCCGTGCCCCCGAGCGCCCGGTGCGTGCCCCCAAGATCCGGGGCGGCTCCACCATCACCCAGCAACTGGCCAAGAACCTGCTGCTGTCGGGCGAACGCACGCTGCTGCGCAAGGGGCAGGAATTTGTACTCACGCTGGCGCTGGAGCAGTTGCTTTCCAAGCAGCGCATCCTGGAGATCTACCTCAACAACGTGGAATGGGGCGAAGGCGTGTTCGGCGCCGAGGCGGCCGCGCAGCACTACTTCCGCAAAAGCGCCAGCCGCCTGAGCACCGCCGAGGCCGCACGCCTGGCCGTGATGCTGCCTGCGCCCAAGCGGTTTGAGAAAACGCCTGGGTCAGCGTATCTGGCGGGGCGCACGCGCACGATCCTGGGGCGCATGGGCGGCGCGGAGTTGCCCTGAACGTCACCCACCAGTAGCCAGCGCGCCTTATCGCCCCAGCGGCGCATCGCGCCGCTGCAGCCACAGCGCAGACGCCCCCTCCGGCCGCAGTGTCACTTGAAACCGGGGCGCGCCCACGGCGCCCCCCACCGGCAGCCGCACCGTGTAGCGCTGCAGCAGCATGGCCGCCAGCAGCGTCATCTCCAGCATCGCAAAGTGCTGGCCGATGCACACGCGCGGGCCCAGGCCGAACGGGATCCACGCGCCCCGGGGAATAGGTGGCGCGCCGTCCAGAAATCGCTCGGGCGCAAAGCGGTCCGGCTCGGCAAACCAGCGTGCATCGCGGTGCAGCACCCAGGGGGTGATGCGCAGCATGGCGCCCTGGGGCACCGGCACGCCGCCCAGCGTGATGGGCGCGGTGGTGCGGCGGCTCATCAGCGCGGCAATCGGGGGGTACAGGCGCAGCGCCTCTTTGAGCGTGGCGCCCAGCCAGGGCAGTTGGGCCAGATGCTCGGGGCCGGGGGTGCCGCTCTGCAGCACGGCATCGACCTCGGCCTGGGCACGCCGCGCGGCCTCGGGATGCTGGGCCATGAGCAGGGACCACCACAGCAGCGTGGTGGCGCTGGTTTCGTGTCCGGCCTGGAAGCTGACGATGCACTGGTCAAACACCTCTTGCGCAGACAAGGCATCGCCCGTTGACTCATCACGCAAAGCCAGCAGCATGTGAAGCAGGTCTGAGCGGTCCGGGGCCCCGGGTGGGGGCACCTCGGCCTGGCGGGCATGGATGTGGCGCCACACCAGCCCCTTCAACGACCGGATAGCCCGCCGCTTGGCCGCCTTGCCCGGCAGGGGCAGCCAGTCGGGCAGCGTGAAGGGCATGAACATTTCGCGAAAGGCGGTTTCCGACAGCGTCTGCGTGGCCCAGGCGGCTTCGCGCGCATCGTCCTGTGCCGAGGTGCTGAACAGCGTGCGCAGGATCACGTCCATGGCCACGTCCGTCCACAGCGCATCCACCGCCACCTGGGCGCCGGGCTGGCCCGGGGGCACGGCAGCGTCGAGTGCGCTGCGGGCGGCATCGGTCATCAGTTGTGCGTAGCCTGCCACCCGCTTGGGCGTGAAGGCGGGCATCAGCATGCGGCGCTGGCGCTGCCAGGTGTCGCCTTCGGTCACCAGCACGCTCTGGCCAAACACTTCTTCGAACACCGCAATGCCACGCTCCCAGCGGATGAGCTGGTCGGCATGGGTGACGAGTGCCTCGCGCACGAGGTCGGGGTGCATCAGGTCCCACGCATCTTCATACCCTAGTCGCATGCGGGTGAGGTCGCCATGCTCGCGCTGCAGTTGGGTCACAAAGCCCAGGTAGTCGGCCCGCATGGCGCGCAGCAGCGGCAGGCCCCACCAACGGGTTCGCGGGCCGCGTGGCGTTGCAGGCGTGGGGGGATGAGTGGGAGAAGTAACAGAGGACGTGGTGACTGTGGGCGAGTTCATGCCCCACATGCTGCAGCGCAGCGACGAGTCGGTATTGAACGATTGCGACAGCCCCCGTCGCCTACACTCGCGCCCCATGGCAAGCTTGGCCCCCCTTTCCCCCCGGCACCCTGCCGGGTTGATCCCCTCGGGCGAACTGTGGCTGCCGCGCGCCAGCCTCACGGCCTGCCTGCGCGCGGCCATGGCGCGCAGCACGGTGGGCCATGCGCTCAGCGATGCGCAGCGCATCAACCGCTTCCCTGCATCCCCCTTGTGCAGCCTGAGCTGGTGGTTTGAAGGCCGCAGCGAGGCCCTGGTGGCCGAGCGCCCCGACACCATGCCCACGCAGCACAGCCCGCGCGAGGCCTACCCCGGCCGCTGGGTGCTGGCAGGCCCGCAGACGCGCCCCACTTCCAGCTACTGCGCAGGGCCCACGCACGCCATGATGGTGATGTTCATGCCCGACGCACTGCACCAGCTCACCGGCGTGGACCCGGGTGCCCTGACCGACCGCATGGTGGACGCGCAGTTGCTGTTGCCGCCCGACTGGCTGGCCCTCTGCGAGACGGTGCAGAACCTGCCGGACAACGCTACGCGTATGCAGCACCTGGAAGACTTCCTGGAGCCCCGCTGGCAAGCATGCCGCCCCGCACAACCCTTGCCCACACAGCGCTACGGCGACTGGGCCGCACACCTGGCGCAGCGCGCCGCCCTGTCCGCCCCTGGCCGCAGCCTGCGCCAGCTGGAGCGGCGCATCAAGCGCTGGGCCGGGCTGCCCCTGCGTGAGCTGCGTGGCTTTGGCAAGGCCGAGCAGGCGTTCTTTGACACCATCGCCGTCGACGCCGCGCAGGGCTCGGTCCAATGGGCCGATGTCGCGGCGGGCGCGGGGTTCTCGGACCAGTCGCACCTGTGCCGCGTCACGCGCCGCATCACCGGGTACGCACCGCAAGCGCTGTACAACGGCATCTATGGCGACGAGGCGTTCTGGGCGTATCGCATCTGGGTGTAGCGCCGCACCGGCCCTTGCCGGGCATGCGGGCCCAGCGCCCGTATCATCCCCGCCATGCTTGCCAAGTTGATGAGTCTCCTCCTGCTGGGAATCGTGCGGTTTCTCACCGGCTCCCAGGCCCGCTGGTACGGCTGCCCGCCCAAGGCCGAGCAGCGCATCTATTTCGCCAACCACCAGAGCCATGCCGACATGGTGCTGATCTGGGCCGCGCTGCCCGAGGAGCTGCGCAGCATCACGCGGCCCATCGCCGCCAAGGACTACTGGACCAAGACGCCGTTCCGGCAGTGGATCACCACGGCCGTGTTCAACGCCGTGTATGTGGACCGACAGGCCACGCCAGCGCGGCCCGCAGCGCCCGCGGCCGCCGATCCCACCGTAGCTCAGGCCCCAGCAGCCGATACGGACACTGCGGCCGCCGGTGGCCCCGACCCCTCACCCGAAGTCCCGCCACGCGCGCCCACGCCTGAGGAGCTGCGCGCTGCCCTGCCCGAATCCGACCCGCTGGCCCCGCTGGTGCGCGCACTGGAGAGTGGCGACTCCATCGTGATCTTTCCAGAGGGCACGCGCGGCCATGGCGACGAGCCCCAGGCATTCAAATCCGGCCTGTTCAAGCTGGCCCAGATGTTTCCGCAGGTGGTGCTGGTGCCCGCCTGGATCAACAACGTGCAGCGCGTGATGCCCAAGGGCGAAGTGGTGCCCGTGCCCATCCTGTGCTCGGTGACCTTTGGCACGCCCATCCAGCTCGAAGCGGGTGAAGAGCGCCGGCCCTTCCTGGACCGCGCACGCCGCGCCGTGATTGCGCTGCGGGAAGTCTGACCATGACAAGCCCGAAAACCCTGCTCTCACCCAACGCAGCCCCTGAGGAAGCGCGCTGACATGAACCAATTTCTGCGCAACCTCACCGCCACCCAGCAGATCGGGGCCTTGTTCCTGGTCGTGTTCGGCATCCTGTCCATCGTCACCGTGTGGGCCTTTGTGCGCAACCTGCGCGAGCACGCCAGCGACGACCCCGAAGCCGAAGCCCAGGCCCTGGAGGCCAAGCGGTTCTGGGGGCTGCTGAAGACCTCCTGGGTCATGGCCACGGTGTTCTGGGTGGGTTGGGTGCTGGGCGAGACGGTGGCCACCGTGCTGTTTGCCATCGTGGGCTTTTTTGCGCTGCGCGAGTTCATCACTTTGTCACCCACGCGCCGGGGCGACCACCGCAGCCTGGTGCTGGCGTTCTTTGTGGTGCTGCCCCTGCAGTTCTGGCTGGTGGGCAGCAAGCACTTCGACCTGTTCACGGTGTTCATCCCCGTGTATGTATTCCTGGCGCTGCCGGTGGTCAGTGCCCTGGCCAATGACCCGCAGCGGTTTCTGGAGCGCAATGCCAAGCTGCAGTGGGGCATCATGGTCTGCGTGTACGGCATGAGCCACGTTCCCGCGCTGCTGCTGCTGGACTTTCCGGGCTACCGCGACAAGGGCGCGTTTCTGGTGTTCTTCCTGGTGTTTGTGGTGCAGACGTGCATGCTGGTGCAGCACCTGCTGGGGCGACGCTTTCCGCACAAGCCGGTGGCACCGCAGGTGAGCCAGAGCTTTCAGTGGACGAGCTGGCTGGCCGGCGTGGCCGCTGGCGGCCTCGCGGGCGGGCTGCTCACCTTCATCACCCCCTTCAAACCCGGCCAGGCGCTGGGCATGGCGCTGCTGGCCTGCGTGGCGGGCAGCCTGGGGCACCTGGTGATGAAAGCACTCAAACGCGACCGCGGCATCACCAGCTGGGGCATGCAGGGCATGTCCGTCACCGGTGCGGGTGGCCTGCTTGACCGGGTGGATGCGCTGTGTTTTGCAGCGCCCGTGTTCTTCCATTCGGCACGCTGGTACTTCGGTTTGTAGAACTATCGGCCGATAGCGCTAGTCTCCATTGCCCCAATAGCTATAAAAACGAGAGCAAATGCGCATCCTTGGCATTGACCCCGGCCTGCAGACCACCGGCTTCGGCGTGGTGGACATGGACGGCCACCAACTCAGCTACGTGGCCAGCGGCACCATCCGCACCACCACCCTCGCACTGGGCGACCTGCCCGGGCGCCTGAAGATCCTGTTCGACGGTATCACCGAGGTCACAGCCCGCTACCAACCCGATGTAGCCTCGGTCGAGATCGTGTTCGTCAACGTCAACCCCCAGTCCACCCTGCTGCTGGGCCAGGCACGCGGCGCCGCCATCACCGCCCTGGTGGCCAGCAACCTGCCCGTGGCCGAATACACCGCGCTGCAGATGAAAAAAGCCGTCGTCGGCCACGGCCGCGCCGCCAAAAGCCAGGTGCAGGAAATGGTGCGGCGGCTACTACAGCTGCCAGGCCTGCCGGGCACCGATGCGGCCGACGGCCTGGGCATGGCCATCACTCATGCGCATGCCGGGGCAGCCATGGGCCGCTTGGGCGAAGCTGCTACCCTGAACCGCCGCCAGCATGCCATGTACAAAGATGGGCGCAGCTATTGAGCGACCCTCTGCGCGCCCCACGAACCCACCTCAGCCGGCCATGAGCGCCTCCGCCCCTCCTCCCACCCCAGCCGTGCTCTCCACGCCGGATGATCGGCCGGCGTTCCTGTTCGTGAAAATCCCGGTCACCCGGCACACCGTGGACCCGCTGCACCAGCGCGAAGACCGGATTGACCAGGCTCTGCGCGCCCGGAGAGTCGGCATGGTGATCGGCTGGGGCGACTCGCTGGGCGCGGCGCGCACGGACGGCAAGCGCATCGCGGAATTCATCCGCATCGACATCACCGCCCCGGTACTGGATCATGCGCGGGTAGCGCTGCACGCCTTGCTGCCCGAACTGGACGCACCCATGGGTACGCAGATCCACTACACGCTGGATGGACAACACCGCATGGATGTAGCCACCGAACTCGGATGGCAATTGGCTGTCCCCCCGCCCGCCACGGAGCCGCCCGGCGGACGATAGGCGTTAGGCCACGGGCCGGGCCGCTAGAACGTGTTTACGCTCTGAGGGCGGCGTCTCCAGCATCTGCAGGGCTTACCGCCCCAATCCGCGCTTGAGCTCCTTGAGCAGCAACAGCACCTGGTTGGACGCGTGGCGGCAGCTCCCGTTGAGCAGCTGCGCCGCCTTGGGCTGGTCGCCCGACTGGAAGGCGGTCACCACATCGGCCGCCTGCTGGTGAAAGTATTTGTGGCGCGCCACCAGCATGTCGAACGCGGGGTAGTGCCCCAGGCGCACCCGGCCTGTGCCGTAGAGCCAGCGGCCCAGGTCACAGCGGTCGTCCTGGCAGATGCGCTCGGGCCGCATGACCTCGTCGGAGCGGCCGTTGACCATGTCCTGCAGCTGCAGGCGCCAGCGCTCATGGCTGGCGATGGCGGCATCGATGTCGATCTCGGTCATGAGCGTGGCCGCGTACTCAGCGTCCAACACCAGTTCGCTGCCGTTGTCTTCCATGGCCCAGGTGGTCTCGGGGCTGGTGGGGTCCTGCTCCCGGATCTTGAACAAGCGGCTGAAAAAACCCATGCGTCATCCCTTTTGCACGACTGGCCCGCGCAGCGCAAGATGGCAGCCAGCGCGGAAATGTCTTGAAACATTTTGTGGTGACTCCACCGTTTTGGCTACCAAAAAATGACCGAGGTTTAAAAACGTGCGCGGGCAACCCTGCTGTCACTGCCAGCTCTGCGCCTACCCCCTGCGCAAAAGCTGCAGGCACCGGACAATCTGCGCATGACTTCCATTCCCAGCCGCCCCGCCCTGTCCATGCTTGACCTGGTTGCCGTCCGCGAAGGCGGCACCGTGGCCGACGCGCTGCAGATTGCGCTGCGCACTGCCCAGCATGCCGAAAAATTGGGCTTTGCCCGCTACTGGCTGGCCGAGCACCACAACATGGCGGGCATTGCCAGTTCCGCCACCGCCGTGCTGGTGGGCCATATTGCCGGCGGCACCTCGCGCATCCGCGTAGGGTCGGGCGGCGTGATGCTGCCCAACCACGCCCCGCTGGTGGTGGCCGAGGCCTTTGGCACGCTGGCCGAGCTGTACCCCGGCCGCATCGACCTGGGGCTGGGCCGTGCGCCGGGCACCGACCCCACCACCATGCGTGCGCTGCGCCGTAACCGGGTGGAGACCGAAGAAGACTTTCCGCGCGACGTGGCCGAGCTGCAGCGCCTGCTGGCCGCGGCCGAGCCCGGCCAGCGCCTGATCGCCATGCCCGGCGCGGGCACCCATGTGCCGATCTGGTTGCTGGGCTCCAGCCTGTTTTCGGCCCAGCTGGCAGCCGAGCGCGGTCTGCCGTATGCCTTTGCCTCGCACTTTGCGCCGCGCCTGCTGCACCAGGCCATCGACCTGTACCGCAATCTGTACCGTCCCTCGGCCGCCTGGCCCAAGCCCTATGTGGCCATTGGCGTGCCGTTGATCGCTGCCCCGACGGACGAAGAGGCCGACTACCTGGCCAGCAGCACCTACCAGCGGGTGCTGGGCATCTTGACGGGCGACCGCCGCCGCCTGCTCCCGCCCATCGAAGGCTACGCCGCGCGCCTGCAACCGCAAGAGCGTGCAGCGATTGGCGACTTTCTGGCCGCAGCCGTGATTGGCGGGCCGGATACGGTGCGTGCGGGGCTGGCGCGCCTGAGCGAGGCCACCGGCGCCGATGAGCTGATGCTGGTGAGCGACGTGTACGACCCTGCGCTGCGCCTGCGCTCGCTGGACATCGCCGCCCAGGCGCACGCCACGCTGGGCCAGGCCGCCGTGGCGGCCTGAGCGCCTGTTCGCGCTTCAGCGCGCGAGATAACCGCCATCCACCGGGTAATACGCCCCGGTCACGAACGACGCCTTGCTGGACGCCAGCCAGGTCACCAGCTCGGCCACCTCCTCGGGCTGCCCCAGGCGGCCGATGGGGTGGGCGCTGACCAGCATGGCGTTGATGCCGGCGTCCTGCTCCAGCCCGCTGATCATGGGCGTGTGGATGAAGGCGGGCCCCACGGCGTTGATGCGGACACCCTGGGCGCTGTATTCCAACGCCGCAGCCTTGGTGAGGCCCAACACACCGTGTTTCGCGGCGGAGTAGGCAGGCGACGTGGCGAACCCGACGGCGCCGAGGATCGATGCCATGTTGATGATGGAGCCGCCACCGTTCTTCAGCATCGCGGCGATCTGGTACTTCATGCCGTAGAACACGCCCGACAGGTTGATGTTGATGACCTGCGCCCAGCCGTCCAGCGGGTAGTCGGCCGTCGGCGCCTGCGGGCCGCCGATGCCCGCGTTGTTGCAGGCCACGTCCAGGCGGCCGTAGTGGGCGACGGTGCGCTGCACCAGCGCCTCGCAGTCCCCGGGCTTGCCCACATCAGCCGCCACAAAGATCGCATCGCCCCCGGCCGCGCGCACCAGCGCGGCGGTTTCCTCGCCTGCCTGCACATTCACGTCGGACACCACCACCTTGGCACCTTCGCGCGCCCACACCAGCGCAATGGCGCGCCCGATGCCCGACGACGCGCCCGTTACCAATGCCACCTTGTTCTTCAGCATGAAAGACCCCTTGTTCGTTCAAAACGCCTGCAACCCGATGCCACAGATCACTTTTTATTCTGCGCGCGCAGTGCGTCAGCACCTTGACCTGCGTCATGCCCCAGGCAAGGGTGCAGGCGGGCAGCGCTTGGCCTTGGGTAGCGGCTACCATCAGGGGCTGCGGGGCCCGCGGCGGATGTCTGTCCGTTGTTGGACCGCCTGATTTCCAAGCTGACGCCCCACCACCCACGCCCGCATCTGCATGCCTGCTTTTTCCTTTGAAGCCCTGGACGCCCAAGGCCAGACCCGCAAAGGCCTCCTGGAGGCCGACACCGCCAAGGCCGCACGCAGCCTGCTGCGGGCCCAGGCGCTGGTGCCACTGGCAGTGGAGATGGTGCAAACGGGTCAGTCGCTGGACGGCCGGTCTGCCAGCCTGGGCCAGCGCCTGTTCACCCGGCCGGTATTCAGTGCGACCGGGCTGGCCATCTGGACCCGGCAGATCGCCGGGCTGGTGTCGTCGGGCCTGCCGCTGGAGCGCGCGCTCACCGCGTTGTCCGAAGAAGCCGACGACGAACGCCAGCGCCACCTGGTCGCCGCGCTGCGCGCCGAGGTCAACGCGGGCGCCACCTTTGCCCGCGCGCTGTCGCAGCACCCGCGCGAGTTCTCTGACATCTACTGCGCCGTGATCGGTGCGGGCGAGCACAGCGGCAACCTGGGCCTGGTGCTGGAGCGCCTGGCCGACGACCTGGAAGAGCGCCAGGCGCTCAAGGCCAAGCTGGTGGGCGCCGCGCTGTACCCGGCCATCGTGACCCTGGTGGCCATCGTGATCGTGCTGTTCCTGGTGGGCTATGTGGTGCCGCAGGTGGCCAGCGTGTTTGCAGGCACCAAGCGTGCGCTGCCGTTCCTGACGGTGGCTATGCTGGGCCTGAGCGCCTTTGTGCGCAGCTATGGTTGGGTGATGCTGATCGCTTTCATTTTGATGGCACTTGGAACAAGATGGGCGCTCACTATCGACCATATTCGCGAGAAATTCGATGCCGCCTGGCTCAATCTGCCCCTGGTGGGCAAGCTGGCGCGCGGTTACAACGCAGCACGGTTTGCCGGCACGCTGGCCATGCTGGCGGGCGCCGGGGTGCCGATCCTGAAGGCCTTGCAGGCCGCAGCCGAAACGCTGAACAACCGCGCGCTGCGTGCCGACGCGCTCGACGCGCTGGTGCTGGTGCGCGAAGGTGCTCCACTGGCGTCAGCCCTCGCGCAGAAAAAACGCTTTCCGGGCTTGCTGTCGATGTTTGCGCGCCTGGGCGAGCAGACCGGGCAACTGCCGGTGATGCTGCAGCGTGCGGCCCGCCAGCTCTCGGCCGAGGTGCAGCGCCGCGCCATGGCGCTGGCCACCATCCTGGAACCCCTGCTCATCGTGAGCATGGGCCTGATCGTGATGCTGATCGTGCTGGCCGTGCTGCTGCCGATCATCCAGCTCAACCAGTTTGTGAAGTGACCTTATGGCTGTAACGCTCGACGACAAGCTGGTGGTGGCCATCTCCTCGCGCGCGCTGTTCAATTTTGAGGAAGAGAACCGCGTCTTCGAGCACGACAACGACCGCGCCTACGTGGACCTGCAGCGCCAGCGGCTCGACGTGCCCGCAGCGCCTGGCGTGGCGTTTTCGCTCGTGCGCAAGCTGCTCGCGTTCAACACCTCCGAGCACCAGCGCGTGGAGGTGGTGCTGCTGTCGCGCAATGACCCGGTAAGCGGCATGCGTGTGTTCCGCTCCTGCCATGCCCATGGGCTGCCGACCATCCAGCGCGGTGTGTTCACCCAGGGGCGCGACCCGTTTCGCTACCTGCGGCCGCTGGGCGCGCACCTGTTCCTGTCCGCCAACGAAGCCGATGTGCGCGAGGCCCTGCACCTGGGCTACCCCGCAGCGCGGGTGGTGACGGAGTCGATGCAGGCCGGCGACGCCAACCCCAACGAAGTGCGAATTGCCTTTGACGGCGACGCGGTGCTGTTCTCCGATGAAGCCGAGCGCGTGTACCAGGCGGAAGGGCTGGCCGCCTTCCAGCAGCATGAGACCGACAAGGCCGAGCAGCCCCTGCCCGACGGCCCGTTCAAACCCCTGCTGGCCGCCTTGCACCGCCTGCAGTCGGCAGGCGAAGCCGGTGGCGCCGGCATGCGCATCCGCACCGCGCTCGTCACCGCCCGCAGCGCCCCCGCGCACGAGCGCGCCATCCGCACGCTGATGGACTGGAACATTGCGGTGGACGAGGCCATGTTTCTGGGGGGCCTGCCCAAGGGCGAGTTTCTGCGCGAGTTCGAGCCCGATTTCTTCTTTGACGACCAGACCGGCCACGTCACCTCGGCAGCGCGCCACGTGCCTGCGGGCCATGTGAACAGCGGCATCTCCAATCCGGTGCGGGTCGCGGGGGCCTGACCGCTGAAGTCCCGGCGACGGGGTGGACTGCAATGGCTGTCGCTGCCATGCGGCGCCCAGTCCACGCGAAAAGTTCTGCAAAGACTTGCAACTCCCGGTGAAAGCCTGCAAAGCTCCGGTTGCAAACCACCGCCCTCGCCCCTCATGTGCCACCATGGCCGTTGAGACTTCGAAGGAGAACACTTTGCGCATTTGCACATCCCGGGTACACAGGGGGCTGCAACGATCCGTCCTGGCGACGGTGGCCCTGTTGGCAGCCTGTGCAGCACTGGCACAAACACCCTCGCCGTTACCCGTGCCCGCTTCTGCCGCTCAGGCGGAGACCCATGCCGCCACAGAGCCGGCGGCGGTGAGCCCGGGCGAACTGAAGGCGCAGCGTGAATTCAAGATGCTGGACTTCAACGGCGACGGCAAGCTCAGCCGCTCCGAAGTGAAACTGTTTCCGCGCCTGGCGGCGGCCTTTGACGAGGCCGATACTGACGGTGATGGCTTTGTGTCGTATGCAGAAGTGCGCGCCTTCGCCGCAAAGTACCGCGCCGAGCGCGATCGCCAGCGTGCTGCAGCACAAGCGGCGGCCACACCCGCAGTTCCCACGGCACCGCAAGCGCCAGAGGCCCGCCCTTGAGAAGCGGCATTGGCAGATTAGCAGGCTGTCAGGCCTGAAAGTCAGAAAATGATCCAAATCGGCTTGAAGCGCAAGTGGAATATGCGCCAAAAGCTATTTATTTAATAGCAAGACTGCCGTATGAATCTGGGAGATGCCGCCAGTGTCCCTACACCGTGCACGCCCCCGCTAACGACAGGCGGCGCCTTTGCTCCGCAATCCACCGCTGCGCGATGCCATCAAGACCCGCACCGGGCCTGCCACTGCGCGAAATAAAGCCTCTTCACGGCCGGTAGCCCGGCTGCGCCTGTTGCTCAGGCACCGCCGGTGCGCTTGACCTTGGGGTCGGTGTAGATCAGCGGCTCGTTCTTGACCTGCTGGGCCAGGCGCTCCTGCAGGGTCATCTTGTTGACGTCCTGCGCCACCTCCACCGCGCTCCCGCTGGCGCGCCACATCGACTGGATGAACTCCAGCAGCTGCTTGTAGATAGGCTCTTTGGGAGGCTCCGGCGGCTCCTCGACGGTGTCTTTCTTTTTGACCGCCGTCCAGTCCCGGTTGGGCGCCTCGGGCGCCGAGGGTTTGTCCGGCTCGCGCACGATCGCCCCCTCGCCCATCCGGTCCATGGACTCGACAGGATTGGGAGCGTTGATGGGACGCACCGGAGGCGCACCCGAGGCGCCAGTGGAATACAAATCAGCGCCCGGAGGACGCCAGGACGGCGATCGATCGACAGGTGGCATTTGCATGACATTGGCCCGTAGTTGAACAAAAGGTAAGAGGGTCTTTTGGCCTCTTCGTACATTCATTACGGCAAAAAGAAGGGTGAATTTAGGTCTTTTTCACCGATTGAACGAAATTTAGGGTTTTCCCTAGAAAAACCCACCCTCCGGAAGCCGCCCAGCGCCTCACAGGCCACATGAAGGTGCCCAATAGCCATCCGAAATAGGTTTGAAAGGGGGGCTGGGCGCGTGCAGGCGCCGCAACAGCGCCCCGCCATCCGGAGACAGCGCGGCCTACAGATCGTCACCTGTTGGGTGTGAACGGGCAGGAAGGAGCACGGCTTGGGCCGTGCACAAGGGAGGTGCGAGAGGGGCGCGCCAGCCCCCTTTCCCCTCCAGGCCGCAAGACAGGGCCCGGGCCACCGAGAGAGCGGAGCCGGTCAGACTCCGCCGCTACCGGTCAAAGAAAGCGCTCGAGCAAGCGGCGCGAGTGCTTGTCCAGCACCGTGGTGTCTTTGACCCGGAACTGCAAACCGTCACCCCCGGCAATCAGCAACCGGGTGCGTCCGCCCAGGCGGCGGATGTCCTCTTCGGCCTTGAGCACGAGGCGCGCCGGGCCTCGGTCAGTCTCAACATCCCAGGTGCTGGGCGTTGAAAAGCTCGAAACGGCGAGGATTTTCTGGATAGTGGGCACAAACTCGCGCACTTCCAGCTCTTCTTCAATGAGCTGCCGGGCGGGTCCAGTCACAGCCTCCAGTCGGGGAACCCACAGCAGTTCATGGCCGTCGGCGCCCACCAGGGAGAGCCCCTCGCCCGGTGCGGCAATGGGAAAGGCCCGCACGGGGGTCACGCCCTCATGGGCTGTACCGTCGGCCAGGGTCAAGACCAGGCGGCCGTGCGGGTTGCGCACCAGTTGAAAAGCAGCAGTGGACGACGACGGGGTCAGGGAAGCATTCATGGCAGGGTCGCTCACAGCGTCTCAGGGGTTGCCGGCGGGGTGGGCCGGGTGCAGCAGGCTGCTGTCGATGATGACGCCCGCCGCCTGCGCGTCTTCTTCGGCGCGGCGGGCCTGGGCTTCGTACAGCCGCCAGTAGGCGCCCTGCTTTTCCATAAGCTCGTCGTGCGGGCCTACTTCCACCACCTCGCCCCGGTCCATCACCACCAGGCGGTCGGCCTTGCGCAGGGTAGACAGGCGGTGGGCAATCGCAATGGTGGTGCGGCCTTGCACCAGGTTGTCGAGCGCCTTCTGGATTTCCTTTTCGGTCTCGGTATCCACGGCCGAGGTGGCTTCGTCCAGGATCAGGATGCGCGGGTCGATCAGCAGCGCGCGGGCGATGCTGATGCGCTGACGCTCGCCGCCCGACAGGCCCTGGCCGCGCTCGCCCACCAGCGAGTCGTAGCCGTGCGGCAGGCGCAGGATGAACTCGTGCGCGTGCGCGGCGCGGGCGGCGGCCACGATTTCTTCGCGCGTGGCCTCGGGCTTGCCGTAGGCGATGTTCTCAGCAATGGTGCCGAAGAACAGGAAGGGCTCTTGCAGCACCAGACCGATGTGGCGGCGGTAGTCGGCCACCGCAAAGCGGCGGATGTCGATGCCATCGACCTGGATGGAGCCATCGCTCACGTCATAAAAGCGGCTGATCAGGTTGACCAGCGTGCTCTTGCCCGAGCCGCTGTGGCCCACCAGGCCGATCATCTCGCCGGGGCGGATGTCCAGATCCAGCCCCTTGATGACCGCGCGGCTGCCGTAGCGAAAGCCAACGCCCTGCATGCTGATGGCGCCTTGCACCTTGTCCACCTTCACCGGTTGCGCGGGGTCGGGCACGTTACTCACATGGTCGAGGATGTCAAAAATCCGCTTGGCGCCCGCAGCCGCCTTCTGGGTGACCGAGACGATGCGGCTCATGGAGTCGAGCCGGCTGTAGAAGCGCCCGATGTAGGCAATGAAGGCCGTAAGCACACCTACCGTGATCTGGTTGCGCGACACCAGCCAGATGCCGAAGGCCCAGACCACCAGCAGGCCAATTTCGGTCAGCAGCGACACCGTGGGCGTGAACAGGCTCCAGGTCTTGTTGAGCTTGTCGTTCACTTCCAGGTTGTGCTGGTTGGCGTCACGGAAACGCTGGGCTTCACGCTTCTCTTGCGCAAAGGCCTTCACCACGCGGATGCCGGGGATCGTGTCGGCCAGCACGTTGGTCACCTCGGACCACACCCGGTCGATCTTTTCAAACCCGGTGCGCAGGCGGTCGCGCACGGTGTGGATCATCCAGCCAATGAAGGGCAGCGGCACCAGCGTGACCAATGCCAGCCACGGATTGATGGAGAACAGGATGGCCGCCGTCATGCAGATCATGAGCACGTCGGTCACGAAATCCAGCGCATGCAACGACAGGAACACGTTGATGCGGTCGGTCTCCGACCCGATGCGTGCCATCAGGTCGCCGGTGCGCTTGCCGCCAAAGTAGTCCAGCGACAGGCGCAGCAGATGCTCGTACGTGGTGGTGCGCAGGTCGGCGCCAATGCGCTCGGACACCAGCGCCAATATGTAAGTGCGCGCCCACGACAGGCCCCAGGCAGCCAAGGCGGAAGCCAGCAGACCACTCAAGTACAGCAACACCAGGCCAGGCTCGATCTGCTTGCCGTTCTGGAACGGAATCAGGATGTCGTCCATCAGCGGGATGGTGAGGTAGGGTGGCACCAGCGTGGCGGCGGTGGAGGCCAGCGTCAGCGCAAAACCGGCCGCCAGCTGTTTGCGGTAGGGCCGCGCAAAACGCCACAGGCGCAGCAGCACCCAGGTGGACGTCTGGGGGGGCTGGGCGCGGGCACAGGCGGGGCACTCCTCGGTGTCCGGCGGCAGCGGCGTGTGGCAGGTGGGGCAGACAGGCTCTTCGGCCTCGTCCTCGGCACCGCTGTCGCCCCGGGCGCTTTGCTGCTCAAACCGCTGCACCAGGCGCAGCGCCTGCGCATGGTGCGCCAGGGTAAAGCGCCACTGGGCCAGGCGCTCGTCGGGGTTGTGCAACTCCAGCGAGCCCACTCCGCCGTGGTCATGCAGCTTGAGAGCCAAGCCCTCACCCAGAGGCCAGCTGCGCCAGACCGTGGTGCCGGGCTCGCAGGCCAGCAGCCGCTCAGACGTCACCACCACCCAACCCGCCGCAAAGCGCAGCGTGGCGCTCAGGTCAACCGGCAAAGCCGCCAACACGTTCTCTTTGGAAGCGAGCATGGCCCGCAAATCGGCTCCCACGGGGCCAGAAAAGACACCTGAGGCGTCCACAGAATGGTGATGTTGCATTTTTGGTTGGGTTTTCCGCCACCGGCTGCCTGCGGTGGCCGCTCTCGCGAAAGCAGGAATTCTCACCGATACTGCACGCCACGGTGCGACGGCATCCTCCTGTAACGTCTGTGGCAGCTATTTGGCTGACACTGCGCACAGGCCCCGGACTGGCGCACAATCATCGTCCACTAAATTCCCTTTCGTCCCCCTACCGCACAGCCCTCACCAAGGCCGGAACCACAACCGCTGCAATCCATGGCGAAACTCAACGACATCCAACTGCTTCGCATCAACTATCTGCGGGGCCCCAATATCTGGACCTACCGGCCGGTCCTGGAAGTCTGGCTGGACCTGGGCGAGCTGGAGGACTACCCCTCCAACACCCTTCCCGGCTTCAATGACCGCCTCACGGCGTGGCTGCCCGCGCTGATCGAACACCACTGCGGCGTGGGCGAGCGCGGTGGCTTCCTGCAGCGCCTGCAAGAGGGCACCTGGTGCGGCCATGTGCTGGAGCACATCGTGATCGAGCTGCTCAACCTGTCGGGCATGCCCACGGGTTTCGGCCAGACGCGCAGCACCAGCCAGCGCGGCGTGTACCGCATGGTGTTTCGCGCCCGTGACGAAAGCGTGGCGCGCGTGGCGCTGGCCCAGGGCCACGCGCTCATCATGGCGGCCGTCAACGACGAGCCCTTTGACGTACAGGCCGCCGTGGCGCGCGTGCGCACCGAGGTGGACGACCAGTACCTGGGCCCCAGCACCGCCTGCATCGTCACTGCCGCCACTGACCGGGGCATCCCGCACATCCGCCTGAACGACGGCAATCTGGTGCAGCTGGGCTATGGCGCCCGCCAGCGCCGCATCTGGACAGCCGAGACCGAATACACCAGCGCGATTGCCGAAGGCATTGCCAGCGACAAGGACCTGACCAAGGGCCTGCTCAAGTCCTGCGGCGTGTCCATCCCCGAAGGCCAGGTGGTCAACAGCCCGGCAGAAGCCTGGGAAGCAGCGCAGGACATCGGCCTGCCCGTGGTCGTCAAGCCCTCGGACGGCAACCATGGCCGGGGCGTGACGCTGGACCTGCGCAAGCAGGAAGACATCGAGGCGGCCTACCACGTGGCCTACCCCGAGGGCAGCGACGTGATGGTCGAGCGATTCATCCCCGGCGACGAACACCGCGTGCTGGTGGTGGGCGGCAAGGTGGTGGCTGCCGCACGCGGCGAGCTGGTCACCATCACCGGCAACGGCCGCTCCACCGTCAAGGAACTCATCGACACCCAACTCAACTCCGACCCCCGCCGGGGCTACGAAGAAGAGTACCCGCTCGAAATCATCGACCTGGCCACAGACACCAAGGTGCAGCTGGAGCTCAAGCGGCAGGACCTCGAAGCCGATTCGGTGCCCGCAGCCGGTCGGCAGGTGGTGGTGCAGCGCAACGGCAACGTGGCCGTGGACTGCACCGACGATGTACACCCCGAAGTGGCCTACATCGCCCAGCTCGCCGCCAAGGTGGTCGGCCTGGACATCGCCGGCATCGACATGGTGGCGCGCGACATCTCGAAGCCCCTGCACGCACAGGGCGGCGCCATTGTCGAAGTCAACGCAGGCCCTGGCCTGCTCATGCACCTGAAGCCCGCCGTGGGCGCGCCCCGCCCCGTGGGCCAGGCGATTGCAGAGCACCTGTTCCCCTCCGACGCCGATGACGAAGGCCCCGCAGGCCGCATCCCCCTGGTCGGCGTGGCAGGCACGCGCAACACCGCCACCATCTCGCGCGTGGTGGCCTGGCTGCTGCACCTGAGCGGGCACCACACCGGCCTGGCCTGCCGTGATGGACTCTTTTTGGACCGCCGCCTTGTGGAAGCCACCGACTGCGCCCACTGGGAGGCCGCACACCGCCTGCTGATGAACAAGATGGTGCAGGCCGCCGTGATCGAAAGCGACGCCCGCACCATCCTGCGCGACGGCCTCGCCTATGACCGCTGCCAAGTGGGCGTGGTGACCGACATGGACGGCGTGGAAACGCTGGCCGAGTTTGACGTGCACGAACAGGACCAGATGACCAAGGTCATGCGCACCCAGGTGGATGTGGTGCTGGCCGAAGGCGCTGCCGTGCTCAACGCCGCCATCCCGCAGGTGGCCGACCTCGCCCCGCTGTCTGATGGCGATGTAGTGCTGTATGCGCAGGACGGCACGCTGCCCGTGATCGTCGAGCACCGCGCCAAGGACAACGGCCGCGCTGTCTTCATCAAGAACGGCCGCGTGGTGCTGGCCACGGGGAGTGCCGAGCACGTGCTGGGCGCCCTGTCCGACCTGACCTTTGGCCGCAATGCCGTGGTGCCCGACACCGACGCCCTGCTGGCCGCCATCGGCACGGCCTGGGCGCTGGACATTGCGCCCGACCTGATCGGCGCAGGCATCAAGACCTTCGAGCCCGAGCTGGTCCCCACCGCCGCCCTGCGGTCGTGATGGCTCCTCGCGCATCTGCCCTTGTTTGTTGTTTCACCCCACATCCCACGACCTGAACAGGGCCCCTGTGCCCTGATGGACCACTGAAAGAGACTTCCATGGATGTATCCCGCACCCGGGCCCTGCGCGGCCCCAACCTCTGGAGCCGCCACATGGCCATCGAGGCCGTGGTGACCTGCGCCGAGAACGAACGCGCTGTGGGCCAGATGGCCGGATTCGAAGCCCGCCTGCGGGCGTTGTTCCCAGCCATCGGCGCGCTGCACCCCGAAACCGGTGGCGGCGATGTGTCGCTGGCCCACGTGCTGCAGACCGCAGCGCTGGCCCTGCAGGCGCAGGCAGGCTGCCCCGTGACCTTTGCGCGCACCACCGCCACCACCGATGCGGGCGTGTACCAAGTGGTCGTCGAGTACAGCGAAGAAGCTGTGGGCCGCAAGGCGTTTGAAGACGCACAGCAGCTCATCCAGGCCGCGCTGGGCAACGGCACGTTCGACGCCGAGAAGGCCGTCGCCGACCTGCGCGAGCTGGACGAAGACGAGCGCCTGGGCCCCAGCACCGGCTCCATCGTCGAAGCCGCCGTGGCCCGTGGCATTCCTTACCGCCGCCTCACACGCGGCAGCCTCGTGCAGTTTGGCTGGGGTTCCAAGCAACGTCGCATTCAGGCGGCCGAGGTCGATTCGACCAGCGCCGTGGCCGAATCCATCGGCCAGGACAAGGACCTGACCAAGCGTCTGCTGCACGCCGCTGGCGTGCCCGTGCCACTGGGCAAGCCGGTGGATACCGTGGACGAAGCCTGGGAAGTCGCCCTCAAGGTCGGCCTGCCCGTGGTGGTCAAGCCCCAGGACGGCAACCAGGGCAAGGGCGTCACCGTCAACATCACCGACCGCGCCCAGCTTGAAGAGGCCTACAAGAACGCCGCCGACTATGGCACCGTGATGGTCGAGCGCTTTCTGCCCGGCCACGACTTCCGCCTGCTGGTGGTGGGCGACCAGCTGGTGGCCGCCGCACGCCGCGAGCCGCCCCAGGTGCTGGGCGATGGCGAACACACCGTGCGCCAGCTGGTGGACGTGGTCAACCAGGACCCGCGCCGTGGCGAAGGCCACGCCACTTCTCTGACCAAGATTCGCCTGGATGACATCGCGGTGGCCCGTCTGACCATGCAGGGCCTGACGCCCGACTCCGTGCCGCCCAAGGGCCAGCGCGTCATCCTGCGCAACAACGCCAACCTGTCCACCGGCGGCACCGCCACCGACGTGACCGACGACGTGCACCCCGAGGTCGCCGCCCGTGCCGTGGCAGCCGCCCAGATGGTGGGTCTGCACATCTGCGGCGTGGACATGGTGGCCGAAACCGTGTTGCGCCCGCTCGAAGAACAAGGCGGCGGCTTTGTCGAAGTGAACGCCGCCCCCGGCCTGCGCATGCACCTGGCCCCCAGCTACGGCAAGCCCCGCAACGTGGGACAGGCCATGGTGGACAAGCTGTTCGCCTACGGCGATGACGGCCGCATCCCCACCGTGGCCGTCACTGGCACCAACGGCAAGACCACCACCGCCCGCCTGATTGCGCACCTGTTCACCGCGCAGGGCCTGCGCGTGGGCATGACCAACACCGACGGCGTGTACGTGAACGGCCGCCAGATCGACAGCGGCGACTGCAGCGGCCCCAAGAGCGCCCGCAACGTGCTGCTGCACCCCGAAGTGGATGCGGCCGTGTTCGAGACCGCACGGGGCGGCATCCTGCGCGAAGGCCTGGGTTTTGACCGCTGCCAAGTGGCCGTGGTCACCAACATCGGCGCGGGCGACCACCTGGGCCTGAACTACATCACCACGGTGGAAGACCTGGCGGTGCTCAAGCGCGTGATCGTGCAGAACGTGGCCCCCACAGGCTACGCCGTGCTCAACGCGGCCGACCCCATCGTGGCCGCCATGGCATCTTCGTGCCCCGGCAAGGTGATCTACTTTGCCAGTGACCGCCACCACCCCGTGATGGTCACGCACCGCGCCCAGGGCCACCGCACCGTGTATGTGGATGGCGACTCCATCGTGGCCTCTGAAGGTTCGTGGCGCGAGACCATCCACCTGCGCGACGTGCCCATCACGCGCAACGGCAAGATCGGCTTCCAGGTCGAGAACGTCATGGCCTCTGTGGCCGCAGCATGGGGCGTGGGCATGCCCTGGCAGACCATCCGCCGGGGCCTGTCGGGCTTTGTGAACGACAGCGACAACGCCCCTGGCCGTTTCAACATCATGGACTACCGGGGTGCCACTGTGATCGCCGACTACGGCCACAACCCCGACGCCATGCGCGCCCTGGTGCAGGCCGTGGACGCCCTGCCCGGCAAGCGCCGCAGCGTGGTCATCAGCGGCGCGGGCGACCGGCGCGACGAGGACATCCGCGAGCAGACCGTGATCCTGGGCGCCGCGTTTGACGACGTGATCCTGTACCAGGACGCCGCCCAGCGTGGCCGCGCCGACGGCGAAGTGATGACCCTGCTGCGCGAAGGCCTGTCCGGTGCGCCGCGCACCACGCATGTGGAAGAGATCCGTGGCGAGTTCATCGCCATCGACGCCGCGCTGGCGCGCCTGCAACCCGGCGACCTGTGCCTGGTGCTGGTGGACCAGGTGGAAGAAGCCCTGGCCCACCTGGCCCAGCGCTGCACCGAAGGCGAGACCACGGCATGACCGCCGCGCGCACGCTGGCCGCTGCAGCTGTGGTGATGCTTGCCGCCCTCACGGGTGGCGCAGCGCAGGCCGCATCGGGCGAAAAGATCGGCACAGTGGACACGGCCTTCCAGTGGATCGGCCGCGACCACGACATCATCGTCGAGGCCTACGACGACCCCGGCGTGCAGGGCGTGACCTGCTACGTATCGCGCGCCCGGGTGGGCGGCATCAAGGGCACGCTGGGCCTGGCCGAAGACCGCGCCGAGGCCTCCATTGCCTGCCGCCAGGTCGGCCCCATCAGCTTTCCCGAGCCGCTGAAGAAGCAGGAGGAAGTGTTCAGCGAACGCATGTCCATCCTGTTCAAGCGCCTGCGCATCGTGCGCATGGTGGACCCAACCCGCAACACGCTGGTGTACCTGACCTACTCAGAGAAGCTCATCGACGGCTCCCCCCAGAACAGCGTGACCGCTGTTCCCGTGGACCGCGCCTCCGCCATTCCGCTGCGCAAGTGACGGTAGCCCGGTGTGGCGGGGGCATCGGTCAGACATCAAAAAAGGGGCCTCAGGCCCCTTTTTTGATCGTAGATGCCAGTAGCGCTAGTGCAATATGCCTGACAAGCTATCAAATAGATAGCATTTAGCCCTGCACGGCAATCTGCCGCAGCGCCTGCTCAAACACCTCCACCGGCTGCCCGCCCTGGATCAGGTGGCGCTCGTTGATGATGATGGCGGGCACCGAATGGATGCCGTTTTGCAGATAGAACTGCTCGCGCTCGCGCACCTCGTCGGTGTAGCGGTCTGAAGCCAGCAGCGCACGCGCCTCGGCCCCATCCAGCCCCACTTCGCCCGCCACGCGCACCAGCACTTCGTGGTTGCTCGGGTCCTGGCCATCGGTGAAATACGCCTTGAACAGCGCCTTCTTCAGCGCAGGCTGCACGCCCTTCTCTTCGGCCCAGTGCAGCAGCCGGTGTGCATCAAAGGTGTTGTAGATGCGGCTGCGCTTGTCCATGCTGAAGGTGAACCCCAGCGCCGCCCCGCGCGCCGCAATGGCCTCGCGGTTCTTCTGGCTCTGCTCGGGCGTGGCGCCGTATTTTTCTTGCAGGTGCTCGCCTATGTCCTGGCCCTCAGGCCCCATCTGCGGGTTCAGCTCGAACGGCTGAAAGCGCAGGTCCAGCGCGACCTCGCCCTGCAGCCGGACCGCCGCCTGTTCCAGCGCCTTGAGGCCGATGATGCACCAGGGGCAGGAAACATCGGAGACGAAATCGATTTTGAGGGTGGTGGTCATGGGTCAAGTCTGTGGATGGCAAGCCAGGATGGTAGGACGGGCTGCAAAACCGCGGAGGCCGCAGGCTTAATGGTGCACCAATCAGCGCCTGCTTCGGGTATCACACCACCATGGGCGTTGCTGCGCCGTCCATCGTCAGAACCACGCCCGTGACGTAGCTAGCACACTCGGACGCCAAAAAGAGCACCACGTTGGCAACCTCCTCCGGCTGCGCCAGGCGACCCAGCGGCACCTTGCTCGTGGCCTGCGCAAGCGCCTCCTGCTCCGAGATGTTGTGCATGCGTGCCGTGGCGATCATCCCTGCCTGCAACCGCTCGGTGTGGGTGGCGCCTGGGTTGACGGCATTCACGCGCACGCCCTTCGGCCCATAAGCGGCGGCCATGCCCGCGCTCATGAGCATCAGCGCCGCATTGGCGGCTCCGCCGGGCATATGGATGGGGCTGGCGATCTTTCCTCCGGCGCCCACCACATTGACGATGGCTCCCTGGCCCCGTGCGCCCATCTTCTTGACCACCAGATCCACCATGTGGACGTAGGTGAAGAATTTGGCGTTCATCGCGTCGTGCCAGGCCTGCGCGCTCAGCTCCTCGGGCGGTGTGCGCCGGGCAGCCCCTGCAGAGTTGACCAGCACATCGACGTCCCCGAAGGCGGCTTCAGCGGCGGCCAGCGCTTTTGCGGCCGACTCGGGCTGCTGCAGGTCAGCGGCATGGACGCTGATGCGCCCAGCGCTGCCATGGACATCCGCCGATAACCGACCACGTGCGGCCTCCAGGTGTTCGGTGCTGCGGGATACCAGGCTGACGCGCGCCCCTTCGGCCAGAAACGCCGCCGCACAGGCATAACCAATGCCTTTGCTGCCACCCGTGATAAGGACATGTTTGTCCTTCAGATTCAGATCCATGGACTTGCTCCGAGAAAGGTGAAGTGTGCAGGACCAGCCGCCTCATTCGATCGAGATGCCAGCCGCTTTCACCACGGCACCATACCGATCCAGGTCCCGCTTGATTTCATCGCGGTATTGCTCGGCAGTGCCGGGGGTCGGCTCGATGCCCATCACACGCAATTTCTCGCGGACGGCGGCATCGTTCAGCACCGCGTTCAGTTCGGTGTTGAGTCGCGTGATGACCGCCGCCGGCGTGCCCACCGGTGCCAGCAGCCCCACCCAGGAGTTGACGACAAAGTCTGGCACGCCGCTCTCGACAAACGTGGGCACATCGGGCAAGGCGCTGGTGCGCAGCGCACTCGACACCGCAATGGCCTTGAGCTTGCCGGACTTGATGTGTCCATGCGCGCCCGCCACCGCCGTGTACACCAGCGGGATCGTGCCTCCCAGCACATCGGTCATGGCTTGGCCGCCACCTTTGTAGGGCACGTGGGTCAGGTTGGCGCCCGTTCGGATCTTGAGCAGTTCACCAGCAATATGGGGGGTGCCCCCCGTCCCCGAGGTGCCGAATGAAAGGCCTCCTTGCTGGGTCTTAGACAAGGCAATCACATCGGCCAGGCCCTTGACCGGCACGCCAGGGTTTGCCACCAGCACCAGGGTCGCATCCCCAATCTTGCCGACTGGCGCGAAGTCTTTGGCCGTATCAAAAGGCAGTTTGGAGAACACATGCGGATTGATCACCATGGTGCCGTCAAAACCCAGCACCAGCGTGTAGCCATCTGCTGGCGCCGATTTGGCCAGCGCGGTGCCAATGTTTCCGGAGGCCCCCGGCTTGTTGTCCACCACGATTTGCTGGCCGAGGCGCTTGCCCAGACTTTCAGCAATCAGACGCCCGCTGGTGTCGGTGACGCCCCCGGGCGTGAAAGGAACAATCAGCCGCAGGGGTTTGCTGGGCCACACGTCCTGCGCGTGCGTGGCCTTGGGCATACCGGCCACCGCGCCCAGGCACAGCAGAGCTGACAGGGCCAGCAGCTTGCGCCGACGCGACATGGCGGACGCAAGCGGCACATGGCTGTGTTGGATGAGAAATGGATGGGGCTTCATGTTTGTCTCCTTCGTGTTGTGCTTTGGGATCGTCTTGTCGTCGAGGCGTGAAAGGCTTCAGCCGACTCACGCTTCGCAAGTCAGGGTGTCTCGGCGTACTGGCGTTCAAACGCCCAGACGTCCTCAAAACCCATGAGCTGCGTCAATTCCGCAAAGGGCATCAAGCCAGCGTCGCTGTTCACCGACGAGCCCGTGCGCTGGAACTGCGCATACACCGTCTTCATGGCCTGGGTAGCGGCCAGCAAGGCAGTCACCGGAAAGATGGCAAGCTTGTAGCCAATGGACTCCAGCTCGCCGTGCGACAGCACAGGCGTCCGCCCGCCCTCCACCATGTTGGCCAGCAGGGGCTTGTCCACGGTTTGGCCGATCTTTCGCATCTCTTCCTCGCTCTCTGGCGACTCGACAAAAAGGATGTCTGCGCCAGCGCGGGCGTAAGCCTCTGCCCGGCGCAGGGCTTCATCGAGACCGAGGCTGGTGCGGGCGTCCGTGCGCGCGATGACCAGGAAATCGGACGAGCTGCGGCTATCGACGGCAACGAGGATCTTGCGCACCATGTCCTCCATCGGGATCACCCGGCGGCCGGGGGTGTGGCCACATTTCTTGGGGTATTCCTGGTCTTCCAGCTGGATGGCTTGCGCGCCAGCAGCCTCGTAGCCCTGCACCGTGTGGCGCACGTTGAGCAGACCGCCATAGCCCGTATCTCCGTCCGCAATCAGCGGGGAGCGGGCCATGCCGGCCATGGCCTTCACCCGCCCCACCATGTCCGAATACGTGGCCAGCCCGGCATCTGGCAAGCCCAGGTGCGAGGCCACCGTGCCAAAGCCCGTCATGTACAAGGCATCAAAGCCGAACGTGTCGGCCAGCCGCAGCGACACCATGTCGTACACCCCGGGGGCAATCACCAGCCCGGGCTGGGTCAGGCGCTGGCGCAAAGAGGTGGGAGCGGGCGTAGAGGGCTTGGAAGAAGGAGCAGATTCAGACATGGCCATGGAGTAATGTTGCAAATAGGGTGGTATGAAGGTAGCTACTGCACAGTACGTGCCAGCCCGCCCGCCTGCCGCAAGGCATTGATTTGATTGACCATGCCCACAGCAAGGTGGCGCGGCAGCGGCACTCACGTTTCACCGGACGCCCCAATGTTTCATATTTGTGTTTCACTCAAGAAAGAATGAAACGCAACGACCGGTCGTTGAAACGCTTGCAAAGCCAACGCATCGTCCGCACTACCGTCCGCCCTATGCCAACCCCCGTCACACCACTTGCCAGCCGCCCTCGCCTTTGCTTCATGAGCTATCGCCAGATCCGGCTGATGGCCATGCCCATCGTGGCGGAATACCGGGACAGAGCGGACATCGAGGTGATCGATGGCAGCTTTGAAGTGGCGCTGGGCCTGGCCCGCAAGCGGCTAGACAGCGGACTGGTCGATGTCTTTGTCAGCGCAGGGTCCAACGCCAGCCTGCTGCGCAGCGGGATCAGCGCCCCGGTGGCCACCATCCAGTTGAGCGGGTTTGACATCCTGCAAGCGCTCATCAAGGCCCGGGCAACGGCCGACCGCGTGGGCATCGTGATGTACGGCCACACCCTCCCGGAGCTGGAATCCGTCAAAGGCCTGCTGAACATCGACATCCACCAGTACGCCTACCAGACACCCGACTCGGCCCGCGCGTGCATCCGCCAGCTGCACAGCGATGGAATCCGCGTGGTCGTGGGGTCCAGCCTGGTGGTGGAACTGGCAGAAAACGCAGGCCTGGTGGGATTGCTGGCGTATTCGCATGCCAGCATCCGCCAGGGCTTTGAAGACGCCCTGGAGCTGGCGCGGGTGGCGCAACTCGAGGCCGGGCGATACGAACAGCTCAACACGGTGCTGCATACGCTGCAGGAGGCAGTCCTGGCGGTGAATCAGTCCGAACAGATCATTGCCATCAACCCGGCGATGCAGCGCATTTTGGGCCTAGTGCGTGCGCCACGCCTGGGTGAACCCCTCGCATCCTTCACCAACGATCTGTCGCTGCGCGAGACACTGGAAGGCGGCCAGCCCGAACATGGCGCGGTGCTGCGACTGCAAGGCCGCGACTGGATTGCCAATCGCACGCCCATTTACGAAGGCGGCCACACCACGGGCGCGGCGCTGACCTTGTACGACGCGCGCACCATCCACGAGGCCGACAACAGCCTGCGCATTCAGCACCGCCGCAGCGACCATGCTGCGCGCCACCGCTTTGAAAGCCTGGCAGGGCAAGCCTCCGCGTTTTTGCAAGCCATCGCCAAAGCCCGCCGTTATGCCGCCACCGACTTCAGCGTCCTGATCACCGGCGAGAGCGGTACCGGCAAAGAACTCTTTGCACAGGCCATGCACAACGCGAGCCAGAGGGCGCGCCGACCGTTTGTCGCCATCAACTGCGCCGCGTTCCCGGAAACACTGCTCGAAAGCGAGCTGTTCGGCCACGAGGAAGGCGCTTTCACCGGTGCGCGCCGCGGCGGCAAGCGCGGGCTGTTTGAAGCAGCCCACACGGGAACCTTGTTTCTGGACGAAATCGGTGACATGCCACTCACGCTGCAAACCCGCTTGCTGCGCGTCTTGCAGGAGCGGTGCATCACCCGCTTGGGGTCCGTCACGTCCATCCCGGTCGATGTGCGCGTGATAGCGGCAACCCACCAGCCACTGCTGCAGATGGTGAACGCGCGCCAATTCCGCCAGGATTTGTACTACCGGCTCAACACCCTCACGCTGGCATTGCCTGCGCTGCGGGATCGCAAGGGCGACGTCCAAGTCCTGGCCGCGCGTTTGCTGGCCCACAGTCTGAGCCGGGTCGGCGTGTCGGGTGTCACCGCCGCTGAGGTGTTGGCCCAATGGGGAGGTGCCATGGAACAGCACCCATGGCCCGGCAACGTGCGCGAGCTGGAAAACCTGTGCGACCGCATCGCCGTATGGCTGTCCCAGTACCGCCGCAGCGACAGCGTGGAGTGGAGCGGGCTGCAAGATGAATGTCCGGAACTGTTTGCGGCGATGCCACACATCGAAGACGCCCCAGACGCCCCAACCACCACAGTGCACCCGCCAGAAAACCCCGATCGGCACACACGGGCCCTGGCAGCGCTGGAGCGCCATGGCGGACGCACCGGAGCAGCCGCTGCAGAGCTGGGGGTCAGCAGGTCCACGTTCTGGCGATGGTGTCGAAAGCCGGTTTGAAAACCGTCCGAGCTTGCGCAGACACATGTCCACAAACAACCCGCCGACGAAGGCCAGCAGTAATAGCGGGCAGTCTCGACGCGCTACTGCCCATCGTGCCGCACCGCCTCAACACTAGCTCTTGGCCCGCAACTCCGTCTTCAACACCTTCCCATAACTGTTCTTCGGCAGCGCCTCCACCCACCGGTATTCCTTGGGCCGCTTGAACCGCGCAATGTGCTCCAGGCACAGCGCATCCAGCTCGGTCCCAGGCACTGCACCGCCCTCCCCTGCGACCAGGAAGGCCACCACCACCTCGCCCCATTCCGCATCGCGCTGGCCCACCACGGCGACCTCGCACACTTGGGGATGGAGCAGGAGCACCTCTTCCACTTCGCGCGGGTAGATGTTGCTGCCGCCAGAGATGATCACGTCTTTGGACCGGTCCTTGAGCGTGAGAAAGCCATCGGCATCCAGCGCGCCCATATCGCCGGTGTAAAGCCAGCCCTCGCGCAGGGTCTGCGCCGTGGCGTTGGGGTTGTTCCAATAGCCGGGCATCACGGTGTCGCCGCGCACCACCACCTCGCCGGTCTCACCAGTAGGCACAGGCTGGCCTGCGGCATCGACCACGCGCACATCGACCAGCGACTGCGCCACGCCCACCGACACCATGCGCTCGGCCCAGCGCGGGTGGTCGCGGTCGGCCAACTGGGCACGCGACAGGGCGGTGATGGTCATGGGGCTTTCGCCCTGGCCGTAGATCTGTACAAAGCGGTTGCCCATCACGGCCAGGGCGTTGCGCAGGTCGTCGGCATACATGGGGCCGCCGCCGTAGACGATGGTCTTGAAGCCCGACACATCGGCGCCCGTGGCGCGCACATGGTCCACCAGGCGGTGCACCATGGTGGGTGCGGCGAACAGGGTGAGCTGGCCCACGCTGGCCGCCAACTGCACCAGCTCGGCAGGCTCGAACCCTCCCGACAGCGGCACCACATGCCGTTCGCCACGCAGCACCTGGGCGTAGTTGTAGAGCCCTGCACCGTGCGACATGGGCGCGGCGTAGACCATGGCGTCGCCGGGCAGGATGTCGTCCACATCGGTGAAGTAGCAGGCCGTCATGGCCAGCAGGTTGCGGTGGGTCTGCATCACGCCTTTGGGGCGGCCGGTGGTGCCCGAGGTGTAGAACAGCGAGGCCACGTCATGCGGCGCGCGGTCGCACACATCCATGAGCGAGTGGGTGACTGCGGCGCGGTATGCGTCGGAGCCAAAGACCAGCACCGCGTCCTGCGGCGCCCCGGCCTCGTGCACGGCGGGGGCCAGCGCTTCAGAGGTCAACACCACGCGGGCGCCCGAGTCGGCCAGCACGTAGGCGAGTTCTTTGGCATGCAGCTTGTAGTTGACCGGCACCGACACAGCGCCCGCCCACAGGATGGCGTGCAGGGCCTCCAGGTATTCGGGCGCATTGGCGGCGTAGATGGCCACGCGGTCGCCGGGGGCCACGCCCCAGCGCGTGCACAGATGGGCGGCCAGCGCAGCGGTGCGGGCAGCCAGCGTGCCATAGCTCCACAGCACCTGGTCGCCATGCAGCAGCGCGGGCCGGTGAGCGTGCAGCAGGGCGCTGCGGCGCAGCAGGTGGGCCATGTTCATCGGGCGCGCTCCAGAATGCTCACGTAGTTGGCCACGGCCGATCCGCCCATGTTGAACACGCCCGCCAGGGTGGCACCGGGCACCTGCAGGTCGCCGGCCTCGCCCATGAGCTGCATGGCCGACACCACATGCATCGACACGCCCGTGGCGCCGATCGGGTGGCCCTTGGCCTTGAGCCCGCCCGAGGCGTTGACGGGCACGCGGCCGCTGCGCAGCACGGTGCCGTCTTCGAGCAGGCGGTGGCCCTGGCCTGCGGGCGCCAGGCCCATGGCCTCGTACGTGAGCAGCTCGGCGATGGTGAAGCAGTCGTGCACCTCGGCCAGCGACAGGTCATGCACCGCGCACCCGGCCTGCTGCAGCGCCTGCTGCCAGGCGCGCCGGGGCCCTTCAAAGTCCACCACACGGCGGCGCGCCATGGGCAGGTAGTCGTTCACCTGCACCCTCGCCCGCAGGCGCACGGCGCGGGGGAAGTCGGCCACCGCATCATCGGCCGCCAGGATGAGCGCCGCGGCACCGTCGGACACCAGCGAGCAGTCCGTCTTGCGCAGGGGCGCGGCAATCATCGGGTTGCGGTCGGACACGGTGTTGCAGAACTCAAAGCCCAGGTCCTTGCGCATGTGGGCCCAGGGGTTGAGCGCGCCGTTGGCGTGGTTCTTGGCGGCGATGCGCGCCAGGGTGGCCAAATGGTCGCCATGCGCGGCAAAGTAGTCCTGCGCGATGGACGCAAAAATGCCCGGAAAGCCACCGGGCGGGTTGCCCGCCTCGCCGGAGTAGCCGCAGTCGCCCAGGATGCGCGTAGTCTCGGCGCCGGAGACAGCGGTCATCTTTTCGGCGCCGATGACGAGGGCGACCCGGGCGCGGCCGGCTTCGATCGCATCGCACGCGGCATAGAGGGCGGCCGAGCCCGACGCGCAGGCGTTCTCCAGCCGTGTGGCGGGCTTCCAGCGCAGGGCGTCGTCGCACTGCAGGGCCAGCGACGAGGCAAACACATCGGGCGTGAAGCCGCCATTGAGGTTGCCCAGCCACACGCCGTCCACCACCGTGCCGTCGATGCCCGCGTGCTGCAGCGCCTCGCGGCCAGCGCGGGTGATGAGGTCTTCCAGCCCCATGCCGTCCAGCCGGCCAAACGGCAAATGTGCCCAACCCACCATCGCTGCACCCATGTCCATCCTCCATTGATGTGCGCCACGACGGCGCGATGACAACCACTGTAGGCAAGCTGCGGCTGTCCGCACAGTCGCCGAACTACCCAAGGGAAAACCCGAAGCCCTGGCGCCACACACAGCCCGCGCCATCAATCCCCCACACGCTGTGGCGTTGAAACCGCATTGCCTAGACTGCACCTGACCTGACACCACAGCGCGCGGAGCGATGCCTTCTTTGCCCACACCAACACCATGACCCTGGACCAGCAAAAATCCATCCTCACCATCGCCCTTCTGGCCGCGTTTGCCGATGGCAACAAGGACGATGCCGAACGCGAAGAGATCCGCCGCATTGCCCAGTCGCTCGCGGGCGACGGGGGCGTCGCCGACCTGCCGCGCATCTACCAGGACGTGCTGCTGCAGCGCACCAGCGTGCAGGCCGCCGTGCAGGGCCTGAGCGAGCCCATGCACCGCCAGCTGGCCTACGAAATGGCCGTGTGCGTGTGCGATGTGGATGGCCGCCAGACCGCAGCAGAGCGCGAGTTTCTGACCCGCCTCAAGGCGGCGCTGCAGCTGGGCGACCCGCAGACGGCGGCATTTGACCAGCAAGCCGATGCGCTGGTGGACGTGGCCGAAAAGGCTGCGCCGATGGCGGTGCCCGTGGCCAGCGCTGCGGCAGCGCCCCTGGCGGCAGCCGCCACTGTCCATTCCAATGCCTCGGATGCAGAGCTGGACCAATCCATCCTGAACTACGCGCTGCTCAACGGCGCGCTGGAGCTGCTGCCGCAGTCGTGGGCGTCGATGGCCATCATCCCGCTGCAGGTGAAGATGGTGTACGGCATCGGCAAGGCCCACGGGGTGGAGCTGGACCAGGGCCACATCAAGGAGTTCATCGCCGCCGCCGGCGTGGGCATGACGTCGCAGTACCTGGAGCAATTTGGTCGCAAGCTGATGGGCGGCCTGCTGGGCAAGGTGGCGGGCCGCACCCTCGGCGGGCTGGGCGGCGCTGCCACGGGCATGGCGTTTTCGTTTGCCACCACCTACGCGCTGGGGCAGGTGGCCAAGCGCTACTACGCCGGTGGCCGGGTCATGAGCACGGCCATGCTGCGCGAGACCTTTCAGGGCCTGCTCACGCCCGCCAAGCAGCTGCAAACGCAGTACCTGCCGCAAATTCAGCAGAAGGCGTCCACGCTGGACGCGGGCCAGATCATGGCCCTGGTGCGGGGCAAATAGTGAACGCTATTTAATTGATAGCTTCTGGCGCATATTCGACTAGCGCTTGCAGCCGATTTGACTTAAAAACCGCCCCGCAGGCATGCAGGGGCTGCCCGGACGCCGCGCAGCGCACTGCCACGCTGCGCGCACCCGTTGCCGCCGCGCAGCACCTTGCGATTCGGCAGGTAACACACCGCCCGGTGCATGACAGAATCCGACCATGCTCGACCACACGGATCCTGTCGCCTCCATCATCCCGGCCATGTCGCTCGATTCGCCGTCCGACAACGCCATGGCCGCCATGTCGCGCCTGGCCCTGGGGCCCGTGAACACGGACTACTACCTGAAGGTGTTCGAGCGCTTTGACGACACGGGCCGCACGACCACCACCTGGAACTGGGCCGCCTGCCTGTGCACCCTGAACTGGATGCTGTTTCGTCAGCTGTGGGGCGCTGCGCTGGTCTATGTGGCGGCGGCCGAGGGTCTGGCACTGATCGTGTTTGGCGTGGGCCGCTCGTTCTTGCACTGGCCCGTGGGCATCGAACTGGGCGTGCTGGGCGCCTTTGCGGTACTGGCCTTTGCCGTGCCGGGGCTGTACGGCAACGCCATCCTGTACGCCGACATCCGCAAACGCATTGCGCGCGCGCTGGCCGCATCGCGCACAGTGCCCGAAGCCTGTGCGCTGCTCGAAAAGCAGGCCAGCTCGCGCAAACGGCTGCAGGTGCTGGTACTGGCAAATGTCGTGCTGGGCCTGGCCGCACTGATCGCCTACTTGGCGCTGTCCCCGTCGGACGTGAAACCGCTGGCATTGGAGCCCGCCGTGACGGTGGCGCAGGCCACGGCCGCCGCCCAGGCGGCATCAGCCACCAAGCCCGTAGGGGTCTTGCCAGCGCCCGAGGCCGAAGGCGCGCCCACAACGCCACCGGCGCCCGCCGCCAAGGTAACCCCAGAGTCAGCTGCTCCCGCCACCCCTGCTGCCGCTGCCCCCCCCGCGCCTGTGGCACCAGCGCCTGCGGCAGTCACACCACCACCCGTTGCCGCTGCCGTCCAAAAATCGGCCGAGTCTCCAGCGCCTGCACAGCCCGCATCGCCCACGGCATCCACCCCGGCCGCCAAAGCATCCACACCCAAGCCAGCCACGCCAGCAGCATCGACCCGCGCACCCGCGCCTGCGGCCAGTGTCACCGCCCCCGCACGCCGCGATGCTGCCAGCCGCGCCGTAGCCACTACAAAGCCCAAGGCGCCAGCTGCAGCAGCGCCCACCGCCGATACCGCGCTGCCCACTGTGGGCACTGCCCCGGGCTATTACATCAACGTGGGCCTGTTTGCCGAGGAAGCCAACGCCCGCAAGACACAGGCGCGCCTGCTCAACGAAGGCCTGCCCGCGTTTCGTCAGGAGCTGAACAACACCAAGAGCCGCCGTATCCGCGTGCGGGTGGGGCCTTACGCCACTCGCGCCCAGGCCGATGCCGCGGCCGAGGCGATCCGCGCGATGGCGCTGGACGCCGTCGTGTTCAAGCAATAGCAACGTCTGGACGCGGGGCGTAGCACTGTCCTACGCACGCAAATGCCCGACGCCGACGCAGGGTCGCCGGGTCTGCCAGTACGCTGGGTGCACCACCACTTTGAGCGCCCGCACAATGCCGCGAAAGACCTCCCCGCACCACAACGCCACCCGCCGATGGGTCACCTTGGCAGCGGTGGCTGCAGGTGCCCTGCTGCTGACCGGCTGTGCCCACTGGCGCATGTGGACCGCAGCCGACCTGGCCCGCGACGCTCGCCCCTATACCGCGCAGCCTCCGCACCCGACGCGGCGCGTGCTGGTAGTGGGCGACAGCACGGCGGTGGGCACCGGCGCCAGCACTGCAGCAAACAGCCTGCCGGGGCGCATGGGCCAGGACCATCCCCAATGGCGCATCGACAACCTGGCGGCCAACGGTGCCAAGTTTGGCGACGTGGTGCAGCAGCTGGAGCTCGCAAACGGCGGCTATGACCTGGTGCTGGTGCTGGCGGGTGGCAATGACGTTATCCGCTTCACCCCCGAGGACACGCTGCGCGATCAGGTACAGCAGGCCGTGGCGCTGGCACGCCAGAAGGGGCAGCAGGTGGTGCTGATGCCTTGTGGCAATGTGGGCCACGCGCCCTTTTTTGTGCCGCCCCTGTCGTGGGCCATGTCACGCCGGTCCGAGGCATTGCATGCCCTGGCGCGCGAGGTGGCCAGCGCGCAGCAGGTGCACTATGTGCGCTTGCTCAAGCCGCGCGACCAGGACCCGTTCGTGACCCGCAGCCAGGAGCTGAATGCCGCTGACGGCCTGCACCCCAGCAGCGCGGGCTATGCCGAGTGGTACCGCGAGCTGGTAGCACAGGGTGGGTTGAACGGCCTCACGCAGTAGCCCCTGTTAATCGTCCGTTGACTCGCTCTTGGACAGCCACTGCAGCACGGCATCGATGACCCACTGCGGGTCATCCAGCGGCAGGTCATGCCCCGCCCATGGATGCGACTGCAGCGGCAGACCCCAGGCCTGCGCAATGGCCTGCGAGCATTGGCTGGACACCAGCTGGTCCTCCTGGCTGCCCAGCAGCAGTACACGGTCCACGGGTGCGCCTGCAGGCGCGCGGTACCGCGCAGCAGCCACCAGCTGGCGCACAGCATTGCAGGCCGACACCGGCCGTCGCCTGCGCACTGCAGCCCACTGCGCCACCACGCCAGCAGCGGCGGATGGAGCGCTGCGGCTGGTGATCTGCCACACCACCTGCTCCGCAGCTTCTGCAGATCGCCACCGCCACGCCAGCCGCAGCAGCGGTGCGATGTTGTGCAGCTGTAGGCGGTGCCAGAACGGGCTGAAAGGCCGCAGGCTGGTGTTGATGAGCACGCAGCCCGCCACCTCGTGCGGCGCCACGCGTGCCCATTCGGTGGCCACCATCGCCCCCAGCGACATGGCCAGCAGGTGGTAGGGGGGCGCCACGGCACGGCGCGCCAACTCTGCGCGGCAGGCCTGCACCATGCCTTGTACCGACCAGGGTGATGCCAGATGGTGGAAATCGCCATTGCCCGGCAGGTCCAGCGCCAGCACGTCATCGCCCGGCACCGCTTGTACAAAGCCCTCGGCAAACACGCCCCAGTGCGCGGCCTCACGCGTCAGCCCGCGCAGCAGGATCCATTGGCGTGGCGGGCGCACTGGCATCTCAGTACCACGCCGCCAGGGCATCGGCACGGCGCTGTGCACGCTGATCGGGTGCTGGCACCCAACGCGCATGGCTGCAGGCCGCGCGCGACAGAAAGTCGAGCAGCGACAGGTGCCGCCGTAGCACCCGCTGCTGGCGGTGGTTGATGAGCGGGTTGAAGATGCCGTTGCGCGAGAACAGCTGGCGGGGGTTCTTCTTGATCCACAGCCACGATCCCATCTCCAGCGTGAGCGGCAGGAAGGTGTGCGCGGGCACCTCACGGCAGGCCTGCAGGTACAGGTGGTCCCACAGGTCGCCGTGGGCGAGGTACTGCGCGCTCTGCGGCTCAATGATGTACTGGTGGTTGCTGTGCGCCTGCAGAAAGATGTCCTGCAGCGCATGCAGCTCGGCCAGGTGCGGAATGGGTCGGCGGGTGTGGGCAAAAGGAAACCACAGCCGGTCCTTCACGCCAAAACCCGAGTGGCAGTCCAGCGCAATGCTGAACGGCCGCGCCAGCAGCTGCTGCGCCACCACGTCACACAACGCCTGGCTTTCTGCCTCCATGGACTCACCAGCCCGCCCCCGGTACCAGGGCAGCCCCGCGCTCACGCGCTGCCCGCCAATACCCCAGGGCACCGGGTCCATCGCATCGACGGGCGCGTTGCGCATCAGGTCCACCCCGCGCGGGTTGGCGCGCGTGGCAGACCACATGCCGCCGGGGTTGACGATGGGCATGAAGACCAGGCGCACCCGCTCCAGCTGCTGGTGCAAGGTGGTGTCCCACTGCAACCGCATGACCACGTTTTGGAGGTAAGCAATGACCACCTCGGCACCAATGCGCTCCAGCCCATGCACGCCGCCAAAAAACCCGACGGCAGGCACGTCCAGCGCCGGGTTGCCCAGCCCGATGGCATAGATGGGAAATTGCCGGCCCGATGCCACAGACACCTGTTGGACGACCTGCACCTGCAGATGGGGCGCCCCCAGCTCCAGGATTTTTTCCAGCGCCGCAAGCTCGGGCAGCATGTTGAATGGGGAAGGATTCGGGGGGTGGAGCACGCCAGGGCGCGTGCCAAGCGGCGAGGATAGCGCCCGCCGGACGGCTCGGATAGCTGCATGCCCCGCCTGTGGCGTTTGTGCGAACCGACGCGAAACCGTCACACAAGGGCGCTAACTTGCCTGCAGTTACCACCCTTTGAAAGAGGCGCACCATGCTCTGGAAACTGTTCGGACTGCAGCGGCTGCTCGATGAGCTGTTCGATGAACGAGGGTGGCTGAGCCTGGACCTGCCCCGCACTGCTGGTTGGGACCACGACGATGTACCCGCCACCGCGCAAGACTGAGGCCCACCGCTGGGCCATGGGCTGGGCGATGCTGGGCTGCGCGCTGGCCTGGGGCGCTGTGGAGTTTCTGGCTCTGCAACGCGCGCGCTGGCAGTTGTGGCGCGAGCGGCTGCACACGCCTGCCCACCATTAGCGAGACCGCCGTGAGCGACCGGCCGCAGGACCTGCATGAAGAGGTGGCCAACAGTGCGCTGCACGGCGCTGCGCTGGTGGGCGCCTGCCTCGCCGTGCCGCAGCTGCTGCAATCAGCCCCCGCCGCGCATCCCGCAGCGATGGGAGGTGTGCTGGTGTTTGTAGCCACCATGGCGCTGCTATATGGCGCATCCACCCTGTACCACGCACTGCCGCCGGGGCGGGCCAAGCAATGGGCGCTGCGGCTGGACCATGCGGCGATCCACCTGTTCATTGCGGGCAGCTTCACCCCTTTTGCGTTGAGTGCGCCGGGCCACAGGCACCACATCACGGCCCTGGTGCTGGTGTGGCTTGCGGCGCTGGCGGGCTGCTGGCTGCAGTTGCGCATGCGGCGCGCAGCACCTTGGCTCTCCACCGTCTTGTATGTGGCGATGGGCTGGGTGGCGCTGCTGGCGGCCCTGCCCCTGATGGCCCATGTGCCCGCCGTGAGTGCGGCCTGGCTCGTGATCGGCGGGGCTGCGTATACAGCTGGCGTGGTGTTTTTTGCGATGGACGCCGTGGTGCGCTATGCCCACGCTGTGTGGCATGGCTGCGTCATCGCAGGCACGGGCTGCCACGTGATCGCGGTGCTGGGCCTGCAGACGGCGACCTAGCATCGCCACTAAAAACGGTCGCAGCGCACGCGCCTGCGACCGCCTCGCGGGCCCTGCACCAGCAGGCAATGCCGCTTCGATGCAACGGCTGCAAACACCTGCAGCATGCAGGCCCTATCGCGCCCGGCGTTATCGCACCTAAAATCACGCAGGTCCTCGCTCGCAAAGGCAGGGCCCATCGTCATTCCAATCAACGAAAAAACATCATGGCAACTGCAAAGAAAACTCCCGCTCCCGCAAAGAAAGTGGCCGTCAAGGCCGCAGCACCCGCCGCCAAGAAGGCAGCCCCTGCGGCCAAAAAAGCTGCGCCAGCCGCCAAGAAAGCTGCGGCTCCCGCTGCCAAGCCCGTGGCCACTGCTGCCGCCCTGAAGCCCATCAAGACCGCGTTCAACAAGACCACGCTGGTCGCCCACCTGGCTGAACAGTCGGGCGTGGAACCCAAGGCCACCAAGGCCGTGCTGGCTGCGCTGGAAGCCGCCATCCTGGGCTCGGTGCACAAGAAGGGCTCTGGCGAGTTCACGCTGCCTGGCGTGCTCAAGATCGGCCTGCAGCAAGTGCCCGCCAAGAAGAAGCGCTTTGGCAAAGACCCTTTCACGGGTGAAGAGCGCTGGTTCCCCGCCAAGCCTGCTTCGGTCAAGATCAAGACCCGCGCCCTGAAGAAGCTCAAGGACGCAACCGTCTGATGCACCCGGCGCCGCAAGGCGCTTGCGTCAGCACCAGGGGCCGCAAGGCCCCTTTTTCTTTGGTGGAGCTTGCAACGCCTGCGAGAAGAGCACCCACGCACGTCCTGGCCCCTGCGCAATCAGGCGCTGATGACCCCTGGCGCCGCAGGATGGGCATACAACGCCTGCACCGCCGCAGCGCGGCGCGAGAGCACAGCCCCCTGGTTGATGTAGCCCTTGTCGGTGATCTCCCCGGCATCTGCATCGGGCGCCGTCTCCATCACCATGGCCCGCGTGGGGCATTGCGAAGACCCCGCACCGGCATCGCGGCGCGCACGCATCACGGCCTGCAGCGCTTGCTCCAGCCGCGCAGCATCGGCCGCACCGGCCGCAGACGGGAACACCAGCATGCCCACCTCATCGCGGTCATGCCCGGTGAGCACAATGTCCTGCACCAGCGGTGCCAGTTGCGACACCAGGTCCACCCGCAAGGTGCCCACCGACACCCAGCTGCCGCTGGACAGCTTGAAATCCTCGGCTACACGGCCGTTGAAGACCACGCCTTTTGCTGGCTGCTCTGAGTCCACCAGATACCCCGCATCGCCGATGCGGTAGAAACCTTCATGATCGAATGCGGCGGCCGTCTCGCGCGGCGCATTGCGGTAGCCGGCAAACACCGACACGCCCCGCACCCGCATCTCCAGCTTGCTGCCGTTGGGCACCAGCTTCAGCTCCAGCCCCGGCAAGGGTGCGCCAATGCAGCCCGCGCCCTCCAGGTGCCAGTGGGCGGTGGTGACAGCGGGCGCCGTCTCTGTGGAGCCCCACGAGGTGGTGAGCCACAGCGGCTGCGCGGGGCGCACGCGCCGGGCAACGGCCTGCAGGCGCTGCCAGGTCGATGGAGCCAGCGCCGCCGCCGCATAGAAGGCCAGCCGCATGCGCGCCAGCACGTCGGCGGCCATGCGGTCGTCGGCCTCCAGAAACGGTAGCAGCATGTCAAAGCCCCGGGGCACATTGAACAGCATGGTGGGCTGCACCTCGCGCAAGTTGCGCACCGTCTTGTCGATGAGCCCCGGCATCGGCCGCCCCTCGTCGATGTAGAGCGTTCCGCCGTGGCACAGCACCATGTTGAGGTTGTGGTTGCCGCCAAAGGTATGACTCCAGGGCAGCCAGTCCACCAACACCGGCTTCTCATGCTCTAAGAAGCGCCATGCCTGGGCCATCATCTGCTGGTTGGCGCAGAGCATGCGGTGGGTGTTGATGACCACCTTGGGCCGACCAGTGGAGCCGGAGGTGAGCAGGTATTTGGCATGGTCATCGGGCAGCAACGCCTGCATGGCCTGCTGCACCTGGGGTGTCTCTTGCCCGGCAAGCAGATGCTCCCAAGGCAACGCCCCCGGACACGCAGACGCGTTGCGGCTGAACACCCGCACGGCGGCGCTGTCCCAGCCTTGCAGGGCTGGCGCATAGATGCTGGCATCGGACGCGTAGACCAGGCTGGGCTCCAGCACCGACAGCATGCCGTGCAGGCGGCTGTGGTCCTGGGAGCGCGCATACGCGCTCGACAGCGAACAGGGGGTGATGCCCACATGCATGGCCGCCAGCAAGAGTACCGCATGGTCCACCGCGTTATCGGACAGGATGGCAATGGGCCGCCCGGCGGGCAACCGCAGGTCCAGCAGGGATTGCGCCACGGCGCCCACCTGGCGGCGCAACTGGGCATAGGTCAGGCTGCGCCAGCCCTCTGCGCTGTCGCTCCGTTCGGCCAGTGCCTGGGCATCAGGCGTCTCTTTGGCCCAACGCTCCAGCCATTCCCCCACGCAGCGGGCATAGGGTTGCAGCGCCATGGGAGAGCGCAGCGTGAAAGAACCGTCGTCAAACTGGGTGCGCACAGCGCGCGCAGGAGCAATCTGGCGCTCGTCATCAAGAAAGGCTGGGTACATGGTGGGTTCTCAGGAGCGATGGAGGTTCAAAAACTGAGGGGCTATGCCTCAGGCGTCGAGATCAGGGTCTGGTTGGCCGAGCAGCCCTGACGCCTGTTTGGCGCGCAGCAGCTCGATGAGCAAGGCATCTCGCGCACGGGCCAGATCGCTGGCCGGCCTGTCACCCAGCGCCTGTGCCACACCTTCGGTCACCTGGTGCTGCAAGGCTTCGGTCATGGACGGGGTGCCCAGGTCCTGCCACCAGCTCTCGATGGGGCCACCCAGGTGGGCCAACAGGTGGGCAATGCCACCGTCGCCGCCCGACAGGTGCAGGTTCATGAACGGCCCCATCAGCGCCCACCGCAAGCCAGGGCCCTGCGAGATGGCGGTGTCGATGTCTTCCACGGTGGCCACGCCCTGATCCACCAGGTAAAAAGCCTCGCGCCACAGAGCGGCCTGCAAGCGGTTGGCAATGTGCCCCTTGATCTCGCGCCGCACCTGGATGGGACGCTTGCCGATGTCGGCATAGAACGCCATCGCATCAGCCACCGCCTGGGGCTCGGTGCGCTCGCCGCCGCCCACTTCGACCAGCGGGATCATGTGCGGCGGATTGAACGGGTGGCCCAGCACCACGCGACCGGGGTGCGTGCAATCCTTCTGCATGTCCGTCACCGCAAGCCCCGAGGAACTGGAGGCCAGCACCACATGCGCCGGGGTGACTGCATCCATGCGGCGGAACAGGTCCACCTTGAAGTCGAGCCGCTCGGGTCCGTTCTCTTGCACAAAATCGGCCTGCGCCAGGGCGTCTTCCAGCCGCCCGTGAAAGCGCAAGCGCTGCTGGCTGGCGCCCGGCGCCAGCCCCTGCTGTGCCAGCGCCACCCAATGCGCGGCGACGGCGTCCCGCAGTCGCTGCTCGGCCCCGGGCGATGGGTCGGTCGCATCTACGTCCAGGCCCCGCGCCAGAAAGTACGCAGCCCAGCTTGCGCCAATGGTGCCGGTCGCCACTACGGCCACGCGCTTCACGGTGTGTGCCATGCGGGGCCTTTCAGGACTCGGCCGTGAAGCCGACCTTCTTCACCAGCGGCCCCCAGCGCTCGTATTCGGCCTGTTGCGAGGCCAACATCTCTGCAGGCGTAGAGCCTTTGGCGATGAGCCCCACCACGGCCAGGCTGTCCACGACGGCCTTGTCCTTGATCGCGGTGTTGATGGCGGCGTTGGCGGCTGCCACCACCGCCGCTGGCGTGCGCGCCGGGGCGTAAAAGCCGAACCATTCCTCGGTCGTGAGTTCTGGAAAGCCCTGCTCTGCAAACGTGGCAACCTCGGGCGAAAACGGCGACCGCGCCTGGCCTGAGGTGGCGATCAGCCGCAGCTTGCCCGCCTTATGGTTGGGGATGAAGTCTCCGCTGGGCGTGACCATCGACGCGATCTGCCCGCCCACCACATCGGTGACGCCCGGAATGGAACCGCGATACGGCACGTGCTTGAGGTCCACGCCGTGGTTCAAACCCAGCAGCGCACCGATGAAGTGCGGCGTGGAGCCCGCTGCGGGCGAGCCGTAGTTCGCCTGCCCGGGGTTGGCCTTGGCCCAGGCCAGAAAATCCTTCACCGTCTTGACAGAGGCGGGCACCAGCGGACCCACGGCCAGACCATGGTGCATGACGGCGCCGATGGACACCGGCACAAAGTCCTTGGCCGGGTCGTAGCTCAGGCGGCTGTAAATGTGCGGGTAGATGGACGTGCACGAAAACGGCGACAGCGTGAGCACGCTGCCATCGGCGGGCGCACTCTTGAGCGACTCCAGTGCAATGCGGCCGCCCGCGCCAGGCTTGTTTTCCACCACGGCGGGGTTGCGGGTGTAGGGCGATGCGGCCAGCTTCTCGCCCACCCGGCGCGCCACACTGTCGCCCGCGCTGCCTGCAGGGAAGCCGTAGAAGATCTTGACCTGGTCGATGGTCTGCGCCCAGGCTGCCAGCGGCGACAAGGCCCCCAGCGCAGAGGCGCAACCGACGTGGTGCATGAACTGGCGGCGCGTGTGCATCATCATGTGTCTCCTGTGGATGGAGCGGTCATTATTTTTTGTAGCCCCGCGCCACTCAGTCATCGCGATGACATTTGGACTCAGGGAATACGCGCACGCGCCTGTACAGCACCCGGGGGCGCAGGAGACACTCTCACCATGTTGGTCAAACTGGCTCCCCCTACCCTCACCGATCTGCTGCGGCACTCCGCCTGGTTCCCGGCCCTGAACAGCGCCGCGCAGCAGCGGGTGATGGACGATGCGCGAGAGGTCGAAGTGCCCCAGGGCGGCGCGCTGTGCAGGCGCGGCCACACCCCGGTGCATTGGTATGGCGCCATCGAGGGGCTGCTGAAGTGGACGGTGACCTCAGGCGATGGCCGCTCGGTCACGCTGGGCGGGCTGTCGGCAGGGAGCTGGTTTGGCGAGGGCACCTTGCTGCGCGGCACGCCACGCACGGCCGACGTGATCGCACTGCGCCCTAGCCGCGTTGCGCTGGTACCGGCGGAGACCTTTGAATGGCTGCACACCACGCAGCGCAGCTTTGACCACTTTCTGCTGCAGCAGATCAACGAGCGCATGCACTGGTTTCTGGGCAACTTCACGGCCCACCATTTGCTCGATACCGACAGCCAGGTGGCCCGCGCGCTCGCCGGCCTGTTCCACCCCTGGTTGCACCCGGGCAGCGACACGCACCTGCAGGTGTCGCAGGAAGAAATTGCCAACCTCTCGGGCGTGTCACGCCAGCGCTGCAACGCGGCGCTGAAGCGGCTGCAGGCCGCGGGCCTGCTGGAGATTGAATACGGCGGCATCACCGTCACCGACCTGGAAGGGCTGCGGCGCCAGGTGGAATAGCGCTTTCTTTTGGACTCGCTGGGGCACGGGCTACTGCCCTGCCACCGCCCCGTCGGCCGCTATGCTGGGGAGTGGTGCGCTTGGATGAAGGCAACCGCAGCGGCCACCACCGCGTCAGGCTGGTCGCGGTGTGGAGAGTGCGCGCAGTCCGGCAGCTCCAGCAGCCGGGTGCCCGGCACCCGCTGGGCAATGCCCCGGATTTGCGCCAGGGTGCCGTACTCGTCGTCACAGCCCTGGATGGCCAGCACGAGTGCGCGGATCTGGGCAACCTCGGGCTCGATGCTCCATGCGCGAAAGGCAGGGTCCAGCCAGATACGGTTCCAGCCCCAAAAGGCGGAATCCACATCGTCGTGGTAGCGCCCCAGTTTGTGGCGCAAGTCGGTCTGTTCGTAGGCGTCCCGCGCGCGTTCGATGTTTTGCACCGTCACGTCTTCCACAAAGATATGTGGCGCCATCACCACCAGACCTTGCACGCGCTGCGGCCAGCGCGCAGCCATCAGCAGGGCAATCGATGCGCCATCGCTGTGGCCGAAGAGCCAGGCGGCCTCCTGCACTCCCAGTGCATCGAGGAATGCGGGCACCACCTCGTGAGCTTGTTGGTGCATGAAATCCGGGCCCCACACCTCGTCCGCGCCCCGGGGGGTGGACCGGCCATAGGCAGGGCGAGAGAACACCAGCCCCCGAAACCCACCCGCATCGCACAGCTGGCGCGGGAAGTCCTTCCACATCGCCACCGAGCCCAGGCCTTCGTGCAGGAACACTACCAAGGGGGCGTCGCTGCGCTCGGGGGCTATCCACTGGTACTCGATGTGGACCGTGCGGTTGCGCCATACCACGGACAAGCGTTCTACGCCCGCCACGGGGCCAGGTGCAGCGACGTTGGCATTCACGCCCGCTGCTCCCGTTCGCGCAGCCGAAAGCGCTGGATTTTGCCGGTGGCCGTCTTGGGCAGCTCGGGCAGGAACTCGATCAGACGCGGGTACTTGTAGGGCGCCAGGCGTTCCTTCACAAAGGCCTTGAGTTCATCCGGTGTGACCGCCTGCCCGTCTTTGAGCACCACAAACGCCTTGGTCTTGGTCAGGCCGTCAGCATCCTGCGTGCCGATCACGGCCGCCTCCAGCACGGAGGTGTGCTGCATCAGCGTGGCCTCCACCTCGAAGGGGGACACATAAATGCCGCTGACCTTGAGCATGTCGTCGCTGCGCCCGGCGTAGGTGTAGTAGCCCTCAGCATCGCGCACGTACTTGTCGCCACTTTTGGTCCACGCGCCCTGGAAGGTCTCGCGGGTCCTGGCGCGGTTGTTCCAGTACATCAGCGCAGCACTGGGGCCCTGGATGTAGAGGTCGCCGATCTCGCCCTGCGGCACCTCAGTGCCGTCTTCGCCGCGCAGGGATATCTCGTAGCCCGGCACCGGTTTGCCAGTAGTGCCGTAGCGCACATCGCCAGGGCGGTTGGATAGGAAGATGTGCAACATCTCGGTCGAGCCAATGCCATCAATGATGTCGCAACCGAAATGGTCCTTGAAGCGCTGTGCAATCTCGGCCGGCAGCGCCTCGCCGGCCGACGAGCACATGCGCAGCGCCACCGCGCTGCGGGCAGGCAGGCGGGGCGAGGCGAGCATGCCGGCAAAACCGGTGGGCGCCCCAAAGAACACCGTGGGCTGGTGGCGCGTCCAGCGCTCGAAAGTGGCGTCTGGCGTGGGGCGCTCGGCCATCAGCACCACCGTGGCGCCCACCGACAACGGGAAGGTCAGGCTGTTGCCCAGCCCATACGCAAAGTAAAGTTTGGCAGCCGAAAAGCACACGTCCTTGTCGGTCAGGCCCAGCACCGCCTTGCCATACAGCTCGGCCGTCCACCACAGGCTGCCCTGGGTGTGCACCGTGCCCTTGGGCTTGCCCGTGGAGCCGGAAGAGTAGAGCCAGAACCCTGGCTCGTCAGGCCCCGTACGCGCGGGCGCGGCGAGCGCGGGGGTGCTGGCCATGGCGGCCTGCATGTCCACAGCCCCTGCAGCCAAAGTGCCCTGCGGCCGCGACACCACACACGCACGCACTTCGTGATGGGGTGCCTGGGCCAGCGCCTCGTTAAGCACCGGCAGCAATGCGCCAGAGACCAGCGCCGCCTGTGCGCGGCAGTGCGTCAGCATGTAGGCATAGTCATCGGGCTTGAGCAGGGTGTTGACCGCCACCGGCACCACACCGGCGTAAAGACAACCCAGAAACGCCACCGGCCAGTCGCTGGTGTCCAGCATCAGCAGCAGCACACGTTCCTCGCGCCGCACACCGGCGTTGGCCAGCACCGCCGCCAGCCGCCGTGCACGGTCTTCCAGCGCGCTGTAGCTCAGGCTTCCCTGGTCGTCGATGTAGGCGATGCGGTCACCCCGCGCACGGTTGATGGCAAACAGATGCTCTGCAAAATTGAACTGTTCCGGAAGGCTGTTCATGGCGTGTCTCCGTCGCGATGGCATTGTTTTTGGGGTGGGTTCGGGGGTCAGCAGCCCAGCGCTGCGAGCACTTCGGGGCTGGCCTGCACCGCACTGCGCTGGTGATAGAAGTCCAGCGCCCGCAAGCCGCCCAGCTCGGCACCACCACCGGCCCGGCCGGGCCCGCCATGCAGCGACATCGGCATGACATTGCCGTGGCCCGTGTGCGCAGTGGCCACGGCCGGCGTCACCACATGCACCCGACCGTTGCTCGCTGCCAGCGCAATGGCGGCCTGTGCCAGGGCCTTGTCGTCGGCGCCGTAAAGCGAGGTCACCAGCGAGCCCTGGCCACGCTGCGCCAGGGCCAGCGCATGGGTCACGTCGTTGTAGGGCAGCAAGGTGGCCACCGGGCCAAACACCTCTACGTCATGGACGGTGGAGGCCCAGTCGGCATCGCGCGCGCCCAGCAGCACCGGGCCGACGCAGGCCGCCACGGCGGGGTCGGCATCCACTAGGGGGCGGGTTCGACCGTCGTGCAGGATGTCGGTATGGGCGGCCAGGGCGGCAACGCCTGCCTGAACGCCATCAAACTGCGCGCGGCTCACCAGCGAGCCCATGCGCACTTCCGGGTTGCGGGGGTTGCCCACCACCACGCTGGCCAGTTGGGCGCTGACCGCATCGGCCACCGCCGCGTACAACGCGGCGGGAACCAGGATGCGGCGGATCGCGGTGCACTTCTGGCCGGACTTGACGGTCATCTCGCGGACGACTTCGCGCACCAGCAAGTCAAAGGCGGCGCTGCCGGGCGCCGCATCAGGCATCAGCAGCGCGGCATTGAGGCTGTCGGCCTCGATGTTGGCGCGCACCGAACGCTGCGCCACTGTCGGATGCGCCCGCACAACGCCCGCCGTCTCGGCGGAGCCGGTGAACGAGACCACATCAAACGGTTGCAGTGCGTCCATCAAGCCCGCCGAGCTTCCCGCGATGACCGACAGCGCGCCGGCGGGCAACACCCCGGCGTTCACCACGTCCTGCACCATGCGCTGGGTCAGCCACGCCGTGGATGTGCCGGGCTTGACGATGACCGGCATGCCCGACAGCAAGGCGGGCGCGGCTTTTTCCCACAGCCCCCAGGCGGGAAAGTTGAACGCGTTGATGCACAGCGCCACCCCAGGCCGGGGCACCTGCAGGTGTTGCGACTGAAAGACCGGTTCTTTGCCCAGCCTGATGGCGTCCCCGTCGCGCAGCACGCGCACATCGCCCAGCGCATCACCCCATCTGGCGTATTGGCCGAGGGTGAAGATTCCGCCGTCGATGTCCACCGCGGAGTCCGTCTTGACGGTGCCGGAGTTGGCAGTGGCAATGTCGTAGTAACTTTCGCGGTGCGCCTGCAACACCTTGGCGACCGCGCCGAGCATGGCAGCCCGCTCACGGTAGGTGGCGGCGCGCAGCGCAGCCCCGGCCTGTTCGCGGGCAAATGCAAAGGCCTCGGGCAGGTTCAACCCCGTGGCGTCCACCCGCACCAGGGGGGTGCCCAGCACAGGGTCGCGCAATTCGGTGCCGGGCCCTGTTCCGTGTTGCCAGCGGCCGGCAACGTGGTTGGCGAGCAATTCAGTCATGCAGTCGGTCTTTCAGAGCGAGAAGGTCCATGGGGAAGCAGCGCAGGCGCCAGCACTAGCGGGTGAACTGGATCTGACCCTCGGGCAGCAGGTACAGCACCAGCGCTCTGCCGTTAGCCACCGTGGGGTGGTGGGCACTGCCGGGCGGGTAGACGCACCATCCGGCAGGGTGGCCGTCAAACACCGCCTCGCCCTCCAGCGGCATGATCAAATCGATTTCGCCCTGCGGATGGGTGTGGTGGGGGCCGGCAATGTTTTGCATGTCCACCACGTCCACAGAAAACCGGTGCAAGGCATCTTCGGGCTTGAACACACGGCCGTAGCGAATGCCAGCGCCCTCGCGTTCACACAACCACCCCTCGCGCACGCCCTGAAGACACGCCTCCCGCAAGCGCTGGTAGCTCGCACTGGTGGGGCCGTGTGCAGTGTTAAGCCATTGCGCCAGAGCGGCATCCAGGGGTTTGCCAGCGAGCTGGGCGGTCAGATCAGCCAGGGCTTGGTGAAATGTAGTTTTGTCGGACATGGGCAGTGGGTGCAGCTAGAGTCGGGGCCCAATCTGCACCGTTTTTGATCCACCGCCTTGCGCGCATCCAAAACATGCAGTATTTTGCCAATTGATGAACCATAGTTACCTCAAAGATTCATGTCAAGCACTATAGTGCATGAATGGCGTTTTCCCTGAGAAGGCCAGGGTGCTCCATGAAAAGGATGGGTATGAACGAAACAGAAGCGGCGGGGCTGCTGGCACCCGCCTCCGCGCAGGAGGGTGCACCGCCATCGGCCGAGGAGCCCAAGAACCCCCTGCTGGTGGCGCTGGGCGAGCGCGTTCGCAACCTGCGAGCGCAGCGGGGCCTGACCCGCAAGGCGGTGGCCGTGGCCGCCGATGTGTCTGAACGCCACCTGGCCAACCTGGAGTACGGCACCGGCAACGCCTCTATCCTGGTGCTGCAGCAGGTGGCCCATGCACTGCACTGCTCGCTGGCGGAGCTGGTGGGCGACTTCACGACGCAATCGCCCGAATGGCTGCTGATCCGCGAACTGCTGGAACACCGCAGCGAGCCCGAACTGCGCCGCGCCCGCCTGGCGCTGCACGAGCTGCTGAGCGGAGGACACAACGACGCCGCAAGGCACCGCCGCATTGCGCTGGTGGGTCTGCGGGGGGCTGGCAAATCCACGCTGGGGCCGTTGCTGGCGCGCGAGCTGGACGTACCGTTCATTGAACTGAGCCGCGCCATCGAGGCCCTTGCCGGGTGCAGCGTGCGCGAAATCCATGATCTGTACGGCACCACCGCCTACCGCCGCTACGAGCGCAGGGCGCTGGAAGAAACGATACAGATCCACAGCGAGGTGGTCATTGCCACGCCGGGCGGCATTGTGTCGGACCCCGCCACTTTCAACGAGCTGCTGGCCCACTGCACCACGGTGTGGTTACGGGCTGCGCCCGAAGAACACATGGGACGCGTGGTGGCACAGGGCGACATGCGCCCGATGGCCGCGAGCAAAGAGGCCATGGACGATCTCAAGCGCATCCTGGACGGGCGCGCTGCTTTTTATTCCAAGGCCGAAATCACGGTGGATACCTCCGGCCAGACGCCCGAGCAAAGCCTGCAAGCCCTGAGTGCCAGTGTGCGCAAGGCCATGGCCCGGGCGGCGTAAAACCCCGCACTCCCTCTGAGCGGCTGCAGCCCGGACACGGGCGCCGCAGCACCCACGCCCATCCCGGCACCGCACAGCGCCACCGCCACGGTGGCCTGTGCAGTTCGCCCCCTCACACCCCTGCGCAGCCCTCAGCGACGCTACGCATCCGCCCGACGGCCATCGGCAAAAAAATGCATTGACATACCGCATAACATGCATGATGATGCACATCAACAACAAGTCACAAGCACTATATTGCATTAATTCTCCACGGAGACCTCATGGCAGACCTCACCCACGCTCCCGAACGCGTTGACTACCGCACCGATCCCACGCAGTACCGCCACTGGACCTTGTCGGTCGAGGGCGCCATTGCACGGTTGTCCCTCGACATTGCGGAGGACGGCGGAATCCGTCCTGGCTACAAGCTCAAGCTCAACAGCTATGACCTGGGGGTGGACGTTGAGCTGCATGACGCGCTCAACCGCATCCGCTTTGAGCACCCCAACGTGCGCAGCGTCATCGTGACCAGCGGCAAGGACCGCATTTTTTGCTCGGGCGCCAACATCTTCATGTTGGGTGTGTCCAGCCACGCCTGGAAGGTCAACTTCTGCAAGTTCACCAACGAGACGCGCAACGGCATTGAAGACTCCTCCAAGCATTCCGGCATCAAGTTCATTGCAGCAGTGAATGGCGCCTGCGCAGGCGGCGGCTATGAGCTGGCACTGGCGTGCGACGAAATCATCCTGGTCGATGACCGGTCGTCTGCCGTATCGCTGCCCGAAGTGCCTTTGCTGGGCGTGTTGCCCGGCACCGGTGGGCTGACACGTGTCACGGACAAGCGCCGCGTGCGGCACGATCTGGCCGACATCTTCTGCACCAGCGTGGAGGGTGTGCGTGGCCAGCGCGCGGTGGACTGGCGCCTGGTGGACCGTATCGCCAAGCCCGCGCAATTTGCCGCCACGGTGCAAGAGCGAGCAACCGCCCACGCGCAAACCAGCACCCGCCCCAGCGGCGCACAAGGCATTGCCCTGCCCCGCGTGGAGCGGCAGGACCATGCCGACGGCATGCGCTACCAGCACGTGACGGTGGACATCGACCGCGCACGGCGCACGGCCACGTTGTGCATCCGGGCACCTCAAGGGGCGCAACCCGCAGACACGGCCGCCATTGAAGCAGCTGGCGCCGCCTGGTGGCCGCTGGCAATGGCCCGCGAGCTGGACGACGCCATCCTGAACCTGCGCACCAACGAGCTGGACATTGGCACCTGGCTGCTGAAGACCGAAGGGGACGCACAAGCGGTACTGGCCAGTGATGCCGTCCTGCTTACCCACCAGGACCACTGGCTGGTGCGCGAGACCATCGGCGCACTGCGGCGCACCTTTGCCCGTCTGGATGTGTCCTCGCGCAGCCTGTTCGCGCTGATCGAGACGGGTTCTGCTTTTGCCGGCACCCTGGCAGAGCTGGCGCTGGCGGCGGACCGTACCTACATGCTGGCCCTGCCCGACGCGCCCGAGCAGGCACCAACGCTCACCCTGAACGCATTCAACTTTGGCTTGTTGCCTATGGTGAATGACCAAAGCCGCCTGCAATGCCGCTTCTATGAAGAGGCGGGCCCGCTGGAAGCGGTCCGCGCCGCCGCCGGCCGGCCGCTGGACGCAGACAGTGCACTGGCGCTGGGCCTGGTCACGGCTGCCCCCGACGACATCGACTGGGCCGACGAAATCCGCATCGCCATCGAAGAACGCGCCGCCATGTCGCCCGACGCGCTGACTGGCCTGGAGGCCAACCTGCGTTTTGCCAGCAAGGAAAACATGAACACCCGCATCTTCGGGCGCCTGACCGCGTGGCAGAACTGGATCTTCAACCGACCCAACGCCGTGGGCGAAAAGGGCGCGCTCAAGGTCTACGGCACCGGACAGAAGGCCGGGTTTGACCAGACGCGCGTCTGACCCCCTGCCCTGCATTCGATTTCCATCCAGAGGAGCACCCCATGAGCAGCATCAACTACAGCGAAAAGATCCCCAACAACGTCAACCTCGGCGAAGACCGCACGCTGCAGCGCGCGCTCGAAGGCTGGCAGCCCAACTTCATCAACTGGTGGGACGACGTGGGCCCTGAGGGATCGACCAACCATGAGGTTTATCTGCGCACCGCCGTCAGCGTAGACCCGAATGGCTGGGCACAGTTTGGCCACGTGAAGATGCGCGACTACCGCTGGGGCATCTTTCTGAACCCCGGCGATACGAACCGCGAAATCCACTTTGGCGACCACAAAGGCGAAAAAGCCTGGCAGGACGTGCCCGGCGAACACCGCGCCAACCTGCGCCGCATCATCGTGACCCAGGGCGACACCGAACCCGCCTCGGTCGAGCAGCAGCGCCACCTGGGCCTGACGGCGCCCAGCATGTACGACCTGCGCAACCTGTTCCAGATCAATGTGGAAGAGGGTCGCCACCTGTGGGCCATGGTGTACCTGCTGCACAAGCACTTTGGCCGCGACGGTCGCGAAGAGGCCGAAGCGCTGCTGCAACGCCAGTCCGGCGACGAGAACAACCCGCGCATCCTGGGCGCGTTCAATGAAAAGACGCCGGATTGGCTGGCGTTTTTCATGTTCACCTACTTCACCGACCGAGACGGCAAGTTCCAGCTCTCGGCGCTGGCAGAGAGCGCTTTTGACCCGCTGGCGCGCACCACCAAGTTCATGCTGACCGAAGAAGCCCACCACATGTTTGTGGGCGAAAGCGGCATCTCTCGCGTGCTGTCGCGCACTGCGCAGGTGATGAACGACCTCAAGACCGATGACCCTGCGCAGGTGCGTGCAGCGGGCGCCATCGACCTGCCCACCATCCAGCGCTACCTCAACTTCCACTACAGCGTGACCATCGACCTGTTCGGCGCAGACCAGTCGAGCAACGCCGCCACCTTCTACAGCTCAGGCCTCAAGGGTCGCTACGAAGAAGGCAAACGCACCGACGACCACGTGCTCAAGGGTCAGACGTACAAGGTGCTGGAGGTCAAGGACGGCCAGTTGCTGGAAAAAGAAGTGCCCATGCTCAACGCGCTGAACGAAGTGCTGCGGGACGACTTCATCAAGGACTCCATGGCAGGCGTGGGCCGGTGGAACAAGGTGCTGGAGAAGGCCGGCGTCCCCACCCGCCTGGTGGTGCCCCACAAGGCCTTCAATCGCCAGATCGGCGCGCTGGCCGGCATCAAGATGTCGCCCGACGGCCGCGTGGTGAGCGAGGCGGAATGGACCGCACGCAAGGCCGAATGGCTGCCCACGCCCGAAGACTTCGCGTTTGTGGCGTCGTTGATGGGCCGCGTGGTCGAGCCGGGCAAGTTCGCTGGCTGGATTGCGCCCCCGGTCATGGGCATCAACCGCCAGCCGGTGGATTTCGAGTACGTGCGTTTCAATTGACCCCTGCTGAGCCGCCAGCGCCAGCCTCTCCCAGAGGTATCTCGGCGCCTGCGGCCAGGCACAGCGGTTTTGTTCTACATCGACTGAATCCAGACAACGCATGCAAGGTCACAGCACCCGTCGACAGACATTGCACGAAGAATGACTATGGAAACCCACACGCTGATCGACAACGGCATCCTCAAGCAGCACCTGATCGACCCCGAGATTTGCATACGCTGCAACACCTGCGAGGCCACCTGCCCGGTCAATGCGATCACGCACGACGACAACAACTACGTGGTGCGGGCGGATGTGTGCAATGGGTGCATGGCCTGCATCTCGCCCTGCCCTACGGGTTCCATCGACAACTGGCGCGCGGTGCCGGTGGGCAGGGCCTACAGCATTGAAGAGCAGCTCAGCTGGGAAGAACTGCCAGGCGAGCTTGCACCCCACGAACTGGTTGCAGCAGGCGCAGAACCCGCCACAGCGGCGGCAGCACCACAACAAGCCGTTGAGGCCCCTGCAGAGCCGGGCACGCAGGTGTTTCGGTCCGGCCAGTACGGAGCCACGGTACCGCCCTGGTCCGCCGCCCATCCATACACCAATCTTTTTCCGCCAAAAAAACCGACCACAGCTACCGTGGTCGGCAACTTCAATTGCACCGAGGCTGGTTTTGAGAGCGAAACCCACCATGTGGTGCTCGACTTCGGCAGCATGCCGTTCCCTGTGCTGGAAGGGCAATCGATTGGCATCATCCCGCCCGGCACCGATGCGCTGGGCAAACCGCACCACGCGCGCCAATACTCGGTGGCCAGCCCACGCAATGGTGAACGCCCCGGCTACAACAACCTAGCGCTGACCGTGAAGCGCGTGACCGTGGACCACGATGGCAACCCCGTGCGCGGCGTGGCCTCCAACTACGTATGCGACCTGAAGGTGGGCGACAAGGTGCAGGTGGTGGGGCCGTTCGGCAGCAGCTTCCTCATGCCCAACCACCCGCGATCGCACATCGTGATGATCTGCACCGGCACCGGCAGCGCTCCCATGCGCGCTATGACCGAGTGGCGGCGCAGGCTGCGCAACAGCGGCAAGTTTGAAGGCGGCAAGCTTTTGCTGTTCTTCGGTGCACGCACGCAGCAGGAACTGCCCTACTTCGGCCCCCTGCAAAGCCTTCCCAAAGACTTCATCGACATCAACCTGGCCTTTTCCCGCACGCCCGGGCAACCCAAGCGCTACGTGCAAGACCTGATGCGCGAACGCGCCGCCGATCTGCTGGCCCTGCTGCGCGACGACAACAGCCACTTCTACGTCTGCGGCCTCAAGGGCATGGAAGAAGGCGTGGTGATGGCGCTGCGTGACATCGCGCAAGAGGCAGGGCTGAGCTGGGAAGCCCTGGGCGGGACGCTGCAGCGCGAAGGCCGCCTGCACCTCGAGACCTACTGAGGCCGCAATGGCCTTGGTCTAAGGTCTCTCTCTCTAATTCACGCCCTGGAGCCCCCAAAGGCCCATCGGCCGGGCGTTTGGGCGCTGCTTGGCGCCCTTTCCCTCATGTAACAGCTGCAACGCCGGACGCGGACCGGCCGATCAGCCTTGCGTTCCTGCGAAAATAGCGGGCTTTGCCTACGGGGACCCGTTCCCTCCTGCACGCGCCGCCGGACCATCCCGCTCGGCCGTGCCCACCCAGTGCACAGCCTTCGCGGGATGACCCAACACCACCGACTCAACAGCTCACCCCTCGTGGTCCTGCTCCAGCAATGGACGCGGGACGCCATTGAGCGGGCCGCGCGTCCGGTGCCGACCGTCAAGCCCCCCGACGTGGCAGAGCAGCTGAGCCAATGGCTGGGAACCGTGGACGCCGTCCAGCTCAGCCGGGCGCTGCACGCGATCGAGACCCTGCCATCGCAGGCAGCCAGTGCACAACGCCCACCCGTGGTGCTGAACATGACGGCACTCACCGGCCTGGTAGCGAAGGTTAAGGCCGACCTCGAAGTGCAGCTGGCCACGAGGCACACTGCACCCAAGCCACTGCGGGCCCGGGCGGACAACACACCCGTGGAACTGCCCGACCCGATTGTGGAGACGGATTTCGCCACCCACGCGCCACGTTATCTGGACCTGCAAAAGCAGATGGAGCTGCGGCTGCAGCCCCTGCGGGCACAGTTGCGCCAGGCGATCACACAAGGCCCCCCCAGATTGCGCCAGGTAGCAGCGCTGGACGCCGTCATGGAGCACATGTTGGCACCGCGCGAGCAACGGCTGTGGGCCGTACTCCCCGTGCACCTGGAGCGCCGTCTGGCGCACCGCCACCGGCAACACCAGCACAGGCTGACCGCCCAGGGGCTGACCGATGAGCCTGCGCGCTGGCGGCAGGCTGGAGGCTGGCTGTGGGCCTTCGAGCGCGACATGCAGGCCCTGCTTACCGCAGAGCTGCAAACGCGCATGGAACCGATCACGGGACTGCTGGAAGCAGCCCATAACGACACAACAGGACAACAGGAATGAACAAGAGTGTGATGACAGCCATCTTCGCCACAGGCCTTGCGGCCGCTGGCTGGGTGGGCTGGGGTTTTGTGGGCCACAGCCCGCTGGCACTGGCAATGACGGCGATGATCGCCACCACCTACCTGCTGGGAGCCTGGGAACTGATGCGCTATCGCGCGGCCACCGCCTCGCTGACCCGCGCGCTAGAGGCCCATCAAGAGCCCCCTGCGCTGGATGCATGGCTCGAAAGCCTGGATCCCGCACTGCGCCACCCGGTTCGGCAACGCATCGAAGGCGAGCGGGTGGCCTTGCCTAGCCCCGCGCTCACGCCCTACCTGGTGGGGCTGCTGGTGATGCTGGGCATGCTGGGCACCTTTGTGGGCATGGTGGTGACATTCCACGGCGCCGTGTTCGCCCTGGAGGCCTCCGGCAACCTGGAATCCATCCGCAACGCACTGGCTGCGCCCATCAAGGGACTGGGCCTGTCGTTCGGTACGTCCGTCGCGGGGGTGGCCACCTCGGCCGCACTGGGCCTGTTGTCCGCCCTAAGCCGCCGGGAAAGGCTGCAAGCAGTCCGCCAGCTGGATGCGCGCATCCCCACGCTGTTCCGTGTCTTCTCGTCCGCCCAACGGCGCGAGGACACCCTGCAGGCCCTGCAAGCGCAGGCCCAGGCCCTGCCGCTGATTGCCGACCGCCTGCAATCCATGATGGAAGGGCTGGAGCGCCGCCACAGCCAGCTCAACGACCAACTGCTGGCGCAACAGCAAGGGTTTCATCAAGATGCCTCTGCCGCCTACACCCAATTGGCGCAGGCCGTGGGCACATCGCTGCAGGAAAGCCTGAGCACCAGCGCCCAGCAGGCCACTGCGGCCATGCGCCCGGTGGTGGAACATGCCATGGCGACGCTGGCACAAGAGTCCCAGCGCACCCACGAGCGGTTGCGAGAACACACCAGTCAGCAGCTGCAAAACCTCAGCGCGCAATGGGAGGGCACCGCACGCAAGGTGGCCAACACCTGGGCCCAAGCGCTCGACCAGCAGACGAGCACGCAGGGCGCGCTGGCAACCCAGTTCGAGAGCGCATTGCAAACACTCACGCGGGCTTTTGACGACCGCTCGAAATCCCTGGTGGATTCCCTGCACGCATCAGCCGCACAGCAACAGGCCGGCCAGGCGGAGTTGGACCAACGGCGACTGCAAGGCTGGGAGCACTCCATGCAGGACATGGCCCGCAACCTCGCCGCTGAATGGCAGCGTGCAGGCACCCACACGCTGACCCAACAGCAGGAGGCGGGCCAGGCCTTGGAGCGCACAGCACAGCAGATGGACCGGCAATTGCAGGCCACTACCCAGGCCTTTGCACAGCAGGCCGAAGCACTGGTCACCACGCTGCAAACCACCGTGGCCGAAGCCCACGCTGCACAAAGGTCTGCGGACGCGCAGCGGCTTGCCGACTGGACCCAATCTATGCACCAGATGGCCCAGAAAATCAGCGGCGAATGGCAGAGCGCCGGTGCACAGACGGCCGAACAGCACCAGGCCACCAGCACGGCACTCGCCCAGGCAGCCCAGCAGATCGAACACCGCCTGCAGTCCTCCAACAGCGCCTTCGAAAAACGCTCAGAGGCCTTGCTGGCTGCGTTGCAAAGCACCGTCGCCGACGCTCAGCAGGCACAGCGCGACGCCGATGCGCAACGGCTGGCGGACTGGGGTCAGTCCCTGGAGGGCCTGGCGCACACGCTCAGCGCCGAATGGCAGCGCGCTGCCACCCAGGCAGTGGAACAACAGCGCGCCCTGGCGCAGACGCTGGAGGACACCGCCACACAGGTGAGCCAGCGACTGAACACCCAGGTGGAACGCACCTTGGGCAGCACCACTGCGCTGATGGAGCAATCCGACGCGCTGCTGCGCACACGCATCGATACCGAAGCCCAGTGGGTGCAAGCCCAGGGCCAGCGCATGGAGGCACTGACCCAAGTGTGGCGCGATGAACTGGTCGCACTGCGCGATGCCGAAGCGACGCGCGGGCAGGCGGCCGTGGACCGCCTGGAGACCCTGCAAGCTGCCGTGGCAGAGCACCTGGCCACCCTGGGCTCCGCGCTGGAAGCCCCGCTCACGCGCCTGCTGCAAACCGCCTCCGACGTGCCACAGGCGGCGGCTGAAGTCATCACCCAGTTGCGGCAGGAAATGACACGCCTGGGCGAACGCGACAACCTCGCACTGGCCGAGCGTACGGCCATGACGCAGCAACTGGGCACCCTGCTGCAATCCGTGAACGAAGCCGCTGTGCAGCAGCGCGCGGCCATTGACGCCCTGGTCGGTTCGGCCGCCCAGGTGCTGGAGCAAGCGGGCCAGCAGTTTGCAAAGGCCCTGGGCGCACAGGCGGGCAAGGTGGATGAAGTGGCTGCGCAAGTGGCGGCCAGCGCCATCGAGTTGTCCAGCCTGGGTGAATCCTTCCAGCACGGCGTGGGCCTGTTCAGCGCCAGCAATGACAAGCTCATGCAGAGCCTGCAAGGCATGGAGGGCGCCATCCGCGAGTCCATGGGCCGCAGCGACGAGCAACTGGCCTATTACGTGGCACAGGCGCGGGAGGTGATTGACCTGAGCATCAGCGCGCAGCAAGGTATCGTGGAAGACCTGCGCCGACTGCATGGCCGGGCCACGGCGGAACAAGGGGTGCCTGCGTGATCGGCGTGGACGATACCCTGGACGACGCCACTGACCAGACCGCCCCGGTCTGGGCCGTCTTCGGCGACCTGATGGCCGGACTGCTGGGTGCGTTCGTGCTGATTTTGGTGGGTGTACTGGTGGTACAGATTGATCTGGTGGCCAGCCTCCAGCAGGAAGTGCAAAAGCGCCAGATGGAAGAGCAGCGGCGCATGGCGCTCGAAAAAGCGCTGGCCATTCCGCTGGCCAGCGGACGTGTGACGGTGAACAATGGACGCATTGGCATCAGTGGCAGTGTGCTGTTTGCCACGGGATCAGACGAGCTGCGCCCAGAAGGCCGCCAGTTGCTCAAGACCCTGGTGCAGCCGCTGGGGATTTATCTGCGCGAACGCAACGAAATGCTGATGGTCAGCGGCTTCACAGACAACACCGCGCTGCTGCGCGGCAGCCAAAAACGTTTTGCGGACAACCTGGAGCTGTCGGCCCAGCGTGCGCTCACAGTGACCCGGGCCCTGATTGACGAGGGCATGCCATCGTCTCAGGTGTTCGCGGCCGCCTTTGGCGCTGAACAGCCCGTGGCCGACAACAGCGACGAAAAAGGCCGAGCACAGAACCGCCGGGTAGAGATGGCGCCAGTCCCCAAGACAGCCAACACCCAGCCCACCGAGTCACCCCGCGCACCATGAGCGATCCCCGCGTAGAGGCCTTGCGTGCAGTGGGCGCGCACCACAACGACCCCGCGCGCTTTCACTACCTGGAGGTGCTGGCGCGCCGCCTGCCTGGCCAGTCCGGGGCCGTACAACGGCTGTTGGAGCACAAGCTCGATGCCGCGCTGGCGAGCTACCCCCAGAGCCCGCCGCCCATAGTTTCATCACAGAGTCACCCACGCCCCACCCCCGCGGGCTCTGCGCTGGCACAGCTGAACCAAACCTTGACATCCCCCCGATACAACGCCTCCAAGGACGACCCCTTTGCGGCGGAGAATGCTCCATTGCCCGCCCTCAAAAGCGTGCGCCAGTTCAGCAGGGTCTGGTCTGACATCGCTGCCGAGCAACAGGTGGTCCAGGCCCTGCACCGGGGGCCGGAGAACGCCGGGCCGCTCAATGCGCACAAGCTCGTGCTGCGTTCACTCAACCTGATGCGCAATTTGTCTCCGGGCTATCTGCGCCACTTCATGGCGCAGATGGACACCTTGTTATGGCTGGACCAGGCAAGCCACAGGGCTCCGAGCCCCACCCCTCGTTCGACGCGCAAGACGCGCAGTAGGCCCTAGCGACCCACAGGCCTATCGGCGCGTGGGGGCCCCGAGCCAACAATCACAGCGCCAGGGCAGAGCGCACTTCGAATTATTCCCAATACCGAAATAGTCAATTTGCGACCATATGGTTTTTTGTTAGACAACGTCGGCGTACAGTTCACCCCATCGATGAGCCGAACCCGCAAGGCGACTCACCGAACCCGGTGTGAAGCAGTTTCCCGCCTGTGTTGTGGGCTCTTCGCTCCGGCTTTTTGGAGACGCATTTTTCATTCAAGGATTTTCATCATGAACAAGACCACACGCTTCCTCTCTATCGCCGCTGTTGCCGCTTTCGCCTCGTTTGGCGCACACGCAGATGAAGCCGATGCTTCGCAATTCGCCACCCAGTTTGAAACCCAACGCACCCGCGCCGAAGTGCGTGCTGAGGCGGTAGTGGAAGCCAAAACGCACAATATGGAGCCCGCCGGCTCACGTGTTGCTACCTACCAATCCACCGCCGACCGCTCGGCCATCCGCGCCCAAGCAGCCGAAGCAGTGCGGACGGGCCAGATCTCCCACGGCGAAATCGGCAACGCCATGTAATTCAAGCAGATGCGGACCGGTCCCGCGGTGGCGGCACCTGGCGAGTGCCGCGATCCTGTGGAAGTGTTTTCACTGTGCCGCATCGCCAGCATCCGAGCTCCCCTTCCGGGAGCTTTTTTTGCGCCGTCCCTGGCAACCTCAAACACGGGAGGTCAGTCGAAATCCAGTGCATCAAGCAACTGGAGCGTGATGGCACGCTTGCACTGTCGCTTTCATGTTGAGCAAGACTCGCAATGCGCCTGAATCCGATGCACAGACCGGACCGCTGAAGCAGCTCACTGGCAGTCGAAACATAGAGGGATCCGCCTGACGCGACCCAACCAGCCTCAGCGAACCCCGGGGGCGATTCTGCCCAGTGGCTTAGGTAACGTCGCGTGGCGCCGCTTCAAGATTCAAGTACACCTTGCCCTGATCGATCCTGACCGGGTAGGTTCGCAATGCTTGCGTAAGCGGAGCGCACAGCGCACGGCCGTCGCGCACATCAAAACGGCCCTGGTGCAGCGGGCATTCGATCTCGTGCCCTTCCAGGAAGCCGTCGCACAGCCGCGCATTGCCGTGGGTGCAGAGATTGTCGGTGGCAAAAACATCGCCAGCTACGGTGTAGAGGGCCACGTCACGGCCATCGACGGACACGCCAATCACGTCGTCCTCAGGCAGGTCGCCCAGCGCGGTGGCTTCGGTCCAGTGCGTATCGAGAGGGGTCATGGAGCGCTTTCTCAGATAGGGTAGATGATGGAGTTCGGAATCATTTCGCTGTCATAGATGCATTCCTTGCGAGCAAAGCGCAGACCCTCAGGCGTGCGCTGCACTACATCCAGATAGCGCCCCACGTTGAACACCGTGGACGGTTCCGAGAGCTTGGTGCGGAAAACCGCGTAGTTGGCCTCGCACGCCCACCGGCCCTCTCCAGCCGCATGCACGATGGGCGCGCCGATCACATGGCGCTGGTAATACGGGTCGTGGAACAGCGTCTCGCGGATGCCGTAGACGCGGTCCTTGAGCATGCCCTGGCTGTCGAACGACAGCGTGGCCAGCGGCAGGCCGCGCTCGTGGTTCTCGCGCGGCTGCAGGCGGTAGACGCAATCGTCGGTAAAGAAGCCCGGCCAGCGGTCCCACTGTGCGGCATCGAGCGCAGCGGCGTATTCGGCATAGAGCTGCTGCACCGCGAAGTAGTCGGCGAATGCGATGGGGGTGTCGTGGGTATCCATGGCGTCAGTCCTCCTTCTCCATCACGCCGCGCCAGTATTCGTACATGCCACGGATCAGCGTCTCGGTGACCATGTGGTCGGTGTCGCCCACGCCGTGGCCGCCCAGCTCCACCAGCGCGCGGTGGAAGGGCTTTTGCTCGAAGCCTTGCTGCGAGAACTCGATCACCTCGCCATCGTCGGCCGAGACGAAGCCAGCGGGGCCGAACAGATTGGCCTGGCGCAGACGGCGCTCGGTCATCTCGTCGGTGTCGTCCTCGTAGCCGAAATGCGTCCACACGAAGTCGAAGGCATCGTGGCCCACGGGCTGGATGTGGCGGGTGGAGACGCTGTTGACCTGCTGCTGCAGGATCACGCTGGGGAACAGCGTGGTCATCACCGCCGTGGGGCCACCCCACCAGGGCTCGGGCACGATGTCGAGGAAGCGCGGGTCTTCCAGCTGCATGCCGGCCTTGAAGCTGGAGACATTGGATACGTCAGACTGTTTTTTCGCCTCGCCGCGCGTGGAGACCATGGCCGCATGACGATGCCGCGCATCCATCTTCAGCTCGGACTTGTTGTCGGCCCGCCAGAGGCCGAAGGTGACAAACCAGGTGTGCAGCAGGCCAGGGTGGTACGGGTCCTTGATGTTCTCCTGCATCAGCTTCCAGTTGCCCGGGATGCGCTGGCGGTTGTAGCCCAGGATCTTGAGCTGGCGGCCGTTGAACATCCGGTCGAAATAGCCCAGGATCACCGGGCCCATGAAGTCCTCCAGCGACTCGACATCGTGGTCAAACGAGGCAAACACCACACCGCCGCGCGTAACCACCTTGAGCCGCGTGAGGCTGTGCTCCTCCAGCTGGAAGTCCGCCGGCATGCCGCCGTGCACCTTGCCGTCCTGCTTGACTCCGCGCCGAAAGGGCACGCCCTGCAGCGCGCCGTCCAGTCGGTAGTTCCACTGGTGGTAAGGGCAGACGAACTCCTTGCGGTTGCCATGGCGCTCGCGGCAAAAACGCATGCCGCGGTGCGCGCACACGTTCTCCACCACATGCAGCTGCATGTCCTCGCCGCGCACCAGGATCACCGAGCGCTCGCCGATCGCCGTGCGCTTGAAGTCGCCGGGATTCGGCACCTCGGCCTCCAGGCCCACATAGCACCAATGGCTGCGGTAGAAAAACCGCTCGAGCTCGCGGCGGTACAGCTCTTCATTGGTGTAGGCCGCGAAAGGCACTCGGTGGGTGCCGGGGCCCTCCCAGACGGGGCGCAATGGAAAGATGGGATGGGGTGCACTCATGTCATTGTCTCCTTGGGCTGGTTGTTCGTCGCACGCGTGTGGGCGTCAAGAGGCCGCAGCAATGCCGCTCCACCGCGCAGTCGCTCAGGGGGTGCTCGCATAGAACGCGTCTGCGTACAGGTGCTCCGGCGCGATGCCGCGCTGGCGTGCCAGCAGCGAAGCAGCCTCCACCATGGGCGGCGATCCGCACAGGTAGGCGCGCCAGCCGTCCAGGCGCGGCCAGTCGTGGGCGATGGCATCGGTGACCAAGCCCGTGCGCTGGCCTGGGCCAGCATCGGCAGCGGCCACCACGGCATGCACCTGCAACTGGGGATGCCGCTGCTGCAGCTGCGCCAGCCATTGCAGGCCGTACACATCGCGCGCCGAGCGGGCCCCGGCATAGACATGGATGGGGTTGGCCATGCCCGACTCCAGCGCGCCGCGCACGATGGACAGGATGGGCGCCAGGCCCGTTCCGCCCGCCACGCAGAGCATGGGCCCTTCATACTTGCGGCGCAGGTAGGCCGATCCGAGCGGGCCGCTCACGCGCACCGCGTCGCCCACGGCCAGCACACCGGCCACGTGGCCGGAGACCAGGCCACCCTCGACCAGGCGCACGTGGAACTCCAACTCGTCGTCATGTGGCAAGCCAGCCATCGAATAGGGTCGTGCAAGGCCCGGGCCGAACTGTAGTTGTGCGTACTGCCCGGGTGAAAAATCCAGCGGCTTGGCCGAGCGCAAGCGCACACGGCGGATGTCGTGCGTGAGTGCTTCGACCGCCGTGACCGTGGCCTTCAAGGTGCGCGCAGTGTGCACCACCACCTCGTCGGGCTCGTGGATCTCGATGGTGCAGGACCCGCTGAGCACCGTCTGGCAGGCCATCACATACGAATCCTGGCCGCCCAGGGGTCTACCCAAGGCCGGGCCGGAGTCCAGCACATGGCCCGACAGCACCTTGCAGCGGCAGGTGCCGCAGCGCCCGGCCATGCAGCTGTAGGACACGGGAATCTGGTGCGAGCGCAGCACTTCCAGCAGGTTGGCTCCCGGCGCCACCGGCAGCACGCGGCCCAGCGGCTCGATACGCAGTTCCATCAGGGTTGTCTCGCTCTTGTCGTTGTGATGGCAGCGATCATTCCCGTGATTGAAAAATCAGCCAATAGAATGGCGTGAATACAGTCCATCACCCAAATCAATAAAGGTATTGCGTGGAACTCGAGGACATCGACCTCAACCTGCTGGTGGTGTTCCAGCAGCTGCTGGTCACGCGCAAGGTGTCGCAGGCCGCGGAGAACCTGGGCCTCACGCAGCCGGCGGTGAGCAACGCCCTGGCCCGTCTGCGGCGCCTGCTGGGCGACGAGCTCTTTTTGCGCACCGCCCAGGGCATGCAGCCCACGCCCTATGCGGACCAGCTTGCGGAGTCGGTCTCATACGCGCTGGCCATGATCCATGGCGCGCTCAACCACAAGCTGGGGTTCGACCCCGGCACCAGCCGGCGCGTGTTCAAGGTGGCGATGACGGACATCGGCGAGATCTACTTCTTGCCGCGGCTGCTGGAGCGCCTGGCGCTGGTGGCACCGGGCGTGCGCCTGACCACGGTGCGCAACACCGCCACCGACCTGAAGGACGCCATGGAAGCCGGCAAGGTGGACTTGGCCGTGGGCCTGCTGCCGCAGCTCAAGGCGGGGTTCTTTCAGCGCAGGCTGTTCCGCCAGCCTTACGTTTGCCTGTTTCGCCAGGGGCACCCGCTGCACAAGCGCCGCATCAGCCTGGCGGAGTTCTCACGCGCGGAGCACGTGGTCGTGGTCTCGGAAGGAACGGGTCACGGGAAGGTGGACGAACTGCTGGGGCGCATGGGCGTGGCCCGCGATGTGCGGCTGACGGTGCCACATTTCGTGGCCATCGGCCACATCCTGCAGGCCACGCAGATGGTGGCCACCGTGCCCGAGAAGATGGCGCAGAGCATGGCCGAGCCCTTCGGGCTGGCCTCGGCGCCCCACCCGGCGAAGCTGCCGCAAGTGGCGATCAACCTGTTCTGGCACACGAAGTACCACCGCGACCCGGGCAACCAGTGGCTGCGGAGTCTGCTGGTGGAGATGTTTGCGGAAAGCGAATGACGGGTGAGTCATTGAGAGGATGCATGAGCAACAAGGCGCCTGCACCCGGGCCACTGCGATAGACACTGCTCATGAGCGGTTCGAAACACACGGGCGCGACACCACCGCCCTGCGCCTTTTCTGGCTTCTGATCGATATCGATGTACTGAAGCGAAAGGCCCGACGGACTGTGCGGCCACGGCCTGCACGTTATCTGCACTGCGTAAGGCGGCTGCGCAGCCCAGCCACTCCACTGTTTTTCCCAAGGCCGCTTGACTCTCTCATCGTGACAAAGTCAATACTTGAAAGCGAATCAACCGAAGGAGGCTCAAATGGTCGAGTTCAATGTCCCTGATATGACGTGTGGCAGCTGCGCCCAACGCATCCGTCGCGCAATAGCGGAGGCTCGATTGCCGGAGGGCGTCGAAGCTGACATCGATGTGGCTGCACGGCAGATACGCATTCCAGGGCACGTCAAAGACGAGACAGCGGAGCTTGTCCGCTCCGCGATTGAGCGTGCCGGATACAGAGCAGACGCAGCGGTGGCGCCTTCGTCGCGACAGACAAGCAGTGGCTGCTGCTGCGCTTCTCGGTCCGCAACCCCTGCCGACATGAGTCAAGACGGTGCGGGACGACCATCGTCATGCTGCAGTTGAAATCACAAGGAGACCATCATGCGCTTGAACATCGTCGCTGGGCTTTTGACAACCCTGCTCGTGGCGGGCTGTGCCGTCGCGCAATCTCCAAAACCTGCGGACGAACACGCAGGCCACCACTCCGCCGGTAGCGCGCAGAGCGCTGGCGCGGTCACCCAGACCGCACCAGCTGCCACTGCCGCGCCCACTCCGGATGCCTTCGATCATCAAATGAAGGCGATGCAGGAAATGCACAGAGAAATGCAGGCGGCCAAGACGCCGGCCGAACGCGCCGCGCTGATGGAAGAGCACATGAAGCTTATGCAATCTGGCATGGCCATGATGGGCTCGGGTGACTCGGGGAGCATGGGCATGGGCATGGGCATGGGCATGGGCATGGGCATGGGCATGGGCATGGGCACGATGCAACAAGGGGCGCAGGCTAAACCCGCCGTGCCGGCATCTGCGGGAAGCTCGGGCATGGGCGGCATGATGGGCATGCACGCCCACATGGAGCGCCGTATGGCCATGATGGAACAGATGACGCAGATGGTGGTGGACCGCCAGGCAGCCATGCCATCCAGGTAGTCCCTCTCGCAAGCGCCCTCGGGGGCGCTTGCCACTCACCCCCATCAGTGTGGGCGGCCCAAGCTTGGGATATTGCGGTGCCAGAGCATCGCGTGGAGCCGTTCAGAGACCTAAGGCTTGCCTCCGGTCTTGACGATTTCCTCGCGCCGCGCGGGTTTGCGGCGCGGTCAAAAATTTGACGGAGCTTCAGCGACCCAAGCAAGGGCCTCGTGGTCCATGGCTTGGCCATTTACCCAGGTCGGAGGGGTGCAATGAGTACCTCTTGAATGTCGCCTCACGCCATCCGTCACAGATAACGCAAAAAGGCCGCAATGAGCCCTGTCAATGTCAGGACAGCAGCCTGAAGCCCTACCAACAGGATCCAAAGGGGCATCTTGCATTCTCCAGTCAAGAGCAACAGAGTAGGCCCGCTCCATCGTGCTTTGTGCAATCGCCATCCGCAAGTTCACGTAGGATCGATCTGACAATGGCTGGCTGCTTTGTTCCATGCGCAGAGTTCATCATGGAAGTATCTATACGGCCGCAGGCACTCCGCCCGCAGCCGCAGACCTCAGGAGGCAGCCGCGCCCTCTCTCGCATGACCCAGCATTTCCGACATCCAATTCACCAGCATGGTGGTGTACGCATCGCTCCACTCCGCCTTTGACAGACTATGGTCTGCTTCACGGATCACCCGGTGCGTCATGGAGTGGGCCTTGAGGAACGCGGCTCGGTAGTTCTCGATCACCGTGTGGGGGACTATGTGATCAAGCTCAGACTCCACAAGCAAGATATCGCCTTTGAAAGCCGCGCTGGCCGCAAGAGCCTTGTTGCTGTCGGCTGAAAGTTCTTGCGTGCGGTATCGGGCGATTTCCTGCCGGTCAAGATGCTGCTTTGATGTCAGCCAGTCGTCGTCTTTGTACAGAGCCGGAGCGCGCAAAGCCATCCAACGCACCGGCCGAAGAGCGCTGAGGATGGCCGCCAAGTAGCCGCCGTAACTGCTGCCAACGAGCACAACAGATTCTTCATCCACTGCGGGATGGCCCACAAGCATGTCGTACGCCGCCAGCATGTCGTGGAGATTGTCTTCGCGCGTCACGGTGTCCCGATGCGCCCTGTCGTTTGCATGGCCACGCAAGTCAATGGTCAGGCAAATGCACCCCAGCGTGGCAATGGCATGGGCCCGCGCCAAATACTGCTCCTGGCTGCCGTCCCATCCGTGCACCAGCAAAACGCCAGGAACGATCGTATCCGGCGCCACCAAGGTTCCAGCGATAGTCCGGTCGCCAGTGGGAATCTGAACGGTTCGATGTCGTGTAGTCATCGACTCTCCACCAGTGCATATTTGGTCAACAGTCCAACGTCGGGATCGTCTCCGCGGAAGTACGTCACTGCGCCATAGGGCAATGGCACCAGTGGGCCAAATATTTCAACGCATTTGGAGTGAACCAGCGTGAGGCTTGGATTCTCATGAAAAGCCTCTAACGCAGCGATCTCGGCGGCGGTCGCGCCCCCCATTCGCCAAGACTGCTCCAGGACGCCAGAGCACCATCGGCCAGCAGCATTCGTTCCTTGCGCGACGTCGTAGTTGATACGCGAGGCAAAGAACGCTGGAAAACAAACCCTCACTGCCTTGTCGTAGGTGAGGGCCTGTTCCACCGCAGTGCGTTCCGCTCCTGGAGCGAGTACACGCAATAGCGCATCGAAGTCCCCGCGAACGACTGTCAAGTCGGACCCGCCATAACTCACGGCACCTTCGTTGTTCTCAGTCAGGTGCTGTCGTCCGTAATAGCTCGCCACTATGCTGGCAACGCGTACTTGCCCGACGCTGAGCGTATCGACTGCAGACAAATTGTGTTCGAGCACCAAACCATGCTTGCGCAACGCTTGATCCGTCAATTTCGAAAGGCAGGCATTCAACTCTTCTACGTTCTTCACCACGACTTGTCCATGGCCGCCGGTTTCTGTCACTGGCTTCACTCGAACCGGCCCCAGCGCCAACAAAGCGAGCACGGCCTGGATCACATCGGAACGACAGAATGCCGTGTAACCGGGCAGGACGGCCTCGCGTACCCGTTGGTGGAAATCGAAGCGCCATCCCTCAGGACGTTCAGAAGTAGCTGAAAACAATGGATGGGTAATTGCCTTGGAGGCGATGAAGGCATGAGGCACCACCCCGCCAAACAAATCGTCCGCCCCGTGAAGCCCCAAACTAGCGACCCACTCCATTCCCACCAATGTTTCACAGGGAATCAGATAAGGGCGCATCTTCCACTCCGATTGGGGACGCTCCTCACTGACCGGACATCCCTTTATTCGCGCTATACGGCGAGCCACCTCGGCCCGGGTCGCGGTTTCATGAAGACTGGTATGTCCTGTCAGCCCGCTGGTGAAAGGCATAACGATTTGCTGCGCCTCGTGACTGCCTGGTGCCCGAGCGCTCGAAAAATGAGGTTGGGCAGTTTCGTCGGTCATGGGAAGCCTCCGCAGATGACAGTCAAGAGCGACAAGGGACTGCAAGGAGTTTCGTCGTCACGGTGTCATCTTATTTTTGGAATGAAATCGTCCATGTAGGACGAACGATCAAACCGCGTCCGACAAGCTATCGGCGAGAACGCATGGAATCTGCTGAAACGCCTTGAAGTCCAGCGGACAACTGTCGCGCAGTTCTAGCGCCTGCTCTCCCCTGCGACGACCACTCGATGACGATGTTCCGCACGAATGATCTGGTTGAGCACCCCCGAGGGGTCTGTCTCGTGAGCGAAAGCGCGTACTTCCTCCGTTTTTTCATCAGGGACGCCAACCTTCTCTGATATGTCCAGCGCAAGCCGCATGAGTGCGGTGATTTCTCTTTCCGAGAGAAGATTCATTTGCAGGTCCAAATGGTGCCTGCGCTCGCTCTCAGCTGCAGCCATGTTCTGACTGATGAGAATGAACACGGACAGAAAAATGGCTTCGAGCGACACCCCAAACAGAAGCAAGGTGTACGGAAAAGGGTCGAACCTGACGATGAATTCGTTGACTACGATCCAGCCAATGAAGAGGACAGCGTTGAGGACCAGAAACCCGACGGTGCCGCATGCCTGCGTGACCTTTGCTATCGCCCGGTAAGGAAGCTGTGTTTGCTTCCTTCGATCATCCTCCGCGCAAAGAATGTTTTCGATGTTCTGATGGGTAACTTGCGTGATGTGATCGTTGACGTTGCCCACAAATGCTCCTTGAGGATTGACCTGTTGACGCCGACCGAAAACTGAGCCACTTTTTGGTGTGATGCCGACCTAAAACTGAGCCAGGTGTTTTACCTACCCTGCTGTTTTGTGCAGCAAGGGAATGAAGAGGGTGATCACCATGGACATGA
>Ga0207972_100038_pt1 | contig 83547 bp, 72 predicted proteins | sample LakWasMe75_LOW10_2_FD_183903 | JGI IMG/M metagenome (GOLD analysis project Ga0207972, IMG submission 183903) | Freshwater sediment methanotrophic microbial communities from Lake Washington under simulated oxygen tension - Sediment Metagenome... | ecosystem: Environmental > Aquatic > Freshwater >...
TACTCCCCGCGATGTTCCTGAACCATGCGCACTGCGCGCTCCCGAACCTCGGGTGAGAACTTGTTCGACGTCTTCATAGCTCCATCTTCTCAAGAGTTGGAGCCTCCTCAAAATCCGGGGCGATTCAGTTGGCTTCGCGTCAACACACCACGTCGACGCACAAGAGCAAATAGTGCAACGGGGCCAGTTCTCGGCCTACGTTTTCGCTCGAATTCAAGTTGAGTCAGTTGTTTATTCAAATGTCTGGATCGAAGTAGTCTCGCCTGTGCTGCGGTCGGGCGGACTGAAGTGGCGCGGCGTCTTCGATAAGCAGGTCATCAGTTTCGACTTGGAGGATCGCGAATTTAGAGATCGCGTCACAACAAAGCGGGTTCAGTTCCAGAATGGCACCTTGCTTCGTTGCGATCTTGAAGTGATGCATCGAGAGGATGAGACTGGTGAAACCGAAATTTCCGGGTATGTCGTCAGTGCTGTGCGAGAGGTTTGGAATCCGCCATCCGTACCTGAGACGGATCTGAATCCCCAACTCGGATTACCTCTATCTATCTCATCTCCATCTTCCCTACCCTCCGAAACTCCGCGGGCGACTGCCCTGTCCACCCGCGAAACGCGCGGATAAAACTCTTCTCGTTCTCAAACCCCGCGGCCTCCGCCACCTGCTTGATGGGCCGCTGCGTGCGGTGCAGCAGTTCCACCGCGCGGGTGCGGCGCACCTCGTCTTTCAGGCCCTGCAGCGTGGCGCCTTCCTCCTTCAACTGCCGGTGCAGCGTGCGCGGCGATACGTGCAGCAGCGCGGCCAGTGATTCGGCGCTGTGCTGGGGCAGGGCGTGGGCGGGCTGGCCGGGCAGAGGGGCGGCCAACAACTGGCGCACGCGCTGCACCAGCAGGCGGTCGCGGCGGTAGTGCAGCACGGTCAGGGGCAGGGCGTGTTGCAGCATCTGGCGCAGGGCCTGCTCGTCGCGGCGCAGGGGCAGGTGCAGGTAGCGGGCGTCGAAGTGAATGGCAGTGCGCGGCGCTTGGAAGGTGACGGGGCCGCGGAACAGCACGGCATACGCATCGGCATGCGGCGGGGCATCAAACGCAAATTCGGCAGCGATGAGGGGGATGCGCGAGTCCACCATCCAGCAGGCCAGGCCGTGGGCATTGCGCAGCACCGACACCAGGCAGAACTCGCGCAGCGCGCCCAGGTCGCGGGCCTCGGTGATGGCCAGGGTGGCGGTTTCGCCGGTGGTGGTGAGGTGCAGCGCAATGTCGTCCGCCAGCAGGCCGTGGTGGCGGCACCAGCGGGCCAGGGCCACCTGCAGCGTGGGCGAGCTGATGCTCGCGCGCGCCAGCATGCCGTAGCTGCCCCAGGGCAGTCGGCGGCTGAACCAGCCCAGGGCTTCGTCGTCCAGCTCTTGCATGGCGGCGTCGGAGATCTGCTCCATCTGCCACGCGGTGATGTGTGCCCTGTCGTCTTGCAGCAGCTGCGGCGCAATCTGTGCCTGGGCCAGGGCGCGTTCGGGGCTCATGCCGCGCTGCTCGTAGGCGAGAGCGATGGCCCGCACAAAGGCGATAGGCGTGGCGGCAGGGGCTGTGGCGGGCGCGGACAAGTGGTTGGTGGGTTGGATGGGCGGTTTCACGCTGCAGAGTGTGCCAGCCGTGGCACGATTTGCAACCATTGTGGCAACCCGGCCAGGGCGTGGGCTCCTATGCTTGCACATCGCCCGCCATGCGCGCAGGGCCGGATGACAGAGGAGACAACCCCGTGACGAGTGCAGCCGCAACGAAATCCGCACCGCTGGTAGACAGCTACGCCCGTGGCGCCACCGATGTTCCCCTGATCGAGCAGACCATCGGCGCCTTCTTTGCCGACATGGTGGCCCGCCAGCCCGAGCGCGAGGCGCTGGTCAGCGTGCACCAGGGCCGCCGCTACACCTACGCCCAGTTGCAGACCGAAGCCCATCGCTTGGCCAGCGCGCTGCTGGGCATGGGACTCACCCCCGGCGACCGCGTGGGCATCTGGTCGCACAACAATGCCGAATGGGTGTTGATGCAGCTGGCCACCGCGCAGGTGGGCCTGGTGCTGGTCAACATCAATCCGGCGTACCGCACGTCTGAAGTCGAATACGCGCTGCACAAGGTGGGCTGCAAGCTGCTGGTGACCATGGCGCGCTTCAAGACCAGCGACTACCTGGGCATGCTGCGCGAGCTGGCGCCCGAATGGCACCACCAGCAGCCGGGGCAACTGGGCTCCGTGAAGCTGCCCCACCTGAACACAGTGGTGTGGATCGACGAAGCGGGGCAGGGCGCCGACGAGCCCGGTTTGATGCGATTTACCGACCTGCTGGCACGCGGCAACGCGGCCGACCCGCGCCTGGCGCACATCGCTGCAACGTTGAAAGCCAGCGACCCCATCAACATCCAGTTCACCAGCGGCACCACGGGTTTCCCCAAGGGGGCCACGCTCACGCACCGCAACATCCTGAATAACGGTTTTTTCATTGGCGAGTGCATGAAGCTCACGCCCGAAGACCGTTTGTGCATCCCCGTGCCGCTGTACCACTGCTTTGGCATGGTGCTCGGCAATCTGGCCTGCCTCACGCACGGCTCTGCCATCGTGTATCCCAACGACGGGTTTGACCCGATCACGGTGCTGCAGACGGTGCAGGACGAGCGCTGCACCGGTCTGCATGGCGTGCCCACCATGTTCATTGCCGAGCTGGACCACCCGCGTTTTGCCGAGTTCAACCTGAGCACGCTGCGCACCGGCATCATGGCGGGCTCGCCGTGCCCCACCGAGGTGATGAAACGCGTGGTGGAGCAGATGAACCTGCGCGAGATCACCATCGCTTACGGCATGACCGAGACCAGCCCCGTGAGCTGCCAGAGCAGCACCGATACGCCGCTGGACAAGCGCGTATCGACCGTGGGCCAGGTGCAGCCGCACCTGGAGGTGAAGATCGTGGACCCCGACACCGGCGCCATCGTTCCCATCGGCCAGCGCGGCGAGTTCTGCACCAAGGGCTACTCCGTCATGCACGGCTACTGGGGCGACGAGGCCAAGACCCGCGAGGCGATTGACGAAGGTGGCTGGATGCACACCGGCGACCTGGCCACCATGGACGCCGAGGGCTATGTGAACATCGTCGGCCGCATCAAGGACATGGTGATCCGTGGCGGCGAGAACATCTACCCGCGCGAGATTGAAGAGTTTTTGTACCGCCACCCCCAGGTGCAGGACGTGCAGGTGGTGGGCGTGCCCGACCAGAAGTACGGCGAAGAACTCTGCGCCTGGATCATCGCCAAGCCCGGCACCCAGCCCACCGAGGACGACATCCGTGCCTTCTGCAAGGGCCAGATTGCGCACTACAAGGTGCCGCGCTACATCCGCTTTGTCACAAGCTTCCCGATGACGGTGACGGGCAAGATCCAGAAGTTCAAGATCCGCGACGAGATGAAGGACCAGCTGGGTCTGGAAGAACAGAAAACCGCTTGAAAGAGCCACACCCTATGACCATTCTCGACACCCAACTCAACGCCCGCTCGGCGGACTTTCTGGCCAATGCCGCTGCCATGCGCACGCTGGTGGATGACCTGCGCACCCAGCTCGACAAAGTGGCCCAGGGTGGGGGCGAGGCGGCCCGCGCCAAGCATGTGGCCCGCGGCAAGCTGCTTCCGCGTGAGCGCGTGCAGATGCTGCTGGACCCCGGCACGCCGTTCCTCGAACTCGCGCCGCTGGCCGCGCTGAACATGTACAACAACGATGCGCCTTGCTCGGGGCTCATCGCGGGCATTGGCCGCGTGAGTGGCGTGGACTGCATGATCGTGTGCAACGACGCCACGGTGAAGGGCGGCACCTACTACCCGCTCACCGTCAAGAAGCACCTGCGCGCACAAGAGGTGGCGCAGCAGAACCATCTGCCCTGCATCTACTTGGTGGACTCGGGTGGGGCCAACCTGCCGAACCAGGACGAGGTCTTTCCTGACCGCGACCACTTCGGCCGCATCTTCTTCAACCAGGCCAACATGAGCGCCATGGGCATCTCGCAGATCGCCGTGGTCATGGGCAGCTGCACGGCGGGCGGCGCCTACGTGCCGGCGATGAGCGACGAGTCCATCATCGTCAAGAACCAGGGCACTATCTTTTTGGGCGGCCCTCCGCTGGTCAAAGCCGCCACGGGCGAGGTGGTGAGCGCCGAAGACCTGGGCGGCGGCGATGTGCACACGCGCCTGTCGGGCGTGGCAGACCACCTGGCGCAGAACGACTTGCACGCGCTGCAGCTGGCACGCAATGCGGTGCGCAACTTGAATAAAAACAAGGCTCCATCGCCTGCAGATCAAGCGCCGGTAGCTCCTAAATTTGCAGCAGAAGAGCTGTATGGCGTGATCCCCGTGGATACGCGCAAGCCCTTTGATGTGCGCGAGATCATTGCCCGCATCGTCGATGGCAGCGAGTTCGACGAGTTCAAGGCGCGCTACGGCACCACGCTGGTCACGGGCTTTGCGCGCATCGAGGGGATGATGGTCGGCATCATCGCCAACAACGGCATCCTGTTCAGCGAGTCGGCTCTGAAAGGCGCGCACTTCATCGAGCTGTGCTGCCAGCGCAAGATCCCGCTCGTGTTCCTGCAGAACATCACCGGCTTCATGGTGGGCCGCAAATACGAGAACGAAGGCATTGCGCGCAACGGCGCCAAGATGGTGACGGCCGTGGCCACGGCGAGTGTGCCGAAGTTCACCATCATCATCGGCGGCAGCTTTGGCGCGGGTAACTACGGCATGTGCGGCCGTGCGTACAGCCCCCGCTTCCTGTGGATGTGGCCCAACGCGCGCATCAGCGTGATGGGCGGCGAGCAGGCCGCGGGCGTGCTGGCCACGGTGAAGCGCGATGGCATCGAAGCCAAAGGCGGGCAGTGGAGCATGGAGGAAGAAGAAGCCTTCAAGGCCCCCATCCGTCGCCAGTACGAAGACCAGGGCCACCCCTACTACGCCACCGCGCGCCTGTGGGACGACGGCGTGATCGACCCTGCCGACACGCGCCGCGTGCTGGCGCTGGGCCTGGCGGCCACGCGCAACGCGCCCATTGAAGACACCAAGTTCGGCCTGTTCCGGATGTAGCCCGCCAGAGCCGGAACCAGGAGCTGCGATGGACGCTGTTGCCCACTTCACCCAGTTGGCGCGCTACAACGTGTGGGCCACCGCGCGCCTGCTCGATGTCGTGCGGGCGCTGCCGGACGGTGACTACCGGCGCGATGTGGGCCTGTTTTTCAAAAGCATCCACGGCACGCTCAACCACCTGCTGGTGGGCGAGCACCATCTGTGGTTCGTGCGCTTTGCCGAAGGCATCTCGCCCAAGGTGGCGCTGGACGCCGAGCTGGAGAGCGACCGTGCGCGGCTGGATACCCGGCTGCGGGAAGGGGCCGCCCGCTGGGCACCGCTGATCGCGTCGTTCTCTCCTGACCGCTGGAACGACACCCTCGACTACACCACCATGCGTGGCACCGCGGCATCGCTGCCGTTTGCGGCCACGCTGGCCCATGTTTTCAACCACGGTACGCACCACCGAGGCCAGATCACCGCCGCATTGACCGCGCTGGGCCAGCCTTGCCCCGAGCTGGACCTCGTCTACTTTCTACAAAGCCCGACCAAGCCATGAGCAGCCAGAACCTTTCCATCACCCAGACCGGCGCCGTGGCGCGCATCACGCTCACGCAGCCGGAGATTCGCAACGCGTTCAGCGACGAAGTCATTGCCGAGATCACCGCCGCCTTCATCGATGTGGGTGGGCGCGCCGATGTGCGCGCTGTGGTGCTGGCGGCCGAAGGCCCGGCCTTTTGCGCCGGTGCCAACCTCAACTGGATGCGCCGCATGGCCGACTACACGCGGGACGAGAACATCGCCGACGCGGGCAAGCTGGCCGAGATGCTGGGCGTGATCTACGAATGCCCCAAGCCCACCATCGCTCGCGTGCAGGGCGATGTGTACGCCGGCGGCATGGGCCTGGTGGCCGCGTGCGACATGGCCGTGGCAGTGGACACGGTGGGCTTCTGCCTCAGCGAAGTGAAGCTGGGGCTCATCCCCGCCACCATCAGTCCCTATGTGATTCGCGCCATGGGCGCGCGCGCAGCACACCGTTACTTTCTCACCGCCGAGCGTTTTGGCGCGACCGAGGCGCTGCGCATCGGCTTCGTGCACGAGGTGGTGGCTGCCGACCAGCTCGATGCCAAGCTCGATGAACTGCTCAAGGCCCTGACCAGCGCCAGCCCCAACGCCGTGCGCGTGTGCAAAAAGCTGGTGATGGATGTGGCCGAGCGCGAGATCAAAGCGGACCTGATCGCCGCCACGGTGCAGGGCATTGCCGACATCCGCGCCAGCGACGAAGGCAAGGAAGGCGTGCAGTCGTTCCTGAACAAGCGCAAGCCGAATTGGTTATGAGACACCCCCCTGAGGCGCTGCGCGCCTTCCCCCCGCTCTCGCTGCGCTGCGCTGCGCGGGCAGGGGGACGACGCCCTCGCTGCGGGGCGGCCCTCGCTCGGCGTCCCTCGCCTGGTGCGTGCCAGTTGTGGCCGTCAGTGATCGTTCGCTGTGTCGGGGGGAGCTTCTGACATGGACACCCTCTGGTTCAACATCGTGCAGTGGCTCCACACGCTGGGGCTGCATGTGGATGGCGGCACTGCGCGCGCCGTGGGCGACGCGGCGGCCACGGCAACCGCGAAGCTCGACATGCCCAGCCTGCTGGCTTTGGCCGCCGCCCTGGGCTGGGCGAGCGGCTTTCGCTTGTATGCCGTGGTGTTCCTGGTGGGAATGATGGGCGTGCTGGGCTGGATGCCCCTGCCGCCAGGCCTTGCTGTGCTGCAAAGCCCATTGGTGCTGATGGTGAGTGGCGCACTGCTGGTGGTGGAGTTCTTTGCTGACAAGGTGCCCTGGGTGGACAGCGCGTGGGACGCGGTGAACGCCTTCATCCGCGTGCCAGCCGGGGCGGCTTTGGCTTATGGCGTGTTCGGCGCCGACAACGCCACGATGGCTGTGGTGGCGGGGTTGCTGGGGGGCTCGCTCTCAGCCACCGCGCTGGCCACCAAGATGACCACACGGGCGGCGGTGAACACCTCGCCAGAACCCTTTTCCAACTGGGGCTTGTCGTTCTTTGAAGACGGCCTGGTGGTGGCGGTGGTGTGGCTGGCCACCCAGCACCCGGTGGCGTTTGGTGTCGCACTGGTCGTGATGGTGGTGGTGTCTGCGCTGCTGCTGGTGGTGCTGTTCAAGTTTCTGCGCGCCGTGCTGCGGCGCTTGTCTTCTTTCTTTTCTGGTTCTGCCAAGGTGGCTTAAATGTTCAAAAAGATTCTGATTGCAAACCGTGGAGAGATCGCTTGCCGCGTGGCTGCGACTGCCAAGCGCCTGGGCGTGAAGACCGTTGCGGTGTATTCCGATGCCGACGCCAACGCCAAACATGTCGCCGTGTGTGACGAGGCTGTGCACATCGGCGGCAGCGCGCCCAAAGACAGCTACCTGCGCTGGGAGCGCATCATTGAGGCGGCCAAAGCGACCGGTGCACAGGCTATCCACCCCGGCTATGGCTTTTTGAGCGAGAACGAAGACTTTGCCCAAGCCTGCGCAGCGGCGGGCCTGGTCTTCATCGGCCCGCCCGCCTCGGCCATCAAGGACATGGGTCTCAAGGCCGAGTCCAAGCAGCTCATGGAAAAGGCCGGCGTGCCGCTGGTGCCCGGCTACCACGGCAGCGACCAGGACCCGGCGCTGCTGCAGCGCGAGGCCGACCGCATCGGCTACCCCGTGCTCATCAAGGCCAGCGCAGGTGGTGGCGGCAAGGGCATGCGGGCGGTGGACAAGAGCGAGGACTTTGCTGCCGCGCTCGAATCGTGCAAGCGCGAGGCCATCAACAGCTTTGGCGACGATGCGGTGCTGGTCGAAAAGTATGTGCAGCGCCCCCGCCACATCGAGATCCAGGTGTTTGGCGACACGCATGGCAACTGCGTGTACCTGTTCGAGCGCGACTGCTCGGTGCAGCGCCGCCATCAGAAGGTGCTGGAAGAAGCCCCCGCCCCCGGCATGACGCCCGAGCTGCGCGCACAGATGGGTGAGGCCGCCGTGGCCGCCGCTAAGGCTGTGAACTACGTGGGCGCAGGTACGGTGGAATTCATCGTGGAGCAGCCGGGCGGCTACGAGCGGCCCGACCAGATGAAGTTCTACTTCATGGAGATGAACACGCGTCTGCAGGTGGAACACCCCGTGACCGAGGCCATCACCGGCCTGGACCTGGTGGAGTGGCAGTTGCGTGTGGCGTCGGGCGAGCCGTTGCCACTCAAGCAGGAAGACCTGCGCATCACCGGCCATGCCATCGAGGCGCGCATCTGCGCTGAGAATCCCGACAACAACTTCCTGCCCGCCACCGGCGCGCTCAACGTGTATGCGTTGCCCGAGTGCGTGACCTTCGAGCGGGGTTCGGTCCGCGTCGATTCCGGCGTGCGCCAGGGCGATGCGATCAGCCCGTTCTACGACTCCATGGTGGCCAAGCTCATCGTGCATGGCGACACGCGCGAGCAGGCGCTGGCGCGGCTGGACGAGGCTCTGGCACAGACGCACATCGTGGGGCTGGCGACCAACGTGCAGTTTTTGCGCCATGTGGCGCGCACCGAGGCGTTTGCCCAGGCCAAGCTCGATACGGCGCTGATCCAGCGCGAGCAGGCCGTGCTGTTCCATCAGGAACCCGTGGGTCTGCCGCTGGCGGCTGCCGCAGCGGTGGCGCAGACCCTGCTGAAAGAGCGCGCCAGTGAAGGCGTAGACCCTTTCAGCCGCCGCGACGGCTTTCATTCCCATGCCGTGGTGCAGCGCCGCTTTGAATTTGAGTTTGGTGGGCAGCATGCCAAGGCGCTTTTGACGTATGAACGCGGTGGCAGCCTGCATCTGGCGGTGGGTGAGGGCGCCGCGCAAGTGGCGGGGGCGCTGCAGTTCCGTGCGCTGGGGCAGGGCGTGGAGTTGGAGTTTGCGGGCCAGCGCACGCGTGTTGCTGTGTATGCGCAGGGCGAGGTGGACCACATCTTCACACCGCTGGGGGCCACACAGATCACGGCCATCGATTTGCTGGCGCATTCCGGCGAATCGGCCGCCGAGGGCGGACGCCTGACGGCCCCCATGCCGGGCAAGGTGGTGTCGTTCGCTGTCAAGGCGGGCGACAAGGTGGCCAAGGGCCAGCCACTGGCGGTGATGGAGGCCATGAAGATGGAACACACCATTGCAGCCCCGGCGGATGGTGTGGTGCAAGAGCTGCTGTACGCCCCTGGCGACCAGGTGACCGAGGGGGCAGAGCTGCTCAAGCTTGCCGCTGCGTGAAGCAGGTGACAGCGCCATCGCGCGGCAAGCGGTACGCTCGGTACCCATGAAAATCACTTTTTGCTGTACCGATGCCAAGCCCGAGCCCTGGCTCCAGGGCTTGTCCGCCGCGCTGCCCGGCGCTGAGATTTCTGTGTGGCAGCCCGGCGCTCCCCAGGCCGACTATGCCGTGGTCTGGGCGCCGCCCCAGCAGTTCATGGATGAGCAGCCCGCGCTCAAGGCCCTGTTCAACATCGGTGCAGGGGTGGATGCCTTGCTCAAGCTGCGCCTGCCGCCTCAGGCCCTGGTGGTGCGGCTGGACGATGCTGGCATGGCCGTGCAGATGGCCGAATATGTGTGCCACGCGGTCATCCGCCACTTCCGCGAGTTTGACGGCTACGAGGCCGACACGGCCGCCGGGCGCTGGGGCTACCGCAAGCCGCGCCTGCGCAGCGACTACCCCATCGGCGTGATGGGCCTGGGCGTGCTGGGCGAGCGCGTGGCCAAGGCGCTGGCGCAGTTTGACTTTCCGATCAACGGTTGGAGCCGCAGCCCCAAGGCCATCGAGGGCGTGCGCGCGTTTGCGGGGGCGGATCAGTTCAACGATTTTCTGGCCGCAAGTCGCGTGCTGGTCAATCTGCTGCCCCTCACGCCCGACACCACCGACGTGATCAACAAGGACATGCTGGCCCGTCTGCAGCCCGGCGCCTACGTCATCAACGTGGCGCGCGGAGCGCATCTGGTGGACCAGGATTTGCTGGCCGCCATCGACAGCGGCCATGTGGCGGGCGCCACGCTCGATGTGTTCCGCACCGAGCCGCTGCCTGCGGGTCACCCGTTCTGGACCCACCCCCGCATCACCGTCACGCCGCACACCTCGGCGCGCACGTTGCGCGATGAAAGCATCGCCCAGATCGCACGCAAGATGGTGGCGCTGGAGCGGGGCGAGGCCGTGGCCGGTATCGTCAACCCAGGGCGCGGCTACTGAGCTGCGCCAGCGCGCTGTGGGACGGTGTGGCGGTCAGTCCACCGTCACGCCCGCATCGCGCACCAGCTTGCCCAGGCGCTGCGCATCGGCCTTGATCAGCGCGCCAAAGTCGGTGGCGTTGCCTGCCACCACCGGCGTACCGATGGCTTCCCATTTGGTGCGGAAAGCGGGGTCCTTGAAGATCGCGTTGACCGTGGCGTTGAGTTTGTCGATGGTGGCTTGCGGGGTGCCTGCGCGCACGGCAATGCCGTGCCAGCCGGTGATCTGGTAGCCGGCAATGCCGGCCTCGGCCATGGTTGGCACGTTGGGCAGCACCTTGGCACGCTCGCTGGACGTGACCGCCAGCGGGATCAGCTTGCCCGCCTGGATGTGGGGCAGCGAGCTGCCCACGATGTCAAACATCACGTTCACCTGCCCGCCGATCAGGTCGTTGAGCGCGGGGCCTGCGCCGCGGTAAGGGATGTGTCCCATCTTCACGCCTGCCATGGTGTTGAACAGCTCGCCCGCCAGGTGCTGCGGTGTGCCGTTACCGGCCGACGCAAAGCTCAGCACCGGCTTGCCCGCCTTGGCCAGCGCCAGGAATTCGGCCAGGGTCTTGACGCCGAGCGAGGGATGGACTTCGAGCACCAGCGGAAAGGCCGACAGCTGGATCACTGGCGCCAGATCGGTCAGCGGGTTGAACGGCATGCTCGCGTAGAGCGAGGGGTTCACCGCCATCGGCCCGCTGGCCGCCAGCAGCAGCGTATGGCCGTCAGCGGGAGCCTGCTTCGCGACTTCTGCGCTGCCCGTGTTGCCACCCGCGCCGCCCTTGTTGTCCACCACCACGGGAACGCCCAGGCGGCTTTGCAGCTCGGGTTGCAGCATGCGGGCCATCAGATCGGTGGGACCGCCGGGCGGGTAGGGCACCACAAAGCGGATGGTCTTGCTGGGGAACGCGGTAGCGGCCGACTGTGCGGCGGCCTGGCCCGCCAGGCCCAGGGCAAGGGGTACGGCCAGGGCTGCGTGCAGCACGGCGCGGCGGGTGGTGCGGGGCGTGGATGAGGAAATGGGGCGGTGGTGCATGTCTGTCTCCTGTGGGGATGGATAAAGCCCGTCTGCTGCGGGTTGATGTCGATGGCTGAGGTGAAAGGGGGCTCTCAGGGCGCGCCAAAGCGCTGCCGAATGTCGGCTGCGGAGGCCAGTGGGCGGCCCAGTGCCTGAGCCGCTTCTATCGCCTGGCGCACCAGTGCGGCGTTGTCGGGCGCAATGCTGCCGTCCTTGCACAGCAGATTGTTTTCAAACCCCACACGGGCGTGGCCGCCAAACACTGCGGCGGCTGCTACGCAGGCGTTCTCGGTGGCCCCAAAGGCGCACACCGCCCAGGGCTCGTTCCCCTCATGGGCGTTCAGAAACGGCAGCAAATCGCGCGGGCTGGAGGTCTGGCCCGCGCTGTAGCGGCCTAGCACAAACAGCAGGAACCAGGGTGCATCCGGCACCACACCACTGGCTCGTAAGGCCTGCCAGCGCCGCAGGTCGGCCACGTCGTACAAGATGACCTGCACCATGGTGTGGCGCTGGGCCAGGCCGGTGAAGAAGTGCTGCAGTCCGGCTTCGCCGATCTCTGGCTTGTCCACCTCGCGCAGGCCGATGGAGACGGCCTCGGGCTGCAACGCCTCCACCATGGCGATCTGCGCCGGGGCCTGGTACACGCCTGCGGCTTCGCTGGTGATCTGGATGACCATGGCATCGCCCACGGCCTGGCGCACCACGCGCTGGGCCTCGCGGTAGCCCTCCACATCCAGACTGTGGCGGCCTTGTGCGTCGCGGATGTGCATGTGCAGCATGGCCGCGCCCGCATTCAGGCAGGCCTTGGCCGTAGTCGCCAGCGTGGCGGGGGTGATGGGCACGGCGGGGTGGTCAGCGGGCTGCTTGTACGCGCCGTTGGGGGCCACGGTCACGATCAGCGGGTCGGCCCACTGGCTGGGAGTCGTGGGTGATGTGGGCGAGGTGGTCATGAACGATCTCCGGTCTTGGGGGCAGCGTCGGTAGGGGGCTCGATGGTGGGCAGTTCGCTGGCCAGCAGCGCCAGGCCCTGGCGCAGCAGCGTGTCGTAGCGTTCGCGCTCGGCCCGCTTGCGGTCTTCCGGCCAATCAAAGAAGCCTTTGCCCGTCTTCATGCCAAGCTGGCCCTGGGCCACCTTGTCGCGCAGTGCCTGGGCGGGGATGTCGGTGTTGGAGAGGGTTGGGTACATGGTGGCCGCGGCGGCGGTGTGCACCTCAATGCCCGCATGGTCGCGCTGCAGCACCGGCCCCGCCGCCAGAAAGCGGAAGCCGAAGCCAAAGCGCACGGCGGCGTCCACGTCTTCGGGCGAGGCAATGCCTTCGTCGATGAGGGCAAAGGCCTCGCGCGACAGCGCATGCTGCATGCGGTTGGCCAGAAAGCCCGGCTTGTCTTTCTTGACCAGCACCGGCACGCTGCCGCAGCCCCGCATGAAGGCATGCAGCCAGGTGCCCAGGGCCGGGTCGCTGCGGTCGCCCAGCACCACCTCCACCAACGGCACCAGGTGGGCGGGCATGAAGAAGTGCAGGCCCAGCATGCGCTGCGCCGTGGCTAGCCCCTTGGCAATGGCGCTGATGGGAAAGCCCGAGCTGTTGCTGGCCAGTACGGCGTTGGCGGGGGCTACTGCTTCCAGCTCGGCAAAAAGTTGCTGTTTGGCAGCCAGCTGCTCGGTGATGCATTCAACCACCAGCACCACGCCCGTCCAGTCCACCTCCTGCAGCGAGGCGCACACCTGCACCGGGCCCGCATGGGTGGCCTGGCCTGCGGCGGTCAGCTCCTGGGCGATGTGGGGCAGCAGCCGGTTGCGGCGTTCGGTGTGCGGGTCTACCACCGTCACGTGGGCGCCCCCGCGCGCCAGGACCACGGCCACATCGGCCCCCATGGTGCCTCCGCCCACCACCACGGTGCGTGCGTTGCGAGGCGAACTTGTTTCCATCGTGTCTCCTGTTTTTTGCTGAGCGTGCTTGCGTGCAATGCAGTCTAGGGAGTGTTCATTGCGCGGTCCAGACGTCTTTTTCGATAGACTGATCAGCCATGAAGATCAATTGGTCCGCCCGCGAGGTGGATGTGTTCCTGTCGCTGGCCGAGACGCTGAGCTTTCGGCGCACGGCCTTGCAGATGCACCTGTCGCAATCGGCGGTGTCGGGCACGGTGGCGCGGCTGGAGGAGATGCTGGACGTACGCCTGTTCGAGCGCACCACGCGCACCGTGCAGCTGACGCTGGCGGGTGAGGTGTTTGCCGAGCAGGCGCGGTTCCTGCGCCACCAGATTCACGAGACCGTACGCCGCGTGCAGGAAGTGGCGCAGCTGCAGGTGGGCCGCGTTGCGCTGGCGGCGCTGCCGTCGCTGGCGGCCGGGGCCGTGCCCCGCGCGTTTGCCCGGTTTGCCGCGCAGCACCCGGGCGTGCAGATGGAGCTGATCGACAGCCTGGCGGGCCCTGCGTTTGACATGGTGCGCGCCGGGCGGGTGGACTTTGCCCTCACCGCCGCCAACCCCGCCTATGCGGACCTGGACTACACCCCGCTGGTGTCCGACCGGTTCGTGCTGCTGCTGCCGCGCACGCACCCGCTAGCCCGTGGACGGGGCGCCGTGGCCTGGGCCGATGTGGCCGAGCTGCCCCACATCTCCATGCCCGCAGGCACCAGCGTGCGGCAGTACGCGCAAGAGGCCCTGCTGACGCACCGCATCCGCTTTGAACCCCACTACGAGGTGGAGCACCTGGCCACCATTGCGGCCATGGTGGCGGCGGGGCTGGGGGTGAGCGCGCTGCCTGAGCTGGCCGCCCAGGTGGTGCGCAGGCCCGAGGTGGTCACACGTTCACTCAAGGCGCCCGTGCTGCACCGGCCCATCGGGCTGATCACGCTGCGCGGGCGGCCGTTGTCACTGGCGGCGCAGGCCATGGTGGCCCTGCTGCGGCAAGAGGTGGAAAACGCCGAGACGCAGAGTGGCTGATGGCGCGTCCGGCGAATGGTCTGGCACGATATGAGGTCGCCGTGTGGAGGCGGTAGCGAGACAATGGCGGAATTCCTTGATCCACCCTTGGTAGCCCCATGAGCATTCCCTCCCGCGTCCGCCTCATCGACGTTGGCCCCCGCGACGGCCTGCAGAACGAAAAGACCCCGGTGCCCGCCGCCGTCAAGATCGAGCTGGTGCACCGCCTGCAGCAGGCGGGCCTGCAAGAGATCGAAGTCACCAGCTATGTCAGCCCCAAATGGGTGCCGCAGATGGCCGACAACCACGAGGTGATGAGCGGCATCACGCGTCATAGCGGTGTGGCGTATTCGGTGCTCACGCCCAACCTCAAGGGCTTTGAGGCCGCCGTGGCGGACCAGCCCGATGAAATCGTGGTCTTCGGATCGGCCAGCGAGGCCTTCAGCCAGCGCAACATCAACTGCAGCATTGCCGAGAGCATCGAGCGCTTTGCTCCCGTGGTAGAGGCCGCATTGGCCGCAGGCATCCGCGTGCGCGGCGCCATGAGCTGCACCGTGGGCTGCCCGTACGAAGGCGATATCGCCCCCGAACGCGTGGCGTACCTGGCGGGCCTGCTCAAGGGCATTGGAGTGCAGCGCGTGGATGTGGCCGACACCATTGGCGTGGGCACGCCGCGCAAGGTGCAGAAGGCGCTGGAGGCCACGTTGCAGCACTTTGGCATCGACGAAGTCTCCGGCCACTTTCACGATACCTACGGCCAAGCGCTGTCCAACACGTTGGCCGCGCTGGAGCTGGGGGTGTGGAACTTCCAGTCGTCCGTGGCTGGGCTGGGCGGCTGCCCCTATGCCAAGGGCGCCACCGGCAATGTGGCCACCGAGGACGTGGTGTACATGCTGCAGGGCATGGGCATCGAGACCGGCATCGACCTGGACCTTCTCATCGATGCAGGGGCCTATATCAGCGGCTTTCTGGATCGCAAGCCCAACTCACGCGCGGCCAATGCCTTGTTGACCAAGCGCGCGGGCTGACCCCGCTGGTCCAACTCCACCCGGTCGCCGTCAACCGGCGTCCGGGGTGCCGCCCAGCACCTTCCAGAGCGTCACGCGGTTGACCTGCTCGGCTTGGCGCAGGCCGATCAGGGTCTGCTGCGCCGCATACAGGCTGCGCTGTGCATCCAGCACCGTGAGGTAGTTGTCCACCCCGGCCTTGAAACGCGCCTCCGACAGGTCGAACGCCTTTTGGGTGGAGGCCACCAGCCGCGTCTGCGCGGCGATGCGCTCGTCCCATTGCGCGCGGTCGGCCAGCACATCGGCGGTCTCGCGGAACGCAGTCTGCACGGCCTTTTCGTACTGGGCCACCGCGATGTGCTGGTTGGCCTCGGCTACCTGCACATTGGCCCGATTGCGGCCTGCGTCGAAGATCGGCAGTCTGACCAGGGGTACAAAGCTCCAGGTGCCGCTGCCTGCGCCAAACAAACCGTCCAGCTCGCGGCTGCCAGTGCCCAGGTTGGCCGTGAGGCTGATGGTGGGGAACAGGGCCGCCCGTGCTACGCCGATGTTCGCCTCGGTGGCGCGCAGGGCGTTTTCGGCGGCCTGCACATCGGGGCGGGCGAGCAGCACGCTGGAGGCCAGCGGCACGGGCACGGGCTGCAAGGCCGCCGGGGCCTGCGCCTCTGCGCGCAGCGTGCTGGCAGTGGGCCAGAGGGCGGCGGGCACCGAGCCTCCCACCAGCAATTGCAGGGCGTTGCGGTCGCGCTCCACCTGCGCCAGGTAGGTCGCCACGTCGCCCCGCGCCGAGTCCACCGTGGTCTGCGCCTGGGCCAGCACCAGGCCCGACGTTGAGCCAATGGCATGGATGCGTTGGGTCAGCGCATAGGCTTTTTCTCGGCTGGCCAGGGTGTCGCGCGCCAATTGCAGCCGGGCCTCATCGGCGGCCAGCGTGAGCCAGGCGTTGGCCACATCCGCGACTAGGCCCGTCTGAATGTTGCGCTGGTTCTGCTGGCTCTGCAGGAACTGCTGCATCGCTGCCTCGTTGAGGTTGCGCACGCGGCCCCAGAAGTCGATCTCATAACTGGCAAACCCTAGTTGCGCCGTGTACTGCGTGGCGACCTGTGCGGGCGCGGTGGCGCTGCTCATGCCGGCGGCGGTGCGTGCGCGGCTGGCCTGAGCCTGCGCCGTGACGCTGGGCAACAGGTCGGCGCGGGTGATGCCGTACTGTGCTCGGGCCCGTTCGATGGTCTCGACGGCCACCCGCAGGTCGCGGTTGTTGGACAGCGCCAGAGCGATGACATCACGCAGCGGCTGGGCCTGGACCCAGCCCAGCGCTGCTGCCGCCTGCAGGCTCGCGTCGCTGGCTACGGCGGGCGGGCCGCTGGTGGCGCCCACGGTGTCCGGCACCGGCAGGGCGGGGGTCTGGTGTGTGGGCGCCAGGTTACAGCCTGCGAGCAGTGCGGCAGCGGCCAGGGCCGCCGTCATGGCGGCAAGGGTGGTGGGCCGACGCTCGCGGCCAGGCGACAAGGGTGGGCGCGTCATGCTGCGCTCTCCTGTGTGGGGTGCGGTGGGGTGGTGGCTGGGGGCGGCGGGGCGTTGTCCTCGCTGCGCGACCGGCTCTTGAACCAGCGGCGAATCAGCAGGAAGAACACCGGCACCAGGAAGATGCCCAGCACGGTGGAAGCCAGCATGCCGCCCAGCACGGCGGTGCCGATGGCCACCCGCCCGCCAGCGCCCGCGCCCGTGCCGATGGCCAGCGGAATCACCCCGAAGCCAAATGCAAGGGAGGTCATCAGGATGGGCCGCAGCCGCAGGCGCACGGCCGCCACGATGGCATCGAACAGGTTCTTGCCCTGCTCCTGCAGCTGCACCGCAAACTCGACGATCAGGATCGCGTTTTTCGACGCCAGCCCCACCGTGGTCAACAGCCCCACCTGAAAGTACACGTCGTTGGTCAGGCCCCGGGTGTAGGTGGCTGCCAGGGCCCCCACCACGCCCAGCGGCACGGCGAGGATCACCGACAGGGGGACCGTCCAGCTCTCATACAGGGCGGCCAGGCACAGGAACACGAACAGGATCGAGATCGCGTACAGCATGGGGGCCTGGGCACCCGACTGGCGCTCTTGCAGCGAAGCGCCCGTCCATTCGTAGCCGATGCCCGGGGGCAGCGTGCGCAGGATGTCTTCCACGATCCGCATGGCATCACCGGAGCTTACGCCCGGTGCCGCGCGGCCTTCGAGTTCGTAGGCCGGGTTGCCGTTGTAGCGCATCAGCTGGGGCGAGCCGTAGGCCCAGTAGCTGGTCGAGAACGCGCCGAACGGCACCATCTCGCCCTTGCTGTTGCGCACGCTCCAGCGGGCCACGTCCTGCGGCAGCATGCGCGCAGGGGCGTCGCCCTGGATGTACACGCGCTTGACCCGCTCGTTGTTCAGGAAGTCGTTCACGTAGGTGCCGCCGATGGCGCTGGACAGCACGCTGTTGATGTCGTTGTAGGACAGCCCGAGCGCGGCAGCCTTGCGGTCGTCGATCTCCAGGCGCAGCTCGCTGGCATCTTCCAGGTTGGTCATGCGCAGGTTGGTCAGCTCGGACCGCTTGCGCGCTTCGGTCAGGAAGGTGTTGGTCGCCGCCAGCAGCGCCTGGTGGCCCAGGCCGTTCATGTCCTTGATCACGAAGTTGAAGCCCGAGCTGGAGCCCAGCCCCCGCACGGCCGGAGGCATGACGACCAGCACCCGCGCATCGCGGATGGAGGCCAGGTCGCGCGTGGCCTTGTAGGCGATCTGCGCGGCCGCCTGGTTGGCCAGTGGGCGGTCGCCCCAGGGCTTCAGGCGCACAAAGCCGCGTGCCGAGGCTTGGTCGCCGTTGATGCCCGAGACCTGGTAGAAGCTCAGCACATCGGGTTGCTGCGAGAAGTAGTCGCGCACCTGGTCCAGCACGCTCTGCAGCCGCGCGTCGGCGGCGCCTGAGGGCAGGTTCACGTTCACATACAGGAAGCCCTGGTCTTCGTCGGGCAGGAACGAGGTGGGCAGGCGTGCCATGAGCAGCCACACCACGCCACACACCGCCAGGAAGATCAGCACCATGCGCTTGGTGCGGCGCAGCGTGTAGGCCACCGTGCCTTGGTAACGCGAGGCGGTGGCGTCGAAATGGTGGTTGAACCAGCGGAAGAACCGGTCATTCAGGCCCAGCAGGCCGCGGCGGATGGGCCGGTCGTGCCCGGCCGAGGCAGCCGCAGGCTTGAGCAGCGTGGCGCACAGCGCCGGCGTCAGTGTGAGCGCCACAAACACCGACAGCGCCATGGCTGCCACGATGGTGATGGAAAACTGCCGGTAAATCACGCCGGTCGAGCCGCCAAAGAACGCCATGGGCACAAACACCGCCGACAGCGTGACCCCGATGCCCACCAGGGCGGGCGTGATTTCGCGCATGGACTGGCGTGTGGCCTCCTTGGCCGACTGGCCGGTCTCGTGCATTACGCGCTCGACGTTCTCGACCACCACGATCGCATCGTCCACCAGCAGGCCAATGGCCAGCACCATGGCAAACATGGTCAGCGTGTTGATCGAGTAGCCCGCGAGCGACAGCACGCCGAAGGTGCCCAGCAGCACGACCGGCACGGCAATGGCAGGGATCAGGGTGGCGCGGAAGTTCTGCAAGAACACGAACATCACGATCACCACCAGGAGCATGGCTTCGGCCAGGGCGCTGACCACTTCCTTGATCGAGGCGCGCACGAAGGGCGTGGAGTCCGAGCTCACGAAGTAGTCGATCTGGTTGGGGAAGTAGGGCTTGAGCTCGGCCAGCTTGGCTGCGATGGCGTCGGCCACCTGCATGGCGTTGGCGCCGTCGGCCAGCACGATGCCCATGCCCGCACCAGGCATGCCGTTGAGCTTGGCCTTCACGGTCAGGTTCTCTGCACCCAGCTCCACGCGCGCCACGTCCTTGACGGTGACCACCGACCCGTCCAGCGCCGACTTGAGCACGATGGCCTCGAACTGCGCCACGGTCTTGAGCTTGGTGCGGGCCGTGATGGTGGCGTTCAGCTGCTGGTCGTTCACCGCGGGCAGGGCGCCCAGCTGGCCGGCAGACACCTGGGCGTTCTGGGCATTGAGCGCGTTGACCAGGTCCGACGGCATCAGCGCGTACTTCTCCATCTTGGCCGGGTCCATCCAGATGCGCATCGCGTAGTTGGTACCGAACACCGTGACATCACCGACTCCGTCGATGCGGCCGATCACGTCCACTAGGCTGCTGGTCAGGAAGTCGCCGATGTCCACGGCGCTCATCGACGGGTCCTTGGAGAAGAAGCTGTAGGTGACCAGGAAGTCCTGCCCGCCCTTGTTCACGAACACGCCCCGGCTCTTGACAGCGTCAGGCAGGCGGTTGGTGGCGGCCTGCAGCTTGTTCTGCACCTGCACCTGCGCCACGTCGATGTTGGTGCCAGGCGCGAAGGTCAGCGTGGTGCGCGAGCGGCCCGAGGCGTCCGAGGTCGAGCTCATGTAGAGCATGTTGTCGATGCCCTTGAGCTGCTGCTCGATGATCTGCGTCACCGAGTTCTCGACCGTCTCGGCCGATGCCCCGGTGTACTGCGAGCCGATGGTCACGCGCGGTGGAGCGATGTTGGGGTATTGCTCCAGCGGCAGCGTGACGATGGACAGCGCGCCGCCCAGCATGATGATGATGGCGATGACCCAGGCAAAGATGGGCCGGTTGATGAAGAACTGAGCCATGTGCCGCGTCCTTCGTGCTCAGCGGGAGGCCGCTGGTGCGGGGGGCGAGGCGGGAGAGGCCGCTGCGGCGGGCGGTGCGTCAGCGCCCTGCGGGGCCTTGCGGCCCTTGGCCGGGGCTTTGAGGTCCACCTCCGCCGGGCGTACCTTGTCGCCGGGCTTGACCCGCTGGAAGCCCTCGACCACCACGCGTTCTCCTGCAGCCAGTCCGCCCTGCAGCAGCCATTGGTTGCCCACGGCGCGGTCGATGCTCACGGGACGCTTTTCCACCACATCGCCCTCTTTGACCACCAGCACGCTGGGCTTGCCGGTGAGGTCGCGGGTCACAGCCTGCTGGGGCACCAGCAGGGCTTCGGGCGCCAGACCGGTGGGCAGCAGCGCCTGCACGTACATGCCGGGCATCAGTGTGCCCTTGGGGTTGGGTACGACGGCCCGCAGCGTGACGGTGCCGGTGGTGGCGTTGACGATCACGCCCGCAAATTGCAGCTGGCCGCGCTGTGGGTATTCGGTGCCGTCATCCAGGCGGATGCGCACCGGGATCTTGTCGCCGCCGACCTTCTGGAAGCGTCCTGCGTCCCAGTCCCGCTGCAACTGCATCAACTCGGTCGTGGACTGGGTGAAGTCCACATACATCGGGTCGAGCTGGACGATGGAGGTCAGCGCGTCAGCCTGGTTGGCCGTGACCAGCGCCCCGGGCGTGACGGTGGACAGGCTGATGCGCCCGCTGATCGGGGCCTCGATGCGGCTGTACTTGAGGTTGATGCGCGCCGTGGCCAGGTTGGCCTGGGCCACGGCCACGTCGGAGCGCGACTGGGCAGCGGCGGCCTGGCTTTCTTCAAACGCCTGCTGGCTGATGGCGTCGATCTTCACCAGCTCGGCATTGCGCCGGGCCGTGGCCTCCTGGGTGCGCGCGGTGGCCTCGGCCTTGGCGAGGGCAGCCTGGGTGCTGGCCTCTGTGGCCCGCAGCGAGGCGTCGTCGATCTGGTACAGCGGTTGGCCCTGGCGCACCAGCGCCCCTTCGGTGAACAGGCGCTTTTGCAGGATGCCCGACACCTGGGGCCGCACCTCGGCCGTGAGCGACGCGCGGGTGCGGCCGGGCAGGGTGGCTTCAAGTTGCTGGCTTTGCTGCTGGAGCGTGACCACGCCCACTTCGGGAGCGGCCTTGGCCGGCGCGGGCGCTTCGCTCGGTTTGCTGCAGCCCGCCAGGGTGCCTGCAATCAGCAGCAGTCCCAACAATGCGCCCCGGTGCCGCAGAGCCCCGAGGGTGGGGCGGGCGGCGCGGCCTGGAACCGTATCGGCAGGGGAGGGTGCAGGCAGGCTCGGGCACAGCGGGGGCAACGCGGCATCGTTCATGGGCGTGAGGGGCGTGGGGTTGGGGATGTTTGGAGCATTGTGGGGGCCGCACATTTCCTGTTTGTAAAGTGGCTTGTTTTGGCCCGTGTGCCGGAGCGTAGCGCAGGGACATGCCGACCCCGGCCCGGCGGGTGCCCCAACGCGCGGCAAAATGGAGGGAGACCCGACCGAATCACGTCCCCTTGTGGACCCGCTGGAGACCAATGCGCATGTGTGGAGCCGAACTGAAGAACCTGCCCGAGGGCGTACAGCGTGTGGCTGCTGAGCTGCTGCGGCGCGGGCACCCGCACACGCCGCAGATGCTGGACGACGCCGCACGCACCGCGCAGCAGGCCGCCGACGCGCTGGGCATTCTGGTGGGGCAGGTGGCCAAGAGCATCATCTTTCGGCGCAAAAGCGACGATGCAGCGGTGCTGGTGGTCACCTCGGGCGACCGCCGCGTGGACGAAAAGAAGGTGGAAGCCCATGTGGGCGGCAAGATCGGCCGTGCCGATGCCGAGTTCGTCAAGTCGCGCACCGGCTTCTCGATTGGCGGCGTGTCGCCCGTGGCGCATGCCACGCCGCCCGTCACGCTCATCGACCAGGACCTGCTCCGCTTTGACGTGGTGTGGGCCGCAGCAGGCCACCCGCATGGCGTGTTCCCCCTGCACCCCACCGACCTGCAGCGCCTGACGGGCGCACCCGTGGTGGACGTGGTGCAAGCGCCTGTGGCGGATGCCTCAGTGCCTCAGGCGGTCGCATGAATGCTATTGATTTGCTAGCTGCCAAGGCAAGAGACACTGGCACTACCGGCCAATTTGACCCCAAAAGCACGGAGCCGGTGCCCTCGCCCTGCATTTCGGTGTGCCGCATGACGCCCGACCGCAGCCACTGTGAAGGCTGCTTTCGCACGCTGGATGAAATCCGCGCCTGGTCGCGCGCCGACGCCCCGCAGCGTCGCGCCATTTGGGCACAGCTGCTGCAACGCGCGGGCATTGCCTGGCCCGTGCCGGAGACCGAAGCATGAAGCGCATCACGTTCTACCTGGACTTCATTTCGCCCTATGCCTGGCTGGCGTTCGAGCGCTTGCCCGAGGTGCTCGAAGGGCTGACCTACAGCGTGACATATCAGCCCGTGCTGCTGGGCGCCCTGCTGCAGCAGCACGGCAACCCCGGCCCCGCGGGCATTGCCCCCAAGCGCGACTGGACCTACCGCCACGTGACGTGGCTGGGCCATGCGCAGGGCACGCCGCTGCAGATGCCTGCGCGCCACCCGTTCAACCCGCTGCCCCTGCTGCGCCAGGCCCTGGCCTGCAGCGACGACGGCAGCATCAACCGCTACGTGGCGGGCACGGTGCTGCGCCATGTGTGGCAGGGCGGTGGTGACGCGCTGGACCCGGCGCGTCTGGCGGCGCTGGCCGAGGCGCTGGTGGAACAGGTGCGCCCCGGGCAGGACGTGAACAGCGACCGCCCCAAGGCCCTGCTGCGCGCCAACACCGAAGCCGCGCAGGCAGCCGGCGTGTTCGGCGTGCCCGCGTTCGGGGTGGACGGCAAGCTCTTCTGGGGGCTCGACGGCCTGCCCATGCTGCGCGCCTACCTCGATGGCGATGCCTGGTTCGACGGCCCGGCCTGGGATGCTGTCAGCCAGCTCCCATCGGGTTTACCCGGCAAGCCTTGAGCAATTTCCGGATGCTGAAAGGGGTGCTGCGGGTTTCACCCTAAGTTGTCAGAGAGCGGTCAGTTTGATGAAAGCTCTTGTTGGTTTCGTGTCAGAGGGTGGTCAGTGCCATCCAAAACAATGGCTTCAGCCCGCCGCAGTGCGGTCTGTAACACCAATAGGAGACACACACCATGGCAACTGTTCATCCCGCACCGCGGCCGATGTCGCCCGAAGAGAGGAAGGTCATCTTCGCCTCGTCGCTCGGCACCGTTTTCGAGTGGTACGACTTTTACCTGTACGGCTCGCTCGCAGCCATCATCGCCAAGCAGTTCTTCAGCGGTCTGGATGCCGGCTCGGCGTTCATCTTCGCGCTGCTGGCGTTTGCGGCGGGCTTCATTGTTCGTCCCTTCGGCGCCATCTTCTTCGGCCGCCTGGGCGACATGATCGGTCGCAAGTACACGTTCCTGGTCACCATCCTGATCATGGGCCTGTCCACGTTCATCGTGGGTATCTTGCCGACGTACGCATCCATCGGTGTGGCCGCTCCCGTCATCCTGATTGCGCTGCGCCTGCTGCAAGGCCTGGCACTGGGCGGTGAGTACGGCGGCGCGGCCACCTATGTGGCCGAGCACGCTCCGCACGGCAAGCGCGGTGCCTACACGGCCTGGATTCAGACCACGGCCACGCTGGGTCTGTTCCTGTCGCTGATGGTGATTCTGGGCACCCGTACCATCCTGGGCGAAGAAGCCTTTGCCGACTGGGGCTGGCGTGTTCCGTTCATCGTGTCGATCCTGTTGCTGGCCATCTCGGTCTGGATCCGCCTGTCGATGAACGAATCGCCTGCCTTCCAGAAGATGAAGGCCGAGGGCAAGACCTCCAAGGCACCGCTGAAGGAATCCTTTGGTGAGTGGAAGAACCTCAAGATCGTGATCCTGGCGCTGGTGGGCCTCACGGCCGGCCAGGCTGTGGTGTGGTACTCGGGCCAGTTCTATGCGCTGTTCTTCCTGACGCAGGCGCTGAAGGTCGATGGCGCCACCGCCAACATCTTTGTGGCCGTTTCGCTGCTGATCGGCACGCCCTTCTTCATCGTGTTCGGTTCGCTGTCGGACAAGATCGGCCGCAAGCCCATCATCCTGGCGGGCTGCCTGCTGGCCGCACTGACGTACTTCCCCGTGTTCGGTGCACTGACCAAGGCGGCCAACCCCGCCCTGGCTGAAGCCCAGGCCAAGAACAAGGTGGTGATCACCGCCGACCCTGCCGAATGCTCGTTCCAGTTCAACCCCACGGGCACCACCAAGTTCACCAGTTCGTGCGACATCGCCAAGCAGGTGCTGGCTGGCGCATCGGTGAGCTATGAAAACGCTGTGGCTCCCGCCGGTACGGTGGCAACCATCAAGATTGGCGAAACCGCGATCCCCTCGTACACCAGCAAGGGCCTGAGCGCTGACGAAGCCAAGAAGAAGGATGCCGAGTTCAAGAAGCTCGTGGCCGACGACCTGAAGGCCGCTGGCTACCCCACCAAGGCAGACCCTGCCCGCATCGACAAGGTGATGGTCACCATCATCCTGACCTACCTGGTGCTGCTGGTGACCATGGTGTACGGCCCCATCGCCGCCATGCTGGTCGAGATGTTCCCCACCCGCATCCGCTACACGTCCATGTCCCTGCCGTACCACATCGGTAACGGCTGGTTCGGCGGCCTGCTGCCCACCACGGCGTTTGCCATCGTGGCCCAGACCGGCAACATGTACAACGGCCTGTGGTACCCCATCATCATCGCCGGTGCCACGGTGGTGATCGGTGGCCTGTTCATCAAGGAAACCAAGGACGTTGACATCTACGCCAACGACTGATCGTTACTGACCGGTGTACAGGGCCCGCCCCGCAAGGGTCGGGCCCTGTGTTCCATCAAGGGGCTTGTGCCGCGCACCAGTACAACCCACAACCTGCGCGTCAGCCAGGCCCCTTGATTGAACAAACCCATCCCAGGAGAAATTGATATGTGGAAGATTGTTGTTGGCTTCGTCTTGTTTGCCGCCTTGTCGATGTACGTGATCATCACGGCCGGCGACAAGGCCGACATGGGCGGTGAAAAGCACGGGGCCGATGCCGTGCACGCCCCCGAGGCCCCTGCGAGCGCGGCGGCACCTGCGGCGGCACCTGCACCTGCACCTGCACCTGCTGCGGCTCCTGCATCGCCTGCCAGCGCGCAATAAGCACGTTGCCCGGCATGACAAAGGCCCTGCCAGCAATCGCTGGCAGGGCCTTTTTTTATGGTGTCCGGGGGATGTTGGCCTGTGCCGGGTCAGCGCTTGAAACGACCGTCGGTGCCGATGATGGACAGGTCCGAGAAGTCCAGCCCGCTGTGGTCGGTAGGGCTGTAGCTCAGCTCCATGCCGCCCAGATCCCACTTCCTGATACTTTCCAACCCCATGAGGAGTTTGGCGCTGTCGGGCTTGGCGCCTGCACGTTTGAGGCCTTCCACGAGTACCTTGGCGCTCACAAAACCCTCCAGCATGGCGGGCGTCAGGTCGCCGATATTCTTGGCCTTGGCCAGGTCGATGGCCTCCTTGACCACGGGGTAGTTGAGCGAGCGCTCCGACGGGAACACCTGCGTCACCACCACGCCCCGGGCCTGGTCGCCCAGGGCCTTCACAAACCCGCCCGACGCGTTGTTGGACAGCGTGACGATCTGGCCGGCAACGCCCGCAGCGCGCAAGGCCTTGATGCCATCGACCACCGCAGCGCCGGTGCCGATGAAGATCACGGCCTGGGGCTGCTTGCCGGCCACGCGGGGTGCGATGGCACTGTAGTCGGGCTTGGCGCGGTCAAACTTCTCGATGAACAGCGCCTCGATGTTGTTGGCCTTGAAGCCGGCCTGCGCACCCGCCAGCCCGTCGGCGCCAAAGGTGTCGTCCACATGCACCACGCCAATGCGCTGGATGCCCAGCGTGTGCAGGTGGGAGATGGCCTTGGTCACCTCGCGCTGGTAAGGCGCGCGCACGTTGAACACGTATTTGCTCACCGGTTGGTGCAGCGCAATCGCTCCGGTGGACGGGCCCACCAGCGGCACGCCATGCTGTTCCAGCACCGGGATGATGCCCTGCGTGTGGGGCGTGCCACGGGTCATGAACAGGCCGATCACGCCCTTTTGTTCGATCAGCGTGCGGGTGTTGTCCAGAGTCAGCTTGGGGTCGAACTTGTCGTCCAGCGACAGCACCTCCACCTTCTGCCCGCCCACACCGCCCTTGGCGTTGACATGGTCGATGTACAGGGCTGCGCCCTGCATGGATTCGGCCACCGTGGCGGCGGCCGAGCCGGTGATGCCCACCGTCTGGCCGATCAGGATCTGTGCGTGGGCGGAACCGATGCCCAGGGCGGCAGCCAGGGCGCAGAGCGCACCGGCCAGGCCAGTTTTCTTCATGGGGTTGTCTCCTGCGTGTGGAGCGCCCGAGTGTAGGCACGCTCCCGCGCGGGACAACTGTAAAAACGCGTAGGTATAGGGATGTCCTGCATAACTCCCTGCGGTCGGTGGCAGCGCCGCCTCGGGCGGTTCGCTGCGTTGCTTTTCTTGCCAATAGCCCGGCTATTGGCTTCTAAAAGACGCCTTGCGCCCCATCCCGATCCGCACTACCACCGCCCCGCGAGGGTTATGCAGGACATCCCTGGAGTGCTGTCGCTCAGCGGCGGAAGCGCCCGTCCGTGCCGATGATGGACAGGTCGGCAAAGTCCAGCCCGGTATGGTCTTCGGGGCTGAAGTTCACTTCCAGCCCGCCCAGGTCCAGCTTCTTGATGCTCTCCAGGGCGGTCTGGATCTTCTCGCGGCTGGGCTTGGGGCCGGCGCGCTTGAGGCCTTCGACTAGCACCTTGGCGGCGGCAAAGCCCTCGAGCATGGCAGGGCTGATTTCGGTCAGTCCCTTGGCCTTGGCCAGTTCCTGGGCTTCCTTGACCATCGGGTAGGTCACGGCCCGCTCGTTGGGGAACACCTGGGTCACGATCACGCCGCGTGCGTTGGCCCCCAGGCTCTTGATGAAGCCGCTGGACGCGTTGTTGGACAGCGTCACGATCTGCGCCGCCGAACCCGCCGTGCGCACGGCGGTAGTGGCATCCACCACCGCGGAGCCCGAGGCCACCATCAGCACCGCCTGCGCGTCGGCCTTGGCCACCTTGGCGGCGATGGGTGCGAAGTCGGGCTTGGCGCGGTCGAACTTTTCGGACACCACGGCGGTCAGCTTGGCGGCCGCCAGTCCCTTCTGCGCGCCCTGGATGCCGTCGGCACCAAAACTGTCGTCGGCATACACCAGCGCCACGCGGCTGATGCCCATCGAAGCCAGGTGGGTGATCGCCTTTTCCGCCTCGCGCTGGTAGGTGGCGCGCACGTTGAAGATGTATTTGCGCACCGGCTGGTGCAGCACCATGGCCCCGGTGGACGGCGCCACCAGCACCACGCCATGTTTGTCCAGCAGCGGGAGGATGGCCTCGGTGTGGGGTGTGCCCCGGTTGAGGAACAGTGCGGAGACGTTCTTGTCTTCGATCAGCGTGCGGGCGTTTTCCGCCGCCAGCTTGGGGTCGAACTTGTCATCCAGGGAGATCAGTTCGATCTTCTGGCCATTGACACCGCCCTTGGCATTGATGGAGTCGATGTACAGCAGCGCACCGTCGGTGGTCTCCTTCACCCCGGCCGCCACCTGGCCGCTGAATCCTGCTGTCTGGCCGACCAGAATCTGTGCGTGGCTGGCCGCACTGGCCGCAAGCGCCAGGACCATGCCCGCCGCCCGCAGTTGCCATTGTTTTGTCATGGCGGTCTCCTCTTGTTGTCTATGGAGGCCGCAGTCTAAACCGATGTGGCGGGCCCGAACCTCCGCTTTTTGCCAGCCGCTGCCCCATTCCCCTTGCTTTGTCTACGGTCAAAAGCACCGCAGCGCGCCCCGGGGGTAATTGGCGTGCGCAGGAGCAAACGCCGGTGCCTCCCTAGAATGTTTCGCCTCACACCCGAAAGACCGCTTCCATGACCCAGGGACTGATCCGTATCCGCGGCGCACGCCAGCACAACCTCAAGAACCTGGACCTGGACATCCGCACGGGCGAGCTGACGGTGGTCACGGGCCCCAGCGGCTCGGGCAAATCCAGCCTGGTGTTCGACACGCTGTATGCCGAGGGCCAGCGCCGGTACGTGGAGACCTTCAGCGCCTACGCGCGCCAGTTCCTGGACCGCATGGACAAGCCCGCCGTGGACAAGGTCGAGGGCGTGCCCCCGGCCATTGCCATCGACCAGACCAATCCCGTGCGCTCCAGCCGCTCCACCGTGGGCACGATGACGGAGCTGAACGACCACCTCAAGCTGCTGTTTGCGCGTGCGGGCCAGCTGTTCGACAAGCAGACCGCGCAGCCGGTGCGGCACGATTCGCCCGAGACCATTTATGCCGAGCTGCAGCAGCGCAGTGCCACCGCAGGAGATCCGCGCATCGTCCTGACCTTCCCCGTGGAGTTGCCTGCCAACACCAGCGCCGAGCAGGTCGAGCAATGGCTGTCCGCCAGCGGCTTCACCAAGGTGCAGGCCGAGCGCGAGGTAGCCACCCCCACCGGCCCGCGCAAGGTGCTGGATGTGGTGGCCGACCGCTTCCGCCTGGGCAATGCCGAGAAGGCGCGCGTGATCGAGGCCATCGAGGTCGCGCTCAAGCGCGGTACGGGGCGGCTGAATGTGTACCGGCTGGTGGATGAAGGCGAGCCCGAGCTGTGGAGGTTCTCGACAGGCCTGCACTGCCCCGACAGCGACCTGCGCTACAGCGACCCCATTCCGTCGGCCTTCTCGTTCAACTCCGCCGTGGGGGCCTGCGAGAGCTGTCGGGGCTTTGGCCGCGTGATCGGCGTGGACTACGGCCTGGTCATTCCCAACGACAAGCTCACGCTGCGCGCGGGCGCGATCAAGACCATCCAGACCCCCGCATGGAAAGAGGCGCAGGACGACCTCATGCGCCATGCCGAAACGGCCGGCCTCCCGCGCGACACCCCCTGGTACAAGCTGACCGAGGAACAGAAGAAGTGGGTCATCGGCGGCGCGCCCGGCTACAAGGACGGGCAGTGGAGCAAGCAGTGGTACGGCATCAAGCGCTTCTTCGAGTACCTGGAGAGCAAGGCCTACAAGATGCACATCCGCGTGCTGCTGTCCAAGTACCGCAGCTACACGCCGTGCCCCACCTGCGCGGGTGCGCGCCTCAAGACCGAAAGCCTGCTCTGGCGCATCGGCCGCAAGGAAGACGCCGATGCGGTGCTGGAGCCCAGCAAACGTTTCATGCCCGAGGGCGTGCAATGGTCGCGTGAGCAACTGGAGGCCTTGCCCGGCCTGTGTCTGCACGACCTGATGCTGCTGCCCATTGACCGGCTGCGCCGTTTTTTTGACCGCATGCAATTGCCGGTGGGTGACGACGCCAAGGGCGGCGATGCCCAGGCACTGAAGCTGCTGCACGAAGAAATCACCACGCGCCTCAAATACCTGTGCGACGTGGGCATTGGCTACCTCACGCTCGACCGGCAAAGCCGCACGCTCAGTGGCGGCGAGGTGCAGCGCATCAATCTCACCACGGCCCTGGGCACCAGCCTGGTCAACACGCTGTTCGTGCTGGACGAGCCCAGTATCGGCCTGCACCCGCGCGACATGCACCGCATCACCGAGGCCATGCTGCGCCTGCGCGATGCGGGCAACACCCTGGTGGTGGTGGAGCACGACCCGGCCGTCATGCTCGCGGCCGACCGCATGATCGACATGGGCCCCGGCCCCGGCCGCCTGGGCGGGCAGATCGTGTTCGACGGCACGACAACCGACCTGCGCCAGGCCGACACGCTCACGGGCGCCTACCTGGGCGGCCGCAAGCATGTGGGCTTCGGCTTCAAGCGCATGGTCACCGAATCGACCCCGCGCCTCATCCTGGAGGGCGCGCGCGAGCACAACCTGCAGGACGTGACGGTGGAGTTTCCGTTGCAGCGCCTGGTCACCGTGACCGGTGTGAGCGGGTCGGGCAAGTCGAGCCTGATCCAGGACGTGCTGGCCCCCGCGCTGCTGCGCCACTTCGGCAAGGCCACCGACACGCCGGGCGCGCACGACCGCATGCTGGGCGCCGACCATCTGTCGGATGTCGTGTTTGTCGATCAATCCCCCATCGGAAAAACCGCTCGATCCAACCCCGTGAGCTACGTGGGCGCGTGGGACAGCATCCGCGAACTGTTTGCCGTGGCGCCGCTGTCCAAGCAGCGCAGCTACACCGCTGCCAAGTTCAGCTTCAACAGCGGCGACGGGCGCTGCCCGACCTGCGGCGGCTCGGGCTTTGAGCATGTGGAGATGCAGTTCTTGAGCGACGTGTACCTGCGCTGCCCAGACTGCGACGGCAAGCGCTACCGGCCAGAGATCCTGGAGATCACCATCGAGCGGGGCGGGCGGACCTTGAATGTGGCTGACGTGCTGGCGCTCACCGTGGCCGAGGCGGCTGCCGTGTTTGCGAACGACCGCGATGTGATCCGCGCGCTGCAGCCCATCGTGGATGTGGGGCTCGAATACGTGGCGCTGGGCCAGCCGGTGCCGACCTTGTCGGGCGGCGAGGCGCAGCGGCTCAAGCTGGCAGGTTTCCTGGCCGAAGCGGCGAAGACAGCTGCCAAATCCCGCCAAGCCGTGGCGCGCAAAGGCACGCTGTTCCTGTTCGACGAGCCCACCACCGGCTTGCACTTTGACGACATCGCCAAGCTCATGCGCGCGCTGCGCAAGCTGATCGACGCAGGGCACTCGCTCATCGTCATCGAGCACAACCTGGACGTGATCCGCGCGAGCGACTGGCTCATCGACCTGGGGCCGGAAGGCGGCTACGCCGGTGGCCTCATCGTGGCCGAGGGCACGCCCGAAGATGTGCGGGCACACGCTACGTCCCACACCGGGCAGGCGCTGCGCGACTACGAACTGGCGCTGGGCGTGGGTGGCCACTCGGTGCACGAAAAAGCTGCTGTGCTACGAAAATCAGAGCGCCTTGCGCATATTAATCAAGCGCCTGCGGCCAAAAATGCCATTGAGATCGTCAACGCCAAGGAACACAACCTCAAGAACCTGAGCGTGGACATTCCGCGTGGCAAGTTCAATGTGGTGACGGGTGTGAGCGGCTCGGGCAAGTCCACGCTGGCGTTCGACATCCTGTTCAATGAAGGCCAGCGGCGTTACCTTGAATCGCTCAACGCCTATGCCCGTTCCATCGTGCAGCCCGCAGGGCGGCCCGAGGTGGATGCCGTGTATGGCATTCCGCCCACCGTCGCCATCGAGCAGCGCCTGTCGCGCGGGGGGCGCAAGTCCACCGTGGGCACGACCACCGAGGTGTGGCACTTTTTGCGCCTGCTATACGTCAAGCTCGGCACGCAGCATTGCGTGAAAGACGGTGCAGCCGTGCAGCCGCAAACCCCCGAGAGCATTGCCGCTCAGTTGCTCACGCAGTTTCGCGGCCAGCACATCGGCCTGCTCGCGCCGCTGGTGATGAACCGCAAGGGCGTCTACACCGAGCTGGCCGACTGGGCCCGCCCGCGCGGCTACACGCACCTGCGCGTGGACGGCAACTTCTTGCCTACCACCAACTTCCCGCGCATCGACCGCTTCAAGGAGCACACCATCGAGCTGCCCGTGGCCAGCCTCGATGTATCGCCAGAGAACGAGGCCCAACTCCGCACCGCGCTGGCCGACGCGCTGACGCACGGCAAGGGCGTGGTGCACGTTCTCTCAGGCATCGCGGGCTTGCGCGAAGCCATGGAGGGCCGCCAACCCACGGCGGGCATTGGCACGCTGCAGGCTTTCTCTACCAAGCGTGCCTGCCCGGTGTGCGCCACCAGCTATGCCGAGCTGGACCCGCGCCTGTTCAGCTACAACAGCAAACACGGCTGGTGCCCCGACTGCGTGGGCACGGGCGTCAAGCTCACCAAAGACCAGCGCAAGGTGTTTGACGACTCGGTGCAGGACGACAAGGAAAAAGGCCGCGAGCAGACCTTTGCCGAGCCCGAGGTGGAGGACCTGGCCGACACCGCCTGCCCCACCTGCAGCGGCACCCGCCTGAACGCCACGGCCCGCGCCGTGCAGTTTGCAGGCGTGGGCATCACCGACATTGCCGCGCTGTCCGTCACCGACGTGCGCCGCTGGGTGGAGACCCTGCGCGTGGAAGGCGGCATGACGGCCCGCGAGGCCGACATTGCCCGCGACCTGGTGCCCGAGATCCAGAGCCGCCTCGAGTTTTTGGAAGAAGTGGGCCTAGGCTACCTTACGCTGGACCGGGGCGCGCCCACGCTCAGCGGTGGCGAGGCCCAGCGCATCCGTCTGGCCGCGCAGCTGGGCAGCAACCTGCAGGGCGTGTGCTACGTGCTCGACGAGCCCACCATCGGCCTGCATGCGCGCGATAACCAGATCCTGCTCAACGCACTGCACAAGCTCGGCGACAAGGGCAACACGCTGGTGGTGGTGGAGCACGACGAAGACACCATCCGCCGCGCCGACCACATCATCGACATTGGCCCGAGCGCGGGCAAACGCGGCGGGCGCCTGGTGGCACAGGGTGCGGTGAGCGACCTCACGGCCGCCGAAGATTCGCAAACCGGCCGTTACCTGCTGCACGCGATGAAGCACCCGCTGCAACTGCGCCGCAGCATGGTGGCGGGCGAGGTGAGCGCCGAAGCCACGGCGGCTTTCGCCCAGGCCGAAGCCGCCGCACCCACGGGCCGTCAAAGCGCGGCGGTCAAAAAGCGCGCAGCCCAGGCCGCCGCGCTGGCCGCCGATGCGCTCACCGAGGCGAAGGAACGTGCAGCCATGCGCTGGCTCACCGTGCATGGCGCGCAGTTGCACAACCTGCAAAACGTGACGGCCACCGTACCACTGCACCGCCTCGTAGCGGTGACGGGCGTGAGCGGCTCGGGCAAGTCCACGCTGGCGCGCGATGTGCTGCTGGCCAATGTCCAGGCCTGGGTGCAGCAGCGCAGCACCAAGGCTGGGCGCGATGCGATGGACGCGGGCAAGGCGCCGCCCTTGGTCGGTTGCACGGGCCTGTCGGGCTTTGAGAGCATCGATCGCGTGCTCGAAGTGGACCAGACGCCCATTGGCAAAACACCGCGCAGCTGCCCCGCCACCTACATCGGCTTTTGGGACACCATCCGCAAGCTGTTTGCCGAGACGCTGGAAGCCAAGGCGCGTGGCTACGCGGCCGGGCGCTTTTCCTTCAACACCGGCGAAGGCCGCTGCCCCAGCTGCGAAGGCGCGGGCGTGCGCACCATCGAGATGAGCTTTTTGCCCGATGTGAAGGTGCCCTGCGAAACCTGCCACGGCGCGCGCTTCAACCCCGAAACCCTGGCCGTGACCTGGCGCGGCAAGAGCATTGGCGACGTGCTGCAGATGGAGGTGGACGAGGCGGTGGACTTTTTCGCCACCATGCCGAGCATCGCGCACCCGCTGCAGCTCTTGAAGGACGTGGGCCTGGGCTACCTCACGCTGGGCCAGCCGTCGCCCACATTGAGCGGCGGCGAGGCGCAGCGCATCAAACTGGTGACCGAGCTGACCAAGGTGCGCGACGAGGTGGGCCGCCGTGGACAGAAGGCGCCCCACACGTTGTATGTGCTGGACGAGCCCACCGTGGGCCTGCACATGGCCGATGTGGACAAGCTCATCCGCGTGCTGCACCGCCTGGTGGACGGCGGCCACAGCGTGATCGTGATCGAGCACGACCTGGATGTGATTGCCGAGGCCGACTGGATCCTGGACCTGGGGCCGGAGGGCGGCAACGCCGGTGGCCGTATCGTGGCGGCCGCCACGCCCGAAGAGGTGGTGGCCGCAGGCACGCACACGGGCAAGGCGCTCGCGCCGGTGCTGGCCCGCTGAGGCGTGATGGCGTTGTGATGAGGGGCTGAGGGCAGGGCACAGGGCCCAGCCTGGTGGATGGCGCACAGCCCTGTCGGCCCCTGTCCTACACACTGCGCTGAACATGGCGCACGCGCTGCATGGAATGGGCTTCCTACGATGGGCTGCAGGGGATCGGCTCCCCACCTTCCATCCACATATCCAAGGACGCCCTTCACCATGAACGCTTTCAAATTCCTCAAGACCTGCACGGCCCTCGCGGCCACCTCCGTGCTACTGGTTGCCTGCGGTGGCGGCAATGACGACGACCCATCGCCCAGCAACGAGCCCGGCGTGCTCACGGTGAGCAACGCGACCGTGGACGGCCTCAACGGCGTGTACGGCAACGGCGCGCTCAACCTCACCGATGTGGACAAGAAGAATCCCGTCGGTTCGGTCCCCGAGTTGTGCACCTTCCGCTTTGACGGCGCCAACAAGGTGGGCTCGTCTGCCACGGCCTTCGGTGATATCCGCTATCGCCCCGACGCCACCAGCCTGCACCAGGTGTTCCTGACGTTCGATGGCAAGGAGTACGGCAGTGGCGAACCTGTCGACACGGCGGTGGTGCGCGAGAGCGACCAGGTGCGCTTCACCGGCAAGACGCTCACCGCCTCGGATGGTTCCGGCGCCACGCTGCGTGTGAGCGGCATTGTGCCCATGCGTCCGAACCGTCCTTCGGGCTGCTGACGCCAGGGTTCAGACCCTTTCACTGCTTGTCTCCCTCCCTGGCCCCTGGGGCCAGTTCAGCCCCTGCTGCGAGTGCGGCGGGGGCTCTTTTATGGTGCACGGGCTGGGTGCACGCCTGCCGCGCGATCTCGGCGTGCAGAGGCTCGCTGGCGGCACAATCCACCGGTGCACGTGCGGCGCTGTGGCCGCGTCGCACTCCCCCACCCGCCGCCCATGCCCGCACAACCCCCTGTCCCACCCACCGTGGTGTGGCTCCACCCTGAAGCGCCCGCCAAGCCGGCCGAAGGTGCGCCTTGCAATGGCTGTGGTCTGTGCTGCCTGGCCGAGCCTTGCCCGTTGGGTGTGCTGGTCTCGCGCCGCCGCCGGGGCGCCTGCGCGGCCCTGCGTTGGAACGATGCGGACCAGCGCTATTGGTGCGGCATGGTGGCCGACCCAGCCGGGGTGACGGGCATCACCGACCCCTGGGCGGTGCGTGCGATGTCGGCACTGGCGCGGCGCTGGATTGCGTCGGGCATTGGCTGCGATGCCCGGCTGGACGCGCAGGCGGTGCCGCCTGACGGCCGGTAGGAATGTATTGCTATCAATTGAGTAGCTGTTTGGGTATATCCGACTGGCGCTACCGGTCGATTTGACTGAAATTCTCATGCCCCACGCTGCGCCGTGCCAGATGCACGCCTGCCAGCATGCAGCGCACCGATCCGCCCGCCAGTTCGATGGTGGGCACCGCCAGCGGCAGCAGGCGCGCGCTGTGCTCGATGGTGGCCCGCTGCGCCGGTGTGAGGCTGGCCGCTGCCCGTGCAGACAGTGCCAGCACCCGGCCCTGGGTACCCTGCAGCTCCAGCGCGTTGCCGGCAAATTCTCCAATCTGATGGGGGCTCAGCTCGATGAGCTCCCGCCCCGTTTCGCGCAGCCGCGCGCTCACGGCGTTGCGCCGCGCCGGGTCGGTGATCAGGTGAAAACCGCCCAGCGCAAAGTTGGTGCCCACGCACAGCATCACATTGGTGTGATAGCAAGGGTGGCCCTGGGCATCGGCCGTGGCAAAGGCCATGGGCTCGTAGTTGAAGTGTGTGCAAAAGCGCTCCAAGGCCACGGGGTCGGCGCGGTTCGATTGCGCGGTGTAGGCAATGCGACCGATGTGGTCGAGCACCATCGCCCCGGTGCCTTCCAAGAACATGCCGTCCGCTTCCAGGCCCGAGTAGTCGATCACGTCCTGCACGCGGTATTCGGCCTTGAGCAGCTCGATCACATCGCTGCGCCGCTCGCGGCGGCGGTTCTGCGCGTACATCGGATAGATGGCCACGTGCCCACCCGCGTGGGTGGAGAACCAGTTGTTGGGGAACACCGCGTCGGGCGTGTTCCTCTCACCGGGGTCGTCGAACAGGTGCACGCGCACACCCGCGTCCTCAAGGCGCTCTGCCGCGGCCGTGACCTCGGCAAATGCGCGGCGTGATGTTTCGCTTATCGCGTGCTGCGCGGTGCGCACCTGAAAGGCGTTGTCGGCGGCGGTTTCGGGGTTGGGATGAAAGCGGTGCGGGCGCACCATCACTACGGCGCTGGGGGCTTGGACTGAGGCATGCATGGCGGAGCGGGGTTGTGAAAGAGGAGGGGCGGCCTGGAATTTTCTTGGTAGCCCTTGCTATCCTCTAGCCTCAGAACTGGTCAAAATGACCTGGAATTTGCCTTTCTGCCAGTTCTGAGAATCACTATGACCAAGCTCGACGACACCGACCGCGAAATCATCAGCATCCTGCGTGCCGACGCGCGCACCCCCGTGGCCACGCTGGCGCAAAAGCTGCGCGTGTCGCGTGGCACCGTGCAGAACCGCCTGCACAAGATGGAGGAGAGCGGCGTCATCACCGGCTACACCGTGCGCCTGCGGCCCGACTCCGAGCCCCAGCGCATCCGCGCCTGGATGAGCATTGCCGTGGAGGGCAACGCCGCCCCCGCCGTGATCCGCGCGCTGCGCGGCGAGCCCACGGTGGGCACGCTGCACACCACCAACGGCCGCTGGGACATCGTGGCCGAGGTGCGCGCCGAGAGCCTGGAGGCGTTTGACGCAGCCCTGGGCCGTATCCGCCTCACGCCCGGCATTGCCAACACCGAAACCAGCATCCTGCTGTCCACCTACAAGGCGTGACGCGGCGCCGGCGGTGCACTGGCTCAAGGGCTGCGTGCTGGCGCCTTGGTGACGTTGGCTAGGGGGTTTCCGCATACCCTCGCTGCGCGGCCTGCAGTCCAATAGCGAGTCCTTGTTTTCGCTTTTTCAGGAGCCCCGCCATGCAACGTCGCCAGATCATCCAATGGGGAGCCGCCAGCCTGGCCGCCCCCGCATTCCTGGCACAGGCCCAGAGCTTTCCCAACAAGCCCATCAAGCTGATCATCGCCTTCCCGGCCGGCGGCCCCACCGACATCACCATGCGGTCGCTGGCTGACAACGCCAGCAAGATCCTGGGCCAGCCCGTGATCGTGGAGAACAAGCCCGGCGCAGGCGGCACATTGCCCGCACAGCAGCTGCAAACTTCTCCAGCCGATGGCTACACGGTGGCGCAGATTCCGCTGGGCGTGTTCCGCCTGCCTTACACCACCAAGATCAACTGGGACCCGGTCAAGGACATCAGCTACGTGCTCAACGTCACCGGCTACGCGTTTGGCCTGGTGGTGCCTGCCGACTCCCCACTCAAGACGTGGACACACTTCGTGGCCTGGGCCAAGGCCAACCCCGGCAAGCTGAGCTACGGCTCCACCGGCACCATGACCAGCCCGCACCTGACCATGGAACTCATCGCGCAGCAGCTGGGCATCGAGCTGCTGCATGTGCCCTACAAGGGCAGCGCGGATCTGATGCAGTCCATCCTGGGCGGCAACATCATGGCGGCGGCCGACTCCACCGGCTTTGCGCCGCAGGTCGAGGCTGGCAAGCTGCGCGTGCTCAACACCTGGGGCGCCGAGCGCCTGGCCAAGTTCCCCGATGCGCCCACACTCAAGGAGCTGGGCCTGAACCTGGTGCAGAACTCGCCCTTTGGCATCGGCGCCCCCAAGGGCACGCCCGATGCGGTGGTCAAGCGCCTGCACGATGCCTTCAAGCAGGCCATGGAGCAGGACAGCTACAAGACCGCATTGGCCCGCTACGACATGGTGCCCATGTACATGAGCACGTCGGCGTACAAGAAGTTTGCGCAGGACACCTTCACGCGCGAGAAGGCGCTGGTCGAGAAACTGGGCTTGGCCAAACCCACCTGAGGCCATGCCCTTTGGAGGGGGCAATGCGTTCCGTGTGATGATCCGCAGCATTGAACGGAACTCACACACGATATGGCATCCCCCTCCGACAGCATCAGCATGGCCCTGTTCTGCGACTTTGAAAACGTCGCCCTGGGCGTGCGCGATGCGCAGTACGAAAAGTTCGATATCAAGCCCGTCCTGGAGCGCCTGCTGCTCAAGGGCTCCATCGTGGTCAAGAAGGCCTATTGCGACTGGGAGCGCTACAAGGGCTTCAAGGCCACCATGCACGAGGCGAACTTTGAGCTGATCGAAATCCCGCATGTGCGCCAGTCGGGCAAAAACTCGGCCGACATCCGCCTGGTGGTGGACGCGCTGGACCTCTGCTACACCAAGTCGCACGTCAACACCTTCGTCATCATCAGCGGCGACTCGGACTTCTCTCCGCTGGTGTCCAAGCTGCGCGAGAACAACAAGCAGGTGATCGGCGTGGGCGTGAAGCAGTCCACGTCCGACCTGCTGATTGCCAACTGCGACGAGTTCATCTTCTACGACGACCTGGTGCGCGAGAACCAGCGTGCGCAGGCCCGCCGCCAGGCCCCAGGCAGCAACCCGCCACCCGCGCCCCGCCGCAGCCCCGAAGAAGAACACAGCCGCAAGGAAAGCCAGGACGCACGCCGCACCCAGGGCGTGGAGCTGGCCGCCGAGACCTTCGAGGCCCTGCTGTTGGAGCGTGGTGATACGGGCAAGATCTGGGCCTCTGTGCTCAAGGAGGCCATCAAGCGCCGCAAGCCCGATTTCAGCGAAGGCCGATATGGCTTCCGCACCTTTGGCAACCTGCTGGAAGAAGCGCAGGCGCGTGGGCTGCTGGAGTTTGGGCGCGATGAAAAATCGGGCGCGTATGTGTACCGTAGCCATGGTGGCCCGAGCGCCCCAGTCGTGCCTGCACGGCCTGAAGGCACCGGTGAGCGCACCAATGAGCGCACCAATGAGCGCACCAATGAGCGCACCAATGAGCGCACCAGCCAGGGCGTGGCGACACGGCACGACTTCCATGCGGTGGCGACGGCACCTGATCTGCGTTCTGACAGCAGCGAAGGGCAGGGCGCGCCGGGCCGTAGTCGGGGGCGTCGTGGTGAGGGTGCCGACCGCGCAGACCGTGGAGATATTCGCCCTGCGCAGCGCAATGAACACCCCGAGTCCGAGCCGGCCGATACTCCCGCTGAGCGCCCGGCCAGCCGCTATTTCAGCCAGCCTGTGGCTGCTGAGGCTGCGTCGCCAGAGCCGGTGATCGACATCAGCGCGCCGCAAGCGAAGCGCTCCGAAGCAGAAGAGGGCGCGGACACCCCGGAGGTCAGTGCGTCCACCGAGACCGACAGCCCCGAAGCCGCCACTCCTCGCCGCAGCCGCGCCCGCACAGGAGATAACGCTAAGTCGAGCGCCAGCCCCCGCAAGGCCGCCACGCCCCGTGCACGCGGTGCGCGTGCTGGGGGTGATGCGGGTGAAGCGGTCCATGCCGAACCCCCCGCCGCCGCGCCCGAGGCCTCTGCTGAGGAGGCGGAAGACACCAAGCCCGCCAAGGCGCCTGCTGCCCGCCCACGCAGCCGAGCCCGCAAACCGGCGGCCAAGCCGGCCGAGTAAGGGCTACCGGCCTGCGGCAGTCGCAGAGCGCCGCAGCGCCAGCCTTTCGCGCACTTCTTCGTAGCGAGGTGGCGTGCAACCGGCGCGCTCCACACAGTGGCTGGCACTCGCCAACGCGTGGTGCAATACGGCGCGCAACCGGGCTTCGGTGACGGGATCCGTCAGGCCGCCCACGCGCAGGGCCAGCGCTTCCTCCCCCCGCTCGGGCCCGGCCAACAAGGCGGTGATCAGCCCCGCCAGAAAACAGTCGCCCGCCCCCACGGTGTCTACCACCGTGATCGGTGCCTCTTCGCGCGCATTCACGGCCAGCCCATCGCGCTGCAGCAGCCAGGCGCCGTCTGGCCCGAGCGTGAGCGCAAGCCATTGCGCCTGTGTTTGCTGCTGCAAATAGTGGGCGCGCTCCAGCGCGGTGGCGCCCGGCACGGCCAGCGCTTCCAGGTCGTCGTCGCTCACCTTGATGAGGTGGGCATGTTGCAGGGCGGCCATCACGTTGGCGCGGTAGGCCTCAGCATCGTCCACGGCCGACAGGCGCAGGTTGGCGTCCACCACCACCATGCGGCCCGCTGCGCGCTGTGCTGCCAGCCAGGGCTGGTAGATGGCAGCGTCTTGCGCCACCAACGCCAGGCAGCCCGTGGCCACCACCTGCAGGTCGGGTACCGCAGCGCAAGCAGCCGTCAGTGCCGCGGCCGTCACCTGGCGGTCGGCCACGCCATCGCGGTAGAAGCTGTAGCTGGCCTTGCCCTCGGCATCCAGCGCGGCCAGGGCCAGCGCACTGGGCGCACGCACTGGCGTAGGCGCTGCCAGGGCCACACCCGCTTCGTGCAGACCACGCGCCAATTGCCGCCCCAGCATGTCGCCCGATAGCGGGTTGAGGTACTGCGTGCCCACGCCCTGCAGGCCCAGCGCGCGGGTGAGGTTGTAGACCGCGCCGCCCGCGCAGGGCTTCAGGCGGCCATCGGGCTCTTCGATCAGGTCAAACAAAGCCTCCCCCGCCGTGGCCACCCGCAGCGGCGATGCGGTGGGTGCGCTAGAGGTGGGGGTAAAACCGGCGGGCTGGATAGGGAAAACCATAAGTAAATCCACTTGATTTATTAACTTGTCGGCCACTATAGTTCGATCCCATCCACCCGACAAGAGTGGTTCACCTGCCAGCCGCGCAGCACGGGGCCGACAGGAATCTGCCATCCCAAAACCCGGAGACAACGCCATGCAACGCACCCCCGCCTTCGCGCTTTCTGCCCTTGCCCTCACCGGCGCCCTGGCCTGTGGCCTGGCCCAGGCACAGACGTCCGAGCCCGTCATCGGCCTCATCACCAAGACCGAGACCAACCCTTTCTTCGTGAAGATGAAAGAGGGCGCCACGGCCGAGGCCAAGAAGCTGGGCGCCAAGCTGGTGTCGGCGGCAGGCAAGACCGATGGCGACAACGCGGGCCAGGTCACGGCCATGGAGAACCTGATCGCCGCAGGCGCCAAGACCATCCTCATCACCCCCAGCGACGCCAAGGCCATCGTGCCCGCCATCAAGAAGGCGCAGGCACGCGGCGTGATGGTGATTGCGCTCGACAGCCCCACCGAGCCCATGGATGCGACGGACGCGCTGTTTGCCACCGACAACTACAAGGCGGGCGAGCTGATCGGCCAGTACGCCAAGGCCGCTGCTGCGGGCAAGAAGCCGGTGATCGCCACGCTGGACCTGTTCCCCGGCCACCCCGTGGGTGCGCAGCGGCACAACGGCTTCTTGAAGGGCTTCGGCCTGCAGGCCAACGATGCCAAGAGCAACGAACTCTCGCGTCCCGCCGAGGTGGTGTGTATGGCCGACAGCTTTGGTGACCGCGCCAAGGGCCAGACCGGCATGGAAAACTGCCTGCAGAAGAACCCCGACATCAACATCGTCTACACCATCAACGAGCCCGCCGCCGCCGGTGCCTACAACGCGCTCAAGGCAGCAGGCAAGGAGAAGAACGTGCTCATCGTCTCGGTGGACGGCGGCTGCGCAGGCATTGCCGACGTGGGCAAGGGCGTGATCGCCGCCACCAGCCAGCAGTACCCGCTGCGCATGGCGGCCATGGGCGTGGCGGCTGGTGTGGAATACGCCAAGACCGGCAAGAAGGTCAGCGGCTACACCGACACCGGCGTGACGCTGATCGCTGCCAAGCCCATGGCGGGCGTGGACAGCAAGGATGTGAAGACCGGTACCGACCTGTGCTGGGGCGCCAAGTAAGAGCCGTTCGAAAAACTCTTCTGGCATCGTTGCTGCGTCTTGTCGTACTGCCGTACTGCTTGCGACGCAGCGCCTAGCCAGAACTGCTTCGCTGAGTTTTGCGATCGGCTCCCAACCGACAACTGCTTTTTCTGAGCGCCACCTTTGTCCACCCGCACGGAGCCGCCATGTCCTCGTCCGCTTCCAAACTACCGCCGCTGGCCACGCTGGGGCCGTTCATCGCGCTGATCCTGGCGTGCGCCTTTTTTGCCACGCAGAGCGAGCGTTTTCTGTCGGCGCAGAACTTCGCGCTCATCCTGCAGCAGGTCATGGTGGTGGCGGTCATCGCCATTGGCCAGACGCTGGTGATCCTCACGGCCGGCATTGATCTGTCGTGTGGCATGGTGATGGCGCTGGGCGGCATCGTCATGACCAAGATGGCGGCGGACTATGGCCTCTCGGCCCCGGTGGCGATTGCCTGCGGCATGGCGGTGACCATGCTGTTCGGCCTGATCAATGGCCTCTTGGTCACCAAGATCAAGCTGCCGCCTTTCATCGTGACCCTGGGCACGCTCAACATCGCGTTTGCCGCCACGCAGCTGTACTCGGGCGCGCAGACCATCACCGACATCCCTGCGGGCATGACCGCACTGGGCAACACCTTCCAGCTGGGCCAGACCGCCATCGTCTGGGGCGCGGTGCTCATGCTGGTGCTTTACCTCGTCACCTGGTTTGCGCTGCGCGAGACCGCACCGGGCCGCCATGTGTACGCCGTGGGCAACAGCCCCGAGGCCACGCGCCTCACCGGCATTGCCACTGACAAGGTGCTGCTGGGCGTGTATGTGCTTGCGGGCCTGTTCTACGGCATTGCGTCGCTGCTGTCGGTGGCGCGCACCGGCGCGGGCGACCCGAACGCGGGCCAGACCGAAAACCTGGACGCCATCAGCGCCGTGGTGCTGGGCGGCACCAGCCTGTTTGGCGGGCGCGGCGTGATTCTGGGCACGCTGGTGGGGGCGCTCATTGTGGGCGTGTTCCGCAACGGGCTCACGCTGATGGGCGTGTCATCGGTGTACCAAATTCTGGTCACCGGCATCCTCGTGATCCTGGCCGTGGCCACCGACCAACTCTCGCGCAAAGGAGTGCGTTGATCATGAGCACCTCCACCCACACAACGAGCGCCCCGTTGGTCATGCAGGCCAAGGGCCTGGTCAAGCGCTACGGGCAGGTCACCGCGCTCGATGGCGCTGACTTTGAGCTGCGCGCCGGCGAAATCCTGGCCGTGATCGGCGACAACGGCGCGGGCAAGTCCAGCCTCATCAAGGCGCTGTCGGGCGCCACGGTGCAGGACGCAGGCGAAATCCTGCTCGACGGCCAGCGCATTCAGTTCAAGAGCCCCATCGACGCGCGCCGCGCGGGTATCGAAACCGTGTACCAGGACCTGGCCGTGGCCCCGGCCATGACCATTGCCGAGAACCTGTTCCTCGGACGCGAGCTGCGCCGCCCTGGCTTGCTGGGCAGCGCCCTGCGCATGCTCGACAAAAAGAAGATGCTCGAAGAAAGCGTGGCCCGCATGGCCGAGCTGAAAGTCGGCATCCGCTCCATGACGCAGGCGGTGGAAACGCTCTCGGGCGGCCAGCGCCAGTGCGTGGCCGTGGCACGTGCAGCAGCGTTTGCGCGCCATGTCGTCATCATGGACGAGCCCACCGCCGCCCTGGGTGTGAAGGAGGGCAACATGGTGCTGGAGCTGATCCGCCGCGTGCGCGACAAGGGCCTGCCCGTCATCCTCATCAGCCACAACATGCCCCATGTGTTCGAGATTGCCGACCGCATCCACATCGCCCGCCTGGGCAAACGTGCGGCCGTGGTCAACCCGAAAAAGATCAGCATGAGCGACACCGTGGCGGTGATGACGGGGGCCATGGCGGCCTCCGACCTGCCCGCCGAATGCCTTGCCTGAAGACAACGCCATGCTCAAGAACATTGACCCTCTGCTGACCCCCGACCTGCTCAAGGTGCTGGCCGAGATGGGCCATGACGACGCCATCGTGCTGGCCGACGCCAACTTCACCGCCATGAGCCTGGGCGTGGGCAAACCCGTGCTGCGCCTGCCCGGCATTGGCATGGCGCGCGCCGTGCAGGCGGTGGCCAGCGTGCTGCCCCTGGCGCAGGATGTGCCGCACCCCGTGGCCTACATGCAGGTGGGCGGCACCGAGGTGCCCTACCGCTCAGCCCTGCAGCGCGAAACCATGGACGTGCTTGCGCTCGAAGGCGTTGCCAGCGCGCAAGCTGAAGGCGTAGAGCGTTTTGCGTTCTACGAGCGCGTCAAAAAGGCCTATGCCATCGTCGTCACGGGTGAGCGCCAGCCCTGGGGCAATTTCCTGCTGCGCAAGGGCGTCATCGGCGACACTCTGAACGCCTGACCGTTTCATCACCATGCTGGACACCGACGCATCTCCCTCCGCCGTTGACAACACTGCCGCCAGCCCCGCGCTGCTGCGCCAGCGCGGCTCCAACCACGTGGGGCTGCGCCAGTTCAATGAGCGCGTGGTGCTGCAGGCGCTGCGCACCCACGGCAGCCTGGCCAAGGCTGAGATGGCGCGGGTGACGGGCCTGACGGCGCAGACCATCGGCCTGATCACCGCGCGGCTCGACGAAGACCAGCTGCTGCGCCGCGAAGCGCCCGTGCGCGGCCGCGTGGGCCAGCCCTCCGTGCCCATTGGCCTGAACGCCGACGGCGCGTTTGCCATCGGCATCAAGATCGGCCGCCGCAGCGCCGACTGGCTGCTGGTGGACTTCACCGGCCACGTGCGCGAGCGCATCGTGCTCGACTACGCCTTCCCCGACATCGATGTGCTGCTGCCCGCGATCCGCACGCACCTGAACCAGCTGCTCGACGGCCTGGGCCCGCTGCGCTCGCGCGTGGTGGGCGTGGGCGTGGCCGCGCCGTTCCAGCTGGGCGGCTGGCACCGCATGCTGGGGCTGACCGAAGCGCAGTCCGAGGCCTGGAACAACATCGACCTGGCCGAGCAGGTGCAGCAGATGACGGAGCTGCCCGTGAGTTTTGCCAAGGACACCTCCGCCGCCTGCGTGGCCGAGCTGCTGCAGGGGCGCGGGCGCGACATCCCCAGCTTTCTGTACCTGTTCATGGACACCTTTGTGGGCGGTGGGCTGGTCATCAACTCGCACCTGCACCGGGGCCTTCACGGCAACGCAGGCGCCGTGGCCTCGCTGCCGCTGTCACCGGCCCAGCCGGGCCAGGCCCCCGCGCAGCTCATCAGCCAGGCATCTCTGTGGGAGCTGGAGCAGCGCTTTCGCGAGCATGGCCTGGACCCCATGGCCGCCTACGACAAGCGCGTGCTGCAGGCCCCGTGGCTGGAACACAGCCGGGGCTGGATCGCGCGCGCAGCGGCAGGCTTGGCGCATTGCATCGTCTCGGCCACCGCGTTTTTGGATCTGGACGCCGTGGTGGTTGATGGCGCCGCAGCCCCCGAACTGCTGCAGGCCTTGTGCGAAGGCGCGCGACACGCGCTGGCTGACTACAACTGGGAAGGCCTGCACCAGCCACCCCGGCTGGAGCTGGGCACCATGGGCTCCGACGCGCGGGCACTGGGCGGGGCGCTGCTGCCGCTGCATGCGTGTTTCGCGCCGGATACCGATATCTTCCTCAAGGCTTGATGGTCGTGCTATTAAAATAGTAGCTTCCGCGGCATATTTCACTAGCGCAAGCGGGCGTTTTCAGTGAAAAATGCTTCTTGGAGGTCTTGCGTGCACTGTCCCGTCCCGGGGTTGCTGGCCCCGTTGCGTCGACCAGTCAGGGGCTGTGACGACAGCGCCCTGTTGCCTGCTGCGCTTGCTTCGCTGACAGCTAGCGCCCCGCCAGAATCGCCCGCGCCACTTCCGCAAACCCTGCGCCGCGCTCGCCTTGGGTTACGTAACGCGGCAGGTGCGTGAGCTGCGGCACAAACCGCGCGATGTTGGCCACGCCCACGCTGTGGGTGAAGTGCTGGAACATCGCCTGATCATTGCCCGAGTCGCCCACAAACACCCAGCGGTCCAGCTCCCGCGCTAGGTCACGCCCCAGCAGCTCGCGCACGATCCAGTTCGCGCCCTGCCACTTGTTGAAGTCGCCAAAACAGCCGTGGATGTGGATGCTGCTCACCGTGGTCTGCATGCCTTCGCGCTGTAGCAGGGCCAGCACCCGCTGCACGGTCTCAGGCGCGTGCCGGTCGAACTCGGCATAGTCAAAGGCCAGGTCTGTTTCACGCCCGGCGCTGTCGCGGCTGAGAGCGACGCCTGGAACTTCGGCCGCCACCTGGGCAGCGATCTCGCGCATGCGAGCCTGATTGGAACTGCGCGTGGCGGCGTCTTGCTGGTAGCGCTTCACCAGCGTTGGTTGAGAGGCGGAGCCGCGGGTAAATGCCACAGCCCCGTTCTCCGCCACCATGGCATCGACCGGCCAGGTCGAACCGGCAGGCCCCGCCATGAAAGGCTCGCACCAGCCAATCGGCCGCCCGGTGATGGGGATGACTACCAGGCCCGCAGCCTTCAGGTCTGCCAGCGCCTGGAGTGCTTCGGGTGTGATGGCGCCTTCGGTGGTGAGGGTGTCGTCGATGTCGGTGAGGATGCCTTGGAGCGGTGCCCGCGCCAAGGCGGGCCATTGGATCAGCGGCTGCATGAAAGAGAACGAAGGTGTAGGGCGATCCAGTGCAAGGGCTTGGGCCGGAATCATTTCCTGGCGTATTCGGTAATGGCCTTGTAGAAGCGGTCGGACCCGTCCTTCGGGTTGTCGGGCCTCAGCTCCATGCGGTTCACGCCATGTTCGGCACCGCCCTTGAAGCGATCGGGTATCACTGAAAAGTAATAGGGGCTGATGAAGCGGGCGCCCGCGTCATAGTGGGACTGCATGGCCGCTAGGTGCACGCCGTTCCCTTTCCATTGTTGCGGGTTGAATTCGGGCACGCCGTAATCGGTGACCTTGTTGCGTGTCATGAAATCGCGCAACCACGCGCTGTCGGTGGCGCCACCGTACATGTTCAAGCCCTGTTTCCACGGCGCACTGCCGTTCAGTGTCTGTCCCGCGGCAAACAGCTGGGGGTTCCAGGAAGAGTTGACGTTGGGCACAATCTGATGGGAATAAAGCTTGTCTGCAGGCAGACCGGCCTTGAGCGCCCACTGGTAGAAATCGCTCAGGAAGTCGTACACCTGCGATTCGCGGTAGCTGTTCCAGTCGCGCGCCACCGGGTTGTAGTAGACATCCTGCAGAGGCTTGGGCAGGTCAAGCCACGAGCGCACGCCAGTAAGGGCTTTGGCATTCTTGAGGGACGGCAATTCTGCCGTCCTGGCCGATACCACCCGCCCTTGGTCGCGGGGCACCACCACGAATTCCACCTCGGCTAGTTGGTAACGGCTGGTGCCGGATATGGCGACGACCTGGGCACGGTGTCGGCCTGGAAGCAGGCCGCTGTAGTCGAAGTCATGGCGAAAGCCGGTATTCGGGCTGGTGATGGCGGCTTCGGCGCGGTACACGTCCAGCCGGTTCAGGCCGTAGGGAACAGGGCCGATAAGCCGGCCGTCGACGTACAGGTCCAGTTGTTGAATGGCCTTGTTGGGGTCCCAAAGCCAACCGGCAATAGGCAGCGTTCCGTCCGCGAATGCGTCGTAATGCTCACCAAAGGAGGTGAGTTTTTCCTTGCGGATATTCTTTGAAGGCGCTTGGATGGCATCAAAGGACGCGTACGACAGCCCCGTCTGGGCGTTGAACCGTTCGATGGTCTGGTATCTGGCGCGCAGCCATTGGCGAAAGCCCGCCACCGAAGCGGGGCTGTAGTCCGTGACTTGGATGTCCTGGTAGGCACCCATGCCGCTCTCGAAATCAGGGAACATGTGGTGCAGTTCGCCCGCCAGGGTGTAGGCCACAACGCGGCTCTGTACTGCCTTAGGCAGTTTTCTGATGCGCTGCGCCACGTAGTTCAGGGCATCACGCCGGTATTTGTTGACGGGGATGGTCACATCCGTCGACAAGGTGTAGGGCATGATCCGGTAGCCGAAATAGTTCAGCTCCAGTGGTTTGCCGTCGCGCAACTGCATGAGGTTGCGGGGATCGCGCCGCAGTTCTTCGGTGATGGGGCCGATGGAGTCGAAGTGGTCGGCCGAGAAGTAGATGACCACTGGGCGCTGCACCTTGCTGATGACGCCCAGAAATTCATCCACACGGGCCGGATCAATGGCCCATCCCTTGGGGGTGGAACGGTACAGCCCCAGCAGTTGGAGTGTGGCGGTGTAACCCACCTGCACCGCGCCCTGGGGCCCGCCAGGCTCCAGCTTGTCCAGCAGCCGGGAAATGGCGGGAGCGCCGTCGAGCTTGCGTTCCCGGCAATAGGCGTAGGCTTCGTCGATGGAGCGCACCTGAGGCTGCGCGACGGCTTCGTCGCAGAGAAACATGCCCTCGACGGTCGGTGCAATGACGAAGGGCGGGCGGGAGCCCTGCGCACTCGCGTTGAGGGCCATGGCAGCCATCAGCGCCAGACTGGCGCATCTCACGTTCTTGAACAGGAAGGGATGCATGAATGGCGAGCGGAGCAGGGATGAGGGGATGGGATTGTGCAACCCGTCGTCGCATGATCGACGCCGGTACAGCGTGGGGCGTCAACGGGGGGCAATGGAGACGTCTTCCAGCGACAGGCTCAACGGCTCGGTCGGAAAGTTGCTCACGTCGTAGTGCAAAAAGGCAATCAGGCACTGTATGCCGATAAAAACGGGCAGTGCGGCAAGCATCACGGTGCCGCTGGTCGCCGGATGGCTGGTGCTGGCGCTGGCAATCCAATGCCATGCGCCGAAGGTAGAACCCGCCAGCACAAGCAGCGCTCCAAAGATGCTGTAAAGCGTGCCGACGTTGAAGTCCCGCACCAAGTAGTTATAGACATATCTTCGCCACAGACGTGACGCATGTTTGCGCAAAAATTCGGGGAGAACCTTGCTAACCTGAAGATGGGACTGCTCGTCGGCATACACCGCGTCCATGGGCACGTCCTTGACCACGGCGCGCACCGTGTTCAGGCGAAACAGCATGTCGGTTTCGAAGAAATAGCGTTGTTCTAGCTTGTCCAATGGCAGCTCCGACAGAACGCAGGTGCGCGCGGCGGTGTATCCGTTGGTCGGATCCATGATGTTCCAGTAGCCGCAGCTGAGCTTGGTCAGAAAGGACAGCACCGCGTTGCCGAACAGCCGCACCGGAGGCATGCCTTGTACCGATTCGGGCCGGAAGAAACGGTTGCCTTTGGTGTAGTCGGCCTCTCCTCGCAGCAGCGGGCGCACGAAATGCGGCAGAAGCGCAGGGTTCATCTGGCCATCGCCGTCGATCTTCACCACGATGTCCATGCCATCAGCAATGGCTGCCTTGTAGGCGGTGACGATGGCCCCACCCACACCTCGGTTTTGCGGGTTGTAGAGCACACGTACCCGTGGATCGCGGTTGTGCTCTTCGATGAAGCGGCCGCTGCCATCGGGGCAGGCGTCGTCCACAGCGTAGATGGCTTCCACCTCCGGGCCGATGGCGTTGATCACACCCAGCACGTGCTGGGTGACCTTGTAGCAGGGGATGGCGACGGCGATGCGCATGGCAGTCAATCAATGGGTCGATGCAAGCGCCACGCCGGCCATGATCAGAGCCCCGCCGGCGAGTGTGCGCCAGTGCAGTGGCTCTCCCAGAAACAGCCAAGCCAGCGTGGGCACGATGAGGAACGCCAGGCCCATGAAGGGGTAGGCCAGGTGCAGGGGGGCATGGCGAAGAATCCAGATCCAGCCAAGGGTGGTGAGTCCGTACAGCGCGAGCGAACCGATCAGCCAGCCGTTCAGCACCCAGTCCACCACCTCGGGTTGCGCAGGCAGGGCGGAAGCTGCCTTTTTGAACATGAGCTGACCGATGGAAATGCAGACCACGCACAACAGGGTAGACAGGCTCAGCGAAAGACTCATGTTTTGATTCATCGGTGATTGCCCCTGGGGCTGATGTTGTTGGCTGCATCCCAGGGATGTCTGCTCTCCAAGAATCGGGTTTGACGCCATTCGACCACTGTTCCGATAGGGCAATGCAATACGATCCTCAGACTACCCGCAATACGCGGACGCAACTCGCTGTTGGCATGGTGCACCAATCGGTGAAAGAGCCCGTCCGTTTGAAGCGGCATCAGCAGCGGCCGCTTGTAGCGAGGTTGCAGGATGCTCCCATCCGCAGTCTGGTAGGAAGCCTCTGCTGTTTTGCATAGTTTGTCATCCTCGCGATTCAGTGCAACTTCTGTTTCCCAGAGGGCGTTGAATGGCTGGGCTGCGGTGATCCTTTCAAGATCGCCTGGATTTAATCGAACGTGCAGTACTGCGGGGGACTCCGTGGTCACCCATTTTCGAGCACCCTGGGCTGTCATACCGTAGGTCTGGATGTGGTCGCCAGACGTGATGCTCAAACGCTCAACAGTTTTGCCCATCTGATGGGGGTCCACTATCGTGCTCTCCCGCCTGGACGTTAGGTTGTATGTGGTGATAGCGGTGATTGCAATGACCGTTGTAGCTGCCAAGACGGGCAGGAGGGACGTGCCTGGACGTGCGAGGATTGCAATGCTCCAGCAGCCCTTTTTGAGAGTGCCTGAAAGTTGGACTGGGGCGGTAAGGTAAGCCCCGCTGAAAGCCGCCAGCGGGATCAGCCAAGGGTCCAGTAGCGCGGAACTGTAGCGGCTGTTATAGAGGATGGGGATCAACTGAACCAACATCAGAACAAATCCCCCTAGCAGGAACGCCGCAAATGCCAAGCTTGCCGGCGCTACTCCGGCGGGGTGGTGGGAGGGGTTGCCCGAGGGCCGGGGCTGCGGGCGGAACCAGCGATAGACGATGCAAACGGTGCAGGTGGCGACTGTGAGGAGTTCAAAAAGGCGCAATTTGCGCAGGCCGCCGCCAAAGACATCCATTTGCGCCGGATGGTGCGCAAGCCACCACCAGAGCTTGCGGGCAAAAAAGGCAGCAGCTTCTGGAAGGGACATGGATTGGATTTGCCACAGCGCGGCGGCGCGAGCGGCTCTGTCTGCGGCGAGGCCGAGGTGATCGCCATTCCCGGTTTTTAGGGTCGCGAGGGCATTGACGTCATAGTCAAAGCCAAGGAAGGGCGGCTCTGCACCTTGGAACAAGGGATGGGTTCCCAGATAAAGCCCCGTGCCCGAACCCGTTCCAAGACCCCAGAGCCCAAACACCACGCCATTTTTCAGAACCAGTGCCAGGGGGAGCAACAGTCCAATTGCAAGACTCCACGAAATGCACTTGACCATTCTCTGATGTTCTGGGGTTCCTGTCCTGGAAGGCACGAATGTCCAATAGCCCAGAAATGTCAGGCAGAGCAAGAGACCCGCGGGGGCGACCAGTTGCAAGACGGGCCGGGACAGCAGTGTCACGGTCAGCATGAGGGCACCCTGCAATGCCACACCGGTGGTTGTTCTGCCGCGGACCACTATTTGGGCCATGGCGTGCATCCAGCCAAACAGCCCGAACAGAAAGATAGGCTCGGTCAATTCTGTGGCGAAGTAACGTGGCAATTCTGGATGGAAACCCCACAACAGCACGGCTACGACCCCGGCGCGGTAGCCGCCCAGCCAGTGGGCAATCTGCCAGAGGAAAAAGACACAGCCCACCCATAACCCCCCATTGGCCATACGAATCCAGTCCGGGTCGACGCCCCAAAGGGCAGGCCAGAGATAAGCCAAAGGAACAACCCGGAAGCTGTCGGTTGTCAACAAGAAGGCCCAACCCTGCTCCAGAAACGCATGGGCAGCGGGAAGATAAACCTGCTGCGCATCGACGTGGATGCCTTGGTCGAATCTCTTCAACAGCACCTTCAATCCAGCCCAACAGGCCAGTAGTGGCCAAAGCCACTGGAAACCTGGCATTTTTTCGGTTAAGGGGAGGGTGTGAGCGGCAGGGAGGCTGATGGAGCGCATGCGGTGAGAAGATGATCGGTGATGATCGGGTGGGGCGTCTGTGTCAAAGTGAAAAACTGAGCACCGGCAGGTCGATCCCCGGTGCTGGTGAGGGCAAGGCGTAGGGCCTACACGTTGGCCTGCAACGCCAACCCCGCATGCTCCCGCAGCGGATGGAAATGGATCTTGGGAAACCGCTCCTGCGCCAGCCGCACGTCATACGGGGACGTGCACAGATACGCCAGCGTGTCCGCCGCATCGTGCGCCAGGCGCAGCGGGTAGGCATCGGTAAAGGCGCGTAGGTCGGCAGCGTTGTCCGCAGTGATCCAGCGCGCCCCGGTGTACTGGCAACCTTCCAGCCGCACGTCGGCGTCGTATTCGGCCTTCAGGCGGTGCTGCACCACTTCAAACTGAAGTTGCCCCACGGCGCCCAGCAGCATGTTTCCGCCGGCATCGGGCTTGAAGACCTGGATCGCGCCTTCCTCGCCCAGCTGGGCCAGGCCCTGCTGCAGCTGCTTGGTGCGCAGCGGGTTCTTGAGAACCACGGTCATGAACATTTCGGGCGCGAAGAAGGGCAGGCCGGTGAACTGCAGGCTGGCGCCGTCGGTGATGGTGTCGCCCAGCTGCACGCCGCCGTGCGTGGTAAAGCCGATGATGTCGCCCGCGTAGGCTTCTTCCACAGCTTCGCGGCGCTGGGACATGAAGGTGACGACCGAGGTGGGGCGCAGCTCCTTGGCGGTGCGTTGCACCTTGAGTTTCATGCCCGGCATGTACTTGCCCGAAGCCACGCGCACGAAGGCAATACGGTCGCGGTGGTTGGCGTCCATGTTGGCCTGCACCTTGAACACCACGCCGGAGAAGCCTTCGTCCTCGGGTTGGATGGTCTTGACCACGGGCTGCTTGTTCACTTCGAGGGTGCTCACGCGCGGGCCGGGCGGCGGAGCCATGTCCACCAGGGCGTCCAGCACTTCCATCACACCGAAGTTGTTCACGCCAGAGCCGAAGAATACGGGGGTGAGCTTGCCAGCCAGGAAGGCCTCGTGGTCCCAGGCGGGGGAGGCGCCGGTGGCCAGCTCCATGCTGTCCATGGCGGCATCGAATTCAGCGCCGAAGCGCGCGCGCAGTGTGTCTACGTCAGACAGCGGGATGGCCTCGAAGTCCTGCGGGCGGCGCTCGCTGCCGGACTCGAACACCGTCATGGTCTTGGTGCGCAGGTTGATGATGCCGCCGAAGCTCTTGCCCTGGCCCACGGGCCAGGTCATGGGGCAGCAGGGCATGCCCAGCTCGCGCTCGACCTCGTCCATGATGTCCAGCGGGTCGCGCACTTCGCGGTCCATCTTGTTGACGAAGGTGATGATGGGTGTATCGCGCTGGCGGCAGACCTCGATCAGGCGGCGCGTCTGCGCTTCCACGCCATTGGCCGCGTCGATCACCATCAGGGCGGAATCGACGGCGGTGAGCACGCGGTAGGTGTCTTCCGAGAAGTCCTTGTGGCCGGGCGTGTCGAGCAGGTTGATCACGTGGTCACGGTACAGCATCTGCATGACGGAACTGGCGACCGAGATACCGCGCTGCTTTTCGATTTCCATCCAGTCGGACGTGGCATGGCGGCTGGCCTTGCGGCCCTTCACGGCGCCGGCGATCTGGATCGCGCCCGAGAACAGCAGCAGCTTTTCCGTCAGCGTCGTTTTACCGGCGTCGGGGTGGGAAATGATGGCAAAGGTGCGGCGGCGCCGGGTTTCTGGGGCGTAGGACACAGGGGTTCCTGAATGGGATGGGGCGGGGCAGCGTGCCCTGCACAAGAATCTTCGGGCCGGGGCCTGCGGGAGGCCGCGAGATCGGCAGTCGCGGGATTTTACTGTTCCGTATAAGGTCGGGGATAGATTCCCCCGGTGGCGTAGCGTCGGGCGAGCACTTGCTTTTATAATCCACCGATCCGAGGAGCGTTGCAGCGTCCCCAGCAAAGGCGGGGCGTGAGGCTCGGAGTCATCTAGCAACGACGCTCATCCACTTCGCGTGCGATGAGTCGTATCGACCATCCCCTGCGCGCAGTGGCTTTTCAAACATGCTTTGGAGCAAACCATGAACGCACGCGTCAACGCCCCGGTCAACACCGACTGCATCATTGCCGACATCGGCCTGGCCGAATGGGGCCGTAAAGAGATTCGCATCGCCGAGACCGAAATGCCCGGTCTCATGGCCATCCGCGAAGAATTCGCGCCCAAACAGTCGCTCAAGGGTGCGCGCATCACCGGTTCGCTGCACATGACGATCCAGACCGCCGTGCTGATCGAGACCCTGCAGGCGCTGGGTGCCGACGTGCGCTGGGCCTCGTGCAACATCTTCTCCACCCAGGACCACGCCGCGGCCGCGATTGCTGCCGCTGGCACGCCCGTGTTCGCCATCAAGGGCGAGACCCTGGCCGAATACTGGGACTACACGCACCGCATCTTTGACTTTGGCCCCGCAGGCACCGAAGGCGAAGGCCCCAACCTGATCCTGGACGACGGCGGGGACGCCACGCTGCTGATGCACCTGGGCAAGCGTGCCGAGAAGGACGCTTCGCTGATCGCCAACCCCACCAGCGAAGAAGAAACCTGCCTGTTCGCCTCCATCAAGGCCAAGCTGGCCGAAGACCCGACCTGGTACAGCCGCAAGAGCGCGCAGATCATCGGCGTGACCGAAGAAACCACCACCGGCGTGCACCGCCTGAAGGAAATGTCGGCCAAGGGTTCGCTGATGTTCCGCGCGATCAACGTGAACGACTCGGTGACCAAGAGCAAGTTCGACAACCTGTACGGCTGCCGTGAGTCGCTGGTGGACGGCATCAAGCGCGCCACCGACGTGATGATCGCTGGCAAAGTGGCTGTGGTCGCTGGCTACGGCGACGTGGGCAAGGGCAGCGCCCAGGCCCTGCGCGCACTGAGCGCCCAGGTGTGGGTGACCGAGATCGACCCCATCAACGCCCTGCAGGCCGCAATGGAAGGCTACAAGGTCGTGACCATGGAATACGCCGCCGACAAGGCCGACATTTTCGTGACCACCACCGGTAACAAGGACGTGATCCGCCACGAGCACATGCTGGCCATGAAGGACCAGGCCATCGTCTGCAACATCGGCCACTTCGACAACGAAATCCAGGTCGCCACGCTGGAGCAGTACCAGTGGGAAGAGATCAAGCCCCAGGTGGACCACGTGATCTTCCCGGACGGCAAGCGCATCATCCTGCTGGCCAAGGGCCGTCTGGTGAACCTGGGCTGCGGCACGGGCCACCCCAGCTTCGTGATGTCGTCGAGCTTTGCCAACCAGACCATTGCCCAGATCGAACTGTTCACCCACAGCGACTACTACGAAAACGGCAAGGTCTATGTGCTGCCCAAGCACCTGGACGAAAAGGTGGCACGCCTGCACCTCAAGAAGGTGGGCGCCATGCTGACCGAACTGACCGACGAGCAAGCCGCCTACATCGGCGTGCCCAAGCAAGGCCCCTACAAGCCTGACACCTACCGCTATTGATCCCGGTGCTGCGCGCCCTGGCGATGGGGCGCGCGCAGGGTGGTCTGGCGCCGTGATGCTGAGCAATGTCTGATTGCTCATAAATTGATAGCTGTTGGCGCATGATTCACTAGCGCTACCAGCCCATTTGACTCAAAAGGATGGGCGCGATGCGCGCAGATGTGTTTTTGGTGGAACGTGGCCACGCTGCCACGCGCTCGCAGGCGCAGCGCCTGATTGCCTCGGGGGTGCAGTGGCGCCTTTCGCCGCTGGCGACGTGGCAGAAAGTGGTGAAGAACGGCGACGACATTCCGTCGGTGGCCGAGGTGCAACTGCTGGACGATGCAGAAGCCAAGTACATCTCGCGCGGCGGGCTCAAGCTCGAAGGCGCGCTCAAGGCGCTGAGGCTGCCGGTGGCGGGCCTGCGTTGTCTGGATGTGGGGCAGAGCACGGGCGGCTTTACCGACTGCCTGCTGCAGCAGGGCGCCGCCCAGGTGATTGGCGTGGACGTAGGCCACGCCCAGTTGCACGACCGGTTGCGCAACGACCTGCGCGTGGTGTGTGTGGAGGGCGTGAACGCCCGCTCGCTCACGGCCGACGCCTTGGTGCAGGCCTGTGAGTTGGCCCTGTCCGAAGTCATCGTGCCCGAAGAAGACAACGAGACCCAGCCCGAGGCGCCCTACAGCTGGATGCGCAACGGCGGCCTGGTGGACGAGGCGTACGACGACAGCGACGATGCCAAGGACCAGGACATTGAGGCCTTCAAGACCGAGCGCGCGCAGCGCGCCCAGGGCACGCTGCCCGTGGAACGCCGCCGCCGACCTGAGTGCGCCGATGTGGACATCACACCCAGCTTTGCGCTGGTGACGGGCGACCTGTCGTTCATCTCGCTCACCCTGGTGCTGCCTGCGCTGGTGCCTTTGCTGGCGCCCCAGGGTGACCTGGTCATGCTGGTCAAGCCCCAGTTCGAGCTGCAGCCGGGGCAGGTGGGCAAGGGCGGCATCGTGCGCGACGAGTCCTTGTATGCGGTGGTGGAACAGCGCATCCGCGACTGCTGCGCCACGCTGGGCCTGGAGGTGCAGGCGTGGATCGACAGCCCCATCCAGGGTGGCGACGGCAACCGGGAATTTTTTGTACACGCAAGGAGAGCCGCATGAATGCAGCCTACACGCAAGGCACCGGGTTCCCGGTGAGTTTTGAGTTCTTTCCGCCCAAGACGCCCGAAGGTGCCGACAAGCTGCGCGTGGCGCGCCAGCAGCTGTATGCGCTGCATCCGGACTTCTGTTCGGTGACCTACGGCGCAGGGGGCTCCACGCAAGAAGGCACGTTCGGCACGGTGCGTGAGATCCTGTCCGAAGGCGTGGGCGCTGCTTCGCATTTTTCGTGCATCGGGGCCACGCGCCAGTCGGTGCGCGAGCAGCTGGCCACCCTCAAGGCCATGGGTGTCAAGCGCCTGGTGGCACTGCGCGGCGACCTGCCCAGCGGCTACGGTGCGGGCGGGGAGTTCCTGTACGCCAGCGATCTGGTGGCCTTCATCCGCGCCGAAACGGGCCGCGACTTCCACATCGAGGTGGCGGCCTACCCCGAGGTGCACCCCCAGGCCAAGTCGCCCGAGGCGGACTTGCAGGCCTACGTGACCAAGGTGCGTGCGGGCGCGGACTCTGCCATCACCCAGTATTTCTACAACAGCGACGCGTATTTCCGCTTTGTGGAAGACGCGCACCGCCTGGGCGCCGACGTGCCAGTGGTGCCGGGCATCATGCCGATTTCCAGCTCCACGCAGCTGATGCGTTTTTCGGACGCCTGCGGCGCCGAGATCCCGCGCTGGATCCGCCTGCGGCTGCAGTCGTTTGGGGACGACACCGCCAGCATCAAGGCGTTTGGCCTGGATGTGGTGACCGACCTGTGCGACCAGCTGCGCAGTGCTGGGGTGCCCGCGCTGCACTTCTACACGATGAACCAAAGCGCCGCGACGCTGGAGATCTGTCGCCGGCTGGGGATCTGATGGCAGGGGGCGCCCGGCCTCCCGCCGCCCTGCGCGTGCTGGCCCGGGGGCTGTTTGTGCGCACGGCGCTCGGCCTGTGGCTGTTGTGCAGCTCCCTCGCGGCTGCGCACGCCCAAGGGCTGCAGGCAGAGCCGGACGCGCTGGCCCCCAATCTGTTGTCCGTGCCGGGGGAGGCGATGCTGATCGATCCTCCCTCCAAACCAGAGCCCAGCACTCCTGGCGGGTCGCCGCTCAGCCTGGAGGCGGATGAGGTGGGGTTGGCCTCGTGGTACGGGGCGCAGTTCCACCGGCGACGTACCGCCAGTGGTGAGTTGTTTGACATGCGCGCGCTCACAGCCGCGCACCCCACGCTGCCCTTTGGCTCACGCGTATGCGTGCGCAGCCAGGCCACGGGGCGCACGGTGATCGTGCGCATCAACGACCGCGGGCCGCACACCCGCAACCGGGTGATCGACCTGAGCCGGGGCGCTGCCGAGGCCTTGGGTATGGTGGGCCTGGGGCTCAAGCCGGTGGAGCTGTTTGCCCTTCAGGACGACGACAAGGATTGCCCGGCGCCTTGACGCCCGGCAGAAGGAGGGCCTACAGGGCCGCTCAGCCGCCCGATTCGAGCGTGTGGGTCGCGTGCTTGTCCTGCGCCAGCAGCTCGGCCATCTGGGGCAGTGCGTCTTTGAGCGCGGCCTTCAGCGTGTAGGGCGGGTTGATCAGGAACATGCCGCTGGCCGGCAGGCCGGGGCGCTTGGTATCGCCCGTGACCGTTTCCGTGATCTTGCTCGACTTGACGGTGAGCGTGGCGTGCAGCCAGCTCTTGCCCGCCTTGGTGGCCAGCGTCTTCAGGCGGCGGGGCAGGTCGTGGGCTTCGGGGCGCGGAATGATGGGGTACCAGAACGCATAGGTGCCGGTGGCAAAGCGCTTGAGCGAGTCGGCCGCCATGTCGAGCACCTTGGCGTAGTCGCTCTTGATTTCATAGCTGGGATCGCACAGCACCAGGGCACGACGGGCAGGTGGGGGCAAAAATTTCTTGATGCCCTCAAAACCGTCTTCGTGCAGCACAGCGACCTGGCGGCCGGCCTCCAGCTGGGCCACGTTGCCGGCCAGCGCGCGCAGGTCGGTGGGGTGCAGCTCGAACAGCTTGAGCTTGTCGTGGTCGCGCAGCAGGCGCTGGGTGATGAAGGGCGAGCCGGGGTACACACGCAGCGCCTTGCCTTGGTTGAAGGCGCCCACCATGTCCACGTAGGCCTGCAGGGCAGGGGTGAGGGTGGGAGTGGTCGGGGCAAACAGCCGGGCCACGCCGTCGGCGGCTTCGCCGCTGGTGCTGGCATAGTCCCCGTCCAGCCGGTACAGCCCCGCGCCTGCATGGGTGTCCAGCACGGTCAGCGCCGCGTCTTTCTCGGTAAGGTGTTGCAAGGCGGCAATCAGGACGGTGTGCTTGAGCACATCGGCATGGTTGCCTGCGTGGAAGGCGTGGCGATAACTGAACATGGCCCAATGGTAACGACTGTGTTGTGCAAAGGGTCAGCGCCCCTGTCCCGGCGCGGCACAATCGGGGGGGGGGGGGCGTGGTGGCAGGGGGCGTGATGTTTTTGGCAGACAGGCGGCCCTTTGTTAGCCATTTGTTGCCATATCCGGGGCGGCCATGCTTCATGATCGCGCCTGCACTGGGCCCGCTTTCCGCCGTCGCCCTTCTTGATTATTTGCTTTTGACATTGCCAGCCCGCCCCGTCTCCTGCCCATGACCGCAAGCTCCAGCACAGCCCCCGCCAGTGGTGTCAGCCATGTCGATGCGCTGCCGCCCGGCACCCGCCTGGCGGAGTTCGAGATCCTCGCGTTGCTGGGGGTGGGCGGTTTTGGCATGGTCTACAAGGCGTTTGACCACTCCCTGCACCGGGCGGTGGCCATCAAGGAATACATGCCCTCGGCACTGGCCGGGCGGGCCGAGGGGCAATCGCTGTGGGTGCGGTCCTCGTCCGACCAGCAGACCTTCCAGGCTGGTTTGGTGTCGTTTGTGGGTGAGGCCCGCCTGCTGGCGCAGTTTGACCATCCGTCGCTGGTCAAGGTGTTCCGCTTCTGGGAGGCCAACAACACGGCCTACATGGTCATGCCGCTCTATTCGGGCATGACGTTCAAGCAGGCGCGTGCCCAGATGCGCACCCCCCCGCCCGAGGTCTGGCTGCGCAAGCTGCTGTGGTCGGTGCTGGACGCGCTGCGCGTGCTGCACGACGGCAACACGCTGCACCGCGACATCTCGCCCGACAACATCTTCCTGCAGGACAACGGCCCGCCGGTGCTGCTGGACCTGGGTGCCGCCCGGCACGCCATCAACGACCAGGACCGCAAGCACACGGCCGTGCTCAAGGTGAACTACGCCCCCATCGAGCAGTATTCCGATGGCGACGAAGAACTGCGCCAGGGGCCGTGGAGTGACCTGTATTCGCTGGCGGCCGTCATGCACGGCTGCCTTGCCAACGACACGCCCCTGCCTGCCACGCTGCGTTCCATCCGCGACCGCATGGTGTCGTTCTCCCGCATTGCCAAAACCGTCAAGCGGCAGTTTGGCGTGGAATATTCCGCACCTTTTGTGGCGGCGATTGCCCAGTCGCTGGCCCTGCGGCCCGAGGACCGGCCGCAGAGCATCGATGCCTTTCTCCAGACCATGGAGATGACCTCGGCACCCGACGACGTGCAGCACTTCGACTTCCGCGCGGAATTGGGCGATATCTGGGTGGAGCCTGCCGACCAGCCCGGACCCGGCGTGCCCACACCCACCGTGGACGTGACTTCGTCCCCGAAGATCTGGGGCGAGGTGCCGGCCAGGCATGCGGATGTGGCTGCGGCGGTTGCGCCATCGGATGCCAGTCGCTCCGGCGACGACTTTGGCGCGGACACGGTCATGCTTGCCGGCCCGGATACGGTGGCGGCCGATGGCGGAGATACAGTGTTCATCGATGCCGGCGACACCGTGGCGGCCGACGACGATTCGCGTTTTGAAGACCTGCCGCACCACCGGTCCCCGGGTGTGGGCGGGCCGCGCGCTGCCGACAGACGGTCTGAGCCTTTGGCGCGTGATGCAGTGCGAGGCAGTGGCAAGGCTGCTCCATCGTCACGGCGGTCGCCCTTGGTGGCGGGCATTGTGGTGGCGGCGCTGGTCGCCGTAGTGGCCGGAGCGGGCTGGCGCTGGAGCCAAGGCCGCCAGCCGCCCCGCGACGACATCATCACCGAGATGGCGGAGCGGCCTGCAGCCGCTGCCCCCGCTGATACGCCGCTGACGGAGGCCTCCGCACCTGTCGTCGGCGGGAGCGATGCGCAAGCCGCAGCCCAACTGGGCGCGGTTGCCACCGCCAACGCAGCCTCTGCCGCCTTGCCTGCCCCCGCCTTTGTGGTGGCCTCTGCACCCAAGGTGACGCCGCGAGCCGCCAAGCGCACCGGTGCGGAGCCTGCGCCCACGCCCATCGTGGTGCATGAAGAGCCCGTACCTGCGCCGCCGCCTGTGGTGGCCGAGCCCAAGCCCCGCCCTGCACCGCCGCCCCGGCAACCCTCCCCGCAGGAGGTCTGCGCCGACGCCAACTTCCTGGCCCGCCCGATGTGTATCCACCAGGAATGCCAGAAGCCGTCACAGGCCAATCAAACCGTCTGCGTGGAAAACCGCCGCCGCTACGAGGCCGAGGAGCAGCGCCGCCGCCAGACGCCGAATTAACGGGGGTGTTGCGCGCCATCTGGCACTGAAACCCGCGTCTTTTCGGCCCAGGCCGCGTTCCCAATTGGCGCGATACCTGCAGATGTCGCTGGGCTTGGCGGCTTGCAGTAGCCAAAAATCCCACGGATTTCAACCAGCCGTCGGCACGGAACACTGCCCCAGCCGCACCCGGCACCCGAGGGCAATCGCAGGGGACTCTTGCGTGAAAGTATGGCTCGTTCGTATAATGGAAGGCTTCGCAGCGCTTATGTGGTCCCGCGGCGAAGACTTCTTGCCACCTAAGAGGCTTCCTTCAGAGAAGCACCGACCGTGGAAAAGGACCCGCCAAACCCTCTTTTGAAGAGAAAACTCATGACAACTACTTTCAGCGCAAAGCCCGCTGAGGTCGTGCACGAGTGGTTTGTGGTTGACGCGACCAACAAGGTCCTCGGACGAGTAGCCAGCGAAGTTGCTCTCCGTTTGCGCGGCAAACACAAGGCCATTTACACGCCTCACGTCGATACCGGTGACTTCATCGTCGTTATCAACGCAGCCCAACTCAAGGTCACCGGCACCAAGTCCCTGGACAAGGTGTACTACCGTCATTCGGGTTATCCCGGCGGTATCACGGCCACGAACTTCCGCGACATGCAAGCCAAGCACCCCGGCCGCGCGCTGGAAAAGGCTGTCAAGGGCATGCTGCCCAAGGGCCCCCTTGGCTACGCGATGATCAAGAAACTCAAGGTGTACGGTGGTGCTGAGCATCCCCACACCGCCCAGCAGCCCAAAGTGCTGGAAATCTAAGGAGCCTTGAGATGATTGGTGAATGGAACAATGGCACCGGCCGTCGCAAGTCCAGCGTCGCCCGCGTGTTTCTGAAAAAAGGCTCTGGCAAGATCACGGTGAACGGCAAGGACATCCAGTCCTACTTCGGCCGCGAAACCTCGATCATGATTGCCAAGCAACCCCTGGCGTTGACCAACCATGTCGAAACCTTCGACATCCAGATCAACGTGCACGGTGGTGGTGAATCCGGCCAGGCTGGCGCTGCCCGCCACGGCATCACCCGCGCCCTGATCGATTACGACGCATCCCTCAAGCCCGTCCTGAGCCAAGCCGGCTTCGTGACCCGCGATGCGCGTGAAGTCGAACGTAAGAAGGTCGGTCTGCACTCCGCACGCCGCGCCAAGCAGTTCTCCAAGCGTTAAGCTATGGCCCTGCCGGATGCTGCCCTGGGCAGCATCCCCTGCAAGGCACTCCCCGTGGGTGCTTTACAGAGAAAAACCGCCTTCGGGCGGTTTTTTCGTTTATGGTGCGCTCTTTTCTTTGGGGAGAGGCCTTCCATGGCCCGCCTGTCGAGCCTATGCGCTTTCGCCTGCTTCGCCGTCGGTTGACCATCAGCGCCCCCCGGGTGGCCATCCGCAGCGCCTTGCCGTGGCCCTTTCGGTGGCTGGCCCTGGCCGTGGTGACGGGTTTTTGCGCCGCCGTGGCGTTGTGGGCCTTTGAGTTTGGCAAGTCGATTGCGGGGCTCGATACTGTCTCGCGCGACGAAGTGGTGCAGATGAAGGCGGAGATCAGCCGCCTGCGCGAAGAAGGCCAGGAGCGCCAGACCGTTGCCTTGACCGCCGAGAGCCTGCTGGCCACGGAGCGCGCGGCCAAGGAGAGCCTGATGGCCCAGGTGCGCCAGCTCGAAACTGACAACCGCACGCTCCGAGAGGACCTGGGCTTCTTTGAAAAGCTGATCCCTGCGGCCAAGACCGATGGGCTAGCCATTCGCGCGCTGCAGGCCGAGGTGCTGGGCGGGATGCAACTGCGCTGGCAGGTGCTGGTGATCCAGGCGGCCCGCAATGCGCCGGAATTCAACGGGCGACTGGAGCTGGTGCTGGCGGGCACGCTGGATGGCAAACCTTGGTCGCAGACCCAGCCGCCCCAAGGGCAACCGTTGCAGGTCAGACAGTACCGCCGCATCGAGGGCGTGCTCGATCTGCCCCCCCAGGCCGTGGTAAAAACCGTGACCGCCCGCGTGCTGGAGGGCACCACCGTCCGCACCAGCCAGACCATGGCCATCGAATAGCGTGGCGGTGGTGATAACGCCTCCGCAAGGCCCTGACGCGCTCGCCAAGGCAGCCTGCGCCGCCGATCGCCACTGCAGCCGATCTGGCGACCCTTCCATCCGCAAGCGGGCCTGAAGGCCTGCCTGCTCTTCCAGGAGTCCTCCCGATGTTTTCGCGTAAAAAGCAGCCGCCCATCAAAAGCCTGGTCGCGCAGGGCACCAAGATCGAGGGCCATGTGTATTTTGCCGAGGGCATGCGCATTGACGGTGATGTGGTCGGCGATATCCGGGCTGTGGCGGACCAGCCCAGCATCCTGGTGATCTCCGAAACCGCGCGGGTCGAGGGGGCGGTGCACGCCGACCATGTGATCATCAACGGCCAGGTGCTGGGCCCCGTGCATGCGCGCGAACTGCTCGAGTTGCAGCCCAAGGCGCAGATCACGGGCAATGTGCACTACAAGGCCCTGGAGATGCACCAGGGCGCCGTGATCGCCGGACAATTGATTCCGGTGGCCGTGCTGATCGAGGAAAAGCCCCCACTGAAGTTAGCGTCAAACAGCCAGTGACCTGAATTCCCGAGAGCTTTGCAGTAGTATTCCCTGCAAACCCTGAACCCGGAGTACCCCATGAGCGCAGTTGCTGAAAACATCCAGTCCGAAATGCCCGCCCCCATCCTGTTCACCGACAGTGCGGCGGCCAAGGTGGCGGACCTGATTGCCGAAGAGGGCAACCCCGACCTGAAGCTGCGGGTGTTCGTGCAGGGTGGCGGTTGCTCTGGCTTCCAGTATGGCTTCACCTTTGATGAAATCACCAACGAAGACGACACCACCATGACCAAGAACGGTGTGTCGCTGCTCATCGATGCCATGAGCTACCAGTACCTGGTCGGCGCCGAGATCGACTACAAGGAAGACCTGCAAGGCGCGCAATTCGTCATCAAGAACCCGAACGCCAGCACCACCTGCGGTTGCGGATCGAGCTTCTCTGCTTGAGGGGCACCGTGCCAGGCAAAGACCTGCACCCTGAATGAAACAACCGCCTTCGGGCGGTTTTTTTCATGCCAATGGTTCTGTTGTTTCCCTTTGAAAGCCTTGCAACCCATGCACCAGGAACCCTCTCAGAAAGTGCTGCTGTGGCTGGTGGCCGTCGGCTTCTTCATGCAGACGCTGGATGCCACCATCGTCAACACCGCGTTGCCTGCCATGGCGCTGAGCCTGGGCGAAAGCCCGCTGCGCATGCAATCGGTGGTCGTCGCGTATTCGCTGGCCATGGCGATGCTGATCCCGGCGTCGGGCTGGGTGGCCGACCGGTTTGGTGCGCGCCGGGTGTACTTTCTGGCCATTGTCTTTTTTGTGGCGGGCTCGGTGTTCTGTGCGCTGTCGCACAGCCTCACCCAGCTGGTGGCCGCGCGCGTGGTGCAGGGCCTGGGCGGAGCGCTGCTGCTGCCGGTGGGGCGGCTGGTGGTGCTGCGCACGTTCCCGCGCGAGAAGTTCTTGCAGGCCATGAGTTTTGTGGCCATTCCCGGGCTCATCGGCCCGCTGATCGGCCCTACCCTGGGGGGCTGGCTGGTCGAGGTGGCCTCCTGGCACTGGATCTTTCTGATCAATGTTCCGGTGGGCCTGCTGGGCTGTGCTGCCACCATGCGCTACATGCCGGGGGTGCCCGCGCCGACGGTGGCGCGGTTTGACCTGGCGGGCTATCTGATGCTCGCCTTTGGCATGGTGGCGCTGTCGCTGGCACTGGATGGGCTGGCCAGCCTGGGGCTGCGGCAGGCCAGTGTGCTGGTGCTCATGATCTTCGGGCTGGCCAGCCTGGTGGCCTATTGGCTGCATGCGGCGCGGCGGCCCGACCCGCTATTTTCGCCCCGGTTGTTCTCGGTGGATACCTTGCGCATCGGGCTGCTGGGCAACCTGTTTGCCCGGCTGGGCAGCTCGTGCATGCCGTTCCTGATTCCGCTGCTGCTGCAGGTCACCATGGGTTATTCGCCGCTGCAGGCGGGCATGATGATGCTGCCCGTGGCGGTGGCGGGCATGTCGATGAAGCGGTTCACCACCACGCTGATCACCCGCTTTGGCTACCGCCAGGTGCTGGTGGGCAACACGCTGCTGGTGGGGGTGACCATGGCCAGCTTCGGGCTGGCGGCGCCCTCGCAACCGCTGTGGGTGCATGTGGTGCAGCTGGCGGTGTTCGGGGCGGTGAACTCGCTGCAGTTCACCGCCATGAACACCGTGACCCTCAAAGACCTGGGGCACGACATGGCCAGCAGCGGCAACAGCCTGCTGTCGATGGTGCAGATGGTGGCCATGGGCATGGGAGTGGCTGCGGCGGGTGCGGTGCTGGCGGCGTTCACCGATTTCTTCCAGCCCACGGGCACTGCCCAGACCCTGCAAGCCTTTCAGGCCACATTCGCCTGCATGGGGCTGATCACGGTGGCTTCAGCTGGGATCTTCTGGCAACTGTCGCCACAAGACCGGTCCGGCACCCAGGCTGGCGCCTCGGCCGATGCCGGGGACCACGGCTGATCGCCCTGCCCAGGGCTGTTTAGGCCCGACGAATCAGGCCGGGTACACCGCGCCCAGGACGCGAGGGCCCACGGCGCCCGTCACGCTGGGCAGGTTGCCTGGGGCACCTTCCAGCGCTTGGCGCGCCAGCCAGGCAAACGCGGCGGCCTCCACCTGCAGGGCGGGCAGGCCCAGCGCATCGGTGGCCACCACCTGCAGGGACGGGCAGGCGGCCTGCAGCCGCTGCATGAGCTGGCCGTTGAGCGCGCCACCGCCGCATACTGTCAGGGTTTTGCTATTGTTTAGATAGCTATTGGCGCATATTGCACTAGCGCTTGCGGTGAATTCGGTCAAAGTGGCCTGCACATCGGCCGCAGCGGCCTGCGCAAAGGGCTCCAGGTGCGCGGCCAGCCAGGCGGGGTTGAACAGGTCGCGGCCCGTGCTTTTGGGGGGCGCCTTGTGCAGGTATGGCTCCCGCAGCAATGCGGCCAGCAGGCCTGGCAGCACCCGGCCCTTGGCGGCCCAGGCGCCATCCTTGTCAAACGGCTGGCCCGTGTGCTGCTGGCACCAATGGTCCATGAGGGCGTTGCCGGGGCCGCAGTCGAAACCCAGGACGCTGCCGTCCGCCCCCAGCACGCTGAGGTTGGAGATGCCGCCAATGTTCAGCACCAGCACCGTCTCGTCCGGCCGGCCGAACACGCCGTGGTGGAAGGCGGGCACCAGCGGCGCACCCTGGCCACCCGCGGCCACGTCGCGGCTGCGCAGGTCGGCCACCACGGTGACGCCCGTCAGCTCGGCCAGCAGGGCGGGGCTGCCCAGTTGCAGCGTGTAGCCTGTGCCGTCGAACTCCTGAGGGCGGTGCCGCACGGTCTGGCCGTGGGCGCCTATCGCACGGATCGCACGGGTCGGGTGGCCGCTGCACTGCAGCAGGGTGTGCACCACCTCGGCATAGGCGCGCGACAGGGCGTTGCCTGCAAGGGCCGCACGGTGCAGTTCGTTGTCGCCCGGGGTGTTGAGGGCCAGCAGCTCGGCGCGCAATGCGGGTGCAAAGGCGGTGCTGGCATGGTGCGTGACGCGCAGGCGAGGGCCCGAGAAGTCGGCCAGCACCCCGTCGATCCCATCGAGCGAGGTGCCCGACATCAGGCCGATGTACAGATCGGACATGGCCTGTCGGGTGGGGTGCGTCGTTGGAAGGTCGGGATCAGTCTGCGCTGGCTTGCTCGATGAGCGCCGCGGCATTCAGCTGAACGCGCATGTTGGCAGCGAGGCGGTCAAACGCGGGCCGTCCAGCCGCCGACACAGGGGCAGCGGCTTCGCTCTGGGCCACGATGGTCATCGGGTCCTGGTGCACGCCGTTGACGCGGAACTCGAAGTGCAGATGGGGGCCGGTGGCCCAGCCGGTGGCACCCACGGCGCCCAGTGTCTGGCCTTGTTCGACCGACTGGCCCTGGCGCACATCAATGCGGCTCAGGTGGGCATACACCGTGACGTGCTGGTTGCGGTGCTTGATGAACACCACGTTGCCGTAGCCGTTTTGTACGCCCGCAAACTCCACCACGCCATCACCCACCGTGCGCACGGCGGTGCCCGTGGGGGCCGCAAAATCGGTGCCCAGGTGGGCGCGCCAGGTTTGCAGGATGGGGTGCAGGCGCATCTTGAAGCCGCTGGTCACGCGCGAGAACTCGACGGGCGAGGTCAGGTAGGCGCGGCGCATGCTTTCGCCGTCCAGCGTGTAGTAGGCGCCCTTGGTGGCGTTGGGTTCCTGGAACCAGATGGCTTGGTGGGTCTTGCCGTTATTGACGAACTCGGCGCTCAGCACGCGGCCGCTCGACAGCGGTTCGCCGTCAGCTTCCAGGGTTTCGTACACCACCGAGAAGCGGTCGCCCTTGCGCAGCGAACGGCGGAAGTCGATGTTGCCCGAGAAGAGCTCGGCCACTTGCACGGCCACCGAGTCGGGGATGTTCGACGCGTCGGTGGCAGCGAACAGCGAACTGTGGATGATGCCGCCCGCCAGACGGCTGTTGGTCGTCATCTTGGCGGTTTCGATGCGCGTCGCAAACTTGTTGTCGCTCGTGCGCTCGACGATCAGGCGGCGGAAGTTGCCGCTGTCGTCCGGCACCCAGCGCACCGTCAGGCGGATCAGGCGGTGGTCGTCGGTAGTCTCTGCCGACACGCTGCGGCCGGTGCGGCCCAGCACGTACTGGCGCACCGGCGTGTCGCTGCGCATGAAGGCAGCGGCGGCCGGGTCGGCCACGCCCATGCGCTGCAGCAGCGACTCGGGGGTGTCGCTGCTGCGCACCTGTTCGGAGCGGAACAGCGAAAAACTGGGAGCGTCGAGCTGGCCCAGCACGAGATTTTCAGCCAGCGACTCCACCGGGTAGTTCACCACGCGCACCGGCAGTTCGGCCGGGTCGGGCGCGAAGGACGCCACGGCAAACGCGCCGCCGCCGCCCGTCAGCAAGAGGGCTGCGATAGCGGCGGTGATGCGTTTGGGATGTTGTTGGATCGTACGGGACAGCCGGTCAAGCAAAGCGATGCTGGCGGTGCGGACCGTAGTGAGGCCGTGAATCAAAGGTCTATCCCCAGGGTGATTGCGGTTCCGTGGCACACCCCCGGTGTGAATGCGGGGCGGGGCCAGGAGCACAGACTGTCAGGCTGCAGCCATTCGACAGGTTGATGAAAAACAGGTCGAAACGGCGGGCCCACTAGAATCCGCCTCTGCAATGTGGGCTGAAGTATAGCGGTGCATGCTGTCTAGACATCCCAAAAAACCCTTATGAATCAATCTGCTGTTACAACAACCCCGGTCTCTGATGGTGTAAGACAAGCCCTCGAAATCTCGCTGCGCGGTGTGCAAGAGCTGCTGCCACAGGACGAATGGGTCAAGAAGCTGGCGCGCTCGGAGGCCACCGGCCAGCCGCTGCGCATCAAGCTGGGCCTGGACCCCACGGCGCCCGACATCCACATCGGCCACACAGTGGTGCTGAACAAGATGCGGCAATTGCAAGATCTGGGCCACCAGGTCATCTTTCTGATCGGTGACTTCACCAGCCTGATCGGCGACCCCTCGGGCCGCAACAGCACCCGCCCGCCGCTCACACCCGAGCAGATCAAGGTGAACGCCGAGACTTACTACAAGCAGGCCAGCATGGTGCTGGACCCGGCCAAGACCGAGATCCGCTACAACAGCGAGTGGAGCGAGCCCCTGGGTGCGAGCGGCATGATCCAGCTGGCTTCCCGCTACACCGTGGCACGCATGATGGAGCGCGACGACTTCCACAAGCGCTTCACCACCGGCCAGTCCATCGCGGTGCACGAATTTTTGTACCCGCTGATGCAGGGCTACGACTCGGTGGCGCTCAAGAGCGACCTGGAGCTGGGCGGCACGGACCAGAAGTTCAACCTGCTCATGGGCCGCCATCTGCAGCAGGAATATGGCCAGGAGCCGCAGTGTGTGCTCACCATGCCATTGCTGGTGGGCCTGGACGGCGTGGACAAGATGTCCAAGTCCAAGAACAACTACATCGGCATTGCCGAAGACGCCAACACCATGTTCGCCAAGGTGCTGTCGATCAGCGACACCCTGATGTGGGACTGGTACACGTTGCTGTCGTTCAAGAGCCTGGCCGAGATCGCTGCGCTCAAGGCCGAGATCGCTGGCGGGCGCAACCCCAAGGACGCCAAGGTGATGCTGGCCAAGGAGATCACCACGCGCTTCCACAGCGCTGCCGCCGCCGATGCGGCAGAGCAGGACTTCATCAACCGCAGCAAGGGCGGCGTGCCCGATGAGATCCCTGAGGTGAGCGTGTCGGGCGCACCGCTGGGCATTGGTGCACTGCTCAAGCAGGCCAACCTGGCCCCCTCGACCAGCGAGGCCAACCGCCTGATCGACGGCGGCGGCGTGCGCGTGGAAGGCAGCGTGGTCAGCGACAAGGGCCTGAAGCTCGCCGCCGGCACCTACGTGGTGCAGGTGGGCAAGCGCAAGTTTGCACGGGTGACTTTGGCCTGATTTGGGGTTCAAACAGCCGCAAGCGCCAGAAGAGTATGCGCTGGCAGCTATCAAAATGAAAGCGCTGAGGCCGTAAGGCCCAGCGCTTTTTTCATGAGCCGTCCAGGTTGTCGTTCAAATCCGGGTCGGGCACATCGCCAATCGCCTGGCGGGTGGCCTCGGCCTGTACTTGCAGCCAGGCGCAGAAGGCCTTGATCTCTGGCCGCTGCGCGCTGCGCGGCCCCACCATCAGCCAGTAGGCCAGGGGCGAGTCGATGCGGTGCCCGGGCAGCACCTCTACCAGGTCGCCTGCGGCCAGCGCATCGGCAATCAGTGGCATGCGGGCCAGCGCCAGGCCCTGGCCGGCCAGCGCGGCCTGCACGATCTGGTGGGCGTAGTTGAAGTACAGCCAGCGCTGGGGTTGCAGCTTGGTCAGGTCGCGGGTGTCGAACCAGCGGCGCCAGCTCAGGTATTCCAGGTAGTGTGTGCGATGGGCGTCGCCCGCCTCGATCAGGGTGAACTGCGCCACGTCGGCCGGTGTGCGCAGCGGCTTGCCGCTTTTGAGCAGCCAGGGGCTGGCCACCACAGCCAGTTGCTCGCCAAACAGGCGGATGCCGCCCTGGGTGGCCCCGGCCGGCATGGCGTAGCGCAAGGCCAGGTCCACGTCCGAGGTTTCCAGATCGACCTGCACATCGCTTGCATCAATGCGGATGTCGATGCCCGGGTTGTCGCGCTGGAACTCCTCCATGCGCGGAATCAGCCACATGGACGCAAAGCTGGCCCAGGTGGTGATGGCCACACTGCGGCGCCCGGCCGTCTGGCGCACCAGGCGCACGGCGGCGTCCATGCGCTCCAGCGCCGGGCCCACCGCGCGCTGCAGCTGCGCGCCCGCGCTGGTCAGCTCCACCGCGCGCGTGTGGCGCAGGAACAGGGGCACGCCCACTTCTTCTTCCAGCGCCTGGATCTGGCGGCTCACGGCCGACTGGGTGAGGGCCAGCTCATCGGCCGCCGCGCGGAAGTTGAGGTGTTTGGCCACGGCCAGAAAGGCGCGCCAGTGCCCCGTGGCCACGGGCCGGGTGCGCAAGACGGCGGGAGAGTATTCGGCAGAGGTCATGGCAGCATTCCTGCAGAAGATGATTCATGCGTTGATGGAATGAATAGCGTAGCGCGTTTTCATTGGACTGTGTGCACCGCAAAGCGCACTATCCAGCCATTGCAACGCCGCTTTACCGCATCCAAGGAGCCCGTCATGTCCCCCCGCAACGTTCTGGAATCGCAACAATCCGTCCACGCCGCCCAGGCTGGTCGCCGTGCGGCCGGTTGCTGGAAACTGGCCTCGGGCCAGGCCCTGTCGCTGCACCCGCAGACCCATGGGGTACTGCAGGTGGCACAGGGGCAGGCGTGGGTCACCCTGCGGGGGGCTCTGGCAGACATGCCGGGTGCTGCCGTGGACCACTTGCTGCAGCCCGGCGAGCAGCTGACCATTGCGCCGGGCCAGCACGTGGTGATGGAAGCCTGGAAGGCCGCCGGCTGCGCTGAGGCCGTGAGCTTCCGCTGGGATGCCGCGGCAGCCCCCGCCTCGGTGCAGCCCGCCAGCCCCGTCGCCCGTGACTGGGAATGCGGCGTGGTGCAGCCGCTGCGCGACCTGGTGCACGCCCTGGGGCAGGGCGGACATGCCCTGGGGGCGGCGCTGGTGGACGTGGCGGGCGCAGGCGGCCGGTTTGCCGTGGGCCTGGCCCGTTTTGCTCTCAACCGGATAGCGCCACAGTGGCAGCGCAGGCCGGCTTGAGGACTACATGCAGGAAAAGCATCAATAGGTGCCGTGCTTTTCATTGGACGTTGTTCTGCAAGCCGCGCACCATACGGTCTTATTAGGGTTAACCCGGAGAAAGCCATGACAACCTCTCACGCTCTTCATCTGTCTACCTCGCGCCGCGCCATGGGCACTGTGGCCGGTGACGCTGGCACCGTGGCTGCAGGCGCAGCGGCCACCCTGGCCCCCAAGGCCGCGATGACCCTGCGCATTGCCGAAGGCCAGGCCTGGGTCACGCTGGGCAAGGGCCTGGGCGACGGTAGCGACCTGATTCTGTGCGCGGGCCAGTCGGTGCCCGTGGCTGCAGGCCAGCCGGTGGTGATTGAACCCTTGAACGGGCGCCGCCTGCAATACCGCTGGGTGAGTGGCGATGCCGCCGATGCCCGCCCTGCCGCGTGGTGGCGCCGCGCGTCCGTGGGCAACGGGGCTCCCGCCTGGGACGACGCCTGCTGCGCCTGACCTGATCCGACCGAGGCTCGCCCGCCTCGGACGGGGCATGAATGGGAACTCCAAAGAGCTGCTGGTGCTTGATCAATAAGCGCCAGTAGCTCCTTTTTATAATAGCGTTTGGCATGGACGTGCGCTGGCGGCACGCGCGGCTCAACCCCCGGGTTCCTCGCGCGGCGCTTCGCCCAACAGCCCGATCAACTGGGACTGCAGCGTCGTCAGCAGTTCATTTGACAACGCCGGCTGCGCCGCCGCGGTGGCCCGGGCCAGCACCAGCCCGCCGACCATGGTGGCCAGGATTTGCATGGCGCGTGCGCGGTCTGTGGGTTGCTCGGCCGTGCCACCTGCCTCGGCGCCGTTGTCTGCCAGCAACTGCGCAAACCGCCCGATGTTGCGCTCGATGCCCTGGGCAAACACTTCCGACAGCGCGCTGCCGGCCCGCGCGGCGTCCACCGCCAGCGCAGCCGCCGGGCAGCCTGTGCCCGGCGAGTCGCGGTGCTGGGGCGAGAGGTAGCTCTGGATGCGCTCGCTGATGGTGGTGTTCGGGGTGGCGCCGTCCAGCGGGGCGATCGACCAGTCGAACGCCCGCGCGCACGCCTCTTGCACCAGCGCGTCCTTGGAGGCGAAATGCCGGTACAGCCCGCCATGCGTGAGACCGGCGTCGCGCGTGATGTCGGCCACGCCCACGCCGGTCAGCCCCCGCTCGCGGTACAGGCGGGAGGCCGCGTCCAGGATGCCTTGCCGGTTTTCAGCGGCCTGTGCTTTGGAAACCTTCATGCTGCCTCGTAATGATGGTGATCGTACGCAAAATGAAGTCGTGCCTTTATGATGACGATTGCAATCATAAAGGCGCTACCCTTCAGGGTGGCGCATCTGCTGAACCATCCTGTGGAGCTGAATCATGAAGATAACCAATGTGACCCGTTGCGCGCTGAAGCGTGCCTTGTGTGGTGAGGGGGTCGCGTAATGCGGCGGGTTGTGGTCACAGGCATGGGCCTGGTGTCGCCGCTGGGCTGCGGTGTGGAGCTGGCCTGGCAGCGCCTGCTGGCCGGGCGCTCAGGCCTGTCGCTCCTGCCGGACGCGGTCACGGACGGCATTGCCGCCAAGGTCGCAGGGCAGGTGCCGGATGTGGTGCAAGACCCTGAAAGCGGTTGGGACGTGGACGCCGTTGTCTCGTCCAAGGACCAGCGCAAGATGGACCGCTTCATCCCCTTTGCCCTGGGCGCCGCGCAGCAGGCGCTGGCCCAGGCGGGCTGGCCGCCCGTTGACGAGCGGGCGCGTGAGCGCACGGCCACGGTCATCGCCTCGGGCATCGGCGGCTTTGGCGCGATTGCGGAGGCGGTGCGCACCACCGACACGCGCGGGCCGCAGCGCCTGTCGCCGTTCACGGTGCCGTCGTTCCTGGTGAACCTGGCGGCGGGGCAGGTGTCGATCCGCCACGGGCTCAAGGGGCCGCTGGGGGCTCCGGTCACCGCGTGCGCTGCCAGCGTGCAGGCCATTGGCGACGCCGCGCGCCTGATCCGCAGCGGTGAGGCCGATGTGGCCGTGTGTGGCGGCAGCGAGGCGGCCATCGACCGCGTGAGCCTGGGCGGTTTTGCGGCGGCCAAGGCGCTGGGTACGGCGTTCAACGACACACCCGAGCAGGCATCGCGCCCGTTCGATGCGCAGCGCGACGGCTTTGTGATGGGCGAGGGCGCAGGCATGCTGGTGATCGAGGCGCTGGACCACGCCCTGGCGCGCGGCGCGCAGCCGCTGGCCGAGCTGGTGGGATACGGCACATCGGCCGACGCGTACCACATCACCTCCGGCCCCGAAGACGGTGATGGCGCCGCGCGCAGCATGTGGGCCGCGCTGGCGCAGGCGGGCCTGACGGCGCAGGACGTGCAGCACCTGAATGCCCATGCCACCTCCACCGGAGTGGGCGATCGGGGCGAGCTGGCCGCCATCCGCCGGGTGTTCGGCGCGGGGGCGCCGGTAGCCATCAGCTCCACCAAGTCGGCCACCGGGCACCTGCTGGGCGCGGCCGGCGCGGTGGCGGCCATCTTCACCACGTTGGCGCTGCGCGATCAGGTGGTGCCGGGCACGCTGAACCTGCACACACCCGATGCCTTGGCCGAGGGGCTGGACCTGGTGGCGCTGCAGCCCCGGCCCATGGCGCTCACGCACGCCATGCTCAACGGCTTTGGCTTTGGCGGCGTCAATGCCACGCTGATCCTGCGGCGCTGGACCGAAGCTGCATGATCGGCGGAGCGCAGCGCGCGAGGCGGCGGGTCAGAGCACCAGCTCGCCCCGTACAACCTCGAACGCAGCGATGGCCGCATCCCCGTCCAGCGACTCCATGCGGGCCAGTGCATCCACATCTTCCACGGTGCTGAAGGCCAGGCTGAAGTGCTGAAACCGCCGACCCGCCAGCGGGCCGTGGTGCAGCACTTCGATGTTGATGTGGCGGGGGTCGTTGCGGATGCGCTCGATGAGTTTGAGCACCGCCTTTTGCGGACCTTCCAGTTGCTGGCAAAAGCGCTGCCCGTCAAAGATCAGCAAGCCCGTGATGTCCAGCTCCGCGTTGACCTGGCGCGCGCGCCCGGCAATCTCGGCCACCACGCTCAGCGGTTGCTCGGGGGCGATGGTGCTCACGTAGAGGACCTCGTACAGGGCAGGGGATAGGTTCATATGTGAGGCCCAATGTAGGTGGCACATGGTGCCTGCGCAATGTCAAAAGACATAGAGGCGACAGCGGAACCACTTGGTTTGCGGCGCATTTGCAACGCGATGTGTTTGGGTGGATTCCGTACCTAAAATCGCACCCTCATGAACGTCACCTTGCCCGCCAAAGTTTGCCCTCCGGCCTGCCGCGATTGCCGATTGCGCAAGACGGGCGCCTTCACCGCCGTGACGCCCGAGGTCTTGGCGTTCATTGAAGGCTTTCGCAGCGACACCCTGGCGGTGGAAGCCGGTGGTGCGCTGGTGCGCGAGAACCAGACCAACGCCAAGCTGTTCACGCTGTATTCGGGCTGGGCGTTTCGCTACAAGACGCTGAGCGATGGGCGCCGCCAGATTCTCAACTTCTTGCTGCCCGGCGACTTGGTGGGGCTGCAGCAGGAGTTTGGCGAGGTATCGGCCCATGGCATCGAGGCGCTGACCGACTGCTCGCTGTGCGTGTTCCAGAACGACAGCCTGTGGGCCGTGTTCCGCGAGCATCCGCGGCTGGGCTACGACATCACCTGGCTGTCGGCGCATGAAGAGGGCCATGTGGACGACAACCTGCTCACCGCCGGCCGCCGCAATGCCACCGAGCGCGTGGCCATGCTGCTCATGCACCTGTACCGGCGGCTCGACCGCATCGGGCTGGTGGAGGATGGGTCGGTGGGCTTTCCGCTCAACCAGCAGCACATTGCCGATGCGCTCGGGCTGTCGCTGGTGCACACCAACAAGACGCTGCGGCGCCTGGCCCAGCTGGGCCTGCACGAGCTGAAAAACGGGCGCCTGCGCCTGCTCAACACGCGCGCGCTGGCGCGCATTGCCGAGTACTACGACACACCGCCCCGGCTGATGCCGCTGCTATAGCGCCTTGGTTGCGACAGGTTTGGGGTCAAACAGGCCGCAAGCGCCAGTCAATCATGCGCAGGCAGCTATGGTTTACGTAGCATATTGCGTCCCGTGGGCCGCAGTCGATAATCCACGCAATGCCCGCGCGCCGGGCTTGTGCTGCGCAACCCCCCTTCCATTTTCATGACCCCAATCGACATCCTCATCATGGCGGCCGGCAAAGGCACGCGCATGAAAAGCCGCATCCCCAAAGTGCTGCAGCGCCTGGCCGGGCGCCCGCTGCTGCACCACGTGCTGGACCAGGCCGCGCACCTGCAGGCACGCAGCGCCATCGTCATCACCGGCCATGGCGCTACAGAAGTAGAAGCAGCCACCGCAAGCGCGACTGGCGCTACCAGCTCTTTTGACCTGAAATTCGTGCGGCAGGAGCCGCAGCTGGGTACTGGCCATGCCGTGCAGCAAGCCGTGTCCCACCTGCGTGACGATGGCACGGCCGTGGTGCTGTCGGGCGATGTGCCGCTGACGCAGGCCGACACCCTGCGCGCGCTGGTGGCCGCGAGCGAAGGCGACAAGCTGGCCCTGCTGACGGTGACCCTGCCCGACCCCACGGGGTACGGCCGCATCGTGCGCAACGCCGACGGCGCCGTGCAAGGCATCGTCGAGCACAAGGACGCCACCGACACCCAACGCGCCATCGCCGAGGTCTACAGCGGCATCATGGCCGTGCCCGCGCGGCGGCTCACGCCCTGGCTGGCACGGCTGACGAACCACAACGCCCAGGGCGAGTACTACCTCACCGACATCGTCGCCATGGCCGTGGCCGACGGCGTGCCCGTGGTGGCCCACCGCATCACCGACGCGCTGCAGGTGGCAGGCGTCAACAGCCCGCTGCAACTGGCCGAGCTGGAGCGCGCCCACCAATTGCGCCAAGCCCGTGCGCTGATGGAGCAGGGTGTGCGCCTGGCTGACCCGGCCCGCTTCGACCTGCGCGACGACACCCGCACCGGGGTGCGCGGTGAACTGGTCTGCGGGCAGGACGTGGAGATTGATGTGAACTGCGTCTTTACCGGCCGCGTGGAGCTGGGCGAGGGCGTGAGCGTTGGCGCCAACTGCTGCATTGCCAACGCGCGCATCGCAGCGGGCGCAGTGATCCACCCTTACACCCACATCGACGGCGAAAAGGCTGGTGCCACGGTGGGCGAGGGCGCGCTGATTGGCCCCTTTGCCCGCCTGCGCCCCGGCGCGCAACTGGGCCGCGAAGTGCATATCGGCAACTTTGTGGAAGTGAAGAACAGCACACTGGCCGACGGCGCCAAGGCCAACCACCTGGCTTACCTGGGCGACGCCACCGTGGGCGAGCGCGTGAACTACGGAGCAGGCAGCATCACCGCCAACTACGACGGCGCCAACAAGCACCGCACGGTGATCGAGGCCGATGTGCACATCGGCAGCAACTGCGTGCTGGTGGCGCCCGTGACCATTGGCGCAGGCGGCACGGTAGGCGGCGGCAGCACCATCACCAAGAGCACGACGCCCGGTGCGCTGAGCGTGGCCCGGGGCAAGCAGGTGAGCATTGCCAACTGGTCCCGCCCGAAAAAATGAAGCACCCCCTGAGTCGCTTCGCGCCTTCCCCCTCCAGGGGGACGACAGCCTTTGCTGCGGGGCGGCCCTTGCTGGCTGTCCTCGCCTGCGTTTTCGTCTTCGTGCATAGCGCGTTGGCGCCTCGTTGTGCCGTGCATGCTTCTGTGGCCTGCGGCGGGAGATGAAAGTGGCTGGTGCAGACATGACCCCCGAACAGCTGCGCGCTGAACTGGCCCGCAGCCAGCAGCAGGTGGCCGACATGGCGGCTGCGCAGGAGGAATTCTTGCGCGCCGTCTCGCACGACCTGCGCGCGCCGCTGCGGCATGTGACCTCGTACGGCACCCTGGTGCGCGAGGTGCTGGGCGACTTGCCGCCCGAAGTGGTGCAGGGCGCCGAGGTGCAAGAGGCCCTGGGCTTCCTCGCCACCATGGACCATTCTGCGCGCCGCATGGGGTTCATGATCGACGGCCTGCAAGCCCTGGTGCGCACCAGCCGGGTCCCGCTGCGCCTGCAGCCTGTGCCGCTGGCCGATGCCGTGGCCCAGGCGCGCGCCACGCTGGCCCCGGCCGAGGCCGGGCGCGCTATGGAATGGCGCGTGGGCGCCGACCTGCCCACGCTACAAGCCGACCCCGCACTGCTGCAGGATCTGCTGGTGCAGCTGCTGGGCAATGCCCTCAAGTTCACCCGCCCCGTGGCGCACGCTTGCATCACGGTGTCGGCGGATGCAGCACCGGCGGGCCAGGTCGCCTTCACGGTGCAGGACAACGGCGTGGGCTTTGACCCGGCGCGCGCGGGCAGCTTGTTCGGCGTGTTCCAGCGCCTGCACCGCGAGACGGAGTTCGAGGGTGTGGGCGCGGGGCTCGCACTGTGCCGCGCTATTGCGCAGCGCCACGGCGCAGAGGTCAGCGCGACGGCGGTGCCCGGTGCAGGGTGCACGGTGCGGGTGGCCTGGCCCATTGGCGCACCAAGCTCCACGCAGGAGCCGTTGCCGGGCTAACGCCTGTTGTCACCGACGGGCGACCGGCCATGAAGGCCACACACAGCGTGTGGCCCCTGCCGGCCCACCCTACCGTTCGGTTACGAAGCGGCTCCGTACAACCCTGTGGCGCGCAGCGTGGCGCGTTGGTCGCCAGCCCTGATCCGTAGCGTGACCTGCAGCGTGTCTCCGGCATCCCATCCCCAGGGCGGGCAGCCTGTGAGAGCGCCCCGCAGGGTGCGTTCAGGGAACCAGCGGGGCGGCGCGAATCCGGCGGCCGTCACGGCGCGGTTGCTGCTCCAGTCCTTGACGCTGTTCAGGGTCTCCATGAAATAGGCTTCTCGCAGCTTCGCCTCCACCACGTACCCGGAGAAGCGGGTCGCAGCCCAGTACGGTGGGAACTGAAAGTCCCACATCGATACGCTATCGCCCAGCAATTCCCTTGGCCCCATGCCAGCGGGGCCCCGCTTGGTGAGAGTTGCCGACTCGACCTCCAGCCCTGGCGGAAAGCCATCCGCCCCAGCACGAATGGAGATAAGCACGATCAGGTCGGCGCAGGGGGGCTCTTCCAGTCCCAGCATGACCCGAGGCATCGTGTCCACGTACGGATTGACTTGGAGTTGCAGCTTGTACCGCTGCGCAAAGTCCAAGGGCGGCGCTGCGGGCACCTGGGGGGATGGGGCTGAAGCACATCCGGTCAACGCGCTCAGTGCGCTCAGTGCGCTCAGCATGGCAGTGAAGGCTACGAGTCTGCGCAGGCAAGCCATGGTCAGTGTCTTTCCCGGGTTTTCGCGTTCCTATGCTTGCCAATGCCATTGCATGCCAGATCGGCGCGGGGACCTCTGCCTGCTTGAGCCTTCTGGCATTGCAAGCACTTTCGGTCCGGGTTGTTGTGCCTGGATAGGCGGCTACACCGCCGGCGCAAGCTCGTGCTCCATGTGCCCCGCCACCTGATTGCGCCCGCCGTTCTTGGCGATGTACAGCGCTGCGTCGGCGGCGTCGATCCACGCACGCAGGCTGCTGTGGCGGTGGTCAGCCGGGGCCACGCCGATGCTGCTGGTGATGCGTAGTTCGGGCAGGCTGCGCAGGCGCACGCCTTCGGTCTGCTCGCGAATGCGCTGGGCAACGGCCAGGGCGTCGCGCGCATGCATGCCAGGCAGCACGATGGCGAACTCGTCCCCGCCGTAGCGCCCCGCGCAGTCGCCGGCGCGCACGTTGCCCCGCACCACATGCGCCAGCGCGCGGATGACCTCGTCACCCACGGTGTGGCCGTAGGCGTCGTTGATCTCCTTGAAATGGTCGATGTCCAGCATCAGCATGCAGGCCGGTTCGTCGGTGGTGTGGTGGCGGCGCAGTGCGGCCTCTGCCTGTTCTTGCCAGTGGCCACGCCCGAACAGGCCGGTCAGTGCGTCCACGCGGCGCAGTTCGTCCAGCATCTGGTTCTGGCGTGCGGATTGCCGGATGAGCTGGTAGCTCACGGCGCTGACCGACAGCGTGTGCAGCGACATCACTGGCAGGCAGGCCACCATCACGCGCATGGAGGTCTCGGGCGACCAGTGCAGTCCCATGACCGCAGTGCTGGCCACACCGGCCGCCAGCATCACCCACAGGGCGCGCACCCACAGCCCACGGATGCCTGTGGTGATCTTGTCCACCATGGTCAGGGTGAGCAGCATCACGCTGGGCAGCAGGTTGAAGTGCATCAGCGGCACCAGCGCGGCGACCAGCGCCGAGTCGATGAGCAGGTTGCGCACCTCGGCAGCGTACGGGTCAGCCGCGCGGCGTGTGAGCAGGTAGGCCACATGCGGCCACACCAACGTGGCCAGCAACAGTGCCGTCCAGGCCAGGGGGGATGCCTGGCGCTCCCACAGCACCGTCGCCACCACCATGCCGCCCAGCCCCATGCCCAGGATGCGCAAGGGGTAGATGCGGCGGGGCATCTGGCGGCGGGGCGTCGGCATGGGTGTGCAGGGGAAGGGCGGTGCTGCCACGCGGGCATCCACCGGCCGGGTAGGTAGAAAGTGCGGCGGAGCTTACAACGCACCGCCAGGCGATACCAGCAAGAAATGACCGTGGCCCTTTCCCCTCAGTCGCATGGATGACGTGGATGGAGGGTGGGGGCTGTGCTGCCGGGCCTGGAGGGGCGGTCTGTTTGGCGCGGTGGTGAGAGGCCGTGAGTGAGGGTAGTACGTGGTTTGCTAACAAATTAATAGCAGTCAGGGCATATCACACTAGCGCTACTGGCACTTTTGTCTCGAACTTTGCCCGCCGGGTCGCAAAGAACGCCTTCACATTGCGCACGTTGGCATCGCCGGTGAACAGCCGCTGCGACAGCGCCAGGTAGCCCGGCATGTCCCGTGTGTGCACTACCAGTACAAAGTCGGGCCCCGGCGACACGCGCCAGCACTGCTGCACGGCGGCCTCCTGCACGGCGCGGGCTTCGAAGGCGTCGAGTTGCTCGGCCCCCTGGCGGTCCAGCGACACCTCCACGATGCACGCCAGCCCGTGGCCTTGCAGGGTGGCCAGCCGGTCGGGCTGCAGGATGGCCACCTGCCGCTCGATCAGCCCCGCATCGTGCAGGCGCTTGATGCGGCGCAGGCAGGTGGGCGGCGACACATGCACCTGTTCGGCCAGGGCTTGGTTGCTTTGCGCGGCATCGGTCTGCAACAGGTTGAGCAGTTGCAGGTCTATGGCATCGAGTGATATGGATTCCATTAAAAGTAAAAATTTGAACAAAAATTTCACTATCAGATATGAGTGAAATTAAAGTTCATATTTTTGTAAATATCAATCAATAATTTTTTGAGACGCTGCCTACCATCGCCGCATCTGATCACATTCCTCTCAAGGGCAACCACCATGTGCGGCATCGTCGGCGCAGTCTCCACGCTCAACATCGTTCCCATCCTCGTGCAGGGCCTGCAGCGGCTTGAATACCGGGGCTATGACTCCTGCGGCGTGGCCGTGCATGCGTCCAGCCTGGACGCTACGCGCCCTGCCGGCCTGCAGCGCGCCCGCAGCACCGCCCGCGTGGCCGAGCTGCTGGAGCAGGTGAGCACGGAACACATCGACGGCGCCACCGGCATTGCCCACACCCGCTGGGCTACCCACGGCGCGCCCGCCGTGCACAACGCCCATCCGCATTTCAGCCATGGAACGGGCGCGGACGCCCATGCCCAGGCCGCAGGCCGGGTGGCGCTGGTGCACAACGGCATCATCGAGAACCACGAAGAGCTGCGCGCCCGCCTGCAGGCACGCGGCTATGAGTTTGCGAGCCAGACCGACACCGAGGTCATCGCCCACTTGGTGGACAGCCACTACAGCGGCGACCTGTTCGACGCCGTGCGGGCCACCGTGGCCGAACTGCATGGCGCCTACGCCATCGCCGTCATGCACAAAGACGAACCCCACCGCGTGGTGGGCGCACGTGCAGGGTCCCCGTTGATCCTGGGCGTGGGCAAGGACGCCACCGGCGCCTCGTCATCGCGTGAGCACTTTCTGGCCAGCGACGCCATGGCCCTGGCGGGCGTCACCGACCAGATCGTCTATCTGGAAGAGGGCGACCTGGTGGACCTGCAGCTGGGCCGCTACTGGATCGTGGCCAAGGACGGCAATGCGCTGACCACCGGGCAGCGCCCCGTGCGCACCGTGCAGGCCCACAGCGGCGCTGCCGAGCTGGGGCCGTATCGCCACTACATGCAAAAGGAAATCTTCGAGCAGCCCCGCGCGATTGCCGACACGCTGGAAGGCCTGGCCGGCATCGTGCCCGAGCTGTTTGATGGAGCGGGCCAGCATGGCGAGCCCGGAGCAGCCGCCTGGCGCGTGTTCAAGGAAATCGACAACGTCTTGATCCTGGCCTGCGGCACCAGCTACTACAGCGGCTGCACCGCCAAATACTGGCTCGAAGAAATCGCGGGCATTCCCACCCAGGTCGAGGTGGCCAGCGAATACCGCTACCGCACCAGCGTGCCTAACCCGCGCACACTGGTTGTCACCATCAGCCAAAGCGGCGAAACCGCCGACACCCTGGCGGCATTGCGCCACGCGCAGTCTTTGGGCATGCAGCACACGCTGACCATCTGCAACGTGGCCACCAGCGCCATGGTGCGCGAGTGCAAGCTCGCCTACATCACACGTGCGGGTGTCGAGATTGGCGTGGCCAGCACCAAGGCCTTCACCACGCAGCTGGCAGGCCTCTTCTTGCTGACGCTGGCGCTGGCGCAAAGCAAGGGCCGCCTGAGTGAAGAGCAGGAGGCCGCCCACCTCAAAGCCATGCGCCACCTGCCCGTGGCCCTGCAGGCCGTGCTGGCGCTCGAACCCCAGCTCATCAGCTGGGCCGAGGACTTTGCGCGCATGGAAAACGCCCTCTTCCTGGGCCGGGGCCTGCACTATCCCATCGCGCTGGAAGGCGCGCTCAAGCTCAAGGAAATCAGCTACATCCACGCCGAAGCCTACCCGGCCGGCGAACTCAAGCACGGCCCCCTGGCCCTGGTGACCAGCGCCATGCCGGTGGTGACCGTGGCGCCTAACGACGCCCTATTGGAAAAGCTCAAGAGCAACATGCAGGAAGTCCGCGCCCGCGCAGGCGTGCTGTACGTGCTGGCCGATGGCGACACCCACATCGAAAGCAGCGAAGGCATTCACGTGATCCGCATGCCCGAGCACTACGGCGCATTGAGCCCGCTGCTGCACGTGGTGCCACTGCAGCTGCTGGCGTACCACACGGCGTGCGCCCGGGGGACGGATGTGGACAAGCCCCGTAACCTCGCGAAATCTGTGACCGTGGAGTAAGGGTCACAGGGTGGCTGGCATTCTGCCTTAATTGACTAAAGTTATGGACTTTTTCATGTATAAAAATTAGATTTCAACAATTATTTTTCGATTGTGGGAATTTTCTACAAATTTGACTCATGCACTGTGGGTCGTAAAGATAGCTCTGCAGCCTGTAGATAAAGCCCCAAGGGTACCTGTCACCGGAAGCGGTTCGGACGGACGCATGAACGACAAGGAGTCGTGAATCCACGCACTACCTCGGGCTCAACAGGCTGGACGTCAAACCACACGTTCCTGAATTTGGCAAGCGTTCGCGCACCGCCATGAAGTCGGCCGAGGTCTTCACCCCCGAAGCAAAGAAGTCAGACCAATCGGTTGGACGCGGGGTCAACACCAGCCTCTCGCCATCGCGGCGGATGAACACCTCACGGACGGAATCGGCAAACCTGAATCCGGGCGGCAACACTACCGTCTGGGAGCCATTGCTCCAGCCGACGCGGGCTATCAGCAAAGGGTTGGTGGTGTGCTTTTTCGGCATGTCATCCTCCAGCAAAAAGACTGCTTATGCGAACAACTGCCCCCTTCGGCAGATCCTCATTGGCCACTGCCTGAAGCACCGATATCTGCGCAGGAGATAGCGGCCCATCGTCGGTATTCTGGGTAATTAAAGTCGTAAACACGCAATTAAAGTCGTAAACAAGCATCTAGGGAAATCCTGCAAAACCCCCCGCAGTGTTTGGTACATGTCAGCATGCAATGGCATCCTCACAGGCCATGAAGCAAAGCAGCCTTGACCTGAATCTGAGCACCAAGAAGACCCGCAAACAGGAACTGCTGGTCCAGATGGATCGGGTGGTTCCCTGGGCTGCATTGATCGATGTCATTGCCCCGTACTACCCCGAGGGCAAGAACGGCCGCCCACCCTTTGCCCTGGAGACCATGCTGCGCATCCACTGCATGCAGCAGTGGTTTACCTTGTCGGATCTGGCGATGGAAGAAGCCCTCTTTGACACCCCGATCTGTTGACGCCGACCGAAAACTGAGCCACTTTTTGGTGTGATGCCGACCTAAAACTGAGCCAGGTGTTTTACCTACCCTGCTGTTTTGTGCAGCAAGGGAATGAAGAGGG